>OGGF01000041.1_pt1 | contig 105556 bp, 93 predicted proteins | sample 1571211 | NCBI WGS metagenome assembly OGGF01 (sample SAMEA2582020, study PRJEB24529) | metagenome | biome: Human gut stool | place: China | collected 2011 | reverse complement strand
TGTTAAGCACGCCGCCAGCGTTCATCCTGAGCCAGGATCAAACTCTCATGTTAAAAAGTTTAAATCCAGCCAGAATATCTGGCTTTCTAAATCAGAAACAAGTTCCGATTTACTGTTTTTAAGGTTTGCTTTATTTAAAAGCTGTTCGTTCATCTTTCGATGACTTGAATTATTCTCTTATGAATCTTTCAAGGTTATTCACTGTTCAGTTATCAATGTTCTCTGTTGTTTTCAGCAACTCTGATATATTATCATAATCATCTGTGCTTGTCAACAACTTTTTTATTTTGTTTTCTGTCGTTTAGAAGTGGTTTGTTATCACTCACTTGCGACAGCTCGTTAATAATAGCAAACCACTTTTCATTTGTCAACAACTTTTTTACAAGTTTTTGACATTATTTTTAATTTATTTTAAAGCATGCCTTCCTTAATCACATTGTGATCACGCAATACTTTTTCAATAACCGTTCCTTTCACTACGCGAAGCAAAGGTTTCTTCAATGCGTTTAATGGTCCCGGCAATGAAATCTCAAGCGGTGATTTGCCATCCATCAGCTTCACACTGCTGTCTAACAGTTCACGGATATCGTAAACACTTCCCCATACTTCTGGTACTCCACGGTCTACTCCTAACAATCCATATACAGCCTCCATTGCAGTTCTTACGGAATACTCTGTTGTGAACACGGTATCTCTTGGAGTTTCTGCAAACTGACCTAAAAATGCAAAGTTTACACAGCCGTCCGGAATCACATCCGGTCTGTCACCTTTTGTTCTCGGCATAAAGAATGCTGTGATATATGGCATCATGGTCGTAACACAGATGGCACTGTGTTCAGCAAGCTCTCCGATTTTTTCTGTCGGAACGCCCAGATGATAAAGCCACTCTTCTGTGATCTCTTTTCCGGTACATTCCTTCATCGGTTTCTTAATATAATCACCCGGTACATCGGTAAAGAGACCATATACCCATACGCAGACCTGATTTTTATCCTGACTCTTGAATTGTCCCTGACGGTTGATCGTCCAGCTTAAAAGCCAGCTGGAATCTTTACAGCTCACGATACCACCTGTTACGACTTTGCCGCTTCTTGGATCTCTCTTACAGATATCCATAATATAAGGAATAATTTTGTCATCTAACGTGGTAACGGTTGCAGATTCCCAGTTTGTTTTTGCAATATCAGAGCAGAATTTCTCCGGATGTCCGAATGACGGATCCTGTTTTGCAATATTTTTCCATAAATTCCAGCAGCCGCTTGTACGAACCTCTGCATCACCATTTGGCGCATGATTCTGGTCTCCGTAAATAGTTCCTTCTGTACAGCTTCCGTTTGTGACAAATACAAGATCATTTTCTGTTAAGGTAATGCCCTCTTCCACGCCTTTTACTTTACACTCGATTGTTTTTGCCACTTTCTTTCCGTCTTTGATGTCGAAAATAACATTCGTTACTTCTGTATTAAACTGGAAATCAACACCTGCTGCTTCGAGGTATTTCTGCATCGGAAGAATCAGCGATTCATACTGATTGTATTTCGTAAATTTTAAAGCTGAAAAATCCGGCAGCCCTGCGATATGATGAATGAAGCGCTGGAAATAAAGCTTCATCTCCAATGCGCTGTGCCAGTTTTCAAATGCAAACATCGTTCTCCAGTACAGCCAGAAAGTGGAATCAAACACCTCATCATCAAATACATCCTCGATCGTCTTATCGTAAAGATCCTCGTCTTTTGTCATGAAAAGTTTCATGATCTCCATGCAGCCTTTCTGACTTAAGTTAAATTTTCCATCGGTGTGCGCATCTTTTCCCTGTTTTTCCGTTGCACGGCAAAGCGAATAGTTTGGATCTTCTTTATTTAACCAGTAATACTCATCCAGAACGGAGACTCCCGGCGTCTCAATGGATGGAATGCTCCGGAATAAATCCCACAGACACTCAAAATGATTTTCCATCTCACGTCCGCCACGCATTACATAACCTCTGGTCGCATCATAAATGCCATCACATGCTCCACCTGCAATGTCCATTGCCTCTAAAATATGGATATGATCTCCCGGCATCTGTCCATCTCTTACCAGAAAGCAGGCTGCTGCCAGAGAAGCAAGCCCGCTTCCTACAATGTAAACACTTTTTTCATCAACCCCTGCCGGTTTCTTTGGTCTTGCAAAAGCTTCATAGTTACCGTTGGTATAATAAATGCCTTTGCTGTTTTTTTCATTTTTTCCACGCTCTGTGTTGCGGTATTCTTTCTCAGCCTCTTTTGCTGCCGTGTTTTTTTCTTCCTTTTTTACTGTGTTCTGACGATTTTTTGCTGCGAATGCTACCGCTCCTGCCCCTGCTGCTAATGCAGCTACACCCATTCCAATATGTTTCTTTTCCATAGATAAGTCCCCTTTCTATTGAAGTTTCTCCGTAATGTTCTGTTCGTTTTCTCTTTGCTGCTGCAACAAAATTACGGTTTTGTTTTTTGATGTTTCTATCTTAGCTTGCCCAAAATCGTTTTCCAATTTACAAAAAAGGCGAAATGATAAAAATTTTATCACTTCACCTTTTTTGTAATCCTCTTTCATTCCACGTTCGATCCAGTCTAACATGATGCCGACAAAACCATATTTATAAAAATCTGCAATAAACTGTTTGTCCTCCTCCGGAAGATGATCTCTGGCACATTTTTCCTCCACAACATCCACGATCAGCTGATACGTTAATTTATATAGAAAGCTCTCGATTTTTTCCGGCTCACAGAGTGATACACATTCATGATAAACGGTTTCTTTTTCAAAAGTTCTTTCAATGACGCTTCCAGTGCGATTTTGGTTGTATTTGACATCTGCTTCTCCTGTTTTTCGCTTGCTTTATGAGTTCCATTTTATCTGCGTTCTCCGGTTTGGTAAAGCCTTTCCGTGATTCTTTCATAAAAATTTCAGAGACATTTTATGTTTTTTTATTCTTGACAGAAAATGTTAGCAGACTTACAATTTCTCTGGTTTCAAATGATGCACATTTTTGATGTGCAATTTGTTATTATAAATGAAAATACAGACATTTTGACACCCGAATTTTATAAGAAAAGGAATTTATCAACATGACACAGGAAAAACAGGTAACAAATCCACTCGGTACAGATAAAATATCAACGCTCGTCGCCCGATTTGCAGTGCCAAGCATTATCGCCATGCTCGTCAGCGCCGTTTATAATATCGCTGACCAGCTTTTTATCGGAAACGCAGTCGGCACGCTCGGAAATGCCGCAACGAATATCGCTTTTCCACTCTCTATGCTCTGCACTTCCCTTGCTCTGCTTTTTGGAATCGGCGGGGCAGCAAGTTTTAACCTTCACATGGGAGCAGGACATAAAGAACAGGCGCCTTATTATATAGGAAACGCTATCACAATGCTGTTCTCCCTCGGCTTTCTTTTATTGTTTGTCACAGAGCTGTTCTTAGAGCCATTGTTAGTGCTTTTTGGCTCTCCGGCAGACGTTCTTCCGCTGGCAGAACAATATGTACGTGTCACAGCGATCGGTTTTCCATTTCTGATCTTAACGATTGGAAGCGGTCACCTGATCCGTGCCGACGGAAGCCCTAAAATGGCAATGTTTGTCAATATCTCCGGTGCCGTGATCAATATTGTATTGGACGCATTGTTTGTCATTGTTTTTCAATGGGGAATGTACGGTGCTGCATGGGCAACTGTGATTGGTCAGATCATCTCTGCTGCGATTGCAATTCATTATCTGATGCATTACCGCACTGTAAAGCTGGAAAAACAGCATTTTATCCCTTCCGGAAAAGACCTGATACAGATCTGTTCTTTGGGAATGTCTTCCGGTATCAACCAGATTGCCATGATGATCGTGCAGATCACCATGAATAATCTGTTAAAACTTTATGGTGCGCAGTCCGTATACGGCGAATCGATTCCGATTGCCTGTGCCGGCATTGTCATGAAAGTAAACCAGCTTTATTTTTCCGTGATCATTGGTCTGTCTCAGGGCAGTCAGCCAATTGAAAGTTTTAATTATGGAGCCAGACAGTATAAGCGCGTAAAAGATGCCTATCTGCTTGCAGCATCTGTTGGGGCAACCGTATCGATTGTCTCCTTTTTGCTGTTCCAGCTCTTTCCAAGACAGATCCTTGGTCTGTTCGGAAGCGGAAGTGAAGAATATTTCCAGTTTGGTGTCAGCTATTTCAGGATTTTCCTGTTCTTCACATGGTTAAACTTTTTGCAGCCGATCTCCTCAACCTTTTTCAGTTCTATCGGAAAAGCATACAAGGGAACTTTTCTTTCCCTGACCAGACAGATTCTGTTCCTGCTGCCGCTCGTGGTTATACTGCCACATTTCTTCGGTATTATGGGCGTTTTGTGTGCAGGACCAATCGCCGATCTTTTGTCCTTTACCGTCGGACTTAGCATGGTGATCGTTGAATTTAAAAATATTCATAAACTTGAGTCAGAAGCAGCATAACGCAGCTCACATTGAATGTAATTTTTTTACATAGTCCAAAAATATTTCATTGTACTAAATTATTTCATAGTGCAAAAAGGTTGACATAAGGTATATCTTATGTCAACCTTTTTTTATACTTCATATTTCATATTAAACGCATCTAATTTTAACGCTGCTATGATTCCAGCCATAAGACAGATACTGTTTCTGACAAAATCAATTGGTGAGCTGATGAAACTGTCAAATGGAATGATCATGAGCGTTGCAGCGATCACGATTCCAACAATTACATGAAATGCCACTGAATAATGCTTTTCAAACAGTGTATTCACTAATTTTGCAAGTAAAATAATCGTGAAAACCACTCCAATCCCAGCCGGAACGAGTATTTGAAAATCAAGTTTTCCAATGCCAGCCACAAAAGGCTCATATAATCCTAATGGCATCAGCAGAGTTGAAAAACTCATTCCGGGTGCGATCACGCTGAGTGCCAGACAGAATCCACAAAACAAGTACCACAAAAATCCCGGCTCAATTACGACAGAAAATAACTTCAGGCTGATCAGCAATACAAACACGACAAGCATTGCCATACACATGGAAAAATAAGATGTACTTGTTCTTCCTTCTTTTCCGGCCTCCCGAAAAAGTGACGGCAGCATGCCTGTGATCAGTCCCACAAACACACAGATTGACGGCGCCGGATATTTTTCCAGAAAAAACGATAATATATTCGCGATTCCAAGGAATCCCGCTGCTCCTCCTATGATAACCGGCATAAGCCCCGGCAGATGTATTTTGTATGTATGGAACGGATCTGCAAGAAATTCCATAATCGTCTTGTAGATTCCGAATACAACACAAAGCACACCGCCGGATATTCCCGGTAATACGGCTCCTAATCCGATCAACATTCCCTGAAAAAATTTTAAAATGAATTTTGCTGCATGATTACTGTCCTGTTGCATGTTATGAAATACCTTTCTGATTTTTATTTTCGAAATTGTACCAGATATCATATGCTGATTCAATCGAAAATAGGCGTAAAAGGTATTCCTTAACTATTTCTTAGCTGTTTTTACTTCAACACCTTCTCCAGCTCCTCGATCACAATCTTGAGAGCTTTGATCCGGGCATATTTCTTGTCGACAGACTCTAAAATATGCCACGGCGCATAGGAGGTGCTGGTCTTTTGGATCATCTCATTGACCGCTGTCTCATACTGATCCCACTTGTCACGGTTGCGCCAGTCTTCCTCCGTGATCTTCCACTGTTTTTCCGGTGTGTTCTGTCTCTCATTAAAACGCTCTAACTGGGTGTCCTTGTCGATCTGAACCCAGAATTTGATAATAACAGCTCCCCAGTCGTGCAGTTCTTTTTCAAACTCATTGATCTCATTGTAAGCGCGCATCCAGTCATTCTCACTGCAAAATCCTTCCAGTCGCTCCACCATGACCCTTCCATACCATGTGCGGTCAAAAATGGCGATATGTCCTGTTTTCGGCAGTCTCGTCCAGAAACGCCACAGATAATGCCTTGCTTTCTCATGAGGTTCCGGGCTTGCGATCGGATATACTTCATAGCCACGCGGGTCGAGTGCTCCTGCGATCCGCTTGATGTTGCCACCTTTTCCTGCTGCATCCCAGCCCTCATAGGCAATGATGACAGGTACTTTTTTCCGGTAAAGACGGTTGTGCAGCTCGCCAAGCCGGTTCTGCAATTCTTTCAGCTCTTTGTGGTACTCATCCGCCTCAATCTCTTTGTCCAAAGGCACTTCTGCCAAAAGCGGCATCCGCACTAACGGAAAAACATTCTGTAAAAGAGGAACTGCCAGCTTCTGATTGCTCAACGCAATCTCGATTCCCTGTGCTAATGTCTCTAAAACCTGAAGTTCCGTCCATTTTCTCGACTTTGCATCAATAATGTACCACGGTGCAGACGGCAGATTCGTGTTCTTCATATAGGAAGAAAATGCCTCTTCGCACTTCTCATAATGATGGTTCTGCCAGAGATCATTTTTGCTGACGCGCCACATGGTATCCTTCTCACTCTCTAAATGTTCGATACGCTTTGCCTGTTCTTTCTCCGAGATATGCAGGAAAAACTTCATGACCAGATAACCGTTATCTGTAAGCTGGCGCTCAAAACGTCTCACACTCTCGATTCTTTTTGCGTAATCCTCATCGGAAAGTTTTCCATGCAGCTCGTCTTTTACGATCTCGTCCATCCAGCCCGAATCGAGAAATACGAACTTTCCCTCTTCCGGGATGCGTCTGAAATAGCGGTATAAAAATGGTTTCCGGCACTCCTCCTCACTCTTTTCCCCCATCGATTCCACCTTGAAGAAACGCGGATCGATATTCTGGATCACCTGACCGATCACAGAGCCTTTTCCGGCGGTTCCCCAGCCTTCCATGAGCACAAGTACCGGTATCTTCTGCTCTTTGATCAAAAGCTGCTGCTTTGCCAGCTTTTCTTTTGCAGCGGCAAGGCGTGTTTTGATCTCCTCGTCGTCCGGTTTCTCGATTGGTTTCCATTCATTCAGCATAAAAAAATCCCCCTTCTCTTACACTTTTTCGTAATCAATCCACATCTCCGCGATCACGTTCCGAAGATGCACGGATATCTGCCTATGACTCTGTTGTCATTCTTCTTCTAGTTTCTCTCAAAATTTCCGAAACATCAAGGCATTTTCACACTTTTTATATTTTTTTCAGAATTTGACAGTTTTATTCTTCTGCCTATATTTTCATATACCGGGTTCCTTTTATAAGCACTTCTTATGAATCATTTTTTTCTCCCTATTTTTTTGCATAAATACAGGAAAACAGAAAAAACCTCCTTGCAATTTATACTCTTACACGATATAGTTGAAACAACAATTTCGAGATGAAGTTTGCAGGAAAACGACGCAAGTCTACCGAAGGAGTAACACTCTCAGGTGCCGGTCATACCGGTGCAACTGTAAATGGATCGACTCTCTGGAGACGCCCGGATGAACCGGGGGCCGAAGGTGCAACATACGTTTTCGTATGAATCTCTCAGGCAAGCGGACAGAGAAGATAGCTTAATTGCACACATAAGATTTCATTTTATATGAAGTTTTCTGATTATGTATCTTCCTATCCCATATATTTTTATATGGGATATTTTTCTGTCAGTTCATCCTGTTTCCGGTCGTCATCCCATTTTCATTGCAGGATATTTTTCTGTGATACTGCTGCACTCGATGTATATATTGAAAGAAAGATAGAGGATTTGAAACATGTGGAGTGTAATTAATAATTTTCTTGTCAATGTTGACAATTTTGTCTGGGGTGTGCCATTAATGGTGCTGATCATGGCTGGCGGCCTGCTGCTTACGGTGCGCCTCGGTTTGTTACAGATCCGGAAGCTTCCCCTTGCATTAAAATGGATGATCCAGAATGAGGAAGAAGCCGAGGGTGAGATTTCAAGCTTTGCCGCTCTCTGTACTGCTTTGAGCGCAACGATCGGTACCGGTAATATCGTAGGTGTTGCAACCGCTGTCGGCGCCGGCGGTCCGGGCGCTCTGTTCTGGATGGTCGCAGCCGCATTTCTCGGAATGGCTACCAAATATTCCGAAGGACTTTTAGCTGTCAAATACCGTGTCGTTGCTCCTGACGGTCACAGCCTTGGCGGTCCTTTCTATTATATTGAACAGGGAATGGGAAAAAACTGGAAATGGCTTGCAAAGCTTTTTGCATTTTTCGGCGTCTGTGTGGGCCTTTTCGGTATCGGAACTTTCAGTCAGGTCAACGGTATCGCAAGCGCTGTCAACGGCTTCTTTGACCCGGACAATGCACACTGCGTCAAGATCCTTCCTTTCCTCGGAGAATATTCCTGGTCAGTCGTGATCGCATCCCTGATCCTGACGGTCTGTGTCGCAGCCGTATTGATCGGCGGTGTAAAACGAATCGCAAGTGTGAGCCAGATCGTTGTACCATTTATGGCGATCCTTTATTTTGCTTTTGCCGTTATCCTGATCATCTGCAATATTACTGAAATTCCTGCAGCTATTAAAGTGATCGTAACCGCTGCTTTCACACCGAAAGCTATTACCGGCGGTGCTGTCGGAAGTATGTTTGTCGCTATGCAAAAAGGTGTTGCCCGCGGTATTTTCTCAAATGAGGCAGGACTCGGAAGCGCCCCGATCGCAGCAGCTGCTGCACAGACAAAAGAGCCTGTCCGTCAGGGACTTGTCAGCATGACCGGAACTTTTATCGACACGATCGTAATCTGTACACTGACCGGGCTCTCCATCGTCTTAACCGGCGCATGGCAGGTCGAAGGCTTAGAAGGTGTGGAAGTCACCACTTACGCATTCCAGCAGGGACTTCCTTTCCCTCCAGCCGTGTCCTCTTTTGTATTAATGCTCTGCCTTGTATTTTTTGCATTTACAACAATTCTCGGCTGGGATTATTACAGCGAACGCTGTCTTGAATATTTAAGCGGCGGTAATTTAAAACATGTGAAAGTCTACCGCTGGATTTATATTTTTGCAGTATTTATCGGACCGTATATGACCGTCAGCGCTGTGTGGACGATCGCCGATATTTTCAACGGACTGATGGCTCTGCCAAATATGATCGCACTGTTCGCATTGAGCGGAGTTGTTGTCAAGGAAACAAAAGCGTTTTTTAAGAAACAGAGTTAGGCAATTGCGAAACTCCTTGTAGGCTTCTTTAAATTGTTCAAAATCAACAAAAACATTCAAGACACGCTCTCGCTACGTGTCGCTGGTAACGGTACTGCTCATTCTTCGCAGTACTTCGCAAATTCATTTAAAATCTGCTTCGCAGATAGGAATTTGCTCACACTTGAATCACTTTCGCACGGTCTGTGCAGTAAATGCACAGACCTGATTGAAAAAAATTGCACCTGCCTTCTAAGTACCGACCGCTCCCCAGTGTCTTTCATGTCTTTTGTCAATTTCTCACAATTCAATTTAGGTTTTCGTGAGTTTCGCAATTATTTAATGTGTCACATTATAAACTTAGTTGTCATTTTTAGCTTTGTGTTTTGTCTAAAGCCATACGAAAAAAGCTGTAAAACTCAATGCGAATTTTACAGCTTCTAACATAAATGTGTGCTGATTACAGAGATAAAAGTATGCAGGATTTTTGAATTACATTATGTAAAGATATGCGAAGCAGCCGTTCTTCCATTACTCCGCATATCTCAAAAAACTAGTTGATGTAGTTAGCTGCTGCTCCCATATAAGCGATTGCTTCATCAGCTGTCAGATACTGACCTTCCATAACAAGGGAAAAATCTGAATTTGCAATTGCAACGGAACCGTCGTCTGCTTCTACGAATACTGCTGAGAAATCATCACCTGTATAAACATCTGTTGTGCTGATCTCAGTCCAGTCAATGTTATCTTCATCTGTAACATTTGTTACATTAGAATCATCATATGCTCCACAAAGGACATCTCCCTGTCCATCCTGTGGAACGATCATTAATGAAACATAGCTATATCCATCCGGATCTCTAAAGAGTGTGATCACATACTCTGTACTATCATCATCCACTGCATATAATGCTGCATCAACAAGATCTGCTGTCACATCAAGAAGTGAAAATCCTTCTTCCTCTGTTGTGTCTGCTGCTTCTGCTGCATCTTCCACATCCACTGCATCCTCTTCTGTGTCTGCTGCATCATCAGATGCTGTATCTGTTGTAGTTGTCTGCTGGTCATTGTCAGCTGGTGCTGCTGCATCTGATGAACCACCACATGCTGTAATATTAAGAGCCATTGCTCCAGCAAGTAAAACGGTCAGTAATTTCTTTTTCATTTGTTCTCCTCCATCTATCTCATTTTGATTAAGATACTTCCTATTTATTGTCTATTCTGCACTACATTAACAAAGTTGCTATCTATACTCCTGCACACTTGTATCTCTGCAACCAGCTTATTTTTCATTTTAAATGTTTTTTGTGCAATGCCTTATCTGGCATGGTTTCTTTTTCTTTTCGCAAACATTCCTGCAAGTCCTGCGCATGAAACCATCAGAAGTACTGTACAAAGTGCCATGCTGAAATCTTCGCCTGTCTTTGGAGATTTTGCACTCTGGTCAGCGTTTTCGGCTACCGTAAAGTTTGTTGCCGCTGTTCCGTCTGTCCAGACAAGTTCAAAGGAATGATTTCCTGCTGACAGACTCTTAAGGTATTCCGGTTTGAAGGTAATGATGGTAGATCCTTCTGTGACCGTATAGTTCACCGGATCAACCGTTACTCCGTCCACCTTGACCTCACGGAATTTTGAAATCTCACCGCTTCCTCTGATTGCAAGGCTTCCATCTGTATTCTGCGTCCATGAACTGCCCGCTCCATCTAAAATATCATACGTTACCTGAGCCGGTGCTGCAGCTGCCGAAGATGCCGGTGCTGTTGTGGTCGATGCAGCCGGTGTTGATGTCGCTGGTGCCGGATTCGGTGTCGGGGTTGTTGCTTCCGGTGTCGGATTTGGAGCCGGCGTTGGGGTTGGCTCCGGTTTTGGTTCCGGATTCGGTGTTGGGGTTGGATCCGGTGTTGGTTCTGGTTTTGGATTCGGTGTCGGGGTTGTCTCACTGTCCTTATAGGTTGCTTTAATCGTAGTTGGTGCTATTTTGGTTGTCACAGTAGTTGTCGCACTATTCTCATCAGCAATAACTGCGTCGCCATACATCTTCACCCACTTATCAAATACTTTTCCATCTGCAGCCGGATTTGCTGTAATCGTTACAACAGTACCCTCCACATACGTTCCATTACCTGTACCATCGATAATTTCCAAGATATAAACAGGCTTATCTGCATCCGGAACTGTTACCACAAAGGCTGGACTTTCCTCATGATTTTTATCCCCTTTGTATCTTACCTCGTAGGTTCCTGCTGAAAGTCCGGTAATCTCTGTGCCGGTGCAGGCTATATATGAGCTGTCCCCGGATTTACGGTATTCCATATTCTCATTTACGCCTGTAATCTTACCGTCACTACCACCTGCGGTAGCAGGTTTCTCTCCCACCAGACCAGTAGGAGCATTCTGCGATGCTTTTTTGATCTCCCAGCTAAAAGGCTTTTCTATTGCCGTTCCATCTTCCCACGTCTTGCCAGCGGACGGTTGTATAATTACCTCATAAGTACCTGCATCTGTTGCACTATTTGTTCCACTAACAACTATATAATTTTCACCTGATTCAATACCAGTATGTTCTGCTCCATCATATGTATAGGTTTTTGGTTCAGGATTTGAGACCGGTGTTGTCTCACTGTCCTTATAGGTTGCTTTAATCGTGGTTCGTTCTTTTTTGGTTGTCACAGTAGTTGTTTCACTATTCTTATCGGTAATAACTGCGTTGCCCAATGTCACCACCCACTTATCAAATACTTTTCCTGTTGCAGGTGCATCTGCTGTAATCGTTACAACAGTACCCTCCACATACATTCCATTACCTGCACCATTGATAATTTCCAAGAAAAAAGCAGGCTTATCTGCATCCGGAACTGTTACCTCAAAGGCTGGACTTTCATTATGGTTTTTATCCTCTTTGTATCTTACCTCGTAGGTTCCTGCTGAAAGTCCGGTAATCTCTGTGTCTGCACAAGGTGTATATGGGCTGTCCCCGAATTTACGGTATTCCATATTCTCATTCACGCCTGTAATCTTACCGTCACTGCCACCTGCGGTAGCAGGTTTCACCCCCACCAGACCAGCAGGAGCATTCTGCGATGCTTTTGTGATTTCCCAGCTAAAAGGCTTTTCGTTTGCTGTTCCATCTTCCCATGTTTTGCCACCAGACGGTTTTATATTCACCTCATACTTACCTGCATCTATTGCACTATTTGTTCCGCTAACAACTGTATAATTTTCACCTAATTCAATACCAGTATGTTCTGTTGTATCATATGTATAGGTGTTTGGAACAGGATTCGGTACAGTAGATAATTTTTCTTTGCATTGTAATACAACTTTTCCATCTTTATCCGTACCTATTACGTAATTACTATTATCAGATCTAAAATGAGCTGCACTTGCTGCTTCACTTGCAATCGTAACCGGAGAATTCTCTTTTGGTATAGCAACTGTAGTCACACCTATCACAGCTCCATCTGCCAGTCCATTTGCGTTCACTATATTTCCTATCCCAAGATGCAGATTATTCTCATTATCGTTGACTTTATTTCCTGTAATGTCCACAATACCTGATAGCGTTAAAGTGCTACTATTCTGATATACACCTCCTCCAAACCAATCTGATACATTACCGCTTATTGTCCCTCCGGACATAGTGAATTCGCCTGTATGATTACCTACACCTCCTCCACACCTATTTACTTTATTATCGGCTATTTGGCCTCCGGACATCTCAAACGTACCTTCCTCATTATATACACCTCCTCCATTATCAGCGCTATTACCGCTTATTGTCCCTCCGGACATAGTGAAGTTGTATAACCAATTATATACTCCTCCACCTTCCTGATTTGCGGTATTTCCGGTTATTTGACCTTCGTACATCATGATTTTGCCATCGTCATTATATACTCCTCCACCATTCTGATTTGCTGTATTATTGGCTATTTGGCCTCCGAACATAGTGATTTCGCCTGTACCACTATTATATACTCCTCCACCTTTTTTGGTGGATGTATTAGCGGTTATTGTACCTCCGTACATTGAAAATAGCTTTGAATTCTTAACACCACCATCGTTACCGGAAATCTTACCATTATACATGTAAAAAGTCCCAGCATTATAAACACCTTCACCGCTAGCTCCTTCCGCATGCGTAATCTTTCCAACCTTATCTGGTGTTTTACAGTCCGTAAGCCAAAATTGAGTGCCTTTGTTTATTTTAATAACAGCATTATTACCATCAGTGCTGTCAGCCACACAATTTGTGCGAGTAATGCTGTATCCATTCAGACATAATTTTACGCCCGTTGGACACACCCATACTTGATTGAGTTGTACATTTTGCGTCAGATAGTAATGGCCTTCTCCTTTTATGTCACTAAGCTTATTAATCCCTGTCCATGTCTCTTTATTACACTTATGCCCATCAACAGTAAGATTTCCTGTTCCGCATACGCAATGCGTATGTGTTTCCGCAGCCTTCGCATGCACTGTTCCACCCGGTACTGCCGGAACAAGTCCTGCCACCATTCCGAACACCAGTAAACCGGAAAGAATTCTTGCGATTCCTTTGCCCATTCTCTTTTTTCTTATCATGTGTACTCTCCTCTTGCTGTAGTTTCAAAATCCAAGATTTCATGTGGCATTCCATCCACAGGTCTAATATCAAATGCTTATCTTAAGCTGCTCTTTTTTCTTCTTACAAACATTCCTGCAAGTCCTGCGCATGAAACCATCAGAAGTACTGTACAAAGTGCCATGCTGAAATCTTCGCCTGTCTTTGGAGATTTTGCACTCTGGTCAGCGTTTTCGGCTACCGTAAAGTTTGTTGCCGCTGTTCCGTCTGTCCAGACAAGTTCAAAGGAATGATTTCCTGCTGACAGACTCTTAAGGTATTCCGGTTTGAAGGTAATGATGGTAGATCCTTCTGTGACCGTATAGTTCACCGGATCAACCGTTACTCCGTCCACCTTGACCTCACGGAATTTTGAAATCTCACCGCTTCCTCTGATTGCAAGGCTTCCATCTGTATTCTGCGTCCATGAACTGCCCGCTCCATCTAAAATATCATATGCTACCTGAACCGGTGCTGCAGCTGCCGAAGCTGCCGGTGCTGTTGTGGTTGATGCAGCCGATGTTGATGTCGCCGGTGCCGGATCCGGTGTCGGGGTTGTTGCTTCCGGTGTCGGATTTGGAGCCGGTGTTGGGTTTGGCTCTGGGTTTGGCTCTGGGGTTGGCTCCGGTGTTGGGGTTGGATTCGGATTCGGTGTTGGTGCTGCATCTTCTATCACAGTCAATGTAACGCAATCTGAAATGACATGACCGCTTAGATTGCTTACCATACACTGATATCGATATCTACTATATTCTTTACTAATTGCATTTAACGTGTAACTTTCACTAGTTGCTCCAGCAATATCAACAAATCCTCGATTATCATTTTTGTCAACCATCCACTGATAACTCAACCCCTCACCTGCTGCCTCTACAGTAAACGTTGCCGTTTCTCCGACTTTCACAGATACAGGCTGTGGCTGTTTTGTGATTGACGGTGCTTCAACAGCCGGTGGCACAACATCCTTTGCTTTGAAGGAAACTACTATTGTGTGATTACTTGTTACATTGGTAAAAGTATAGGTATTGGAAGGATTTTCTACTTCTGTGCCATCCACTTTTAAAGAAGCTATCACGTATCCTTCACTTGGTGTAATTGTGAATTCCTTATCATCACCCTTGTTAACACTCACTGAACCGCTTGGTGAAATTGTTCCGTTTGCTCCTTCTACACTAGCTGTAATTGTGTGAGTTGTAGTATCAGGTTTCTTAGATGCAGTGGCATTTAATGAAATATCGTTGTTAGGTGTACCCTCTATTTTTATGCTGCCATCAGCTTGTTTCGTTGTGATGATCCCATCTCTTGTTAAGTTTGAAATATCCGCATCACTGAAATAATAACCTTCACCTGCTTCTAAAATGATAGGATTAATACTATTTCCCTTCGTAACCTTTTGGGATAATCCACCATAATTCATTATGTGTTTTATACTGCCATTGTCAGGAATAGAGACTATCACATTACATGTTGTCGTTTTTTTCAATATAACTCTTCCAGTTGCATCCGTACCTATTTCGTAAGCACTATTATCAGAGAAAAAACAGCCTGCACTTGCAGCATTATTGGTAATCGTAACCGGAGAACCCTCTTTTGGTTCATAAAATGTAGTCACACCTATCACAGCTCCGCTTGCCAGTCCACTTGCGGACACTGTTTTGCCTTTCTCAAGATACAGATTATTCTCATTATTGTTGACTTTGTTTTCCATAATGATTGCAGTACCTGATAATGTTAAAGTACCACCCTTCTGATCCACACCTCCACCGTCTTGTTTGGAACTATTGTCGGTTATTTTACCTCCGGACATCTCAAATCTACCAGCCTCAATATATACTCCGCCACCATAACCTTCAGAAGTGTTTCCAGAAATAACTCCTCCCTTCATGTTGAATGTACCTTCATTATACACAGCTCCGCCACCATGAGAGAAGGCTCCAGGTAAAGTGCATTCTGTATTACCAGAGATTGTGCTGCCATCGTACATATTGAATGTACCTTTATTATTGACACCTCCGCCATATCCAGCAGTATTTCCAGAGATTGTTCCACCATACATATTAAAGGTATGTTGTGCATCAACGTATACTCCTCCGCCGTAATCACTGTTTTTTTTATTGATATTTCCAGAGATTGTTCCACCGTACATGTTGAAATCGCCTGCATTTTTGACACCGCAATTGTTATTGGAAATCATACCATTATACATGAAAAAGTTTCCAATATTGTAAATACCTGCACCGGTTTTTTCACCTAGGTGCTGAATAATTCCATTCTCCTTACAGTCCGTAAGGGTAAGGGTAGACGAGCTACCTATGTGAATAACGGCATTCTGGTAAGGAAAACTGCCATCACTTTTAATTTCGCGGGTAATGCTGTGTCCATTCAGGCATAATTTTACCTCATTTCTGCAACTCCATACCTCTTCAAGCTTCACATCTTGCATCAGATAGTAATTGCCAGCTCCTTTGCTGTCTATTTCACTAAGATTTTTAATCCCTATCCATTCCTCTTCCTCATGACTACAATTTCCCACTGTCAGCTTCCCTGTACCGCATACGCAATGCGTATGTGTTTCCTCAGCCTTCGCATGCACTGTTCCACCCGGTACTGCCGGTACAACACCTGCCACCATTCCGAACACCAGTAAACCGGAAAGAATTTTTGCAATTCCTTTGCTCATTCTCTTTTTTCTTATCATGTGTATTCTCCTCCTGCAATAGTATGTCGCTTTACCATTTTTTTCATTTTATCACAGCGTTCACCCAAAACCCGGATTTCGGCGTGAGTTGTAATTATATGGCGTGAATTGTAAGATGCAGGCTTGCTTTGGTTTTCCGAATTTTTTATAATGGATGTATCATAACTGTGAAACAAGGAGGACTGCCACATGCTGCTTCAGATTTTAACTTATACACACCACTTAACGACAATGCTGTTTGGCATTTTTCTGTCCGCCTTTTTTCTCGGGGTAAAACAGAATAAGAAAAATGTCTGCATTCTTCTTGGCGGTGGAGCAGTATCCGGACTTTTCTTTCTGATCTGCAATACAGTATTCGGTTCGTTGTTCACGGAAGCCGTCTACCCGATTTTCGTGCATCTGCCGCTTTTTCTGCTGCTGGTGTTTTATTACCGTTTCCGCTGGCTGCCTTCCATAATCTCTATTATGACCGCCTATCTGTGCTGCCAGTTCAGCAACTGGGCAGGTATTTTTGCCTTATCCCTGAGCGGATTGGACTGGGTTTATTACCTTGTAAGGATTATCGTGACTGTTGCCGTTTTCGCTTTCTTAAGCCGGTATCTGTGCCAGACTACCGCACTGCTTTTTGCAAAATCTGACCGGGAACTGTATATCCTCGGGGCGATGCCATTTGTCTATTATGTGTTTGATTACTCTACCACAAAGTTCTCCATGCTTCTCTACTCCGGAAATAAGGTGGTTGTGGAATTTCTCGCATTTGCCATGTGTATTTCCTATGTCATTTTCCTGTTTGTCTATTTTCAGGAATATGAGTTGAAAAACCGCGCTGAACAATACGGTCAGCTTACCAATATGCAGTTGAACTCCCTGCACTCGGAGATCGAGCAGGTCCGCAGCAGCGAACACCGCATGAAGATCCTGCGGCACGACATGCGCCATCATCTTGCTGCCATCCAGACTTTTATCTCTAAACAGGAACCGGAGCGCGCGCTTGATTATATTCAGGAGATCAATAAGCAATATGACGACACGGTCATTCACTCTTTCTGCAGAAATGAACTGCTGAATTCGGTTCTTTCCATTTACCAGACACGGTTTGTGGAAAATCAGATCGTTTTTGACGTACAGATTCAGACTTTGCAGACGCTCTGCTGCTCTGAGATGACTTTCTGTGCGATCCTTTCCAATCTTCTGGAAAATGCCATGCATGCAGTCACGAAGCTCCCTGTGGAAAAACGTATCGTGCATCTGAGCATTTTTGAAAAGGGAAACCACCTTCTGATCCTGCAGAAGAATCCGGCTTCAGAGACACCTGTTTTTTCAAACGGTATCCCGGTTACAACGGCAAAGAATCATGGTATCGGTGTCCAAAGCGTCATTTATTATGTAGAGAAGGAACACGGACAGTACCAGTTTTACATGGAAGGTGAGGACTTTGTAGTCCGCATTATTCTTTAAGCGAGGAAATTTATTATGGTAAAGATTGCGATTTGTGATGATGAAACTGAATTTTTGGATCTGCTTTCAGACAGTCTTGATTCCTGGTGCCGGGCGCACCAGCTGACACTGCAGCTCTACCGGTTCACAAACGGTGACGAACTGCTCTCCGCACACAGGGCTTATGGCATGGATCTGATCCTGCTTGATATGATCATGCCCCTTTTGAGCGGCATGGATACCGCCCGCGAACTGCGCCAGCATGACCCGCACGTTCCGATCATTTTTCTGACTTCCTCACCGGAATTTGCGCTGGAATCTTATGAAGTCCGCACTTTCTGGTATCTGTTGAAACCTCTTGACGAAGTGCGTTTCCATGCGGTCCTCGACAGCTGGTACGAAGTCCACAAGGCTTCCATGGCTCATTTCGCGGCAAGAACAGATTCCGGCTACCAGGCGATTTATTTTCAGGATGTCGAATATCTGGAAGCGCAGAATAAGAATGTGTTAGTCACATTGAAAGACGGCTCGGTGATCTCCATAAAAGAACCCTTTCACCAGTGTGAAACAATTTTCACAGTGGAAAAAGGGTTTTATAAATGCCACCGCAGCTATATTGCAGCGTTAAGCTGCGTGGAAAAGTTCGGTAAAACCTCTCTCTTCACAAAATCCGGCGCACAGATTCCGATTTCAAGAGACAATTACGCTAATTTTAAGGATGTTTATTTTTCCTATATGTTTCCGCAGGAATGATCCGCTATTGGATCCCAAAGGACGCAAGCTTCATGTCCTCGTTGAACGCCAGTGTGTAATGCACCTCGATGTTTTCATATTCTGCGGTCACGTAAACGGCTGCGATATGCGCACCTCTCTGTATGATCTCCGCATCCTGCATTGTTTCAATGGAAACAAAATCTCCCCAGTCTTCCGAGATCCGCGCCTTACCCTCGTCCATGCGCTCTTTGTTCATGATCTCCTGCATGTCCGGGACAACAAGGCTTTGCAGGCTGTCAAAATCCTCTGCATTTAAAAGCCCTATGATTTTTTCCGCCTGTGCCTTCACTTCCTCTTCGCTGAACACTTCACTCTCTGCCAGCGCTTTGTTCTGCGGCTGCATCCAGTAAGTTGCAACGGATGCTGCCACAAGGATCACTGCGACAATGATGATGTTGCGGATGCGCTTTTTCTTCTGCTCCGGTGTCAGCGCTTTTTTTGTTTTTATCTTACTCATTTTTCTCTCTGCACTTTCTTTTTTCTGCATATTAGTCCCTGATCGCATCCAACGCATTCGAAATATCTGCGATCAGATCTTCCTTATCCTCTAAACCGAGACTTATCCGGATCAGCTCTGCCGGAACACCTGCCTCTTTCAGCTGTTCATCTGTCATCTGTCTGTGCGTGGAGGTCGCCGGATTCAGACAGCAGGTTCTTGCATCTGCCACATGTGTCTCGATCGCTCCAAGCTTTAAGTTCTGCATAAAAGCAGACGCAGCCTCCCTGCCGCCCTTTAATCCAAATGAAACGACACCGCATCCGCCGTGTGGCAGGTATTTTCTGGCACGTTCATAGTATTTGCTGGAAGGCAGACCCGGATAGTTCACATAGGCTACCTTTGGATGTTTTTCCAGAAATTCTGCAACTGCCTGTCCGTTTTCCACATGCTTAGGCATACGCACATGCAGCGACTCCAGTCCAAGGTTTAACAGGAATGCGTTCTGTGGCGACTGGATGCATCCGAGATCACGCATAAGCTGTGTTGTACATTTTGTGATGAATGCGCCCTCATTGCCAAATTTTTCTGCATAGGTCACGCCATGGTAGCTCTCATCCGGTGTACAAAGTCCCGGATATTTGTCTGCGTGTGCCATCCAGTCGAATTTTCCGCTGTCAACGATCGCACCGCCCACTGCCGCACCATGTCCATCCATGTATTTGGTGGTGGAGTGTGTCACAATATCCGCACCCCACTCAAATGGCCTGCAGTTGACCGGAGTTGGAAATGTATTGTCTATGATAAGAGGTACGCCGTGCGCATGTGCTGTTTTTGCAAAGAGCTCAATATCTAATACTGTCAATGCCGGATTGGCGATTGTCTCGCCAAACATCAGCTTTGTGTTCGGGCGGAACACAGCGTTTAACTCCTCCTCCGATGCATCAGGAGACACGAAGGTTGCCGTGATTCCCATTTTGGCAAGCGTAACTGCAATGAGGTTGAAGGTTCCGCCGTAGATCGAGGATGATGCCACGATATGGTCTCCACTCTCACATATGTTGAATATGGCAAAAAAGTTCGCTGCCTGTCCGCTTGAGGTCAGCATTGCGGCTGTGCCGCCTTCCATTGCTGCGATCTTGGCTGCGACATGATCATTGGTCGGATTCTGCAGCCGTGTATAGAAATATCCGGATGCCTCAAGATCAAACAGTTTTCCCATGTCCTCACTGGTGCTGTATTTGAAAGTGGTAGACTGGATGATTGGAATCTGCCGCGGCTGTCCATTCTCCGGGGTATATCCTGCCTGTACACATTTTGTGCCTATTTTATAATCGTTCATTTTATTTTCCATGCCTTTCCGCAATCTGCCCTTCGTATCCGGCAGTCACATTATTATCAAACTGATCTGCGCCATGATCTCTGCTGCAGATCATCAGTATTATTACTGTAGCATTATAAGCGCCGTTTTTCAAGAATTGTTTTTCCTGTCTGCCCGGAAGTAAAACACTTGCAGAAGTATGTTATTTTCGATAGTATATATGTATCAGATGTACGGATACAGGTTGAGTCAGAACAGGTAGTTGTCTGATCGATCCTGAAGATAAAAGGAGGCATCCTCATGACCGAACAGGAGATCAAGGATATTTTACAACAACAGAATCACTTTTTTTCCAGTGGCAAAACGATTCAGGCGGAATTCCGCCTGAAACAGTTAGAAAGTTTGAAGGAGGCTATGATCCGCCATGAAACCGACCTCTCTGCGGCATTGAAGGAGGATCTTGGAAAGAGCCGTATGGAGAGCTATATGTGTGAGATCGGGCTGACGCTGTCGGAGCTTACCTGGATGCAGAAGCATCTCCGCAGCCTTATGCGCAGCAAACGTGTTTCCACCCCGGCCGCCCAGTTTGCAGCAAAGAGCTTCCGCTCCCCTTCCCCTTACGGAACCGTGCTGATCATGAGCCCATGGAATTACCCGGTGTTACTGACACTCGATCCGCTGATTGATGCCATAGCAGCCGGAAATACTGCGGTCGTAAAACCAAGCGCCTACGCCCCTTGCACGTTTGATGTCATGAAAACCATGATCGAAGAATGTTTTCCGGCACATTATGTTGCAGTGGTCGATGGCGGCCGCACAGAAAATCAGGCATTGTTACAGCAGCGTTTTGACATGATCTTTTTCACCGGCGGAAAGACTGTCGGACGGGAGGTACTCCGCCATGCGGCTGAATATTTAACTCCTGTCACATTAGAGCTTGGCGGAAAGAGCCCATGTATCGTTGACTCCACCGCTAAGATCCGGCTTGCCGCAAAGCGTATTGTCTTCGGCAAGTATTTAAACTGCGGACAGACCTGTGTTGCGCCGGATTATATTCTCTGTGACAAGCGCATCCGTGATGAGCTTATCACTGCGATCTTAGCTGAGATTGAAAAGCAGTTTGGGAAAGAACCTCTGAAAAATCCGAATTACGGAAAGATCATCAACGAAAAGCATTTTGAACGCATTCTCGGGCTGATCAATGGAGAAAAGCTTGTGTACGGAGGACAGTCCGAGCCTGAATCGCTCCGCATTGCGCCTACCGTTCTCAATAATATCACATGGGACGACGCTGTGATGGGCGAAGAGATCTTCGGTCCTCTGCTTCCGATCCTCACCTTCGACACATTAGACGAAGCGCTTGATACCGTGGAATCCCACCCTCATCCGCTTGCGCTTTATTTTTTCAGTGAGGACAAGGCTGCACAGAAGAAGGTCTTAGATACCTGTCGTTTTGGCGGCGGCTGTATCAATGACACGATCATTCATCTTGCAACGAGCGATATGCCATTCGGCGGTGTCGGTGAGAGCGGCATGGGCAGCTACCACGGCAGGGTTGGTTTTGAAACCTTCAGCCATTACCGCAGTATTGTCGATAAGAAAACGTGGATGGATCTGCCGATCCGGTATCAGAAATATACCGGATTGAAAGAAAAGATGATGCGGATGTTTTTGAAATAAGGGGGGATTATTCATAAAACTGTAATGCAAGTTCATTATAATGCAGTATGTCTTCCACTTCTGCAAGCCGTGTCTGGATTTTTTCTGACGCCGGCTGTTTTTCAAGATTCTCTTTGATGCCTGTGTATATGAGCTTTTCTTTTTCAAGAAAAGTTTTCAACACAGGATGGCGGTTTTGCAGGAGTAATCCACCATAGAGATCTGAAAGTTTCAACTCTTCCACATTCTCTGCCGTGGATAAAGCTTTGAAGGTGGTTTGGGATTCTTCTGCGTACTTCTGCGCAGATTTTCCCTGATACTGCACTTTCATCATCGGATAGAATTTTCCATCTTCATACACCATGTCCTCCGCGAGAATGGTATATCCTTTTTCTCTTAAAAACTCACGGACGCGCTCTATCTCGGACTGTGGCTGCAGAATAAGTTCTTTTGCAGACTGACAGACTTTTTCCCCGTCTTTTAAAATATGCATGACAAGTCCGCCTCCCATACCGGCGATGAGGACAGCTTCCACCTCGCCGGGTTTTAAAGCTGCCACGCCGTCTGAGAGACGTGTCTGTATGTATGCCTGCAATCCATATAAAGCAATATGTTCTTTTGCCCGCTCTAACGGTCCTTCGTTGATATCCATGGCGATCGCAGATGGAATTTTCTCCTGTTGCAACAGATAGATTGGAATATATCCGTGGTCGGTTCCAACATCTGCCAGTGTATATCCCTGTGTGACAAGAGCTGCGGCTGTCGTTAAACGATTTGAAATCTTTACCATTTTACTCTAAGTAATCCTTTAATTTGCGGCTTCTGCTTGGATGGCGGAGTTTGCGGAGCGCTTTTGCCTCGATCTGACGGATACGCTCACGGGTTACATTGAACTCTTTTCCAACTTCTTCCAGTGTTCTTGCACGGCCGTCCTCTAAACCAAAACGGAGTGTCAGAACTTTCTGCTCTCTGTCGGTCAGTGTTCCCAGTACTTCCTCTAACTGCTCTTTTAAAAGTGTGAATGCAGCGGCGTCAGCCGGAACAGGTACGTTATCATCCTGAATAAAATCTCCAAGATGGCTGTCTTCCTCCTCACCGATTGGTGTCTCTAAGGAAACCGGCTCCTGCGAAATCTTTAAGATCTCACGTACACGCTCTACCGGCATGTTCATCTCTGCTGCAATTTCTTCCGGACTAGGTTCACGTCCTAACTCCTGAAGTAACTGTCTGGATACACGGATCAGCTTATTGATCGTCTCAACCATATGAACCGGAATACGGATTGTTCTCGCCTGATCAGCGATTGCTCTTGTGATCGCCTGACGTATCCACCATGTTGCATAAGTAGAGAATTTATATCCTTTGCGGTAATCGAATTTTTCAACTGCTTTGATCAGACCAAGGTTACCTTCCTGAATCAGATCGAGGAAAAGCATACCACGTCCGACATATCTTTTTGCAATCGAAACAACCAGACGTAAGTTTGCCTCTGCCAGACGTTTCTTTGCTTCATCTCCTGCATCAAGATCTTTCTGTAAGTTTTTAATCTCCTCTTTGATCTCAGCAAGTTCTTCTTCTGTCGCATTTTCTTCTCTGCCCTTTAAGATTGCAATTTTTTCTTTTGCAACATTTCCAGCTTCCATATTCTTGGCGAGTTCGATCTCCTCCTCTGCACTTAAAAGAGGTACTTTACCGATCTCCTTTAAGTACATACGAACCGGATCTTCAATCGAAACGCCGTCCGGCACGGAAAGGTCGATTTTTTCCACTTCGATCTCGTCTTCATCATCTACATCGAGTAAAATTTCATCATCAGAATCATCATCTGTGATCCGAAGTACATCGATATTGTTTGCTTCCAGAAAATCAAGAATTTTATCAAACTGCTCTGCTTCTAACTGCATGTCCGCAAAGAAGTCGCTGATCTCCTGGTATTCCAACATGTTCTTTTTCTTTTTGGCCAAGGCTAACAGATCTTTTAACTTCTGCTGAAACTTTTCTCTTGCAGCTTCATCCATCACTGCTGCTTCTTTTTTGGTTTCCTTTACCTCGTTTTCTGTCTTTTTTGCCATTTTGTTTCATCCTCTCAAGTTTTCTACTATTTTGTCCCTAATCAATGGAAATATGCAATTTCTCCAATTCTTCCAGGTCTCGTTTATCTGTTACAAGCTGCATTAAACCAGCCATATCTGTCGGTGCCAAATGCTCGGACCGATACTTGATACTGTTTTGTTTGATCCGGATAATGGTTTCCTTCAACGCCTTCTCCCGGTCTTCTTTGGACTCGACCTCGTGGATTCTTGCATTGAAAAGTCCTGCGATCTCTTTCTGTGCTTCCTCCTCTGGAAACATGCTGACAATTTTCGCCGGATTGGCTTCCCCATTTTCCTCAAACTGCTGGAATAATAATTCTGCCACCTTATGATATATCTCCTCCGTAAAATCCTGCGGTGCGATATATTTTTTTATCTTATGATATAATCCGGTATTCTCTATGAGCCATGTCAAAAGAAGTTTCTGGGATTGCTTCATCCCATCTTCTTTTTTGATTCCTCTGGCGGAGGCGTTTTTCTCATTGATACCGGTTTTTAACTGGGTTGGTTGTTTTCGGATGCCTTCCATCTGCATTCCGTATTTACCGACAAGCCGCTGTAAATCCTGCGTTGGCAGCATATATTTTTCCGCGACTGCCTGAACGTAAATATCACGCTCGATTTTTTCTGTGAAGGAGCAGAGTTTCTTCGCCACCTCATTATAAAAAGCTGCTTTACTCTCCGGATCTTTCATATCATACTGCTGCTCTAAAATACGGATTTCAAACATAAAACTGTTTTCCGCATGATCGATACGATCCTGATATGCCTCCGCTCCCAATGCCTTGATAAATTCATCCGGATCTTTATGCGGACGCATATTAATTACTTTTGTAGTAATTCCAACCTCCTTTAAGATTGGAATTGCACGAAGCGCTGCTTTCACACCCGCTCCGTCACTGTCATATGTCAGATACACTTCCTTCGTGTACCTCTTTAACAGATTGGCATGTCCTGCCGTTAACGCTGTTCCAAGTGATGCCACCGCATTGTCAAATCCTGCCTGATGCAGCGCGATCACATCCATATATCCTTCACACAGCAAAAACTGTGACTTTTTCGTTGTCCTTGCAAAGTTCAGTCCGTACAGATTCCGGCTCTTGTCAAAAATCGGTGTTTCCGGTGAGTTCAGATATTTTGGCTCTCCGTCTCCCATCACACGACCGCCGAATCCGATGACTTTGTTATGCACATCCATGATTGGAAACATGGCACGGTTCCAGAATTTGTCATAGCCTCCGCGTCTCTCATCGATCGTCACAAGCCCCGACTCTTTTAAGATCTCATCCTCATACCCTTTGGAACGGAGATAGCGGTATAAGTCGTCACTGTACTGATCCGAATATCCCAGACCAAACTTTTTCATGGTCTCCTCAGACAATTCTCTTTTCTGGAAATAAGCGAGTGCGTGTTTTCCACGGTCATTCCGCAATAATGTATAAAAATATCTGGCTGCCTCTTTGTTGATCTCCAACAGCCGCTGTTTTTTATCTGCCTCTCTCTTCTGTGCGGCAGAATATTCCTGCTTGGGCAGGGCAACACCTGCCCGGTCCGCCAAGGCTTCCATTGCCTCCCCGAAGGTAAAGTTTTCATACTGCATCATAAATGTGAAAACATTCCCTCCGGCTCCACAGCCGAAGCAGTAGTACATTTGTTTATTTGGAGAAACAGAAAACGATCCTGTTTTCTCATTATGAAAAGGACACAGTCCAAAATAGGTGCTTCCCTTTTTCGTCAGATGCACATACTGTCCGATTACATCCACGATATCATTTCTGGAACGCACTTCTTCAATTATATCATCCGAAAAATATGGCATACTGCGTGTCCTCCTTTCGTTTTAATATCTATTAGCCAATTGCGAAACTCCTCATAGTCTTCTTTAAATTGTTCAAAATTAACAAAAACATTCAAGACACGCTTTCGCTATGTGTCGCTCGCAGCGGTACTAAGAAGCCAGACACAACTTACCGTTGTATCTGCCTTCTAAGTGCCGGCGGCTCCCCAATGTCTTTCATGTCTTTTGTCAATTTCTCACAATTCAATTTAGGTTGTTATGAGTTTCGCAATTGTCTATAATACCCATCCGCCTGCGCACGCCGCAGGCTATATTGGCTTAGTATCCATCCACTTGCCAGGCCTGCGGCAGGAAGTATTCGCTGAATTTGGTGATGGCGTACTGGTCGGTCATACCTGCGATGTAATCGCAAATCACGCGCTCCGTCTTTTCCCCTTCATCAAGCATGGCGAGGTATTTTTCCGGCAGAAACTCAATGTGGTCTTTGTAGAATCCAAAGAGCTGCCGGATCATTGCCTTAGCCTTCACTTCCTCACCCTTGGCAATTGGATTTGTGTATACATGATCGAACATAAAATGGCGCAGCTCAAACATGGCTTCCTGAATATCTGCTGACATCCGGATGTCATCCTGATCCATGCTGTTCATGATCACGTTATGTATGAGTGTATTTAAGCGCTGTTTTGTGGTAAAACCTAATGTTTTCCGGATCTCTAACGGAATATCATCCTCCGTCAGAATCTCTGCACGGATCGCATCATCCACGTCATGGTAAACATAGGCGATTTTATCTGATAAGCGGACAACTTTTCCCTCTAAAGTATGGGGCATTGACTTAGACTGATGATTTAAAATACCGTCCCGCACTTCCCAAGTCAGATTTAATCCCATACCGTTTTTCTCAAGTTTTTCCACGATACGGACACTCTGCTCGTTGTGCCGGAATCCGTCTTCACAGATTTCGTTTAACACATACTCCCCGGCATGTCCAAACGGCGTATGCCCCATATCGTGTCCCAACGCGATCGCTTCCACCAGATCTTCATTCAGACGCAGCGCTTTCGCAATCGTTCTCGCATTCTGCGATACCTCTAAGGTATGGGAAAGTCTTGTCCTATAGTGATCTCCCTTCGGTGTCAGAAAAACCTGTGTCTTATTCTTCAACCGCCGGAATGCCTTACAATGCAGGATTCTGTCCCTGTCTCGCTGAAAGACAGGCCGGACATCGCACTGTTCTTCCCCGCGTTCCCTGCCTTTCGTGTTCACACTCAGCGTTGCATGCGGACTCAGCGTCTCCCGTTCCATTTTTTCAAGTTCTTCCCGTATTGTCATATGTATCACCTCTCTGATATCTGACAGTCTCTCCCGAAGCACCGTATAAAAAATCGTTTCAATAAAATCTCCATATTTTTATTATTCGGCAGAATTTTTCAATTTCCTTTATTTTTTATAAAATTCATACAATTTTTTTATTTCAGATAGTTTATGGCATCCAGAAGACTGCTCACACCGACCAGTCTGATCCCTTTTACCTCTGTCATGGATTTTCTGCAGACCTCCGGCAAAATGCAGACCTCAAAGCCCAGCTTTTTTGCCTCCTGCACCCGCTGTTCCGCCATGTTTACTGCACGGACCTCACCGCTTAATCCAACCTCACCAAAACAGATAGTCTTCTCATCGATCGGTTTGTCCTTATAACTTGAGATTAATGCAAGAACAATGCCAAGGTCGATTGCCGGCTCATTCATTTTGATTCCTCCGGCGATGTTCACATAGGCGTCACAGTCCCCCAGCTTTAATCCAAGCCTTTTTTCCAGAACTGCCATCAGAAGATTGACACGGTTAAAATCCGTTCCTGCTGCTGTCCTTCGCGGAATCCCGAAATTGCTGTGGCACACAAGCGCCTGCACCTCCAAAAGGATTGGTCTAGTCCCTTCCATGGAACATGCCACAACAGAGCCGGACGCTCCCTCCGGCTTGCCGCTCAACATATATTCAGACGGATTTTCCACTTCCACAAGACCATCCTGCCGCATCTCGAACACACCGATCTCATTTGTGGAGCCAAAACGGTTTTTTACACCTCTTAAAATACGGTAAGCCGCATGCCTGTCTCCCTCAAAATAAAGCACGGTGTCTACCATGTGTTCTAACACCCTCGGTCCTGCCACCACTCCCTCTTTCGTCACATGTCCCACAATGAAAATGGAGATTCCCATTCCCTTTGCGATCTGCATCAAAACACCTGTGGACTCGCGCACCTGTGATACACTGCCCGGTGCCGAGGAAACCTCTTCGTTAAACATCGTCTGGATGGAATCGATTACAACGATCTGCGGTTTTTCCCGGTCAATGACTGCCTTTATGGTGTCAAGATTTGTCTCACACAGCAGTTTCAGACTGTCCCCGAAATTTCCGATGCGCTCCGCACGGATTTTGATCTGCTGCAAAGATTCCTCCCCGGAAATATAGAGCACTTTTATGTTATGCTCCGACAGATTCCTGCACACCTGAAGCAGCAATGTGGATTTTCCGATTCCGGGATCACCTCCCACTAACACCATGGAACCCTGCACAATACCGCCGCCAAGTACACGGTCTAATTCTTTCATGTCTGTTGACACACGCTTGTCATAGGTCATCTCAATCTGGGACAGAGGCAGTACCTTTGCCTCTGACGCTGTCGCTTTCTGCTTTGCCAGTGTGCCCGCACTCTTTTTGTCCACCACTTCTTCTACAAATGTATTCCATTCCTTACATCCCGGACACTGCCCCATCCATTTGGACGATTCGTATCCGCAGGACTGGCAGAAAAAAATACTTGTTTTTCCTTTTGCCATAAAACCTTCCCTATCAAAAAAATAACCGGAAACTCTGCAAATAGTTCCGATTGACATTAAAAGGAGTTGCCGTTTCTGACAACCCCTTATCATTTCTTAGCATTTCTGAATCTGAACTTCTACCGGTTTATCTCCAAGTTCCACACTGACAGTCAGCTTGCCGCCAAGATTGGTTTTCATCCTGCCTGCGCTTGTTCCGTCTACTGTAATCTCATACTCAGTCTCTTCTTCTAACTCCAGTGTGATCTGAGCATCTTCCGGTCCTTCCACGGAAAAAGAAATTCCTGTGTCTGTCGCATTCAAATGATATGCTGCTGTTCCCGGTACAGATTCATAAACAAACATACCATTACGCTCCAGCTTTGTGATATCCTTATAAGTCTTCACCTTATAAAGGTCTCCCTGATGTTCAAAGTTATCAAGCTTTGCCTTTGCATCCAGAGTGTAATCTCCAAAACTGATCGTTCCATCCGCTTCTGAACGAATTAATTCACTAATAGCGCTCATCTTTTCCTCCTGTGGTACAGTCTTTCTCTGTCTGCTGCACCGTAAAATTTTGTAAAATCATTATATCCCAACTACTTTTCGATTGCTAGTATTTTCATCATATTTAAGGATTTTTTTATAATTCCGGTTACTGTTCATTCGTACCCCGTTCCAGTAACAAGTATTATTTTTCCCGCACTTCAAAAACAACCGCATTCTTTCTGGTCGTAACGGTCACTTCATCGCCTTTTTTTACCCTGCCGTCTAAGATTTCTTCTGCCAGCTGATCCTCGATCTCATTCTGGATCTTGCGGCGGAGTGGTCTTGCGCCATATTTCGGTTCGTATGCCTTTTCCACAATATAGTTTTTCACGCTGTCGCGAACCTGAAGTGTGATATCCATCTGGCTCTTACAGCGGTCTGTCAGATCTTTCAACATCAATGTGACGATCTGTTTCATATCATTTTTGTTCAGTGAGCGGAATACGATTGTCTCATCAATACGGTTTAAAAACTCTGGTTTGAAAATTCTGCGCACTTCCTCCATAACGCTGTTTTTCATGCGCTCATAATTCTGCTTTTCGTCATCCGAGGAAGCAAAACCCAGTTTTTTCGGTTCTACAATGGACTGTGCTCCTGCATTGGAAGTCATGATGATAATGGTGTTTTTAAAATCCACCTTACGTCCCTGTGAATCCGTGATATGTCCGTCATCTAATACCTGAAGTAAAATATTAAATACATCCGGGTGTGCTTTTTCAATCTCATCGAATAAAATCACAGAATAAGGATTTCTGCGCACTTTCTCGCTGAGCTGTCCGCCATCCTCATGTCCTACATATCCCGGAGGGGAACCGATCATTTTGGAAACACTGTGCTTTTCCATATACTCAGACATATCTACACGGATCATTGCCTGTTCATTGCCAAAAACAGCTTCCGCAAGCGCCTTTGAGATCTCCGTCTTACCTACACCTGTAGGTCCCAAGAAAAGGAATGATCCAATCGGTCTTCTCGGATCTTTCAAACCGACACGGCCTCGTCTTACCGCTTTTGCTACGGCTGTCACGGCTTCCTCCTGACCTACCACACGTTTATGCAGTGTTGCCTCTAATTTTTTCAGGCGGGCTGCTTCCCCCTCTGCCAGTTTCTTTACAGGGATTTTTGTCCAGCCGGAAACGACATCTGCCACATCATCTTCTGAAACTGACAGATTTTTTCTGCTGATCTCACGCTGTGCCTTTTTCCTCTGTTTTGCAAGCTGTTCTTCGAATGCTTCTTTTTCCTCTTTGTACTCTCTTGCAAGTGCAATATCCGAATTGCTCAGAGCATCCTCTAACTGCTGTTCTTTCTCTGTGATCTGATTTCTTAATTCCGCTAATTTTTCAGTATGATTTGCAACCCCAAAGCGTACTCTCGCCGCTGCCTCGTCCATAAGGTCAATTGCTTTGTCTGGCAAAAAGCGGTCATTGATATAGCGCGCTGACAGGCGCACTGCTGCTTCCACTGCCTCATCTGTGATCTTCACATGGTGGTGTGCTTCGTATTTACCGCGAAGACCTTTTAAGATTGCAACTGTCTGTTCCTCACTTGGTTCTTCCACAGTTACCGGCTGGAATCTTCGTTCTAAAGCTGCATCTTTTTCCACGTATTTACGGTATTCCGTGATCGTCGTTGCTCCCATGATCTGAAGTTCGCCACGCGCAAGTGCCGGTTTTAAGATGTTAGAAGCGTCGATTGCGCCCTCAGCACCACCTGCCCCGATGATCGTGTGAAGTTCATCGATAAAAAGCAGTACATTTCCAGCCTTTGTTACTTCCTGGATCACTTTTTTGATACGTTCCTCAAATTCTCCACGGTATTTAGAACCGGCGACAATTCCGGAAAGGTCTAATGATACCACTCTTTTTCCCTGAACAGAATCCGGCACAAGACCAGATACAATGCGTTCAGCAATTCCTTCCACAATCGCAGTCTTACCAACTCCAGGTTCTCCGATCAGGCATGGATTGTTTTTTGTTCTTCTGCTTAAGATCTGAATCACTCTCTGGATCTCAGCCTCACGCCCAACAACCGGATCAAGTGCTCCCTCTGCTGCAAGTTTTGTCAGATCTCTGGAATATTGATCTAGTGTCGGTGTTCCCTCGCTATTTTTCTTTTTTCCCGGACGACCGTTTTGAAATTCTTCCCGGTAAAGATTGGCATCCTCACCCATAGCAATGAGTGTATCCACAAAAACTTTCTGCATGTTGACGGACAGCGTTGTCAGTAATCTGGATGCAACACAGTCTGTCTCTTTGATCATGGCGATCAGAATATGTTCTGTTCCGACGGCATCCGCATGGAATCTGACCGCCTCTTTCTCTGCATTCTCAAGAACTTTTGCAGCTCTTGGGGAATAACCATCTGATTCTGCTACTGCTGTCCCCCCTGCCGGAGCGATCAGCTCTTTGATCAGATCAACGATTTTATCTAACTCTACACCATTCTCATTCAGAACTTTTGCCGCTGCTCCTGAATTTTCCTTCAAAAGACCAATCAGCAAGTGCTCGGTTCCGATATAATTATGATGTAATGATTTTGACATTCTTCCAGCGATATCGACCGCTTTTTTTGCTTTTACAGTATATGGTAATTGCATATTGTCTCCTCATACTATTCATAGTTATTTATTTTATATTATAAATCATTTAAGTCAAAAACTTCCAATCCTTTTTCTTTTTTCACAGAAGTTTCATTTTTTTCTGGCTGGGTTTTCTGATCCTCTTCGGACGATTTTTTCTCAGATGTTTGTTCTGTCACTGTTTTTTTCACCGGGGCTGGGAATTCATCCTCATAATCATTCCATTCGCGGTAAGCCCTGTTGATCGGATGATCTTCCTCGACATACTCTTCCTCATCATCAAAGTAATCGTCGTCCTCTGCATCTTTTGTTTCTTTTACTTTTGCTCTTTCTGATTCTATTTTTTCTGCTTTTTTCGTTTTTTCCTGTGACGGTTCATCTAATACCAAGTCAATCGTCTTCTCCTGCCTGATTTCTGGCTGGGTGCCTATTATCGTGATGTCGGCTTGTGTTGAATTCTTCTTAATCTGATTTTCTGAAAAATCTTCGTCCTCATCCATCAAAAAATCATCTGCATTATTTCTTTTTTTGCGAAGTCCATGGAATTTTCCAAAGAAATGCTTTTTATCATTTTCGGTATCTTCTACTTCATCCTCATCTAGATCTTCATCAGTATCTTCGTCATACTCTGCATCTTCGAGTTCGACGTTATCGTCCTCTATGAGTTCATCTTTTCCTTTTTTCTTTCTTCCAAAGAAGATGATGTTCAAGCCAATCACCACAGCAACTGCCAATACAAAAATAATCACAGCGATCATGTTTCTGGAAAAGGATTTTACATCTTTATATTTCTTTGAGAGTTCATCATACTCACTCTGCAATGCCGCAAGGTCATCCGAAGAAGAATCTGCTGTCTCGGTGATATTTCCGTTTACACGCTGGTAAGTACCTTCTGCCGCATCATACTGATACCAGCCCTCGGTTCCATCCTGATTTACTGCGTAAAATACATAAAAGTCCGATGCTTCCTCTCCCTCTGCTGCCGGAAGCTGATACGCTGTCATTACCGTGCTCTCCGGCATCTGCAAAGACACCTGCACATAGCTGTCCGGCAATACTGAATCGAGCGGTGCTAAAAGCGGGATCACATAACTGCTCTCTCCTGATGTGAATTTCATGAAATCATAGACAACGTCCCTTGTCTCATCATAGATGAAGAATCTTCCTATTGTCGAATCCACATTGTCAGTTTCCAGATAGATCAGGGAGATTGTTCCTTTATTAAAGGTCAGTCCCCTGCACTCGGTTCCCCGGAACTGAACTGTGGCCTCTGTAAAATCAGCCGGGATCTGTTCCTCTGTGAAACTGTCTGAGATGTGATAAGTTGTATCATTGATCACAACGTCTGCCTGTGACGCCGGAGTTTCTGTTGCCGGTACTTCCTCGGTGTCTTCCGGTGTCTCTGCGTCCCCGTTCCCACTGTCTCCATTTTCACCGCCTGTGGTTGTTGTCTCACCTCCGGTGGTTCCTGCATTTCCTGCTGCCTGTCTTGTCACTGTGATTTTATAAGTGGCTGTTGTTCCGTTTTCTGCCTTTACGACAATCTTAACAACATTTGCTCCGACGGCAAGATTCGTGTTTCCGGTAACCGATTCAACGGTTGCCTTTTCATTTACAGGCGTTGCACTGACGGCAATGCTTGTCACAGAATTATCCACGGTTGCCGTATACTTTGTTGTACTTCCCTTAAAAGCAGGTGACAAAGTTCCCGGAGAAATTGTCAGTGCTTTTAAGGAATTGTCTGCGGATAAAGCTGCTGTATTCGTATTACTTCCTGTGCCAACACTGTTTCCCCCTGTAGTTCCTGCACTGCTGTTATTTCCTGTGCTGCTGCCTGCCGCCTCATTATTGACCGTTACCGAAGTGCTGCTGCCAGCCATGGAATCCAATTCTTCTTCGGTACCGTAAATAACACCATCCGTAGCAGAAAGTGAAATAGAAGCTTTTCCTGCACTGATTGCTTTTAATGTTACACTAAAGCTGTCGTTCGCTACCGAAATACTTCCACCGCCGCCACCATAGGTTGCCGTACAGCTTACAAATTCGAGAATACCCGCATCATACGTCAAAACCATATTGGCATACGCACTGTCACCGGATGCACTTAGTGCCTTTGCCGTTACGGTCACAGTCTGTCCGATATTGATTGAACCGGATGACACAGCGATCGTTGTTTTTCCGGAAGCTGCCTGTGCATGCATCTGCGGTGTCATAAGACAGATGCATAACGTCAGCAGTGTAATGATCACACCTAATTTCTTTTTCATTTTACTCTCCATTCTTATGCGTGAAAATTGTTTTTTTCTCACTAAAATAACTCTTTCTATCCACACAGCCCTGTTACTGTTCAATCTGTGCTGCATTTATAATATGTTTCTGCAAAAGCACAAGGTCTTTCACGGAAACTTTTCCATCTTTACTTATATCCGCAGCCGCTGCATACGCACCGGAAAGCTGTGATGTTCCAAGAATCTGTTTCTGCATCATGACAAGATCAACCACAGAGATTTTTCCATCTCCATTGATGTCACCGTAAATGACAACGTCATACTGCTTCACCAGTGTCCCATTTGCATATACTGCAATTTTATTACCTGTTCCGACTGCACCGGTATTTTCTGTGCCATCTGCTTTCAGCACTTTGACCGTGCCGCTTCCCGCTGAGATATTGGCAAGTACAGAAGAAGCCCCTGTTCCCGGTGCAATACCTGTGATCACGGTATCTCCCAGTTTATAGGAGGTAGAAACGGATACGCCGTCCGCAACTGTTGTTCCACCACTTTCCGGTGTCTGGGTATTGTCTGCTGCCGGCTGCTGTCTTACCACATTGATCGTGTAGGTTTTTGCCGAACCGCTCTGTGACACACAAGTTACGTTGATTGCATTATTTCCATAATTCAATGCATAAGTTCCCGCCCCGGAAACTCCCGCTTTCGGTGCAACTGCCGAAGCACCTACATTGATCGAGCTTACCTCGGTTCCAACGATCACGGAATAATCGGTTACTGCTGCCTGGAAAGACGGTGTCAGTCCATATCCGCTTACGCTGAGAGAAGAGAGCCAGTTATTCGGATTACCACTGTCTGAAAACGTCACTGCTGACTCCGGCATATTGCTATACACCGGAATACGGAATATAAATCCCTGTGATTTATCCGCATAAGCGGTGCTCATTGTTTTTCCTTCTGACATTGCCGCCTGCACATTTGTCATGTACTGATGTGAGTATATGCTGTTCATATTCACCACATTAAATTTCTGGAAATATAAGGTGTTCTGCCCTTTTTTCACATAATTATTTCCAACGATACCAGCTCCACCATTAATTGATTTATAAATAGAATTCCAGTCGTTATTTTTCGCATAAATCAATCCGTTGACCGTCGCAGACGCAGACGATGTCGTATATGCTCCGATATTAAAGTAATTGTAATATCCATTATAGCCAGAGTAATTGCCAGAGATCAAAGGACTTGTCCCCTTATTTCCCTGCTCCTGCTTACATCTTGCAGCCAGATGATAAGGACTGACACTCATGTTCTGTCCCACTTCCATGAAAGTATCTGCATAGCTTCGCGATGCTCCGTCTGTATCGCTATAGTTTCCACTCATAAAACTGCCTGACAGAATATTTCCAACTCCTGTCACGTTCTGATATGGCGCATATTCTAACGTTTCAAACTGAAAAATATACGTGTCATTCAGGTAATTTCTCGGATCCATGCAATATGCTATGTAATTGGAGGAGGCACTTACCCAGCCTGCTCCGTCATAACCATACCATTTGTTGGTCGCCCAGTCATAAGCACCCGTCTCCGTTGACTTTCTCGCATCATTGGAAGAACTCTGCACCAGATTCCTTCCGACAACACTCTCATTTGCAATGACGGTATTCCAGTCTAGTCCTGTCTGTACCGGAACGAACTGCCAGTCTGGATACTTCTGGTGCAATGCCAGAAGCGAATTGCAGTAGCTGTCCGGAAATCCCGCTGCTTTTAAAGATGTAACATACTCATCATCCGTCACCGTTGTGGTGTCTCCCTGCGATCCATCCGCAAAAGTCTGTCCGGTTACTGCCAGATAGGTTCCACAGATCCAGCCTGCATAATCCACACCATTCTTATTAAATGTTACATTATACCAGATTGTCCCATTCGTCGTTGTCTGTCCCAGCACATTCACCGTCTGGTCTCTTTTTACCATGGTCACCGGTGAATACGCCGTGCTTGCTCCGGTTCTCACGTAAACGTTGCCATTGGTGTTCGTGACCACTCCGGCCGCTCCCTGTGCCGAACTGTCTGTGATTGCACTTCCGGCAGAGGTATCTTCTGTTGAAAGCGTGATAAAATCTGACCGGATATATCCGGTGGATGCCATTCCATTATAGGAAATCTGTACCTTGTACCATTTCATTCCATCGAAGCCATCCACTTCATCCATCACACGGACTGCTGTACCCGCAGCTAAAGATGTGATCTTGTCCCCATCTACCGGAGTCTTTCGCATCTGTACCGGTCCATCATTCAAAACACCCGCCGTCTCCGTATACGCATAACTTTCCAACGGTTTTACCGTAATGACCGCAGCCGCTGCTGTCACACCAAAAATCGTTGCAAAGATAAAGCTCCGCCATTTTCTCTGTTTTATATTAAGGTTTCTTCTCATTTTTCCTCCAGATGCCTTCGGTATTCCCCAAAAAGACACAGTAAATCAAGTTTATTATATTTAATTCACGATAGAGCGTCAACCTTAATCTGGTAAATATGGTAACTGATATGTATGATACAGCAAAGTGCTCAGATACTGCCTGAGCAGTAACGATGTTTTGTCCTTTTTTCCACCTTATCATTGTCCAAAACTAACAATAATCCCCACAAAAGTCCTCCGATAGCCAGAAAGCTTCCCACGATCAAAGGCAGGTTATAAACATAAATCTTTGCCCCAGCCAGCACAACAATGCCAGCTACCATTCCAAGCGCTGCGATAAATGCAACAATACCGCATGTAAAAATAAATTCATAATCCAACTTTCTCATCCTTTTTTACCTCCCATGGAAAACAGCTTTTGTCATCAATATAAACATCCGCATAAATCTTTCTTCCGTCTGATCCGTACCTTTCGATAATCTCCGGCAGATTCTCATTCACCGCATCAAATTCCAGTTCCCACTTCCTGCACCATTCCACTGCTTCCTCTAACTGATTTCCACAGCGGCACGTCCACAAAATAATCTGGCGTCCCTGCCTTCTCAATCCTTTCAGCAGTTCGATCAGTGCTGTATTCGGCTGTCCAATCTTTGGGAAGCAGTCCGTACAAAGTGTTCCGTCAAAGTCTACCGCAATAATCTGATATTCCGTTTTCATCTGCCATGCTCCTCACTTTCCGTCATTTTGCCCTCTTGCTGCTTCCCATTATCCATATTTTCTGTCCATTAATTCGGACAGAAAAAGACCACCTCACAACTTAAAATGCAAAAAAACAGGATCAATCAGTCATTTTTACTGATCAATCCTGTTACTTGTTTATTTTTCTATTATAGTTCTCACTCATTATGGCTATGAACCATAAAGAAAACTACGACTATCATAGTGCTTATTTAAAACTGTTCTTACGTCTGCTTACGAAAAGCATTCCACTTACACCTGCAAGGACAACTACTATCATTAGAATTCCTGCCATTGGAATTTCTCCTGTCTTCGGCGAAGTTGTAACAATTGCTTCCTCTGCAATAATATAGGTTGAGAAATGATTGGTTAAAAATGTGATCATTCCATTTGAAATACTGGTCTCACATCTGGTTAATGTTCCATCATCCTCCACTCTATATACAACAATCTGCTTTCCAGCCGGAACTGTGGCTGCATTATCATTGTAATAATAAGAAAGTGGATAAGATACCTGCACATAATCCCCCAACTGATGGATTGCTGTTCCATTGCTCTCGGACAAATTAAACTCGATTGCTTCAACCTTATCTGCTTTCTTCAGTTCTTCATTTGAACTTGCCTGAATTGCAGTCTGAACGATTGCATAATTTGGTGATGTTTTTTCATATGTCCTACAATCAAAAACTGCACCCGTAGGAATTGCTGTAGATTTTCCCTCCACTGTAACATCTGGAACTACATATCCTGTATTCGTTTTCGTATTAATTTTTCGTTGTTCTGTGCCTGTAGAAGAGGTAATCACTTTCTCTGTATCTGAAACAGTTGTCGTTGTGATTGTTTCTGTTGTTCCGTCCGGTTTCTGCACTGTCTCTGTTGTACTTGTAACTGGGGTAGTAGCTGAGGCTGACGCTGCAGCAGATGAACTTGTGGTAGAATTGCTACCTGAGGAACTACCAGCGCTTGAAGATCCACTATCAGATGCGCCACTGTCTGTTCCACTTCCAGAAGAAGAACCCGCGTCACCACTGCCACTGTCAGAACCTGCATCCGGATTTGGAGATAATGTCAGCTTTGCCCCAGAAGCTACCACCTTGCTACCTGTCAAGGCAACTCCATCTGCTGCTGTTGCTTTGATGTTAGCTGTACCGGCTGTCATCGTCAGATCACCACATACGCCTGCATTCACTGCCATAATATCAATATTCGCATTTTCTCCTGTTACATTAAATTCACCAGCAACTCCAACATTTGCCCCTGTGACTTTCAAAGTGCCTCCATCTAAATCTAAAGCTGAATATACTCCAATAGTCCCCATAGGTGCTGAAAATCCACTAGACCAATCACATGTAGGTGCTGCTTTTGCAAAATTGATTGCAACATTTCCTTTAATTTTTACGAATCCTCCTGGTGTTAGCAATCCTGTCATACCAATATTTTTCTCTTTATATTCCGGCATATTGATTGCCACAGACGCGTTGTCTGCAATTTCAATCGTATGAACTCCACAAATGGCATTTGTAGCATTACTTGACGAAGTCAATTGAATAGTTATTTTGCCAGATCCCATTATAACTATACTTGTATCTAGACTATAATCACAATAAATCGCCCTGTCTCCACTCGTCTTAAGTGTAACATCTTTCTCGGCTTTAACATACAACGTTTTATTAACATGCTCCTGACTAATTACCGGATTATCCCCTGCATCAATATCACCCGTCAATGTAACTGTATTCGTTGCTGCATCATAATTCCATCCATCTCCCGATGTAACTTCATCTGTAACTTCTGTACCAGCAATCATAAGCTTTTCCACCGGATATATCGGTTCCTCCGCTTTGACCACCTGCTGTGGCATTACACCAAATACCAGCGTAACTGCCAGCATCATTCCCATCAATATGGTTCCTAATTTTTTCATACTGTGCCTCCTTATTCGCTTTATCTTCTAAATGCTGGAATTTATTATATATATATATATATTGTCAATATTGGTTTATTTTTTTATTAATTTTGCACAATTGTTCATTTAAAAAGACCACCTCACGAAAAATTTCATGAAGTGGTCTTTTCACCTATCATATATTTTGTTTTTTATGCAAATAATTTCTTTACCATTTCTGTATCAAATACGACCTGCTTTACATGGTCAACCTCAATCTGATACAACGCATTTGCTGCAAGATGCTCCGCTGCCTGCTCAAGATCACGGATTCCGGAGGTATTGCGGTACTGTTCGATCAGTTCGTCTAACCCTTCCTCAGTCAGCACGATCTCGCCCTGCTGTAAGCCAATTCTCTTTAACACCTTTGGCAATGCAAACTTGGAGAAAATAATCTTTTTTTCCTCCTGTGTGTAATCCGGAATATCAATCACAGCAAAACGCGACATAAGCGGTGCACTGATGTCCTCTTTTACATTGGCTGTCGCGATCGGATAAACGCCGCCTGTCGGGATCATACATTCCATATAATTATCTGTAAATCCAAGATTATCTAATAAGGTAAGAAGCACATCCGCCGGATTGCCGTTTCCTTTTCCAGAGGCTGCCTTATCAAGCTCGTTGATAATAAATACCAGATTTGACTCTCCCGCCATGGAAAATGCTTCCATAATAATACCCGGCTTTGCATTTCCATAGATACGCGAGCTTCCGGTCAACTGCTCCGGATCATTGATAGAGCTCATGTCGAGTGTTGTCCATGGAAGTTTTAAAATTCTTGCCACCGCATATGCGATCTGTGACTTTCCGGTTCCTGCCGGTCCTACTAACAACAGTCCATAAGCTGGCAGCGTATGGGTACGGTTGATCTGGATAATGGTCTCCATGATACGCTGTTTTACTTTTTCCATTCCATACAGTTCTTCATCTAAGATCCTGCGTGCCTCCACCGGGTCGATTGCTTCAAAATAATTATTTTTCCACTGGATATTTGTCATAATAGAAAGCGCGCGCTGTGCATGGCGGCGTTCCTCTGCTGACACTTCACTCGAACGGGCAACCGCAAGATTTCTTCTCGCCCACAGTCTGATGTTATCCGGCATAGTTCTTCCGGCACAGTTTAAAAAGTCCGAAATGCTCTGGATACTCGTCAGCTTCATGCTGTCGCCGCTCTCGTCTAACTCCTCGTCCTCGTCTTCCTGTTCCGGCGCGCTGCTGGATAACAGACGTTCCATTACATACTGTAAAAATCCGTCTGCCGCTGACAGTTTTGTTCCTCCGTGGAACGCATTCTCCCTGATTTTATAAACTGCATACCCGTCTGCTCTGTTTTCCCCGGACAAAAGCACATTGATGCGGTTTTCTCCAAGCCATTTGATCAGGTTCACAAAACGCGCATCCACCTGCAAAATATCTGCGCGGAAAGTCTCCTCTTCCTCTTTGAATTCAAAGGCTGTCCACTGGCTCTGGTTACAAAATACTCCGGTGGAATGATGATTCCACTGTTTTTTGCTGTTGTCTAATACTAAGATCGGATCTTCCGGGGTTTTCTCCGGACTTTCTGATGCAAATGTGGTATATGTACATACAAACGCTTCTTTTTCACCGGAAGCGTTGCTGAAATCAAAAACTGGCATAATCTATCTCCTTTTTCGAATTTACTCTCCATAGATAATGCGAAACTCCAATTTATGTCCTGAGTTTCACAATCACCTGACTTACTCTTCATCTATCAAAACATAAAATGACAGATTTTACAAGAAAGTTTTTTGTATTCGCAGGTCTAATCTGTATTGACAATAGAATCAACAAATTTTATATTTAATAATAGTAATTATTATTAATTTAAGGAGGTTTTATAGAATCATTCTGGATTTTTGCACGGACTGATTTTATGAAAAAGTAAACATGGAAATTGATATTGTAGGTCTGATAAGTGCCTGTTCCTATGCTTTAGACTGTATCGAGGCAGAACTGGTAAATGTAACGAATAAACATGGAAAGCGGGTGGCATATATCAGTGTCCGCATGGGGCAGTATTTTGGGCTGTCTCCTGACTCCATACAGGATCTGGCGATATGTGCCCTGCTTCACGACAATGCCCTTACCCAATACATCGCAGAAGAATTGCAGAAACATCCTGCAACCAGGCTGACTACTGATATTGCAGCAAAAAATACACATCTGCATTGCATTTACGGAGAACAGAATATTGCCAAAATTCCTTTTAAAACAGATGTATCAAATACGATTTTATATCACCACGAACATGCTGACGGCACTGGTCCTTTTCATAAAAAATGGGATGAAGTTCCTTTATTTTCACGGATCATCCACCTCAGTGATGTTGTGGATATCATTGGAAATTCCGGAGAATTTGGCACGCATAAATGGGATTTTGTGCAGCAATATCTCAGAAAAAATACAGACCGGTTATTTGATGCCGCGTGCGTGGATGCTTTTTTCCACACTTTTTCTGAAAAAGAGTTTGCCAATTTAAAAGATGATTCCTTCGAAACAAAACTCTGGGCGCTCGTACCGAGGGAAAAACAGACGTTTGACTGGCAGGCATGTCAGGATATCGCTGACTTTTTTGCCAAAATCGTCGATCACAAATCCTCTTTTACCAGCAGACACTCCATTGGTGTTGCGCAAAAAGCCGCCGCATTTGCACAATATATCGGCTACAGTTCTCTCGATATCCAGAAAATGTATCTGGCAGGAGCACTTCATGACATTGGAAAAATGGCAATCAATAATGATATTTTGGAAAAGCCGGATAAGCTGACTGATGATGAATTTTCCAAAATGAAAAATCATGCAGGATATACTTATCTGATTTTATCCGGCGTCAATGACTTTGAAGATGTACGCGACTGGGCTGCACTTCACCATGAAAAATTGAATGGAAACGGTTATCCTTTTGGCAAAACAGCTTCCGAATTAAATGAACCGGAGCGCATCATGGCATGCATTGATATTTATCAGGCGCTCACGGAAGACCGCCCTTATAAAAAGGGGCTTTCCCATGAAAAAACTTGTAATATTCTGGACGATATGGCGGAGGAGGGTTTTATAGATGCTTCTATCACCCGAAAAATCAGAACCTGTTTCCAGAATGCTGGGGACTGATACAGCCAAAAATATTTTACATGCAAAGCAATATAATTCCCGATTTATCTTTACGAAATCACATTTTTTCGGTACAATAAACAGGATGTTTTCAATCAGATTTTTTTCTGCCTGAAAACGAATCATCAGAAAGGAATAAAAACATTATGTCAAATCCAATTGTTACAATTGAAATGGAAAACGGCGATATCATGAAAGCAGAGCTTTATCCTGAAATCGCACCAAATACCGTAAACAACTTTATCAGTTTAGTAAAAAAAGGCTTTTATGACGGAGTTATCTTCCACCGTGTCATCAATGGCTTTATGATCCAGGGTGGCGATCCGGACGGAACCGGAATGGGTGGTCCTGGTTATCAGATCAAGGGAGAATTTTCCCAGAACGGATTCAAAAATGACTTAAAGCACTCCGAAGGTGTTTTATCCATGGCAAGAACTATGATCCCGGATTCTGCCGGCTCCCAGTTCTTCATTATGCACAAGAACTCTCCACACTTAGACGGTGCGTATGCTGCATTCGGTAAAGTGATTGAAGGTATGGATGTTGTCAATAAGATTGCAGAAACAACAACAGATTACTCCGACCGTCCATTACAGCCGCAGGTAATGAAAACCGTTACCGTTGAGACTTTCGGTGTTGATTATCCAGAACCTGAGAAATGCTAATTTATAAACAAAGAGTTGCTTTATTGCAAAATACTTTTCTCTAAAGCAAAAGACCGTGTAAACAAAGTTTTTCTTTGTCTGCATGGTCTTTTTATTTTCCAGCATCCACTTGTGGATAGATTCTTTTGTAATGCTCTACCACTTCTTTTGCTGCACCTGCCTTCACTTCTCCAAGAGCTGCGCAGTTGGCGTCATTCGAAATACTGACCGGACAATGGAAATATTTTTTCAGTTCTGCCACAAGCGGCACATTGTTCCAGCCAAAATTGTTGGAATATAACACAACACCACTCTGCGCGTCCACTGTACCGGGACTTCCCACTCCAATGCTCAATAGCTCTCTCTCATCTGCATCGATCTTTTTTAACAAATCCTTTACAAGAACTGCCATATCTTTCACAATTTCCTCATATGGCCGTTCCACTCTTGTTGGCACAGAACCTTCTGCCAGGATTTTCTGGTTTTCGTCAACGATTCCTGCCTTAATGTTCGTTCCTCCTAAATCAATTCCTGCTCTAAACATATTTTCACCTCATTATTTTTAGTAGAAACGGTTCTCATAAGTTATTTATATCAATTTCTCTGGTTATTGTAAAGGTTATTTCGTTTTTCTTAAAAGACAATTTTAATGCTTGTAATACAAGATTTTCTTTTCTTTTTTGAAAGAAAAACCCTGCATAATCTTTGCAATTATGCAGGGTTTCGCGCTCCCTATTATAACATACCAAGTACAAACAAAAATTCAGCTGATTCACAAGTAAAATTCCAGCCGTCATATATATGAAAATTGTAAGTAATCAACTTAACGTAAATTAGCAGATTTTATAGCTGTATCCATAACATAAAACAGGCAGATATTAAATTCCATGCACAAGCCAATCACAACCTATAAAGCAGCCACAAAATCTGCCTACAATACCAGCTAAACTCCAGTCATCCAAACATCTTAACGTTTATCCGGTTTATGTTTCATATCCTTAATCGGAATATTGGCAAACAATGCTGGAACCATACCATTGTTGGAATCGGACTCTGTCTCAGTGATTTTTACATCCAGCGCGTCTGCATCAATATCCATGTACTTGGAAATTACCTGAATAATGTCTCGTTTGATCATTTCCATCATCTCAGGAGAGCAGTTTGCACGGTCAGACACAAGTAAAAGTTTCAAACGATCCTTTGCAACATCACCAGAACTTTTCTTTTTGAATAAATCCATTAAACCCATGTGGTTTCTCCCCCTTAGTTTTTCTTAAACAAATCCATTAATTTTCCAAATACACCCTGTTTTACTTCCAAGTCTAAAAATGGAACTTCTTCTCCAATAATACGTCTGCTGATATTTGCATATGCTTTTCCAGCAAGGCAGTCAGAACCAACTAATGGTTCACCCTGGTTTGTAGAAACAACAATATGTTCATCATCCGGTACTGCACCGATCAGATTTACTGCAAGGATATCTGTAACATCCTCTACTTTCATCATGTCTCCGCGTTTTACCATATCCATTCTCAGACGGTTTACAATAAGGTCGATACGTTTCATCTCGTTTGCTTCAAGTAAACCGACAATTCTGTCCGCATCACGGATCGCAGATACCTCAGGTGTTGTGACAACTAATGCTCTGTCTGCACCTGCAATGGCATTCTTAAATCCCTGCTCAATTCCGGCTGGGCAGTCAAGTAAAATATAATCAAATTCTTTTCTCAGTTCTTCGATCAGCTCTACCATCTGTTCTGGTGTCACTGCGTCTTTGTCTCTTGTCTGGGCGGATGGCAGCAGACATAATTCCGGATACTTTTTATCCTTGATAAGAGCCTGTTTCAAACGACATTTGCCTTCGATAACATCTACTAAATTGTAAACGATACGGTTCTCTAATCCCATAACAACGTCTAAGTTACGAAGACCGATATCGGTATCGATCATTACTACCTTTTTATTTAACTGTGCAAGACCTGTTCCTACATTTGCAGTTGTAGTAGTCTTACCTACTCCACCCTTTCCGGATGTGATAACAATAACTTCGCTCATGATTTCCTCCTGTGCATTTCGCATTTTACATTCTGTTTAAAATATCTTTTGTGACCGGCTCAATATAAATATTGCCGTCCCTCGCCACTGCGATCTGGGACTCTGCGGTCTGAACTTTTTCGCGTCTCAACAGATGTTTTCTGGTTTTTTCTTTATCCGGGCTCTTGGCGATCAGATCCCCGATCTGAATCTGGATTGGGTTCATATCCAGGGCAAAAATAAAGCAATTGCGGTCGCCAGCGCTGCCCGCATGTGCATTTCCTTTCAACGCTCCAAGAATGACGATATTCCCCTGTGAGATGATCTTCGCACCAGGATTCACATCCCCGATAATGGTTACGCTGGATTCACTTTCGATAACCTGTCCGGAACGCAACGTTCCTCTGTAAAAATCTCCGGAACCGGTGTTTGCATTCATAAACTGCTGCTGTACTGCCTGATAGTACTCAATCTGCTGTTTCATGACTGCTTCCTGTTCACTGCCATTTTGTACGATACATAAAATCTGAATCGTCGTATTCTCTGTGATCGCCTCGATAATACGGTTTTCTTCCTCTTCCGAAAGCTTTCTTCCTTCAAAAGAAATGGCTAACTCTGCATTTTTAAAGAATTTTTCTGACGCCTTGAACTTTTCAATGACATCCTTTAATAATTCCACAAACGGTATATTCGGGTCCAGCACCAGATTAATACCATATTTGTTGCTTTTAATCATTACAGATTGTGACATGTAATTCTCCCTGCTTTTCTGAAAACTTCTGCCAGAATATTCTTTCCGTCCGTTTTCCTGAAATTCATTCCAAAGCTGGAATGTACCAACTGTAATTATACCCGATTGAGGCAAATATGCAATGTTTTTTCGCAATTATTCCATACTGAATTTTAGTTACTGGAACGAAGTACGAGTAAACCGTAACGAATTTTAAAGAAAAACGCCCAGACCAAGTACAGCATTTCCGGCTTGCCAGTATTTTATCTGGCTTTCCGGAAATGCTGTCTTTCTTCTGAGCGCTTCGGGCGAAAATACTTCGCCTTATGTATTGCTTTTTCTAAACTTATCTACGCTTCATCAATCGCTTTTCCAATGTCATGACGCATATATTTGTTGGCAAAATTTACCCACTCAGTTGCTTCGTAGGCTTTCTTTCTTGCCTCTTTTAAGTCTTTTCCTGTCGCAGTGATGCCAAGGACACGTCCACCATTTGTCACGATTTTTCCGGCTTCATTGAATTTGGTTCCGGCATGGAAACAGAAATAATCGTCTTTTCCCTCAAAGTTTTCCAATCCTGTGATTTCAAACCCTTTTTCGTAAGCTACCGGATAGCCGTCAGATGCAAGCACAACGCAGACTGCTGCATTGTCCTCAAACTGAAGGTCGATTGTGTCTAATTTTCCATCCACACAGGCTTCCATCACGTCGATGATGTCATTTTTCATTCTTGGAAGAACTACCTGTGCTTCCGGATCACCAAATCTCGCATTGTACTCTAACACTCTTGGTCCGTCTGCGGTTAACATAAGTCCAAAGAAAATAACACCTGTAAATGGTCTGCCCTCTGCTGCCATAGCATCTACCGTTGCCTGATAAATGTATTTTTTACAGAAATCATCTACTTCTTTTGTATAGAAAGGACTTGGGGAGAAGTTTCCCATTCCTCCGGTATTCAAGCCCTGATCGCCGTCTTTTGCACGTTTGTGATCCTGCGCAGAAGACATGATCTTAATCGTTTTACCGTCTACAAAAGATAAAACAGATACTTCACGTCCTGTCATGAATTCTTCGATAACCATTGTATTTCCGGCTGTTCCGAATTTTTTATCTTCCATGATCTCTTTGACACCGGCTTTCGCCTCCTCCAAAGTGTTGCAGATCAAAACACCTTTTCCAAGTGCAAGTCCGTCTGCCTTTAACACGATTGGCATTTTGGCTGTCTCAAGATATGCAAGTGCTGCCTTCGGATCTGTGAAATTCTCATATGCCGCAGTCGGAATATTGTATTTTTTCATGAGGTCTTTGGAAAATGCCTTAGAGCCCTCTAAGATTGCTGCATTTTTTCTAGGTCCGAATACTTTTAACCCTTCTGCTTCGAAAATATCAACGATTCCGCCAACCAGAGGATCATCCATTCCTACAATTGTAAAATCAATTTCTTTTTCTTTTGCAAAAGCGACTAATTTATCAAATTCCATGGCACCGATCGGCACACACTCTGCGAGTGATGCGATTCCGGCATTGCCCGGTGCACAGTAAATTTTATCTACGCGCGGACTTTTTGCGACACTGGTGCAGATTGCATGTTCACGGCCGCCGCTTCCTACTACTAATACTTTCATGCGGATTCTCCTTTTCTTAATCACATCTATTACTACTCTTCGACAATTCTCACTCTGCCATCTACAACAGAGACTTTACCGTTCGCGATCAGGTCAATTGCCTTCGGCATGATGATCCACTCAGCCTGTTCCATGACGCGCCGCTGCAAGATTTCCGGTGTATCATCCTGCTGCACTTCAACTGCCTTCTGTAAAATGATAGGACCTGTGTCTGTTCCCTCATCCACAAAATGAACCGTTGCACCGGTCACTTTCACGCCACGGTTTAACACTCCTTCATGCACTTTCAACCCATAATAACCGGTTCCGCAGAAAGACGGAATCAGGGACGGATGAATGTTGATGATACGGTTCCTGTATTTTGCGATCATCTGTTCCGGAATTACAACTAAAAATCCCGCCAATACGACCAGATCCGGGTTGTAGGAATCCAATTTTTCCAAAAATGCCTCATTAAACGCATCTCTTGTCTCGTAATCTTTCGGAGAAATACAAAGTGCTTCAATCCCATGATTTTTGGCACGTTCTAGGGCATATGCATTTTTATTATTGCTGATAACAACTTCCACCTTTGCATTTGTGATTGTCCTGTTATCAATCGCATCTAAAATTGCCTGAAGATTCGTTCCTCCGCCGGATACCAAAACTGCAACTTTTAGCATAAGGTTACTCCTTTTTCACCGTCTTTGATCTCACCGATCACATATGGTATATCTCCGGCTGCTTTCATTGCTTCCATTGTTTTTTCCACATCAGCAGGATCAACTGCAACGATCATACCAATACCCATGTTATAAGTATTGTACATCATATGCTCCTCTACCTGTCCTTCACGTGCCATCATTTTAAAGATAGCCGGAACTTCGTAGCTGTCTTTTTTGATGACTGCATGTTTGCCTTCCGGTAACATTCTTGGAACGTTCTCGTAGAAACCGCCGCCTGTGATATGGCTGCATGCCTTCACACGGACGCCTGCTTCTTTTACATTTTTCAAAGCTTTTACATAAATTCTTGTCGGAGCTAATAATGCTTCGCCTAATGTTTTGCCAAGCTCCTCATGGTATGTATTTAACGTTTCTTTATCCATTTTAAAGATTTTTCTTACAAGGGAAAATCCGTTGGAATGTACACCGGTGGAAGCCATACCGATCAGCACATCACCGGCTTTTAAGCTTTCTCCTGTGATGATGTCTTTTTTATCTACGACACCTACGGTAAATCCTGCGAGATCGTACTCATCTTCCGGCATAAGTCCCGGATGTTCTGCGGTTTCACCACCGATCAATGCACAGCCAGACTGTTTACAGCCTTCTGCCACTCCGCTTACGATCGTTGCAATCTTCTCCGGATAGTTTTTGCCACATGCGATATAATCTAAGAAAAATAATGGTTCACCGCCTGCGCAGGCAACATCATTGACACACATTGCGACACAGTCAATACCGATCGTATCATGTTTATCCAAAAGGAATGCCAGTTTTACTTTTGTTCCACATCCATCTGTTCCAGATAAAAGAACAGGCTCCTCCATTCCTTTGACTGCTTCCATGGAAAAAGCACCGGAAAATCCGCCAAGTCCGCCTAAAACTTCCGGGCGCATGGTTTCCTTTACATATTTTTTCATTAATTCCACTGATTCGTATCCAGCTTCAATATCTACACCTGCGTTTTTGTAATCCATTTTTTGTCTCCTTTTTTATAATTCTTATTAGTCATTTGCGAAATTCATGGAAAACGTGAATTAAATTGTGAAAAATTGACAAAAGCTTGAGAAGACATTGGGGAGCCGCCGGTTCTTAGAAGGCAGGAATAACAGTATGTTGTGACTGGCTTCTTAGTACCGCTGCGAGCGACACATAGTGAAAACGTGTCTTCGAAAATTTTGTTAATTCTTCACAATCCTCTCAACCTTAATAGAGTTTCGCAATTACTTATAGTTCTTATATCCAACTTCCTGAAGTCTTGCATCTTTCGCCTGAACCTGCTCTTTTAAATCTTTTGAGTAAGCTTTTAATCTCTCTAACAGTGCCTCATCGGAAGTAGCAAGAATTTTTGCTGCAAGAAGCCCTGCATTGGCTCCACCATTGATTGCTACGGTTGCAACCGGGATACCGGATGGCATCTGCACGATAGAATATAAGGAATCTCTTCCTCCTAAAGAAGTGGTGTGCATCGGAATACCAATGACTGGCATTGGGAAAATCGCTGCGCACATACCCGGCAGGTGTGCTGCCATTCCTGCTCCTGCAATGATGACTTTAAAGCCCTTGCTCTCAGCCGTTTTCGCATATTCAAAAAAAACATCCGGCTCACGATGTGCAGAAATGATTGTCATCTCGTAATCGATTCCTAATTTTTCTAATATATCTGCTGCTTTTGCCATTACTGGCATATCTGAGTCGCTGCCCATTACAATACCAACTTTTGCCATGATATTCGTCTCCTTTTTTGTTTCAATCGTTCTATCTTCGAAATGATTATAATATGTTTCGATTAAGAAGTCTAATTAATAATTGTTATTTGTTTTATTAATTTTCTTTATATATAAACAAGGTACCCTAATTTTATATGCCATTGCACATGTATCAAGGTACCTTATAAAATATAACAGCCGTTTTATTCATCCAGCGGTCTGTTCAGTTCTTCAATTCCTGCCAGCACAAAACGTCCGTCCGAGATAATATCCTCTGTCGTTCCATCTTTGCGGATGACTGTGATCTTATCCAGTTCATCATAAGGAATCGTGATATCAGTGTGGCAGTTAAAGTATGCTTTACTCATATCTTCGTTACGAAGCTTGGAGAAATCATTCTCTCTTGCTACGATCTGTTTTCCGTCCGGATTGTAGGTCACCATATCCTCCTCATGGGAATAGCAGGTGTCACCGACTGCAAAATGAGGACCGGTCTTCTCTGCGATTAAGATTGGAAGCTTATCGGCAATATCAAAGTCTCTTGCCATGCGGTAAGCAGTCGTGTTTGTTCCGATTGCGAACTCACCCATTGGCAGTGTATCATGATTCATTAAAACATTCTCTTTGATATATTTTTTACATTCTTCCTCTTTGTCAAAGTTTGTACAGGTGTAATCTTTGATCACGCCATCTTCAAAATCAATTTCCAGATTGAGATATTTCAGTTCATTCAGATAAACCTGGCTGACAAATAATTTTCCGGTAGTTCCTTTTAATACTGGAGAAGTGAACACCTCACCAACCGGAATATTCACATCTGCCACACAGTTTTCAAATGCAGTCTCTTTGGAAGCATCTTTTAATGGCCAGACAGAAACATAAAGGTCTGTCTTGTTGCCATTTTTTCCGGTAATGTGTACTTTTTCCGCCTGATCTAACACATCAATGATTTTCTGCTGCATCGTCTGATACAAGGTGTAATCCAATGTATTGATTTTTACGGTCTCTGCAAAAATCTCTTTGAACTTGCCGCCAATCTCCGGTACCGGATATGCAATGATCGTAAAACTGCGCTCCTCACCAATGATGTACTCATTTGTGATCTGTCCGGACATACTCATATCGTATACGCTTAACTGCTGCTGTTTTTCATTCAGTTTCAGCACTTCTTTCTTCGTCTCCGGTGAAAATGGGGTTTCTCCAAACACTTCAATGACAGCAGGACCAGCCTGACCGTTTGCCATTTTCTTCATTTCTTCGAAAGACGTTTTCATCACTTCCAGACGTCTCTCCACGTAAGCCTTGTCATAGTATAATGCCTTGTCCTCTTTGTGATCATAATCATACTGCTTGTTTGCCGCGGTAGAGGATGCGCGCATCGTTACTTTCAAATTCAATTTTTCCAGATTTTTCACTGCGGCACGCACCATACGCTCAAAACCGATCGGATAACGCACTTGTGCAGTTGTCTTTTTTGACAGATCTTTTCCGGTTGACGCAAATCCGATGCGGTATCCCTCTGTGTAAGTATCCGCCATTGCCTGAATCTCTTCCTCAGACATTCCATTTAAAAATGCTGCGATTCCAGTCTCATTTGCTCCAACGTGCTGACCATACTGATAAAGATAACGCAGGTCGTTCAAATCCGAATTCATCACGATCTGGTATAAGAAATCTTCCTCGTCATCCACGATCTCACGGATGTTGTCTCCGATAAAAATTTCACTGTAATCATGGAAGTACCAGTAAATCGCCTGTTCGATCGCATTTTTATCAATACCATCTTTATCCTCAAAATAATTATAAATCTCAACAAACAATTCTGCTGTGATCGTTACATTCATTTTTTTTGCGGCAAAAGCATCTATGATGCATTTTCTGCACTGTGCATACAATGCAGATAAAATCTGTCCGTACTCTTCTCCGAGTTTTCCCACTGCATAAGTTGGATTTCCGTAGCTGTCTGCATAATTTGCTGCAATAATGTCCTCATAAAGTGAAGCGTTTCTCTGCTCACATTCTGCGAGGGAAGCATCTTTTAATGTATCTGCTTCTGCTTTTTCTGTTATATTTTTTAACTGTAATAAAAAGGCTGCTGTCTTTTTAAAATAATCATCAAATGTTTCCGGCACATCTGTTTCTTTTGCGATTTCTGCAATACGCTCCATCACAAGAGAAAAGCGCTCCTCTGCCTGTTCATTTGACTCTTTATAAATGTCTCTGTATCCCATTTTAACTCTCCCTTATCAACTATATCAAAAATCCAATCACATAAATTGCAATCCATATGCCGGCTGCCAAAAAGGACAGCACTGTCGACATATATGGAAACAGCTTGAATGACTCCTCCTCACGCAGACTCATTACTGCAAGCACCACTGCGACAAGCGCAACGAGCATGGAAGACACCCCTGCACTTCCCAGGTACATACTGCCATTTCCGCCGTGATGAAACGAATTTACCACCACATAAATAAAAATTGCAATAGAAAGCACAGCCAGAAAAAAGGCTGCGATTCCTTTCTTTGACTGTGTCTTTTCTGTAAATTTATATCCGTATTTTCTACGTCTTCTCTGCGCCATAATTTTTTCCTACTACTTAAAATATTTTTTCCACAAATAAAGGATGCACTTATACACCAGATAGCCCAGTAATCCACCGATTGTGTTCAAAAGCAGATCATCCACATCAAAACTTCCTACTTTAAACACAAGCTGAAGCAGTTCCACGAGCAGACTTAGTTCAAAACTATATAGCACTGTCACCCACAGGTTTCTACAGCGTTTCGAATAGATTGGCAAAAATGAGCCAAAAGGCATGAATGCAATGATATTTCCCCAGATATTGAGCACTACAGCCTGCCATCCCAGCACATGCCGATAAGTAATAAAACGCATGATCTCATGGAATGGGATCAGATTGTAGTGATACGCCCTCTCTGAATAAGTCCGCCCCATCTCCTCCGAAAAAAAGAGGAAATAGAACAATACAATAAAATAAACCAGAAAAAATACGAATGCCAATACCCGGTGTTTTCCTTTCCGTATCAGCGGGCAGCGCTCGCTGCCTTTCTTACTTGCAGCCATATTCTTCGTAGTACTTATCAATAGCAGCTTTGATCTCGTCATTGATCACAACTTTGCCATTATGTTCTCTGTTGTAAAGATACTCTGTCACCTCTGCCATTGTGACAATTGCTTTTCCTTCAAAACCGTACTTTTCTTTGATCTCATCTAAGGCACTTACTTTTCCGCCCTGTCCGACTTCCATACGGTTTAAGCTTACCATAAGACCAACGATTGTAACATCTGCTGCTCCTCTTACTTTCGGAACCGTCTCCTCCATGGATTTTCCGGAAGTGGTTACATCCTCGATCATCACAACTCTGTCGCCGTCTTTTAAGCTGCTTCCAAGGAAACCTCCCTTATCCGCACCGTGGTCTTTTGCTTCTTTTCTGTCAGAGCAGTAACGCACTTCTTTTCCATAAAGTTCACTGTATGCGATCGCTGTGACAACTGCAAGTGGAATTCCCTTATATGCCGGTCCGAAAAGTACATCAAAATCATCTCCATAATTATCATGGATTGCCTTTGCATAATACTCGCCAAGTCTCTTTAACTGGGAACCTGTCACATAAGCACCTGCATTCATAAAGAATGGGGATTTACGTCCACTCTTTAATGTAAAATCTCCAAATTTTAAAACATCACTCTCTACCATAAAATCAATAAATTCTGATTTGTATGCTTCCATTTTATTATTTCCTCCTGATACCAATTTTTTCCTGTTTATTCATGTACAGCACCGACTAAGTCTTTGATGTCGGCAACCTGATAACGCTCCATGTAATCTTTGATTCCTGCAACAATCTCCTCCGTCACATGCGGATTGGTAAAGTTTGCGGTACCTACAGATACTGCTGTTGCTCCTGCAAGGATCATCTCAATGGCATCCTCTGCATTCATGATTCCACCCATGCCGACGATTGGCAGTTTTACTGCCTGTGCCGTCTGGTATACCATACGGACAGCAACCGGATGAATGGCTGGTCCGGACATACCGCCTGTTTTATTGGCAAGCACAAACTTCTGACGGTTGATATCGATCTTCATGCCTGTGATCGTATTGATCAGAGACAATCCGTCTGCGCCTCCTGCCTCCGCTGCTCTCGCCATCTCCGTAATATCTGTGACATTCGGAGAGAGTTTCATGATGACCGGCTGTGTAGCGTGCTTCTTCATCTCTTTTGTGATAGCTTCCACTGCTTTCGGGTCCTGACCGAATGCAATTCCACCCTCTTTGACATTCGGGCAGGAAATGTTGATCTCTAAAAGGTCTACCGGCTGGTCTCTTAACCTCTCCACTACTTCAATATATTCTTCTGTGGAATGTCCACATACATTCACCATGATTTTTGTATCAAACTGCTTTAAAAACGGAATGTCACGTTCCACAAAAAGGTCGATTCCTGGATTCTGAAGTCCGACTGCATTTAACATGCCGCCATATACTTCGGCGACACGCGGCGTCGGATTTCCCGGCCAAGGAACATTTGCAACACCTTTTGTCACAACGGCTCCCAATTTATTCAGATCCACAAACTCTGCGTACTCTGCGCCGGAACCAAACGTACCGGAAGCAGTCATGACAGGATTGTTTAAGGTTACTCCACATAAATCTACTTTCATGTTCATTAGAATTCTACCTCCTCTGCACGGAATACGGGTCCTTCTTTACAGATTCGTTTGTTCTTCACGTTGCTGTGTGCGTCTTTTTCTTTTGACTGGCACACACAGGCAAGGCATGCACCGATACCACATGCCATACGCTCTTCCATGGAAATCCAGCATTCCATGTGGTTCTTCTGTGCATATTCTTTCAAAGCACGTAACATTGGCATTGGTCCACAGGCATAGATGATCTCTGCATCCAGTCCGTTTTCGCGGATCGCATCTAAAACATTTCCCTCTGTTCCTGCACTTCCGTCTTCTGTTGCCACATAGACAGCGCCCTGCTTTTTAAACTCATCCATTAAAAACAGTTCGTCACGAAATCCTAATACAATCTGTTTCTCACAATTTAATTCTTTTGCAAGCTGTAACATTGGAGGGATTCCGATTCCACCACCGATCAAAAATGCTTTCTTCTCTTTTTTCGGGAATCCATTTCCAAGAGGTCCCACGATACGAAGCTGAGCGCCCGTGTGCATACCGGAAAATTCCGCAGTTCCTTTTCCTGCTACACGGTATACCAGACGGATTGCCCCGTCCTTTTTGTCAATCTCACAAATACTGATCGGTCTTGGAAGCAGTCTGCTTCCGTCATTGCAGTATACGGAAACGAACTGTCCTGCTTTTGCATGTGCTGCGATCTGGTCGGTGTGCAGCCACATACTGTAAATATCATCTGCGATCTCCTCCTGACGGATGATGATCGCTGTCTCTTCAAATTTTTCTGCCATCAATGTGTCCTCTCTTTTCTGCTGGTAAATTTCTATTCTTTACGCATTTCTATCATGCCAGTACACTGTTTCTTACTTTTCTGCCGCATAAACAACACGTCCATCCACGATCGTTGCCATTACTTTTCCGGTAACTTCTCTTCCGTCAAAAGGTGTATTGCGTCCTTTGCTTGCAAACTTGGTTTTATCAATCTTATATGTTTTTTCCGGATCAAAAATCACAATATCTGCAATTTTTCCCGGCTGGATATCGCCCTTATCGATTCCAACGATTTTCGCCGGATTGTAACTCATTTTCTCTGCCATCTGCATCGGAGTAAGATACCCCTGCAAAACAAGTTCCGAATAAGTCAAACATGCGGCTGTTTCAAGTCCTACGATTCCGAAAGGTGCCTTTTTCATGGAAGTATTCTTCTCTTCAAAAGTATGCGGTGCATGGTCGGTAGAGATTACATCCATGATATTATCGCGTAATCCTTCCTTTAGTGCCTGTACATCCTCTTTGGAGCGGAGTGGCGGGTTCATCTTAAAGTTTGTGTCTGCATCCGCATCAATGGCAAGTTTTTTTGCCTGATCAATGGACGGTTCGATTTTATGGATATCATCCGAGGTAAGCGTAAAATGATGCGGGCAAACTTCTGCTGTTACCTTTGTCTTTTCCATTTTGGCATGCTGTACCATTTTTACGGAATCTCTTGTGGAGCAGTGGCACAAATGCAGCTTTGCTCCGGTATCTCTGCTTAACATGATATCTCTTGCAACAATGATGTCTTCTACCGAATTGGTGATTCCCTTTAACCCAAGTTCCTTCGAATGAGCGTCCTCGTTCATCACGCCGCCATTTACCAGATTAATGTCCTCACAATGCGCAAGTACCGGAATATCGAGTTCTGCTGCAATTTCCATTGCCTCACGATAAATCTCGGAATTCATGACGGATTTTCCGTCTTCACTGATCGCAGGGATTCCTTCTTCATACATACCGCGGATGTCTGCCAACTCTTTTCCCTGCTGGCCTTTTGTAATGGCTCCCACCTGTAAAACGTTCACAACGCCAACTGTTTTTGCCTTATTGCGCACATATTTAACAACGTCCGGATTGTCTACAACCGGTTTGGTGTTCGGCATGGCAAGGATCGTCGTGTATCCGCCATGCGCTGCTGCATTACATCCGGTCTCGATCGTCTCTTTCTGCTCCTGTCCCGGATCTCTCAAATGTACGTGCATATCAATAAATCCCGGCATTACATAGCATCCCTTTGCGTCGATCACACGGTCTGCCTTTGCCTTGATATTCTTTTCCATTTTCACTACTTTTCCATCTTCGGCAAGCACATCTAATACTTCGTCTGTCTCGGTTGCCGGATTGATCACATGTCCGTTTTTGATTAATAACGTCATTTTACGATTCCCTTCTTTCTATTCAAACTATATCTGTAATTGCACATAACAATCCGATAAATCTTACCCTTGCTGTATCGACTATAAACCGGAATGTTACAGTTTTGCATAGATTTCCATTGGCACATAAGCACGGATATAGATTCCGTCCTCGCGGTATTCTTCCTCTAAAAGCTCGCCGGATTTTCGGACAAGCTGGATCACACCTGCGTTTGCATATGGTACTGTGCGCTCCACTAAAATCTTGTTTTCACGTAAAAGTTCGGACAACAGGTTTTTCAGTTCTTCTAACCCGGTTCCATTCTTCGCGGAAATCGGAAGTGTATAATCCGCTTTAAAGTCATGCAGGGGTTCGCTGTCGCTTCTTACGTCCTGCTTATTAAACAGCGTAATCACTGTTTTATCCTTCACATCAAGATTTGCCAGCGTCTCATACACGATCAGCATCTGTTTCTCATACTGCGGATTGGAAGCATCCACAACATGTAAAATATAATCTGCGTATTTCGCTTCCTCCAAGGTACTCTTAAACGCCTCGATCAGGTGATGTGGCAGTTTCCGGATAAAACCTACTGTATCCGTGACTAAGATTTCCTGTCTTCCTGCAAGTTCTAACACCCTTGTTGTCGGATCAAGTGTTGCAAAAAGCTTGTCCTCCTCTAAAACTCCGGCATTCGTCAGTGTATTGATCAGTGTTGATTTTCCGGCATTCGTATATCCCACGATCGCAGCTACCGGCATCTGATTTTTTTCTCTCTGCGCACGCGTAATGTCACGGTGCTGTCTGACCTCTTTTAATTCACGGTTCAACTGTGCGATCCTGTCTTTGATCAGTCGTCTGTCAATCTCTAACTTTTTCTCACCCGGACCTCTGGTACCAATTCCACCACCAAGTCTTGACATGGAGCGTCCAAGTCCTGTCAACCGGCTCAGGCGGTACTTTAACTGTGCCAGTTCCACCTGGATTTTCCCCTCGCTGGTCGTTGCCCGCGCTGCAAAAATATCCAGAATGATTAAGGTACGATCCATTACTTTGGTATCTAACATATCTTCTAAATTGCGAAGCTGGGCCGGGGAGAGTTCATCATCACATACAATTCCCGTTGCGCCAAGTTCTTCCACAAGTTCCTTAAGCTCTGCCACTTTTCCGGAACCGATATAAGTTCCCGGATGAATGAGTTCACGTTTCTGGATCATGGTTCCGACTACTGTTGCACCTGCTGTTTTTACTAATTCCGCAAGTTCTGCAACGGAATCTTCCGCGTCGTCTCCCTCCTGCTCACTCACTCCTACCAAAATCACTTTTTCTTCTATCTCTTCTATTTTAAATGCCTCTGCCATTCAATTCTCCATTATTTTATTACTGTGCTGTCTCGCCACCGTCTGTTCCTGTCTGATCAGAATCTGCCGCTTCACCTTCTGCGCCAGTCGTATTCTGATCTGCCGTGCCTTCTTCCGTACCAGTTGTATCCTGCTCTGTCGTGCCTTCCTCTGTACTGCTGACATCTCCGCTGATTTCTGCTGTGGATGCATCAACCCTGTTTTTCAAAAAAATGTATTCCCTCTGTGCACTTGCATCATCCGGATAAGCCTGCACATACTCCTGCACAACATTCCATGCAGAATTAAAATCGAATGTATACTCATAACAGATGATCAGATTCTGCATAAGTTCTCTTCGATTTGTCACATTCTCCATAGCAATGCCCTGCTGTAAGTAAGTAAGTGCACCGGAATAATTTCCTTTTGCCATTTCAATTTCACCAAGGGAATTCATTGCCTCGGAATCTGCGGCTCCTGAATTTACATAATTCTGATAATAAACCTCAGCGTTTTCCGAATCGCCCTGTGCCTCATACACCTGCGCAATGTAAAGGTTTGCGATCACGCTTTCCTTATCTAACGCTGAATTAAGTTCTGTCATGGCATTGTCATACTGTCCCAGATAATAGTAAATCCTGCCTCGCCATGCATAATCTTCTGCACTGTTTCCCTTAATGTCAAACGCTTTATTTAAGTATTCTTCCCCTTTTTCTGTCATATCATAAGCCAAAAGGTTCTCATAAATATTGACATAAAGCTCGTAATCATCGCTGTTATATCGGACTGCCGCATCAAAATCTGAGACAGCACTCTCTGTATTGCCCTGTTTCAGGTAAACACAGCCACGCAGATAATAGGCATCTGCCGCCTTTTTATCATAATCAATGATTGCGGTATAAGTTGCCACTGCTCCCTCAGAATCACCACTGGCATACTGTGCTGCCGCTTTATAATAGCAGATATCTAATTCATTCTCTGTGATTTTTCCAATACACTGTCCTAATGCACTGTTAAATGCATCCACTGCCCCTGCATAATCTCCGCTTTCCATCGCATTGATACCGATCTGGCGGTATGCAGTCTGATTTTCCCTGCGCTCATTCGTGCAGCCTGTCATAAGGGTAAGACTTAACATGGTAAGCGCTGTGATATATGTTAATTTCTTTTTATTCATGAAAATTGGTCCTCTGTTACTTCTATCCGCAGTGCACGTCCATGAAATCAGAGATTTCATGGACTCACGGGCATTCGCCCTATCAGTCTGCAGATGCGCTCCGGCAAAAGCCAAGAAACCCTGCGGTTTTCTTGGCTCGCGGGCGCGTTCTCATGGAATAAATCCTCCATCGCATACAAGTATGCATGGGCGGATTTATTCCATGCTCACTTTTGCCTTCGCGTACATTATAAATCATCCATAAAAATATTCCAAGCAATTTATTATATTGATGTTATTTATTACATATTTAAATTGGTAAAAAAATTGAAACATACTTTTCTATAACGCAAAAACTGCCGCACAAAATTTTTGTGCGACAGTCACTATATCAATATACTCCCCTGTATTATGACCTTTTTATCTTACGCTGCAAAACAGCATGTGTTTTACAGATGCCAGATGTCCTCGTTGTACTGTGCAATGGTTCTGTCGGATGAGAAGAAGCCTGCCTGACTCATGTTCACGAGCATTTTTTTCGCCCATGCCATACGGTCTTCGTAATCTGCAAAGATTCTTTCTTTTGCTGCAACATATTCCTCGAAGTCTGGCAATGTCATGAACCAGTCTTTGTTTAATAACTCATTATAAAGACGCTCTAAGTTTTCTCTGCATCCAACTGCCATCATCTCATCGCTTACAATGAAGTCGATTGCACGTTTGATGTTCTCATCATTGTCATAGTAGCTTCTGGAAACGTAATCTGCTTTTGCATAATGCTCGATCACCTGCTCGGATGACTCACCGAAAATGTAGATATTGTCATCTCCAACGAACTGATGCATCTCAACGTTTGCACCGTCCATAGTACCGATCGCAACTGCACCGTTTAACATGAATTTCATGTTGGATGTTCCGGATGCCTCTTTGGAAGCAAGGGAAATCTGCTCATGAATATCTGCTGCCGGAATTAATTTTTCAGCTAAAGTTACATTGTAGTTTTCTACCATAACCACTTTTAAGTATGGAGAAACTTCCGGGTCTTTGCTGATGAGTTCCTGTAAGCAAAGGATCAGGTGAATGATGTCTTTTGCAATGACATAAGCCGGAGCTGCCTTTGCACCGAAAATAACGGTGATCGGACGCGCTGGTTTTTTGCCTGCTTTGATCTCAAAATATTTGTGGATGACATAGAGTGCATTCATCTGCTGTCTCTTGTACTCATGTAATCTCTTGATCTGGATATCATAGATAGAGTTCTCATTTAACTCGATACCCTGTGTCTTTGCAAGATACTCTTTTAATTCTGCTTTCTTTGCATTCTTAACATCAAGAATCTTCTGTAATACAGCTTCATCATTTACAAATGCACCTAATTTTTCAAGCTCAGTTGCATCTTTTTTGAATCCGTCACCGATCAGGGACTCAAATAATGCGGTAAGTTCCGGATCACAGTGTAATAACCAGCGGCGGAATGTGATACCATTTGTCTTATTATTGAACTTCTCAGGATAAATCTTGTAGAAGTTGTTAAGTTCAGAGTTCTTTAAAATTTCTGTGTGAAGGTATGCAACACCGTTGATGCTATATCCATAGTGGATATCCATATGCGCCATATGAACACGTCTCTCATCATCAATGATCGCTACGGATTTGTCGTCGAATTTTTTCACAACACGGCTGTTTAACTCATAAATGATCGGCATTAACTGTGGAACCGCTTTCTCTAAGAAATGGATCGGCCATTTTTCCAGAGCTTCTGCTAAAATTGTATGGTTTGTGTAAGCACATGTTTTGGATACAATATCAATTGCTTCATCCATTAAGATTCCGCGCTCCATTAATAAACGGATCAGTTCAGGAATTACCATACTTGGATGTGTATCGTTGATCTGAACAACTGCATACTCGTTTAATTTGTGTAAATCTCCGCCTCTTGCGAGTGTCTCATCAATGATCAGTCTTGCTGCGTTGCTTACCATGAAATACTGCTGGTAAACACGAAGGATACGTCCTTTATCATCGGAATCATCCGGATATAAGAATAATGTAAGGTTTTTCTGAATATCTTCTTTATCGAAATCAATTCCTTCGCCAACTAAACTCTCGTCTACTGTCTCCACATCAAATAAATGAAGTTTTGTGGTACGATTGTTGTATCCTAATACGTCGATATCGTACATTCTGGACTGTAAATTGAAACCGCCGAACTGGATTGTATAAGCTTTGTCTGTCTTTGTTAACCAGCTTTCTTTCTCGATCCATGGGTTTGGTGTCTCATGCTGAAGGTTGTTATCAAATACCTGTTTGAATAATCCATAGTGGTAATTCAATCCAACACCGTCACCGTTTAAACCAAGTGTTGCGATAGAATCCAGGAAACATGCTGCAAGACGTCCAAGTCCACCATTTCCTAAGGATGGTTCCGGCTCAACTTCCTCGATCTCAGCAAGGCTCTTGCCGTTGTCTGCCAATATTTTTTTTACATCCTCATAAATTCCAAGGTTGATCAGGTTGTTAGATAATAATTTACCGATCAAAAACTCTGCTGAAATGTAATATAACTTTCTTTTTCCCTCGTTGCTGACTTTCTCTTCTGCCATTCCTTTTGTCATTTCAAGCAAAGAGAAATATAATTCTTTGTTGCTGCACTGGGAAATTTCTTTTCCTGTTCTTTTGGTTACGATTTCCTGTAAATTCATGATTTACTCCTTTCCTTGCGCCTGCTGGCGAAAGCTTATTGTATTTTCTGCCACAGTTGTTTTCGTGTTTTTTCGTAAAACCGATGTCTTATGATTAATATTATATTCAGGTATACCATTTTATTCTTGTAATATTCCATACAAAAGTGGTACAATCCTATCATATTTTAAATAGGCAGTTGGCTCGATTGCCTTGTGATTGTATAAACGTCACAAAATCAGTAGCTTGTTTTTGTGCACTTTTCAATCATACTGTTCTGTTTCCCAGATTACGACACAAAGCGCATGTTTTCGACACAATCAAATCATTACAAAGGAGTATGTACCTTATGAATATCTTGGAATACGAAAATTATCAGGAAAAAATCTCTCATGGAAATCCTTTATTTCCTTATATCACCTACCTCTGCTCTATCCCGCTGGATTTTTCTTATGTGCCGATCCACTGGCATGATGAAATGGAGATTGTTTACATAAAAAAAGGACGTGGTATGATCACCGTGGATTTCAAACAGTACCCGGTCAGCGCCGGAACACTTGCCCTGATCATCCCGGGACAGCTTCATTCCATTGAACAATTCGAAAATGAGAGCATGGAATACGAAAATATTATTTTTCATCCGCAGATTCTGTTATCCAAACAGACCGATACATGCAGCACAGACTATTTTTCCCCACTTATGGACGGAACTATCTCCGTTCCTGTCCTTTATCAGCCGGGCGCTCCCTATTACCACGAGATTTCCGCCTGTGTCGATGCAAATGATGAGATCTGCAAAACAGATCCGCCTGCCTACCAGCTTTTCATCAAAAGCCAGCTTTTTATGCTCTTTTTTATTCTATTTAACAAATGCAGTTCTAAGGATGTGCAGAAAAAAGATTACAAATCTTTAGAAAAAATGAAGCTGATCCTGAAATTTGTGGAAAACAATTATATGGAAAAAATCACGATTGAAGATGTGGCAAAAGAAGTGAACCTAAGCCAGTCACATTTCATGAAGTATTTTAAAAACACAATGGGAACCTCGTTTATCGATTACCTGAACGAATACCGGCTCACAATGGCATCGAGACTTCTGATTTCCTCTGATTCCTCGATTTTAGATATTGCAGCGGAAGTGGGGTTTGACAATCTTTCCTACTTTAACCGTTCCTTTAAAAAACGTTTTGAACAGACGCCGCGCGAGTATCGGAAGCACTATGCAAAACAATAACAGACCATACGATACGCCCACAATCCATGCCGTGAAATTGCGCAAAAAATCAAATCACATAATACCCAACGATTCCGCAGACGATCCCCGCAAATGCACCTGCGATAATGTCTCTCGGCTCGTGGACTCCGACAAGCACACGCACGAGTCCAAGCAGCAAACCAATGATTCCCAGCAGCACACCTGCCCCCGGATGTTCATAAAAGATCGTCATTGCAATAATAAAAACAGAAAACACATGCCGGCTTGGAAACGATTTTCCTTTTGTATCTTTTTCAAGTACCGGCGGTATGTCAAATGTTTCATAAGGTCTTGGCGCATTGATAATTCTGCGGATCACTGTCAATCCCACAAACGATACCGCAGGAACGAATACTGCACGCAAAAGCCACGGATTGTGATCCACGAAAAGCATAAAAAGGTAAAGTGGATACACGCAGAACACCAGCGCGGTCAGCATATGATTTAAACTTGTCACACGTTTTGCGCGTTCCGTGTTGCTCCGAAGCGGCTCTGTTATTTTGATATACTGCTCTTTTGTCATAAAAATCAAATCCTTCCAAAAGTACTATTGATAACTTCATGATACTCTCTATTATCTTACATTACTACACGAATTATTCTGTTTTTACATTCTGTCACATCATTTACTGTTCACTTGTCCTGCTCACGATTCACTTCCAATGACCGCAAGCACTGCACCAATAAATATAAAGAAATCAGACACATTAAAAATGATTCTCTGAAACCATTTCGGTCCAATCTGAAACCGAATGTAATCTACAACATGATGTTTCGTGTACCTGTCGTACAAATTGTTCAAGCCTCCGCCGGCTAACATGGCAAGTCCTGTTTTTGTAATCTGTTTTCCACTAAAGCGCATGATAAAATAATAACAAACTGCGACAAAAACCATGATTACACTGTGAATGACAGTCATGACTTTCGGGTGCTTCGCTAACAGATTCAGTGTTGCTCCCTTATTATAGAATTTTTCTATGCAGATTTTTCCACCAAGGCGCGGATGTTTTACTTTTCTGGCATATTTTCTGTCGATATATTTTTTAATAAAAAAATCAAGTGCAAAAATTGCTGCTGTGATTGCGAGATAAATCATATTCTACCCTCATTTTATTTTTATCTGTTCTGCATCATTTCCAAATTTTTGAAATTTGTTATCCGGTATGCGGTTCCACAATTTGGAAATCTGAAAATTATTTTGTTTTAATCTGGCATCAAGATTGCTGCAATTAATCAGATCTCTCTTGTAATTTATATCTGATTTACTTTTTGTAAGTTCCGAGATTGATTTTATATTACAGGCATTTATTAATTCATCCTCCAGATTTTTTACCTGTGGAATACACAACACCTTCTTAACACATGGCTGTTTTTTCAAAAAAATAATATTTTCATTCATTATAGTAATGTTGCTCTCAACATCTGTATCGTAAATCAATACCACAATTGTACCACTTTTTAATGTTCGTATTCTGGCTTCTGAAAAACGATTTTGAACAGCATTAAAAATGTCTACCTTTCCACTTTTAATACATCCCATATCTCTCTTTAAAATATCAACAATTTTCTTCTCGTCATGTCCCTCTACATAGTAATGATACACCTCATTTTTCTTCATACGTATCCCTCCTGAAATTATAAATCAGCTATTTCATATAACTTATGTAATTCAGGTGCCGTACAAAACAAATCATTCTCCACCGCATTTTTCAAAGAATCTGTATTACGTTTTAAATATTGGGACGCATTAATACATTTTATTGGCATATCTTCATCTTCCACTTCTTTTTTCAAAAAATAGAAAGAATGTTTCGGCAACTGCATATCTAAAATATCCGTATTATGGGTTGTAAAAAACAACTGCTTTTTGTCCGTCAAGCGATCGATCATGATAGAAAGGCATGCTTTCTCTACATCACTGTTTACAAAAGAAAATAATTCATCACAATAATACAGATCGTGAAGATCACACACAAGTGCTGTAATAATATAAGAAATATCAAGTCCGGCTTTTGTTCCACTGGATAATACCTGTCCATCTACAATCTGTCCATCTTTAATAATAGCTGAGCAGTTCTCCCATTTTACTGCATATGTATTTTCTACCTCTTTCATCTTCACAACTTCTTTAATGGACGGATCTAATGTCTGTAAAATGTGTTTTAAAACATATAAATAATTTTTTTCTTCCTCGATCCGTATGTAAGTTTTTGTTTTACCTGCATCCTCAGGATACGAAAAATTCCAGCCAGACAAATCTAATCCATCATATGATACTGTTTTTCCTTTTCCATTATCTAATTTTTTTACACAATTCTCATAATTATCTTTTGGTTCAATTGGAATTGCCTGAATCTGTATCTCTACATTCTCCTCGGTATAATTTCCTGTTTCACTTGGCAATATCTTCATCTCAAATCTGCAAAACTGATTATATTCTGTCACAAACTCAATTTTTAACATGGTTTCCTTTTTTACATCATTGATTTTATTGGTAAATCTCTTATAATTTCCATCACTAAGATAATTCACAAAGAGCATTAATACTTTTCCTAAGGATGTTTTTCCTGTCGCATTTCCGCCCATAATAATATTTAATTTTTTATATCGGAAATTAGGTCTGTCATGTAAATATTCTTCTGGAATTGTCGAATCAACAATTTTTTTCGGATATGACATATTCATATGAAAGTTCTTGAAAGCATACAAATTATCTATTTTAATATCCATAATCAACATAATTTGTTCTCCCTCTCTTTTGCATATTTGTTCGTTTTTTACGAAGTAATCCTCTTTCATAAAATTATACCTCTTTTTATTTCAAATTCAAGTCTTTCTTTTCATTTTAAATATAGAAAAAGAGCATATGATAAAAATGTTGTATTTTGTCATACGCTCTTTGATATCTGTAAATATAATTATTCTACCCTCATACACCTTAAACCGGCATCTCCCACGCATTATGATCTGTATGTAAGAGCATATGTGCTTTGTGTGAAAGCGGTTTTTCCATGTAATTTTCATATAATTTTAAGACATCCGGGTTCTCATGGGAGAAACGGATTTTTGCATTTTTATCGAGGAAATAAAGATTCTCTCCACGGACTGATGCTAATTCTTCTCCGTCATGAATCGGCTGGCCGCCGCCACCTACGCATCCACCCGGACAGGCCATCACTTCCACAAAATCGTAATGAACTTCTCCTCTTTCAATGCGCTCTAATAAATTTCTTGTGTTTGAAAGTCCACAGACCACTGCAACCGACACCTCTGTGTCTGCAAGTGTAACCGTTGCCTCTTTTACACCTGTTTCCATGTTATTGCGGACAATTTGAAAAGCATCCGCATCCGGGTTCTTTCCATTCACAAGATAATATGCTGAACGGATTGCAGCCTCCATCACACCTCCGGTCGAACCGAAGATCACACCCGCTCCGGTTCCTTCACTCATCAGAGGATCACATTCCACATCCTCTAATGTCTCCGGCAGAATGTGTGCAGAACGGATCATCCGCTCTAACTCTCTTGTTGTGAGTACTGCATCAATATCATGTCCTGCATATTCCTCATGATACAGTTCCATCTTCGCTTCCCCTTTTTTCGCCACACAAGGCATAATGGAAACGGTATAGATATTTTCCGGTTTCACACCGATGCTGTCTGCAAAATAAGTTTTCATGACAGCACCAAACATCTGTTGCGGACTTTTCGCCGTGGAAAGCTGTGGTACCATATGTGGAAACTGGCTTTTTACAAAACGTACCCATCCCGGGCAGCAGGAAGTGAACATTGGACGGACTTTTGTCTCACCTTTTTTCAGGCGCTCCAAAAATTCGTTTCCCTCTTCCATAATGGTTAAATCCGCTGAAAATGCTGTGTCAAAAACATAGTCCACGCCCATTTTCTTTAACGCATGTACGATTTTTCCAAAAGTTGCCTCCTCGCGCTTCATGCCGAGAGCCTCTCCCCATGCTGCGCGCACCGCAGGCGCAATCTGGGCAACAACCACTTTCTTCTCATCTGCAATTGCCTCCCATACTTTTTCCGTATCATCACGTTCCCTGAGCGCACCGACCGGGCAATGGGTGATACACTGTCCGCAGAGCGCACATGCTGCCTGATTTATTTGCCGATTACCGGATACACCGACCGTTGTTCTCGAACCGGTTCCTGTCACATCCCAGATCTTAAGTCCCTGCACTTTGTCGCATACCTGAATGCAGCGCATACATTTGACACATTTTCGTGCATCGCGGATTAGTGGAAAATTTTTATCCCACGGCTCTGTTTCAAAACGCTCTTTATACGGAAGGTCAATGATATTCAGATCATTTGCCACAGTCTGCAAGGTACAGTTTCCACTCCGTACACAGGTCGCACACTTGCAGTCATGCTGGGATAAAATAAGCTGGATCGTCTTTCTTCTATCCACGCGCACCTTCGGACTGTTGGTGTGGATCACCATTCCTTCTTTTACAACATTGTTACAGGAAGTGATGAGTTTATCCATTCCCTCTAATTCCACGACACAGACACGACAGGCTGCAATTTCATTAATTCCCTTTAAATAGCAGAGTTTCGGGATTGGGATTTTGCTGCTTTTCGCTGCCTCCATAATGGTGGTACCTTCCGGTACCGAAATTACTTTATCGTCAATTGTAAGATTTACCATTCTTCTTCACGGCCTCCTTTGAAAATTCCATATCCAAAATGATCACAGCGCAGACAGCGTCCTGACTCCTGATGTGCCTCTTTTTCTGTCATGCAAAACTCCACTGCTTCAAAATCACAGACTCTCTCACCGGATTCTCTCTCGGATAAATTAACCCTTCCACAAGGTGGTCTGTCATCTAATCTTGCCTCCGGGATCTTGACATCCGTGGAAATAATATGATGATATCCAAGGTACTCATCAATGTTGGCTGCAACAACCTTCGCTGCTGCGATTGCTTTAATAACGGAAGCCGGTCCGCTTGCACAGTCTCCACCCGCAAAAACACCCGGTATATTTTCAAATCCTCCATGACGTTCTGTTACGATTTTTCCGCGCTCTACCGGAACACCTGCCTCAGCAAAATGCTGATATTCAATATCCTGTCCAATTGCAACGATCAATGTCTGGCATGGGATAAAAATATCTTCCTCGCCGGTTGCCTTCACACTGGCTCTTCCGTCTTTGATTTTGCTGATCATCTGCGGTGTCACATAAATTCCTTTGACTCTTCCGTTTTCGTCAGCAACAATACGCGACGGCGCCTTTAATGTTAAAAGCTCGATTCCTTCTGCCACTGCACCTTCGATTTCCGCCGGAAGCGCTGTCATATCTGCAACACGTCTGCGATATAAAATGGTTACTTTTTTTGCACCTAATCTTCTTGCTGTCCGCACTGCATCCATAGATACATTTCCACCGCCGACAACCGCAACCTCCTGTCCGGTCAGATCCGGGTTCTGTTTTTTCCCGACATCACGTAAAAACTGTACTGCCGATAAAACTCCCTCTGACTGTTCGCCTTCAATTCCGAGTTTTTTATCTGTGCTCGCACCAATGGTGATAAGCACCGCATCATACTCTTCCCGTAAACTCTGAATGGTAATATCCTCTCCGATGCGGAGTCCGTGCTTTACCTCTACCCCGGTTTTTAAAATCGCACGCACATCTTCTTCTAACCGCTCCTTCGGCAGTCTGTAGTTTGGAATTCCATAACGCAACATTCCGCCAAGCTCCGGAAGCATCTCAAAAACAGTCACCTGATGTCCCATGAGCTGCAGATAGTACGCAGCAGAAAGACCTCCCGGTCCGCCTCCTACGATTGCCACACGTTTTCCGGTGGACGGCGCACATTCCGGTGGATCAACCTCTCCTGCAAAATCTGCCGCCACACGTTTTAAGCCACGGATATTGACCGCATCATCCACAATGTTCCTGCGGCATCTTGCCTCACATGGATGCTCACAGATAAATCCGCAGGTCGTTGGAAACGGATTATCTTTCCGGATCAGACGAATGGCATCTGCATATCTTCCCTCATGCACTAATGCGATGTATCCAGGGATATCGACATGTGCCGGGCAGAGTGCCACACATGGAACTGCCTGCTTGCTGTGGCTCATGCAGCGGTCATGCAGAATATGGGATTCATAATCTTCCCTGCATCCGATCAGACTTTTATACACCAGATCTGCGGCTTCGTAACCAATCGCACAGTCCGCGGAGTCTTTGATCGATACGGCTAACTCTTCCATCTCTTTTAGCGTATCCATGGTTGCTTCTCCGTTCATGACCTCGGTTAACATGGTTTTTAACTGCCAGAGTCCTATACGGCACGGAACACATTTTCCACAGGTCTGCGCGTGACATAACTCCAAAAATGCTCTGGTAAGATCTACCGGACATAATCCCGGCGGACTTGATTCGATCCGTCGTTCCAAATCTTTATATAGTCCTTCTATTACAAGCTGCGCCCGGTCCGGTGCCGGGATTTCCAATCTGCTCATTTTACCCTCTCCTTCTGATGTAAATAATGATATGAGTAGATTGTAAAATACGATCTTTGGGTTTTCAAGAATAGTTAATATTTAGACAGGCTTGATAAATTTTTCTCAATTAACAAGTCATTTTATATTGGAATGAAAAAATAGAGGACAGATTGATAAATTGGAATTGTATTATTCAATCACCTTGCTGGAATAGGATTCCAAAGAAATTCTTATTTTAGGTAAATTCACTTTCTGGAATTTATCTGCCCATTTGAGTAAATCAATTAAAGACTTCAAACTTTCTTTTTTACCTTTTTCAATGCCTAGCTTTCTTCTGATGAATCTACGAACAATTCGGTATATACATTTAAATTGAGGAACATCAAGTACATAAATTTTATCAGCATCTTCAAAGCATTGTTTACACCATGTAAAATAAACTCCTTCAATAATCCAATCATCTTTTTGCAAAATTTGATTTAGGAGAGCATCCCTTTCCTGCGGATTTCTTTTTGTTCCATAATCATTTGCAGCATTATCCCATTGTAAATCGTCCAAATCATAATGGGGTATATCAAATTGTTTTGAAAGATTATCAGCAAGAAAAGATTTTCCGCTTCCGGGTGCTCCGATGATATGAATTTTCATGTTTTTGTCCTCTGCAAAATACCGATTTATATAACAATATCTTAGCATAAAATATAGGTGACTTGTCAATTTATATCTCGTAAACTAGAGCCAGCAACGTAAATTGACAGATTTTATGACTGCATTCATAACGCAAATCAGGGCAGATTTAAAAGAATATGCACAAATCAATCATAGTAGAAAAGAAGCAAAATCGTACAAACAAATATGATTTCCTTTGTGAGCCTTGCGAACAGGAACATCCTATTTTGTCTGTACGATTTTGCTTTATATACACCAATAATATTGACTTGTGAATTTATAACTTCTTAATACGCTCCAGCGCAGCCAGTGTATTCTCGTAACTTCCGAATGCGGTCAGTCTGAAATATCCCTCACCACTTGGTCCGAATCCGGAACCTGGTGTACCAACAACATTTGCATTCTCTAATAAATAATCAAAGAACTCCCAGGATGTCATCTCACCCGGTGTTTTCAGCCAGATATATGGTGCATTGACGCCACCAAATACCGTGTAACCTGCATCTTTTAATCCCTGCTTGATCGTTTTTGCATTATTCATATAATAAGCAACCTGCTCTTTTAACTGCGCTTTGCCAGCTTCTGAGTAAACAGCTTCTCCTGCGCGCTGCTGAATATATGGAGCGCCATTGAACTTGGTTCCGTGGCGTCTTGCCCACATTGCATTCAGAGAAACATCCCCGCATTTTAATTCTTTTGGAACGACCGTATAGCCTAAACGTACTCCGGTAAATCCGGCATTCTTGGAAAAGCTCTTTAATTCAATGGCACAAGTTTTTGCACCTTCGCACTCGTAAATAGTATGCGCTACATTATCTTCGGAAATATATGCCTCATATGCTGCATCATAAATGATCACTGCGCCATTTTTATTCGCATAGTCAACCCATACCTGAAGTTCATCCTTCGTGATCGTAGTACCTGTCGGATTATTCGGCAGACACAGATAAATGATATCCGGTGTCTCCTTTGGAAGTTCCGGCACAAAATTATTTTCCATTGTGCAAGGCATATAAATGACATTGCTCCATGTCTCTGTCTTTGCATCATAAACGCCTGTTCTTCCAGCCATAACATTGGAATCTACATAAACCGGATAAACTGGATCGCAGACTGCAATACGGTTATCCACAGAAAAAATCTCCTGAATATTTCCAGAATCGCTCTTTGCTCCGTCGGAAACAAAAATCTCATCTGTAGAGATATCACATCCTCTTGCCTGATAATCGTTTTTTGCAATGGCACTTCTTAAAAATTCATATCCAAGATCCGGTGCGTATCCATGAAAAGTAGCTGCATTTCCCATTTCATCTACTGCTTTGTGCATTGCATCAATGATAGCCGGTGCGATTGGCTGTGTCACATCACCGATACCAAGACGGATAATATTCTTGTCTGGATTTGCCTGACTGTATGCACTTACTTTTTTTGCGATTGTACTGAACAGATAGCTTCCCGGAAGCTTCTGATAATTGTCATTTACTTTAAACATACCTCTTCCTCCATCATAATCGCTGTTTTTTTCTTTTTACAGCGTAACAATTTTCCTTTAAACTTTGCTTTAGTATAGCATTGATGTATTACCGTTGCAAGCATTTTTGTTTACCAGGAATCAATTTTCTCAAAAAACGACTTTTTTGCAGGGAAAACGACTTGCCTATTTCCAGATATCGTTTTTCGGGTCAAAAATCCCCCGACCAAGAATTCGTCTTATGTCAGGGGATCTTATTCTTCGAAAAAAAAGTTATGCGAGCAGCAAACTTAAAATCATCTGGGCTGTTTCTGTCAACTCAGTTCCATTATCCATACTTCGCTTTTGCATATAACGGTGCGCTTCCTCTTCTGTCATATTGTTACGCTCCATCAAAAGTGCTTTCGCTTCTGTAATCAGTGCCTGTTCTTCTTTCGTGCGCTGTTTTGGTTTTTCCTTCTGCTTTTTCCGGCGTCTTGTAATGGTATAATCCATCATTTCAACCGTCTGGAGCAGTTCGTGAACCTTAAGCGGTGTCGACAGACAGACAATGTTTTCCAGATCACGCTCGCCACAGTTCGCGGGTGATGCTACAAGCAGCATTTCAAATTGAGCCGGCAGATAATCATGCAATTCTGTATACATCATATCCACAAACCGGTAGCCGCAAATGACTATGCCTCCGCCAAGTTCATTGGCACTCTGCAATGCCTGAGATCCGGTAGAACAGACTGCATCCACATGAAATCCATTCTGCAGCAATATCTTTTTCAGGCTTTGGGCAGTTTCCGGTTTGGGAAATGCAACAATAATATTGGTCAAAATCTAATCCTGCTTTTGCTTATATTTTATAAAGATATTTCTCAATTTCCCACTCGGTTACCTGTGCACGGTAATCAGCCCATTCTGCTTTCTTTGCTTCTATGTATTTTTCAGTAATATGCTCGCCTAAAACATTCTTGATATAGTCATCTTTTTCAAGTTCTTCCACTGCCTCCTCAAGATCTCCCGGAAGTGACTCAATGCCAAGTTTTGCCTTCTGTGACAGACGCATCTCAAAGACGTTTTCTGTCACTGCATCCGGCGGTGTGATCTGATTCCGGATACCGTCTAATCCTGCCTCCAAACAGGTTGCAAGGACAAGATACGGATTTGCCGCAGGGTCCGGACAGCGAAGCTCCACTCTAGTGCCAGCCCCTCTGGATGCCGGAATCCGGATCAGCGGACTACGGTTCGTTGCTGACCATGCAATATAAATCGGTGCTTCATATCCTGGAACGAGACGCTTATAGGAATTCACCAGTGGATTTGTAATAACCGTCATGCCCTTCATATGCTTTATAATTCCACCGATAAACCAGAACGCTTCTTTGCTGAGTCCCCTCTCTCCGTCCGGATCTGCAAAAATATTTTTTCCATCCTTCGCCAAAGACATATTGACATGCATGCCGGAGCCGTTGACACCATACTTTGGTTTTGGCATAAAACTTGCAAACATTCCATGCCTCTTTGCGATCGTCTTTACCGCAAGTTTAAATGTCATAATGTTATCTGCTGTTTTCAATGCCTCATCATAACGGAAATCGATTTCATGCTGTGCCGGTGCGACTTCGTGGTGGGATGCTTCGATCTCAAATCCCATATCTTCTAATGTAAGCACCATGTCACGTCTTGCATTTTCTCCTAAATCTACCGGTCCGAGATCAAAATATCCGGCTCTTTCATTACTATAGGTTGTTGGCTGTCCGTCATCATCCTGATTAAAAAGGAAAAATTCACACTCCGGTCCGACATCAAACTGATACCCCATCTGTTCCGCATCTGCGATTGCTCTCTTTAAAATATATCGTGGATCACCGGAAAATGGTTTCTTGTCAGCCGTGTAAATATCACAGATAATTCTGGCTACTTTTCCCTGCTGTGGTCTCCACGGGAAAATACAGAACGTATCAAGATCCGGATACAGATACATGTCTGATTCCTCAATTCTTACAAATCCCTCGATAGAAGATCCGTCAAACATACATTCATTATTCAATGCCTTCTCTAACTGGCTGGATGTGATTGCCACATTTTTCAGTGTGCCGAACATATCCGTAAACTGCAGACGGATAAATTCTACATCCTCATCTTCCACCATCTGGATAATATCCTGTTTTGTGTACTTGTTCATAAAACCAATCCTCCATATTTCCTTATTTTCTCTCATCCCGGCAAAACGCTTTTACTTTTTCATAGGACATTGTCCCGCCGAAAAGATCCAATGCACTTCCTATCGTGACATTCAATCTGTTTTTTCCAAGTTTTTTTAATTTTTCAAGATCCTCGAAGCTACCGACACCTCCGGCATAAGTAATTGGGATTTTTCCCCAGTTTCCTAATAATTCCGCCAGTTTTTCCTCGATTCCACATGCTTTTCCTTCCACGTCCACCGCATGCACTAAAAATTCATCACAATAACCGGAAAGTTCCTCTAACAGTGCTTCTGAGATCACCTGCTTTGTAAACTTCTGCCAGCGGTCCGTCACGATATAATAATCGCCATCCTTCTTCCTGCAGCTTAAATCTAACACCAGATGTTCTTTTCCCACTGCATCGCGCAGTCTTTTGAGCCGTTCCATCTGAATCTGACCATCATAAAAAACATAAGATGTCACGATCACATGGCTTGCACCTGCCGCAAGAAACTCTGCTGCATTCTCTGCGGTAATGCCTCCGCCAGCCTGCAGCCCTTTTGGATATTCCTGCAGTGCCATAAGCGCCTGTTTTCTGGTTGCCTCATAGTATTCGCTGTCTTTTGCATTCAGCAGAATAATGTGTCCGCCGCGAAAGCCCTCTTTTTTATAAAGTTCTGCATAAAAAGCTGCATCCTGCTCTGAAACAAAATTCTCATCTGCCTTATTTCCGGCATCCTTTAAACTTCCACCGACGATCTGCTTTACTTTTCCATTATGAATATCAATGCATGGTCGAAATTCCATTTTTTCTCTCCAATTTTTACCTTATATTATAAGGATATCTTTTTCTTCTGCCTGATATATTTTCTGCATACAATTTATAGGAATATTGCATTGCAGCTTCCTATAAATTGAAAAAAGGCAACGTGACCCCTTTGTAGCCCCGTTGCCTTTTTCATCATATCACACCAAAAATCATTTGTGAATACTTTTATATAGGAACTTCCTATTAGCTTTTGTTTTCCGTTTTATTAGTTTTTCTAATGTATTTATATATTTTATAAATCTATACTTATATATTATTGACATTATGTATTTTTTTTGCTATGATACAGAACAATTACCTTAATATATAATTATATTGAAATAACACATCATGATGAAGAAAGAGAGGATCTAAAAAATGGGTACAATTATCGGTGATGGAATTACTTTTGATGACGTATTATTAGTTCCACAGTATTCAGAAGTAACACCTAATATGATTGACTTAACAACACATCTTACAAAAAAAATCGTTTTAAATATTCCAATGATGAGTGCAGCAATGGATACTGTAACAGAGCACCGCATGGCAATCGCTATGGCTCGACAGGGTGGTATCGGTATCATCCACAAGAACATGTCCATTCAGGCACAGGCAGAGGAAGTTGACAAAGTAAAACGTTCAGAGAATGGTGTTATCACAGATCCATTTTTCCTTTCTCCGGAACACACTTTACAGGATGCTGAAGATCTTATGAGAAAGTTCCGCATCTCCGGTGTTCCAATCTGCGAAGGTGGAAAGTTAGTCGGTATCATCACAAACCGTGATTTAAAATTCGAAACTGATTTTACAAAGAAAATCAGTGAGAGCATGACCTCTGAAGGTCTTATCACAGCTCCGGAAGGAATCACTTTAGACGAAGCAAAGAAAATTCTTGCAAAAGCCAGAAAAGAAAAACTTCCGATCGTAGACAAAGACTTCCATTTAAAGGGACTTATCACCATTAAGGATATTGAGAAACAGATCAAATACCCACTTTCAGCCAAAGATGATCTCGGCCGTCTTCTCTGTGGTGCCGGTGTTGGTATCACCGGAAATATGATGGAACGTGTCGATGCTTTGGTAAAAGCCCACGTTGATGTGATCGTGGTTGACTCTGCACACGGACATTCCCGCAATATCTTAGAGGCAGTAAAGAAAATCAAAGCTGCCTACCCTGATTTACAGGTGATCGCAGGAAACGTTGCCACTGGTGCTGCTACCCGCGATCTGATCAAAGCCGGAGCTGACGCTGTCAAAGTCGGTATCGGACCTGGTTCTATCTGTACCACACGTGTTGTTGCCGGTATTGGTGTTCCTCAGATCACTGCGATCATGGACTGCTACGCTGCCGCAAAAGAATATGGTATTCCTGTCATTGCTGACGGTGGTATCAAATACTCCGGTGATATGACAAAAGCACTTGCAGCCGGCGCTAACGTATGTATGATGGGTAGTCTCTTTGCCGGATGTGATGAAGCTCCTGGTACTTTTGAATTATATCAGGGAAGAAAATACAAAGTATACCGTGGCATGGGATCTCTTGCAGCTATGGAAAACGGAAGCAAAGACCGTTACTTCCAGGAAGGTGCTAAAAAATTAGTACCAGAAGGTGTTGAAGGCCGTGTTGCTTATAAAGGAACACTTGAGGACACTGTTTTCCAGATGATCGGTGGTATCCGTTCCGGTATGGGTTACTGTGGCTGCCCTACAATCGAAGACTTAAAAGAAAAAGGTCAGTTTGTAAAGATTTCCGCCGCAGCATTACGTGAAAGCCATCCACATGACATTCACATTACAAAAGAAGCGCCAAACTACAGCATTGACGAATAGTATCAAAAAAAATAATTGTTTAATAGATGAGGTGAACATATTTGGACTCGGGTTCCATATTTCAGATTATTATTTTAATCATTCTGCTTTTACTTTCCGCATTTTTCTCTTCTGCAGAGACTGCACTTACAACCGTTAACCGGATTCGTATGCGTTCTCTTGCAGAAGACGGGAATCCCCGTGCGGCTCGTGTACTTAAAGTTACGGACGATTCCGGAAAAATGTTAAGTGCAATTTTAATAGGAAACAATATTGTCAATCTTTCTGCATCTTCCATTGCAACTTCTCTTGCTCTGGCTATCTGGGGAAGTGTTGGTGCCGGAATCGCAACCGGTATCCTGACACTGTTAATTTTAATTTTTGGAGAGATTTCTCCAAAAACAATTGCAGCCATTAATGCAGAAAAATTATCACTTGCTTATTGCAACGTGATCTACTGGCTGATGAAGATTCTGACTCCGGTTATTTTTATTTTAAACAAACTCTCCATCGCCTTTTTATTCCTTCTCCGCATCGATCCGAATGCAAAGGATAACGCCATGACGGAAGAAGAATTGCGAACCATTGTTGATGTCGGAAAAGAAACCGGTGTCATTGAATCCGAAGAACACGAGATGATCAATAACGTGTTTGATTTTGGTGATGCACAGGCAAAAGAAGTCATGGTTCCACGAATCGATATGACGTTTGCAAATATTGACTGCACTTATGATGAATTGATTGAAATTTTTAAAGAGGACAAATTTACACGTCTTCCGGTTTACAAAGATACCACGGATAATGTGGTCGGCATCATTAATATGAAAGATCTGTTACTTTACAAAGACAAGGAACATTTCTCCATTCAGGACATTATGCGTGAACCATATTTTACATATGAGCATAAGAATACTGCCGAACTTTTTATGGAAATGCGTAAATCTTCCATTTCTCTTGCAATTGTTCTCGATGAATATGGAGCAACAGCCGGTCTCATCACATTAGAAGATCTCCTAGAAGAGATTGTCGGAGAGATTCGTGATGAATACGATACCGACGAGGAAGACCCGATCATACAGTTGAGTGAACGTGAATATCTCGTTCTCGGTTCTACAAACTTAGAGGATCTCTGTGAGAAATTAGATCTTGATTTCCAATCAGATGATTACGACACCATTGGCGGTTATCTGATCGGTCTGTTAGATCACCTTCCAGAGAAAAATGAAATCATCATCACAGATGATGACGTTCTGCTCCGTGTAGAACAAATGGATAAAAACCGCATCGAAAAAATATATATCAAAAAACCTGCACCAAAAGAAGAGGATTAGTCCTCTTCTTTTTTTACAAGCTCTGCACCACTGAATGCATAGCGGATCTTATCCACATCAAACATCTTCGTCCACGGATACCGTTCTTCATCCGGCAGTTCCAAAAAACTGTAAAAACCATGATTTTTCAGATTCTGTGCCCATTCCTCCTGCTCTCCTTCTGGAAATAACAGAAAATATGCCATATCACCAAGCTTTGAATTTTCGTTTACCGCAGTCTCCATCTGTGTCTGCATGATCCTGCTCTCTTCCACTGATAAATGACTGCCTTTTTCATTTACCAGTTTTCGTAAGAGAATTAATTCTTTCAGATTTTCTTTTTCAGTCGTTCCTGTGAGATCAAGCACATAGGAAGTCTGTTCAAAAAAGCGATTTTGTACTTTTTCCTCATCGATTTTCAGACTTCCATCCTCATACTCCTCCTCTAACTGATCTGTCAATGCATCTTCCGCCGCGCGATCAAAGATACGGTTATACTCTTCCATCGTATATTGTGCTTCGATTGCATAGCGATAACGCAGATCTGTATACAAAATCATGCCGCAGAAACATACCGAAAACAAGATGCACCAGTTAGAAATCTTCATATCGCACTGTCCCTCCATATAAAACATTCACGGTATTATCATGAATACCCGGGAAATGAAACAGCCCCTTTTTCTTCACGATTGCCACTTTCAGATAATCCCCGCGCTCAAATTCATACACCTGATTTTCCTCTAATTCTGATAACATATCTTCTTCATCATAAAACGTACTCTCATAGGAATACTTTCCCTGATCCAATACAATCTCTTTTTGTTCCCGGTACATATGCACTTCATAGAGTCCTGTTGCAGCCGAGATTTCTTTGTAAAACTGCCGGTACATTTCCATTGTGAGAAAACCTGTATTGCAGATACTGTCTACGAATTCTGTATTGATTGTCAGAAGATACATCTGCTCTGCTGATTTTGCCCGCTCACTCATATACAAAAGCGGCATTCCTGTAAACACTGCCACCGCAAATAAAATAGCGGTCACTCTTCCAAATATTTCATCCATTCAAACACATCATCCTCCCTTTGTGAAACGTTCTCCACTGTGACAGTTCTCTGCTCCAGCATCCGTTTCTCTGCTGTCTCCTCCAGCGCAAGACTGCTGCTTACAGCCTGCGTTGCAAGCTGCATTGCTATAAGGAACATTACAAGTGAAGCTCCCATTAACAATCCCTGTAACCCTTCTTCCATCTCTTATATACCCCTCTTTTCATCACAAACGCTTATACCTGCACAAAAACAATCCCTATAATCGTTCCATTGACATCTTTTACGATACTTCCCTGAAAACGTGCCGTTGGATTAATATACTTGTCGCTTGCCACATCCTGTGCATTTTTATAGCTGTTATCTAATTCTTTTCCTAATTCGCCTTTTTCGGCGTCGAAATTATAATTGTAGTATGTTTTATTTTTATTCGTCTGCACTAAAATTCCCATTGTCTCATCACTAAATTTTCTTATGACATTCAGCACTTCACTTCCTGACACTTCCGTTCCGTCATACATTGTTTTGGAAGCATCGGTAAATTCTGCCTGAAGCTGGTTGATCTGCCCGGTTCCCTCCGATGCAGTATCCCTTGCCTCCCTTGCGATGTAAAATCCAAGACTGATAATAATGCATGTAATAATAATACCTGCTGCCAACATTAATCCCTTTAAACTATTTTCCATAAAATATACCTTCCTTTTCTTCTGATTTTCGGACTGCGTTCCATTCAATCCCAACGCCAAAATCCATACTAAAAAAATCCTGTCATTCCCTGACTGTATGCGTGAAGCTCACTTAAGCCCTCTGCCACAAATGGGATAATTAGCTTTAAAATAATCAACAGAAACAACGGCAGATATGCCACCATTTTTGCAAGCGCAATGCATTCTCCCTGATAATTCTTTCGATCTTCCATATTTTTCTTCAAAAAATAAGCTCTTTCATCCTCAAGATTCAAAAACGCTTCTTCCACTGGCAATTCCTCGCAAAATTCCAATGCATCACAGATTCTCTGCACCGGTTCATCCGGGATTTCCTGTTTTAATCTCTGCAATGTCTCCATACGATGATAAGAAAAATGATCGACTGCCTCCGCCATCTGACTTTTAAAAAGAACAGCAAAGTTCTCCATCTGTCCCAAAATTTCTTCTACTGTCGTTTTCTCATAATGGATCAGTAACAGCACAACTGTCTGCAGCCTTAAACATTCACTCATCCTTTTCTCTCTGGATTTCCACTGCTCTGCTGCCAGCAAAAGTTCCGGGATCTGAGCCGCTAATACTGCGACTACAAGTGTCATCAAAATATGATACCAGCATAACCGGATTTTCTGATATGCCTCCCACTGTGAATACAGTGCGCTTTCAAGTTCCCCGGCTGACTGCTCGGACTCTCCTGCTAAAAGTTCCTGTTTTATTTCCTTCCAAAGAGTCATCTGCTCCAGTGTCTTTTTGAATACCGTCTCCTGCTCTTTTCCTGTGACAGCCACTATCTGTTTCACAAGGTTCTGATACTTCTCTTTTACCTGTTCTTGTGCTTTTTCCGGTAAGACCATAAGCTGATAGGACGGAATCTTTACCTGTGACAGAATCTGTGTGCGCTGCACGTTCTGATATGCAGTGAGAAATAGCAGACTTCCCACAAATGCAACGGTAAAAAAACATATTTTTTTCATCAGAAATGCCCTGATATTTCCAAATCCCTGTAATTGTTTGATCTGCTCATTTTTCTGCAGGCACTTCGTGTAATGCTTCTTCACGTAGCGGTCTAATAAATTTGTGATCCACGGAAACTGTAACAGCCATTTTTCAAGCTGATACCGGTCTTTTTGTTCTTCCTCCGGGAGCAGCAGCCATAAAATAAGTCCATATATTCCGATCGTACCCGCAAATAAAAGTACTGTCGAAAGCATTCCGTAACTGCCGTAATAATAAGCTGCCAGACCATCCGATACCCGGATTGCCCAGATCCGGACAAGCGGCAGAAAGCAGACCGGTAGAACGGCTAACAGATCTAAACCCATAAATCCATGCATTTTCGCTTTACAGAGCAGTAAATTTTCACGGATTTCTTCTTTCAGATATTGAAGATTCCGTTGGAATACCGAATACCCGTCTGCCAGTTCATCGCCATCCTCTCTTATAATTGCACAGACAGCCTCATATACACGCACGTAAGAATGTTCCGAAGGAAGCGTGATCTTATATTTTTCTTCCACCTCTGACACTGCTTCCGTAATGTTCTTCTGTTTTCCATAGGCAACTGACAGTTCAGAGAGATAGTGTTCAAATGCTTCCTCCTGCATGACCGTCTTTTGCCAGAGATTTTTCCTGCGGTTGCATCTTATAAACAGGATTGCTAATGCCGCATACAGCATTCCTTCAAATATCCACATTTGAAAATGCCTCCTTCTCCTCCTTCGTCAGCCATTTCACCATTTCCGCCCGTGTTGTCTCGCTGATCGTATGTAATCTTACATACTTTTCTCCGTCAAACCGTATGAGTTCCACAATCCGGTACCCTTCCGGATTTTCCGTGTCCGGAACGATCTCACTGATCCGTTCAATGTAACGCCGCCCTTCTCTGTTCATATGAAGGTGCACGTCAAAACGCACCACTTCCGTTACCTGCTCTAAGGCAATCTTCTCTGACTGAAAACTGCCTTCCTTCAAAAGACTGTTCCGCAGTGACAGCAAAAGGCTTCGCGTTGTCTTAGCATGATGTGTAAAAATCGTAAACAGTGAGCCTGTCTGACCACTCTCGATCATCCAGGATGCCACTTTCGCACTGACAACCTCTCCGATGATACTCACCGCTCCGTCTGTCTTTTTCTGTACTTCTAATGCCTCCTGTCCGTCGATTCCACCATGCGCCGTCATTCCTGCCGTCTCTCGGAATGTCACGATATTTCTGTTTTGATAACGCTCCCGTAAATGCAGTTCAAATGCTAATTCCAATACACGAATCGTGTATTCTTCCGGAATCTCTTCCACCATTGCTGTGAGCAGTGTTGTTTTGCCGCAACCCTGCATGCCTGTGACAGCCGTCACCTGACAGCCTTTCATCAGCCACTTCAAAAGTTCTACCGGGATCTCCGCATGTTCTCCTGTCACAAGCTGTTTTAGCGAAACTTCCGGGATATTATCCAGCTTTCGGACAAAAAACATCCAGTTTTCCGAAAAGTCCGGCCGTGCAACAACGACTCTCGCATGGTCAGCCATTTCATGAACCAGATATCCTTTTTTTCTGGAAATCTCACCCGGCTGATGATAACGGCAGAGATTTCTTGCAATCCGCTCTACTTCCTCCTCCCGTTCAAAATCGAGAAACGGCAGCCACACACTCCTTCCATGATAGAAGATCCATGCACTGTGATAGGTTCCCTCTTTGCCGGAAACACCACCTGAAACGCCGTCGATCTTCATATCACGTATCTCATCAATCACTCCTAAGCCTTTATAATAGGCATAAATCTTTCTGCTCAATAATTCTATCTGCTCAATAAATCTTAATTTTCTTCCACAGACTGCATAGACAGCATCCACCTGTTGTTCCGTGATGACATTCTTTGTCCCTGATAATAACCCATGCTCCTCAATAAGCCTCTCAAGCGCCCCACTTCCATACTGTTCCCCATATAAAAATAATAAAATGTCGAACTTCACAGATGCCTGTTTTCTGCCTTTTTCCGAAAAGAAAAAAGTGTGTTCTATCATCTCTTCATCCATTTTCATTCCATTTAACAAAAATTCCTGAATAAATGTGATCAGATATTCCTTCACCTGCAGATTGCCTGTTCCTGCTTCCTTTAAATATCTGCGAAGTTCTTCCTTCTGCCTCAACAGACGAAAAGTCTGCTTTTCATCCAGTTTCAGCTCATAGAGATTTCTGCGCAAAATACGGTTTACATGCTCACTCACACGCTCCACAAGTTCCTGTCTGGTAATCTCCTGCTCTTTTGCCTCAGATATGCCCTGTCTTTTTGCTTCTTCCCCTGTCACTTCTGTTCCCTTCCCCTCGCTTTTGTCTCTTTGCCTGCTTTCACCTGCTTAGATCTTTGAATGATAATCTGTACTGTATGTTCTAATTCTTCGAAAAAATACTCGCGCATATCCGTCGGAAGCAAAAGCTTTTTCCCTCGTATGTACTTGTCTAGTTTTCCCTCCCGGCATGCCACTTCAAACTCCGGGTTGTACGGAATGACTCCTAACTTTTCCGGCGCAACACGGTAAATTCTGTGAATGTTTTTCTTATTGTATACAGACTCTTTCTGATAGCTTCCGATAAAATACACAACCTTGTCGGAAACATCTGCATGTTCAGAGAAAAACTGATCAAATTCCTGTGCGTTCTGCCTGAAATTGACCACAACGAGATCTGCCTGCTTCATCTGCTCCTTTGTCCAATCATCCATTCCATTTCCGCAATCAATAAAAGAGAAATCCACAGTCTCATCTAACACACGGATCACCTGACTTAAAACAGCTCTTGTCTCTTTTGGGTAGTAATCGCACAACATCCGCGTCCCCTGCGGAAGACAGAATAACCTGCCGTCTGATACCGTCTGAAATGCCTCCTCAAGATGATGCTTTGTAAGATTTCCATATTTTCCAGCCATCAGCAGATAATCCAGCCCTTCTAACGCGTAATATGCGCAGTCCTCATTTACCGTTGTCGTATCCGGTTTTGAGAAATTATCTGCCAGATCGCGCATATGCTTCTCTGCTGCGACCATTGCCACTCGATAGCTGTATTTTGCTGCCAGCATGCTTGCTGCTGCGATCATATTCGAGGTTGTCCCACATTCTGCTTCTTCGCTCCAAAATACGATTTTCAAAAACATTCCCCCCTTTTCGCACGGCGGACTCCCATTAAAACTTCTTTGTAGTCCTGCCCCGAAATGTTTCTGCACAAATGAAACAATACCTTCTCAAACTCTCTCGATAAATTTGCAAAATTACGGTATCCTTCAAACTGCATCAGCAGCCTGCAGCACTCATCTGCTTCTGAAAACGGAAGAAACATCTGGTCTAAAACAAAACAGTTCTCCTCTTCCAGTATTTTTTTGATTTTCTCTGTGCTCATATAATTTTTGCAGAAATCACGAAATAAAATACTCACAGGATGTTCCAGATGCAACAGTAACTCCCGGTATTTTTCAATCTCACATTTCTCACAACTCAACGCACAGATCAGTTCATCGCAGTCGGACATACTCTTTTCGTCCGGCCAGCTTCCAAGGTCTACAATCGTAAAATCATAACCTTCCTTATTCCACAGACTCCGCTCACAAAGAGCTGTGTAATCTACGTTTTTGTACGTGACAATATTCATATTCTCATTTGGTCTTGGGATGCAAAATCGCATTTTCTGCTCAAATGAATTGTCAATGACGAGAACCCTGTTCCTCATGTTCTCCAAGATGCTGGCCAGATAGATGCATAAATCTGTCTGTTCACAGCCAAAAATGCCAATTATCTTCTGCTCACTCAAAAATTCCTGCCTCCTAAAAATCTGCAGGGATGTTCCTCAATAATTAACACATTGATAAAAAAGATGTCGTTATCATACTGTCTTTTTTCTGAAATGTAAACCTTTTTCTGGAAATTTATAAATTTTTTAGAATTTGAATCATTTTCTTTCTTTTCTCATTAGAATCTTATATAATGGTGCAAGAGAGTTGTATCACAACGGAACAATTCGTGTATCAAATACTTTTAGTTGCAAAACAAGGAGGCTTTATGAAAGACTTTATCATTACAACCGACACCACAACAGATCTTCCTGCAAGCTATGTCAACGAACATCATCTTGGCATGATGTCTCTCCCATATACGATTGAAAACCAGACTTACACATGGGAACATTCTCTCCCGGAGAAAGATTTTTATGCCATGATGCGGAATGGTTCTCTGCCGACAACTTCACAGGCAAACCCTGAGGAAGCAGGAAAACTTTTTGAAAATATTATCAAAACACAGGACGTAGACATCCTGCACATTGCATTTTCATCCGGATTGAGCGGTACTTACAACAGCTGCCGTCTCGCCGCCTCAGATCTCGCTGAAAAATATCCTGACAATAAAATCATTGTCATTGATTCTTTATGTGCCAGCATGGGCGAGGGACTTTTCGTACACAAAGCCGTCATGATGAAAGAGCAGGGAAAAAGCATTGATGAGATTGCTGCATGGCTGGAAGAAAACAAACTTCATGTGGTACATAACTTTACTGTAGATGATCTTTTCCACCTCTATCGCGGCGGACGTGTGTCTAAAACTGCCGCTGTCGTTGGAAGCATGATCAACTTAAAACCGATCCTTCATGTCGATAATGAAGGTCACCTGATTCCGCTTGCCAAAGTCCGCGGACGCAAAAAATCGCTGATTGCCCTTGTAGACAGCATGGAAAAACAGATTGGTGCCTGGCGTGATAAAAACGACATTGTGTTCATTTCTCATGGAGATTCTTTAGAAGATGCCCAGTTTGTCGCAGAGCTGATCAAAAAAAGACTTGGTATCGAAAGCTTTTTGATCAACCACATCGGTCCTACGATCGGTGCACATTCCGGTCCGGGAACGATTGCCTTATTCTACATGGGCGATTACCGCTGATCGGGTGTTTCATAAGTTTACATAATATTTTCAGGCAAAACAGGGAGCTGCATCGCAGCTCCCTACATTTATTATCCATACATTTTCATCTGTCAGACTACTTTTCATTCCAGAACTTTTCCAAATGCGATGTGACGTTATCCACCGTGCACACTGTCCGTTTCTCCCATTCTTTTGGAAAAAGATTCCTGTAGTCACTCTGCAAAAAACGCTCATCCAAAAGTTCGATCACTCCCACATCATCCATGGTCCGGATCACGCGCCCTGCCGCCTGCAGCACCTTATTCATCCCCGGATAGCGATAAGCATAATCAAAACCTTCACCCATACGTTTCTCATAATAATTCATCAGTATTTCACGTTCATTACTGATCTGCGGCAGACCTGTGCCTACAATGATCGCACCTATTAACTGCTCATTTTTCAAGTCGATCCCCTCACCGAAAATTCCGCCCATCACACAGAATGCAACCAGTGTCCGCTCGCGTTCCACCGAAAATTCCGCCAGAAATTCTTCTCTTTTTTTCTCATTCATTCCCGGTTCCTGAATGATGCCGTCCATTGAACCGTCGTTTTGCTCCATAAACACATCATAGACCTGCTGCATCATCTTATAAGACGGAAAGAAAACCATATAATTTCCTTTTTTTGCGTGCCCGGTCTTCCTGATATATTGTGCGATCCGCTCAAATTCGCTCTGATTTCTTCTCGTATACCGGCTGCTGACATCGGTTCCTAACAATAGCAGACTCTGTTCCTCGGAAAAAGCTGTCTCTGCATATACCGCATAATTATCTTTCTTCGTCGACAGCAGATTCTTATAATACTGGATTGGCAAAAATGTTGCTGAGAAAAATATTGCTGCGTTTCCACGGTCAATACATTCCTGCAGATTCAGTGAAGGATCTACACAGTAAAGCTTCATCTTAAAGCGTTCATCCTCCGTATGCTCCGTGTAGATCACGTAATGCTCATCCACGCGCTCATAAATATTGATAAAATTGCGCAGCCCAAAATAAAATTCACTTACTTCCTTCCGCTCTGGGAATTCAGTGCTCCGCTGCAAAAACTCATCCAGTTCGGACGCCAGTTTCATCAGGTAAAACATCAGATTTCCAACATTGTCGTATACTTTATATTTTTCACACTCTCTTTTATAATCCAGCAAAATCCGGTTGCAGTGGTTAAACTGCTGTTCCAGTCCCGGACGGTAACGTTTCACAATCTTTTTTACCGCCAGAAAATCTTCCTTGTAAATCTCCGCGCTATACATCTCGCGGCTGCGCTCCACCAGATTATGCGCCTCGTCCACAAGAAAAATATAATCTCCACGGATTCCCTCTGCAAAAAAACGTTTCAGGTACACATTCGGGTCAAACACATAATTATAATCACAAATGATATCGTCCACCCAGGATGCCACATCCAGACTCATTTCAAACGGACAGACCTGATAGTTCTCTGCCTGCTCTAACAATACCTCTCTGGAAAAAACATCTTCCTTCAAAAGAAGATTAAAAACTGCATCATTCACCCTGTCATAATGTCCTTTTGCGTATGGGCAATGAACCGGATTACACTCCATTTCCTCGCACAGACATAATTTTTCCTTTGCCGTGATCTGAATGATTTTTGCCTGATATCCAGACTTCCGAAGCAGTTCGAAAGCCTCTCTTGCCACTGTTCCGGTAATTGTTTTCGCAGTCAGATAAAAGATGCGGTCACCTAGATTTTCCCCTACTGCCTTTACCGCCGGAAAAACAGTCGAGATCGTCTTTCCAACGCCAGTCGGCGCCTGAATGAATAAATTCTTTTTCCGTTTTATCGTTCGATACACTCCTGCTGCAAGCTCCTTCTGCCCTTTTCTATAGGGAAATGGAAATTGTAATTTCTGAATGGATTCCTGCCGCAGTCTCCGCCACGCATACTGAAAATCAGACCATTTTTTATAAGCTTTTATCAACTCATCAAACCATGACTCCAACGCCGAAAAACTGAAATCCTCATGGAAATATTTAATCTCCTCTGTGTCGAGGTTTACATAAGTCATCTGAATTCCAATCTGGTCTACCTCATGCTGCAATGCAAAAATATATGCATAACACATTGCCTGCGCCTTATGCACCTTCATCGGCTCTGCTAACTGCTCTAATTTTAAATAGACACCCTTGATCTCGTCGATCACAACTTTCATGTCATCTTCAATCTTCATGGAATTGAAATTATTGGAATAATTGATCTCCTGCCCTGTCTTTGAAGTGATCTGGATTCCGTCTGCCCTGCCCTCTAGCACAAGGTCATAGTTTTCTTCCTCGATCACTAATTTTAAAGGAACTTCTGCATGATAATCGCTCCCCATACGTTTCTGGATTTTCCGATGCATTCTGCTACCCGCTAACATTGCCTCCGGTGAAACCGACTGCCCATGACGATTATCAATATCTCCCTCACGAAAAATAAATTCCACAAGATTGCGGACCGATATCCGTATCTGGCTTCGCTTCTCCTCTATTTGATTTTTCTCTATTTGACTTTTTTCTTTCTCCATACCGCTTATTATAACTGATTTTGCATTAGAAAAAAAGGATAACAAAAAGACCAGCCCGATCATGGATACCAAATCAATCCATCTCCGCTGGTCTTCTTTTCCCACTTAATTTCTATATACATCATAAAATGTATTACGGTTCGTAGGTACCTGTGCAGTAACTAACATTTTTCGTTATGCGATTGCATACTTATTCATGACACTCTCGAAGCTTTCGTCCTGTTCGACGTATTTTACAATGAGATCTTTGCAGATTCCCAGATACAGCATACCAAGCAACGACTTTGCATCAATTACTGCTCTATTATAACAGACGTCAATATCAAAATCACATTTTCCGGCAGCTCTAACAAAATCTTTCACTTCTTCTGTGTCAGTCAATCTGATTTTTCTTTCAATCATTTTTAACACCCTTTCTTACCAAAAAAGAACCTTACTTTTTATTCCAAGAACGCATTATGACATCATTTTTTTCATTTGTCAATTTTCGATCATCACTCCAAAATCCTTCATTTTCCGTCATTTTTTTAGTATTTTATCGCCATATTTCGTAGATACACGACTATTTTTCTAGGATTTGCCTTTTGGTGGAAAAACATCTATTCATTTTTACTACTATTATTTTCCATTAGTGATTTTTTTATTCAAATTGCACATATTTTAAAGAAACAAATTTTGTTCATTTAGTTTCCTGATGTATAAAATTACATACAATTTTGCCTTAAATATCCATTCATGTTATATTATGTTAGGAAGGTCAAGAGGTATTTTGCCCTTATTTATGATGAATCAGATTACTACTTATAATTTGTCTATCGTTTTTTATATTTTGGAGATAATATGTTCATTTTAAAAGGAATTAAAAATTTTTTATCCAATCTATACCATAATCGCATTGCAATCCTTTGTATTATTATATACATGAGCGTTACTCAATATCTCTTTCACTCTGTCTGTCCAATTGCTATTTTATTTGGCTTTCCATGTCCTGCCTGTGGTCTCACGCGGGCTGGGATCAGTTTTCTCACAGCCCATTTTTCAACTGCTTTTCAGATGAACCCCTGCATCTTTCTTCTGATTCCATACTTTCTTTATCTTTGGGTTTATAAATATATGTTCGAAAAAAAGCCTCCTTATCTGACGTTTATCACGTGTCTGCTCGGTATCGTTGTCTTTGGCATTTATATTTTACGCCTGTTCACGCATACGCTCCCTGAACTTCCAACAAACGGCATAATAAAATCCCTGACAATCTGACCTTCTGCCAGACTATCAGGGATTTATTATTTTTCTAACCCTTATGCAAGGCTATTCAATTCATTCTGCATTAATGCTTCTGCAACAATTCCTAATCCAACCAAGCATAAAATTAAATATATAACTCCGCTATTACTTGATGGGATGCCTCTGTCAGTTTTTGCCTTGTCGATCTTCTCTCCCTGTTTGTAAGCCCAGTATAAACCATAAATGTTACAGGTAATCAGACTTAAAACAAAAGCAACTCCTCCGGATGTGGCATTCTCCGCATTGGATACTGTATTGGTATCATTAGAAAGAACGATAAACCAATAAATACCGTAAATACCACATGTAACAATGGATAAAATAATACATACTGCAATGTTTCTCTGTTGAATCATAACTCTAAACTCTCCTTTGTTTTTTATTCTATTTCATTGTAAGGATTCTGTAGCGTAATGTCAATTGTATTACAGAATTTATTCTACAATATTCATCTCCTTTTTACTTCCTTGGAAGTTCCTTCCGTAAAAATGAGCATAAAAAAGCCCAGATTTCTCCAACACGAAAAAAGCATCAACCATTTCTGATTGATGCTTTCAAATTATTTTGTTTTTGTAAATCTGTTTATATCTCTTCGGCATATGATCAAGATCCATAATACATGCTTCAAGCCTATCAAGCTGACCACTTGCATTTTCTGGTGCCTGCAGTTCAAAAGCAATGTATTCGAAGATTCCACGAAGGTCTATCTCGGCCTGATCTGAAATCTCGATATCATAAATCATAAACTATAATCCTTGCGGATATCAGCAAAAACAGATTTTGCTGATCTAGTACGACCAGCCTGCATATCCGCATATCCTTTCTCTAGTTCTGCATTCATCTGTGCTTCTGATAATGCACTAACGTCTACAGAACGAGCGGATGGCATTTTCACTTCAAAAGGAAGTCCTCTTTGAAGAATAATTTGTTTGTAAAACATATTTATTGCATTGGATGCAGGAATTCCTAATGCTGCTAAGATTTCTTCTGCCTGTTCTTTTACATCAGGCTCAATGCGTGCGTATAAATTTGCTGATTTTGTTGCCATAGTAAACACTCCTTTCGAGTTTTTTCTAACTATATTAGATTCATTTGTACGGACAAAAGCAATACAAAATCAATATTTTACAAATTGTTTAGTAACAGTTCAGCCTTCCGGCTGAAACATTCACTCCATCAGCAATTGCTTTTTTGTATGTTTTTCGGTCACTCTGGTCAAACCTGAAAAACCTCTCAAAGTGCCGGAAGTCGAGAAGTTTTACAAATCTGTCCGATGTAGTGCAACTATTGTCTCTATATGTGTCGATAGGGTAATTGAGATGCACTTTCCAGAGTTTTCACTGTACTCTGGGAGTGAAAAGTGTTGCACTCCTCTCTGATGAGGCTGCAAAAAATTGACATGATGCACTCTCTCCTGCCCCCGCATAGAAAAAGATTGCATTGTATTTTAGATGTAAGCCAGATTAGCTTACGATTGACTCTGCTCTTTCTCTATGGTCCACTACTCATCCCTTGATGATAACTTCTAAGATATTGTACCATAGATTGTTTATTTGGGAAATTACTTCCCGATAAAAATGGGCAGAAGAAAACCTCCAAATCTGTTGGGAACTTGGAGGCTTGATTCCGACCATTTACTGTTCATTTTGGATTTTTTCAATTAATCTCAAATTCTCCGGTTTAACAGTTCCTATAAAATTCTTCATTCTTGTGTCAAATGAGAGAACATATGACGATGCATCTATTAAAACACACGCATTCTTGGTTTTATCTATATGATCTAGGCATCCAACACAAAGCATATCAAAAATATCATTCTTGTCTAACTTTTTTCCTCTTTCAAACCATGATGTAAACATTACATCCCGAAGATATCTTCTCTGTGTAGCAGAATATTTTCCTTTTTTAAACATCTCTGACACTTTTACTTTCGCCATATCTAGGAAATGTTGGTCTGTTGCCAAGGTATCTACTATACACGGCATTGTTCCCGTATTTCCATCCAAACCACTTTCAATACTTTTTTGATATGTCTGCTGTACAATACTTATAATATCATCCTTGTCCTGTTTGCAAGCAACACATCCTTGAATAATAATATTAGTAAGCACACATGCTTCATTCAATTCTTGGATATAAAAATCCTTGAGTACTTTTTTCTCTTTGTTTTCATCATACCCTGACTGCAGTTCTACTTTAATTCTTTCCTCTAATAAATTTTGATATTCCTTATATGCAACTCTTCCAATATACCCCAATATAGCATCTTTGTTTTTTTGTGACAGTCCATCTGTCATCTCTAATTTGTAATGAGTATATAAATCTTTTGTAATTTCAAAAAATAAAAGTGTGAATTTACTCTCAATTTGAATTTTGCTCTTTAATAATCTATCCGCATAATTTTTGAGAGCTGCTTGATCCATATATGCAACACTGGTAATTTCATCTTCACTCACAACATAGTCTGGAATATTATTAAAAAGTGGCAACCCCTTCGCATACCTAAACTCAAGTAAATTTTGTAACACTTTTGGATTATTTCTAAAGTGTGTCATTATCTCAATATATACCGAAGTCGGAAGACTCTTTTCTCTCTGTTGTTCTAAATATTTTTTTAAACGTTCTTCGTCAACAGGTTCTGATGTCATTCCTAATTTGCTTCTTCCATAATATGAATAAAAGACATTTGCATCCAAAAAAATCATTTTTTCATCCTCTACTTGAATCATTTTTTACCAATAAACTAGTTTGTAATTTTTGTAACTTTTCATACATTATATCACATTTATTCTTTTCGCAAAAATTTTACACAGGACATATAAAGAGAAACCTCCAAATCTATTATAGACTCGGAGGCTTGGTTCCAACCATTTTATTCGCAGTAAACTGTTTTCCTGCTACTGTAAAAGAACTATGCAAGTGCAGGTTCCTTCCCTGCAATAATCGCTTTCACTTCTTCTATATCCTTATCTGTGGCTGAGGCTATCTGCTCTGCTGTAAAACCATTCTTATACATTTTCATAATGAGTCCTGCCTCTCCAATCGCAATACCATCTTCTTTTATTCCCTGACTCAAGTTACACATAACGCTCACATCCTTCCTGAAGTTCTCCTCAATAGGAATATCGTATTCATTTCCAATTATGTTTAGTTTTTCATCTATTGTAAGTTCCTTGGATAACAATGCTCCCAGCAGACGGTGCAGTTCATACGTCTCATCATGTTCCGGCAGATTCTTTGCCAGTCCAAGCATGATGATATTCAGCAGGTCAAGATTTCCCTTCCATTCATAGGAACCGATCAAATCTTCCTTGGTGAGATGCACATGGCTCATGCTGCTCTCTTCCATGTTCATACATACCCAGATCGAATATACACGCTTAATGTCATTGTAGCTGGAGTTCTCAAAATCACGTTCTTTTTGTGATGAGATCAGTCTGCTTACATAAAAGATTGCCCTGTTTAAGATTTCGTATCCCTTCGGCTCGTCTTTCTGTGCTTCCACATTGATGATGATCTGTGACAATCCATCTTTCATGCGCACATAGAAAACGATATCAAATCTTACCAGACCTTCATTAATTTCTTCATTTTCTGTGTTGAAACCGACCAGCCTCTCACCATTTTTTTCGCTGGCTGCATTTGTGAGTCCAGGCTCTACCGGTACCGTACTGATATGTGGTGTTCCCTCGATGCAGTTGACCACATCCTTTGGATTCATGCCCTTAAACTCATCAACTGTTTTTACCAGTATATGTGCCAGTATGCTCTTCTGCCCTAACAGACGCTTTGCACTCGTATCATACTGTGCATCCTTGTCTGTTGCTTTCACTGCATTTTTTAATTCTGTATTCACTGGCCTTCCTCCTTTTTGTAACAGATATAGTCATCCCCAAAAAGGCATCTGACCACACCTATATTATAACTTACCCATTTCTTTTATACAATCAATTTTTACATTGTCTGCATCGGTACATGTTGTTCCTGCTCCTCATGCCCCAAAACATCCTGCTCTGGCACATGCTCTATACTTTTTGCTTGCTCCTGCACTTTTACCATATACCGGATTTTAATGCTGCTGTAATCAACCCCTGCCGGTTCCAGCACTTTTTTCTCTAACATGTTTAACATCGCCTCGGTGTCAAATTTTCCCTCAAAATAAAGTTCCTCATCCACCTTTATCGGTACATCCATTTCTTCCGGTGAACTGCCAAGGATCGTCCTCCAGCGTCCGGCTACTTTTCCACACATTTCCATAAATCTTTCATGGATATCCGGCTGTTCATTACAGGTCTGCAAAATCCTTTGTGCCACCTTTCTCCATGTAGGTGTCTCTATCCATTCTCCCGGTGCGAACTGGACTGCCAGCGGTCTTTTCCCTTTCAGTTCTGCCGGGGACACTGTGATAAGGCTGCTTTCCCGGATCGTATCTTTCACACTTGTATGCACCTCGCCACTCCGGTACATCTGGAGCAGTGCATCACATTTGGTGTTTACAAGCTGTAACATTTCCTCCCTCAGTTCTTCTATCAGTTGCTCATAATTCATACGCTTTTCTCCTCCTCTCCTGTCACACAATCTTGTGTTTCTTTCTATAATCGTTCTTCCGTTTATTTCCCTATTGCACACTTTTCTGTTCCTATTGTTCTGCATTTGTTTCCTATTTTTATGCCAACAATAAAACGCCCGGATCATCGGGCATTTTATTCTTACCATAAACTGGCAGGAACAACGTTTCCTATTTACTTGCTGCCATTCCTGCCGCAGCCTTACTCATATCGAATCTCCTGTTCCATGACTATGCCTGACTGGAACTGTATCAGCAGTTTCTCGCTGGATTCCACTTTGATGGTCGAGATCAGCCGTCTGACAAGGTCATTGTCGAACTCCGGTATCTGGCAGGTGCTTGTGCTTAAGTAATGGTCGATATCTTGGATTCTCTGTTCATAGCTGTCAGCCATCCGTTTCTCGTTTCTGGCTGTTTTCTGTGCCTCTTTTAAGGCATTGATTTCTTCTGCTATGGTGCGGTAGCGTTCATCAAACTCCGGTGTGTAGGAGCCAGTCTTTGCATTCTCTGCAATCAGTGCCACCATCTCTTCCTGCTTTTCTTTTATCTTTTCTTCGTATTCCTCAGACTCTTTTGCGATGCTGTAGTTCCCGATGACATGGATGATGTTCTGCCGGAAGTTTTCCATAAATTCCATATCATCACTTGTGATCCTGTGGATGGCTTCCATCACCGCCCTGTTTAATGCGTTCTCTTCGAGTGTCTCGGATTCCCCGCATTTCTTCACTCCGTTGGTCAGCCGATTGCTGCATCTCCAGACCACTTTCTTTTTCCCGTTTCTCGCCCAGGTGACTCTCCTGTACTCCTGTCCGCATTTTCCGCAGATCAGCATGCCGGTCAGTGCATAGGTGGAGGAATACCTGCTTTTCTGGTTCTTCTTCCGGGTGACAGCCGCCTTGCATAAGGATGCCCTCCGCATCATCTCTTCCTGTACCCTGTAGAACAGCTCTTTCGGAATGATTGCCTCATGATCATCTTCCACATAATACTGCGGTACGATTCCAGTGTTCTTGACTTTCTTTTTTGTCATGAAATCCACCGTATAGGTTTTCTGCAGTAATGCATCTCCCATGTATTTTTCATTGCGGAGCATTTTGTCTATTACCGTGGAATGCCATTTGTCCTGCCCTGTGGCGGTCTTGATTCCCTGCTCTTCCAGATGCTTTGCGATCTTCCCGGTACTGTAGCCTTCCAGATAAAGGCGGAAGATCAGCTTTACGATCTCTGCCTCTTCGGGTACGATGACCAGGTCACCATCCTCGTTTTTGGTGTATCCCATGAACTTTGTGCAGTTTACGATGACCTTGCCTTTTTCAAATTTCCTCACGACTCCCCAGCGGATGTTCTCACTGATGTTGCGGCTCTCCTCCTGTGCCAGGCTGCTTAAGATGGTGATAAGGATTTCGCCGGTTCCCTCCAGTGTATTGATTCCCTCTTTCTCGAACACCACCGCCACATTCTTTTCCTTGAGTTTTCGGATGGTCACCAGCGAGTCTACCGTGTTCCTCGCAAACCTGCTGACCGACTTTGTAAGGATCATGTCGATCTTTCCTGCAAGGGCATCCTGTATCATGGCATTAAAGTCTGCCCTCTTTTTGGTGTTTGTTCCGCTCTTTCCGTCATCCGCATAGATGCCGGCATTTTTCCAGTTTTCATTTTCGGATATCTTGCTGGTATAATACTCCACCTGTGCCTCATAGCTGCTGTCCTGCTCTTCCAGTTCCGTACTGACACGGCAGTAGGCAGCGACCTTCATTTTCTTCTCTGACAGTTTCACATTCCGGTCATACTGCACCTTGGCAGGTATCATGCTGATCTTTTTTGCTGTTTCTGCCATCTGCTCTCCCTCCTAATCCTTATATCCGACTGTGACACGGCTCCCATTGATAAACTCCACTTCTGCCATGTTTCCGCTATGCACCCAGATGCGTGCGATTATTTTTCTATATAAATTTTCATCAAACGTTTCCAGTTCCTTTTTTCCTGCAAGGATGTTTTTGACCTCCTCTGTCCGGAACTCCCCATCCCTGACCTCCAGTGTCCGGTAGCGTTCCTCTGCCCTTTCATAGAGCAATTTCATCAGGTCTGTTTCTGTGCGTTCCTGTTCTTCTTTCATCCGCTGCAGGTTCCGCTCCAGAACCCGGTACTGAGGGCTGACCTTTTCCTCCTGCCTGTGTACCCGGAGCAGGCCTTTGTTTCGTATCACTGCATTGATGGCTTCCACACACACCTGCTTTGCCTGCCCGTCTGTAATAAAACTGTTCCTGCAGTTTTTTGCTCTGCCAGTCACATAGTTCCTGCACTTCCACTTGGCAGTGCCGCCACGCTCTTTTTTGTGGTTCGGCTGGATATGGCTGCATACTGCCCCACATTCTGCACACCAGATGACACCTCCGAAGAGGATTCTCTCATCCCTGCCGGGCCGGTGGTCTGCCCTTCCAAGCTCTGCCCTCACCTTTTCCCGTCTGCGTTGGACTCTCTCAAACAGTTCTTCTCCTATGAGCTGCGGATAGTATTCTGTGCCAAGGTAGCTTGGGTTTTCCAGTATCCTGCCGATGGATGCATGGGTCCAGGACACTTTCCCTTTTGCATTGCATATGTTTCTCCCTTTCAGGTTCTGGGCAATCCTGCCTGCCGCCACCCCGCTGTCATAGTCTGTAAATATCTGTTCCACAATCTTTCTCTGCTCTTCGCAGATGGTGATTTTTCCATCCACAACTTTATAGCCGATTGGCATGTGCCACTGCATCCTGTCCGCCTCCCCTCTCCGTCAGTTTCAGTCCGTTGTGCAGGCAGAAGGTGATGTCGTGTTCTTTGGAGACCACGATCTTCTCCGCTGTCATTTTAAACAGTTGCTCGTCAAACTCCTCCCTTAATCCGTCCTGTTCTGCGATCAGTTGGATAAGCTGTTCGGTCCGCACGATTTCTTTTGTCCTCCGCAGCTTTCTGGTCAAAAGTGTCTTTTTTCTCCTGCATTCCGTCAGTTGCCAGCCAAGTTTATTACTGCTCTCCATAAAAAGAGCAGAGTCCATATATCCTTTCCTCATTACTTGGTTTAGGATTTGGCTCTGCGCGCTTATATCTTTGATTTCCCTATCCAGTTGTCTGATTTCCTCACTGTCCTGCCTTGCTGCCACAAGTTCTGTCAGCTCTTTTAACAGCGGCTCTAATATCGTTCCCTGATTGGTGTACAGCTTGTTCCACATGTCTGTAAAAGCCCGGTGCAGCACATCCTCCCGGATGGCTTTCATGCAGCAGCTCTCTTTATCCTCCACATGTCCGCTGCACGTCCAGATGATCTTCTCATAAGGTTTCCCAATGTAGATTTTCTGCCGCCGGAAGGTTCTTCCGCACTCCCCGCAGATGATTCTGCCGGAAAACAGGTATCTTTTGGTGTAGTCACTCTTGTTCATGTGCAGTACATCCACCCGGTAAGCCATCAGGTTCCGCACCGCTTCTGCCTCCTCATGAGTGACGATTGGCGGATGGCTGCCTTTGATGAGATACTGGTTTCTCTGTCCGTTGTTTACCCTGCGGACAAATGGGAACCTTGTTTCTGTATATGTCCTCTGCTGAAGCATATCTCCCTCATAAATGGGATTTTTCAGAATGTCCTGTATCACCCCGTCCTGCCACTTTTCTGCACCCCGGATTGTTGGAATGCCTTTCTGGTTCAGTGCCTTTGCTATCACATACACTCCCATGCCGTTTAAGTAAGACTCATAAATCCACCTTACGGTTTCTGCCTCGGATTCTATGATGACTAAATTTCCATCCTCGTCTTTTCCATAGCCATACGCTGGCGTCGATATGATATAGGTTCCATCCTGAAAGCGTTTCTGTATCGCCCATCGGTTGTTGCTTGAGATGTTTTCTGATTCCCCCTGCGCCACCGATGCCAGGATGGTAATGAACAGCTCGCTTTTTTCTGACAGCGTGTTGATATTCTCTTTTTCAAAGTAGATTCCAACGCCAATCTCCTTCAGCTTTCGGATGGTCTGGATGCATTCCACCGTATTTCTTGCAAATCTTGTGATGGATTTCGTAAGGATCAGGTCGATGTTCCCATCCTCACAGTCTGAAATCATCATCTGGAACTCATCCCTGTGCTTTACGTTTGTTCCGCTGATTCCTTCATCCGCATACACCCCTGCAAACTCCCACAGGGGGTTGCTCTCGATTTTTTCCGTATAGTACTCGACCTGTGCAGTATAGGAAGTTGCCTGTGCCTGACTGCCGGTACTGACTCTGGCATATCCGCACACTTTCAGCCTGCGTTCTTCCTGTGTATGTTTCTGCGCTTTTGCTGCCTTTATGACAGTCACTTTTTTTACCATACTTTTTTCTCCTTTCCCAGTATTTTCAATGGTTTTCACTCCCTGTCAGCAACATACACTACCACATAGTTTTATATATATCCAGTGTTATTACAGATATACTTTTGCCAGTTCGGGGGAAAAGGTCTTGACATTCAAAACCCGGATTTTTTCCCATTCTTCCTCGGTTAACAGCTTATCTTCATGCATCCTTTTTAAGAGAAATTCAGTAATCTTATACCGCACCTCATTCGCTCCGCTTTCCATCATCTCTCCCCTTTTTCCTCCCACAATTTAAGTAAGTTAAATTCATTCTCCCAAGCCAAACACTTTTGCCCAGAAGAAACACCTTTACATCATCCCGATTTCAGCCATGGTTGCAGCCTCATCTTCTTCCCGGAAATACTGTTCCGATACATCCCTGCTGACTGAAAGCACCTCTCCCGCGTCCTTTTCTCCCATCTGGATCGGGATTAAGAACGGATGGATTTCCTTACAGAATTCCTGATTGGGACAGCTATTGATAAAATAGCCGCAGGTATCTAATATCAGCCTGTCACACATATCTGTGATGACGATCTTTTCGGCTTCAAACATGTGGCTGCCGATATAATTTGCGATATTTTCTGCCGTGGTCGAGATATAGTCCTCTTTCCGCTCCCCTCCATCACTCGGATAAAGATAGGCATATCCTGCCCTCTCCGTTTCAAAAATCCTTAACATCATTTCGGTATCTTCTTTCTTCATCTCCTGTTTTCCTCCATTCCCCATTTTTCAGCTTTTCTTAACTCCACAAGAATACGGCGGAAGTTCCCCTCCGCCGCATGGTTTCTGTAATTAAGTCTTACTGCCATAATCCTTCACTTCATAAATAAAAAGTGTCTGTCCCTATTCGTCACTACTCCCCGGAACCAAAACGCCACCAAAACAGAGAAGAAAAAATCCCAAAGCCGGCATTTCATGGGCAGTCAGTCCAGACTGTCTTTGGTCCCTGCCACTCGGACAGGCAGACATCACAGGTATTTCACCTCCACCACTGCGTGCTGGCTAATCTCAAGGTGTATCATTATAGGCCATTCCCCTCTTCGCGCCTGTCCACCACAGACAGGCTGTACCCCGGCTTTCCCGCTCGGCTCCTTAGATGCGATCTTTTTCACAGCATGGCTGGCAGAAAGAACATCTGCCCGATTGCTGCAGGAGTGTCACTGCGCCCCGGTTACGGCTCATGAAACGGCTAACGTATCTGAACTGCTGGATATGGCTGGCAGGATATGGCGTGATTCCATCCTGCGCTCGGAGCCCTGCATTCCTCTCCGGCATTTTTCAATGTGCGTTTTGTCTGCCTGTGTCGTATCCACACACGAGACATGAGAGGATTCCCGGAAGAGACCATCTGTCCAGGAAAAGTTCCTCTCATAAGGTACTCACAGAAAAACACGTTTTGAGGGGGTATTAATCAAAATATTTTTTTATTTTCTTTACCGCACCGTTTATGCTCTCCCGGATGTTCTTCTCTCCGACCCCTTCTTTCGCTGCAATCTGCCGGTATGTCATGCCCTCAAAAAAATAAAAATGCAGCCGCTCTCTCTGCACTGGGGTGAGTGACTGCATTGCTTTCTGCAGGGTTTCTATTTCCATCTGCCGGATGACCGTATCCTCTACCGATTCCCCGGTCAGCTCCACCAGATCTTCCGTTACTCCTTCTGTATATCCGTCCTTGGTCGTATGTCTGATATCCCGCATTTCCTGTGCGTGGGCTTCTTTGCGGAACGTATCGGCAAGTGCCTCATAGACCTCTCTGGTCACATAGGTGTATTCCAGCTCACCAACTGCATCTTTATAAAAATCCTTTACTCTGATCCTGATCCATTCTGACATTCAAATGTCCTCCATTTCGTAATTTTTTTGAAATGAAGGACATCTGGCGGACCTCTGGATTCTGCTTTACCGGAAAAAGACAATAAAAAAAGGTGCTGTTCCCATGCAAAATAAAGCATGCAAAACTGCACCCGGATGTTATCCTTATGAACTTTTCCTTTTCTGCCGCCCCCTGCAATCCGGTGCGGCATGAATTCCCCAAAACATGCCACGCCTTTCTTCTCCTAAGCCTTTTTGCGGTACTATACTTGGAAAGAAAGTGCGCTTCAATATAAGTGTAATAAGTCTTACGGTACCTGTAATAAGTTACCGTCTTGGATTGTCATCCCTCCTGTTTTCCAGAAAAAAGTCCCTTCCGTTTGTTCGGAAAGGACTATCCATTTTCGGTATGTGATTGTATCCATAACTGTGCTTTTCCTACGAGCATGAACAGTGCCGTGATGCAGATTCCCGTATAAACAGCGTAAGCATACGGTATCTGGCCTGCATGCCACAAAATGCCAAGCACAGCCAGTTCCAAAGCTGCGATCAGCCTTGCTTTTCTGCCAAAATGCTTTTGTTCCTCTTTATCCAGCTTCCGGTTCTTGCTGTGCATGGGACTGAGTAAAAAAATGATCCCTGCGGGCACCAGCAATACTGCCAGCAGCCATGCCAGCGATATCTTGTAAAACACAGCCTGTGTATAAACCGGAACCAGCAGCACCAGATTAGAACCAAGATAACAGAAAATCCTGCTGTCTGAGTGATATCCACCGGTATAACTGCGAAGAACCATAAAAGACAGGGTAAACACTGCCACAACCGCCAGTTGCTCTGTAAGCAGGCCGATGACCAGTGCTGTCACAACGTTTAGAAGCAGGATCATACCATTGCATATTCCAAACTGGTATAATTCCTGCTCCTCCTCTTTTATGATTCCCCGCTCAACCATACGATGGCTGAGCCATTTCGTCATGATTTAAAACCTTCTGAGTTTTTTGGAATCTTCCGGCATCTTGTCCTGTCCCAGATACCACATGCAGGAACGGTTCGTTGCCATGGTTGTCACCATAAGTGCCAGTGCTGCCATCACACTCATGGATTTGCTGCTCAGTCGGTACATCCAGTTTCTTTTCTTCATTTTTAGTAAAACCCTCCTTTTTTTGATGTTTTCACTCTAACAGTTTCCATGTAAAAATCAATCTATCTGTAACAAATTGCAGGTTTGCTGTAATAAGTTGCAGTCTCACTCCAGTTTTGCAACTCCGTTGAGCAGAAGGACTGCCTCAAAATGTTCCCCCTGATCCTTTAACATCAGCTCCCCACCGTATTTTTCTGCCACTTTCCGCACCGAACGGATTCCCCTGCCGTGTTTTATTTTATCTTTTTTGCTTGTCTGTTGACAGGAACTTGTCCCGGATGGCTTGCTGTTCTTAATGGATAAAAGCAGTCTGCCCTCCTGAAACTTTGATTCCACATGAACATACCGTTTTTCCTGTTCCACTGCCATCGCTGCCTCTATCGCATTATCCAAAAGATTCCCATACAGAACACCCATGTCCCCGATATCTACGGATACTCTCTGGGGGAGCAGCGTTGTAACCTGCATCGGTATCTCTTTCTCTTTTGCCTTTACGCTTTTTACTTTTAATATGGCATTCACCACAGGATTTGCGGAATAAATGATCTCTTCTGCCAGCCGGATATCTCCCAATACTTCCTGCAGTCTGTCCTTGATCAGTTCCGCACTTCCCTGTTCCGCCGCTGCGAGCAGTCCCGTCAGCCGGTTCTTCATATCATGCCGGATGTCCTGTATCTGTTCCTGATACCGTTCCATGTCCTGATAGTATTCGTTCCGGTATAAGATTTCCCTCTGGATCATTTCCTCTTCGTGCTGTTTTTCTTCCACTGTCGTATACTTTTCAATCATCAGAAAAATTACATAATTAGTGATAATAATGACAAAGATGATGCACATGCACAGCACGACCATCTGTGCCGAGATTAATTCTTTTGCAACCTCTATCAGTAAAAAGCAACTGATCAGGCTGCATAAAGGTATCATTGTCAACATATATTGCGTTTCTTTTGGCATTGCTGATAGTCGAATGCTTTTTCCAGATTTCAGTCTGCAAAACACCTCCACAATTGTTGCTTTCAAAAGTGCCATAAAAAACACGATAAAATAATATGAAACCGTGGTATCGTCCAACACCTTTTCCATGAATGCCTTATTAAACAAATATCCTAACGATTCTGCAACTCCCATAATCCCCATATACAGCAGAACCGCAATCAGCCTGCTTACAATCCCTGCCTCATACTGGCAGACATATACACAGAGAATCGCCACCATCGTCACAAAATTCAGCCAGCTTATCCCCATCTGGTTCACCGCACTTCCAATCAGCTCGCACACTATCAGCAGAAGAACAGAAAACTCCATGGAAGTTTTTCTGTTTCCAATGAACTCCTCTAAATACCTGCGGTAAATGCAGAGGTCAAAAAGATTTATGACAAGCCTCACCCCATATAATGCCATGTCACATTCCTCCCTGCACAAATGCGATGTGTTTTTCCGTCAGCTCCTTCCGGTACCCTCTTGTCACTCCCAGCTCTGTGCCGTCTGTAAGCATGACCATGCCGCTGGATACAGAATGAACATGTTTCAAATTAACGATAAAAGAGCCATGAACGGCGGCAAACATGCGCTCGTCCAGTTTCTCCCATATTTCATTCAGGTTCATGTTGGACTGATATTTCATTTTCTTTGTGTGGATTATCGCCTGACGCCCCCGCTTTTCCAGATACAGGATTTCGTCAAACTTCAGACTGTACCGCACCCTGCGGTAACAAAATGAGAAACTCTGATTCGTCAGATTCAGATAGGTTCCTGCCTTTTCAAACAGCATACGAAGCCTTTCTTCTGAGATTGGTTTTGGAATAAAATCAAATGTGACAACTTCAAATACACTTGGCATGTATTTGGTATAGCTGGTAAGAAACACCAGTAATGCCTTGGAATCTGTCTCACGGATCTGTTTTGCCACCGCCAGTCCGTCCATTCCAGGCATCTCAATATCAAGAATGTACATATCCGGCTTTTGCTCCGCATCTGCACATTCCCTCAATAATTCTTCCGGTCTGGTATAAAACACATACTCCACCGCATAGTCGATCATACGCAGTGTATAGCGTCTGATCCTTTCAATGTCCTGCTGATTATCATCGCAGATTGCTACCCTCATATATCGTCTCCTTCTCAAAATATATTGATCAAATATACATCCCGGAGACTGTACTGCTTTAACGGCCTGTCATCAGCTTTCTCATATACGCAAGCATACGGTCTATAAATGCATCCCGTTCCTCCCTGCTACAGTTTGCAAGGAACAGTTCAATATCAACCTTATGATTTGTATCCCCCGTAACCAGATAAGTCGGCTCAATCCTGTACTTCTCATACAAGATCAGCATTTTCTCTGGCTGTAAGCCATAGACACCACTTTCGATTTTGCGATAATGCTCTACCCCTACATCCAGCGTCTCTGCAAAAACTTCCTGCGTATATCCACTGTTTTCTCTGGCGGTTTGCAACCTTTTTCCAATCTGTATATTGATTTCCTTCTTCTCTGTTTTCATGGAATTCACCTCGCTTTTATGGTAATGATACCAACGAGAAATACCCGAAAACAGATTGCAATACAACACTTCAAAAGTCGTATTGCGACATATCACCATAAACGAAAAGTGAGCAGCAGACACCAATCCGCTACTCGCCTTCTATCTTTCTTTATTCTAATTACATTTCCTGTTATTCCACCAGTTTCCCAAGCACCACATGATTATATTGGTAACTCACAATCCTTTAGCCAAAATCGCAGTTCCATACCAGTCACAGCAATTTTATATTTTACTTCGATTTCAACTTTTTCTGGCGGATTGGCTAAAAGCCTGTCAATATCCTGTTCCTCAACATCAGCCATTTTTGCTATCGTTAGCTTGGATATGCCATGATAGGAAACAAGCACTTCCAAAAAACCGCTTAGTTGCTTATCCTTATCTTCAATCGCTCCAAAATACAGAAATCCTGCTTTACTAAGTATTTTAAGACGCAATGCAGGATCATCTGGCAGACATTCCACATTTCCCTTTGCTACTCCATCTACTGTTTCTTCAGTTATTTCTAAATATTTTGAAAGAGTATTTTTATTAAAACGGTACTCCTCATTTAAAGAAGTCAACATTTCTGAAATATTTTTTGTTTTTATCATATTTGTGCCCTAACACATTGTTTCTTTACTCTATCAACAATTTATCCAGCAACATCTGCCTATTGTTTATAAACATTTCTGTCACTTGATAACTCTCTGTTTCTTCATATTCACATAAATGTATGCTTCCATTATCAAAACAATAGATATCTGCATCTGGTATGCCTAACAGAATAGGCGAATGTGTAACTATAAAAAATTGTGCTCCCTCTTTTGCACATCTATATATTTGTATTAACAATGTAAGCTGTCTCTGAGGTGATAATGCAGCTTCCGGTTCATCAAAAAGATACAGACCATTTGGCTGCAAATTGTTCTGCGCTAACGCGAGAAAACTCTCTCCATGTGACCTTTCATGATATTTAGCAGAAGGATGCGCAAAATCTGCATATTCTTCTTCCTGCGTTGCAACATTATAAAAACTTTCGGCTCTAAGAAAATATCCCCATTTTTCCTTCCGATAGCCTTTTGAAATTCTTATCGCATCACATAATTCTGAATGTGTATCATGCGTAGAAAAAACATAATTCTTTGTTCCACCCTCAGGATTAAAACCATGTGCTACGGCAAGTGCCTCCAATAAAGTGGATTTACCACTGCCATTTTCTCCGACAAAAAAAGTAACCGGTTTGTTGAAATCAAGTTTTTTAACACCCCCAAAAGCCTCAATTCTCTTTAAATAACTATCGTTATCAATTCTATCCCAATCGAATGTTACTCCTTGTATAAATTGATTATTCATTTCATTACCTTTGCTTTATTTTTTTATCTGAATTGTACCGTCTGCCATGAAAAACTGTACGTTTAACTCAGACATAATATCTTTGTGCTGCGTCTGTTTATATGCTAAAATTTCCCGGATATCACTTGCGTAATCCTGATAGATCAGATTCCCGCCCGGATTATTTAACAGGTCATCCAGTGTTTTTGGCAGACCATTCCTTATAATTTTTACCTATGCCATTCGATACCAATTTCCATCCTTTAAAAGCTGTGCCATTCTTTCTTCATATCTTTTCACTGCTTTCTGCTGAATGGAACTAGGCACCACATAATCGTTACCAACTTCACTTATTTTCCCATTTACCAGTTCGCAATGTGTCCCGTTTATCACAAATTCTCTGCTTGTATCCACTCCCTGTGACGCAAGAAAATCTAAAATATAATCGGTGTATGTATCTGTCATACTTGAAAAATACTGCTGATCCGCAAAATGTATCAGGGAGTTCAGACCACCTATCATCATATTGCATCTTTCATCAT
>OGGF01000032.1_pt1 | contig 118308 bp, 107 predicted proteins | sample 1571211 | NCBI WGS metagenome assembly OGGF01 (sample SAMEA2582020, study PRJEB24529) | metagenome | biome: Human gut stool | place: China | collected 2011 | reverse complement strand
AACAAGGGCTTATAGCCCGCATCTCGAGCCACCCCTTGTAGGGGTGGTCGCGACTGAGAAGCAGTGAATCGTCCTCTTGCGTGATCTTCCATAAAATTATATAATGAAACACAGGTGCGTGCTGTTGTTGCTCCAACGGACGACAGACAGCAGCAAATGAGGATAAAAACGGTTAACAAGTAAGAAATTGAGAGGCAAGGAGATATTTTTAATATGGAAAACAAGAAACCAAAAATCATTTTAACAGGGGACAGACCAACCGGAAAACTTCATGTGGGACACTATGTTGGTTCCTTAAAAAGAAGGGTTGAATTACAGAATTCCGGTGAATTTGATAAGATTTTTATTATGATTGCCGATGCGCAGGCACTGACGGACAACGCAGATAATCCAGGCAAGATCCGCGATAACATTATGGAAGTTGCGTTAGATTACCTGTCTGTCGGAATTGATCCGGCAAAATCCAATATCTTTATCCAGTCGCATGTGGCAGAACTGACAGAACTTACTTTCTACTATATGAATCTGGTAACGGTATCACGTTTGCAGCGTAACCCAACCGTAAAAGCAGAGATCCAGATGCGTAACTTTGAGACAAGTATTCCAATGGGATTTTTCAATTATCCGATCAGTCAGGCAGCAGATATCACTGCTTTTAAGGCAACGACTGTTCCGGTGGGGGAAGACCAGCTTCCGATGTTAGAGCAGACCAAAGAGATCGTGCATAAGTTTAATGCGGTTTATGGGGAGACACTCGTAGATCCTGAGATTTTGCTTCCGTCCAACAAGGCATGCTTAAGACTTCCGGGTATCGACGGAAAGGCAAAGATGAGCAAATCTTTAGGAAACTGCATTTACCTGTCAGAATCTGAGGCAGATGTGAAGAAAAAAGTTATGTCCATGTTCACAGATCCGGATCACATCCGTATCGAAGATCCGGGAAAACTGGAAGGAAATACAGTATTCACTTATCTGGATGCATTCAGCAATGAGGGACATTTTGCAGAGTACTTACCGGAATATGCTAATTTAGATGAGTTAAAAGATCACTATAAACGAGGTGGATTAGGCGATGTCAAAGTGAAGAAGTTCTTAAATAACGTTCTTCAGGAAGAATTAAGCCCGATCCGTGCAAGAAGAGCTGAGTATGAGAAGAATATCGAAGGTGTCTATGAGATCTTGAAGAAGGGCAGTGAAGTGGCAGCAGAGACCGCTGCACAGACATTGAGTGAAGTCAAAGCAGCCATGAAGATCAACTACTTCGATGACCCGGCTTTTCTGGCAGAACAGATTAAGAAATACAACGAATAGGAAGAAAAGAAAATGGCATTCACACATCTCCATGTGCATACAGAGTTTTCACTTTTGGATGGCTCGAATAAGATAAAAGAATATGTAGCAAGAGTCAAAGAACTCGGCATGAACAGTGCGGCAATCACAGACCATGGGGTGATGTTTGGTGTCATTGATTTTTATAAAGCTGCGAAAGCAGCAGGAATCAATCCCATTCTTGGCTGTGAGGTGTATGTAGCGCCGAATTCTCGTTTTGACAGGGAAGCGGCTCATGGGGAGGACCGTTATTATCATCTGGTGCTGTTAGCTGAGAATAATGAGGGCTATCAGAATCTGATGAAAATTGTATCCAAAGGATTTGTCGATGGATATTATTATAAACCGCGTGTGGATATGGAAGTATTGCAGCAGTATCACAGCGGAATCATAGCGTTAAGTGCCTGTCTGGCAGGAGAAGTGCAGCGCTATCTGGTCAAGGGACTTTACGACGAGGCAAAAAAAGTTGCCGAAAAGTATGAAAACTGTTTCGGAAAGGGCAACTTTTTCCTTGAATTGCAGGATCACGGAATCCCGGAGCAGCAGATGGTCAATCCACAGCTTGTGCGGATGAGCCAGGAGACAGGCATTGAACTGGTTGCGACAAACGACGTACATTACACCTACGCGGAAGACGCAGAAGCACACGATATCCTGCTCTGTATCCAGACCGGAAAGAAATTGTCCGATGAGAACCGTATGCGCTACGAGGGCGGTCAGTATTATGTGAAGTCTGAGGAAGAGATGAGGAAACTTTTTTCCTTTGCGAGTCAGGCAATCGACAACACACAAAAGATCGCAGACCGCTGTCATGTGGAGATTGAGTTCGGTGTGACAAAACTGCCACATTTCGAGGTGCCGGAAGGTTACGATTCATGGACTTATCTGAATAAATTGTGCCATGAAGGACTCGTAAAACGGTATCAGGACAGACACGAGGAGCTGCTTCCGAAGTTAGACTATGAGCTGAACGTTATCCGGAAAATGGGATATGTGGATTATTTCCTGATCGTATGGGATTTTATCAATTATGCGAGAACACATGGCATTCCGGTCGGACCGGGACGAGGAAGTGCGGCAGGAAGCCTTGTCTCCTACACGACAGGTATCACGAATATTGATCCGATCAAGTATAATCTGCTGTTTGAGCGTTTCTTAAATCCGGAAAGAGTGACCATGCCTGATATTGATATCGATTTCTGTTATGAGAGGCGGAGCGAAGTTATTGATTATGTCGTGGAAAAATATGGCAAAGACTGTGTTTCCCAGATTGTAACGTTTGGTACATTGGCAGCAAAGGGTGTGATCCGTGATGTGGGAAGGGTGATGGATCTTCCGTACAGTTTTTGTGATACGATCGCAAAAATGATCCCGAATGAACTCAATATCACGATTGAGAAAGCGTTACAGATGAATCCGGAACTCCGAGGCATGTACGAATCAGACGAGAATGTGCGCACGCTGATTGATATGTCAAAGCGTTTGGAGGGACTGCCGCGGCACACTTCCATGCATGCAGCAGGAGTCGTGATCTCACAGAAGGCAATGGATGAGTATGTTCCGTTGTCGAGAGCGTCTGACGGAACAATCACAACACAGTTTATCATGACGACGATCGAGGAACTTGGACTTTTGAAAATGGATTTCCTTGGCCTTCGGACACTGACTGTGATCAAGGACGCAGCAGATCTCGTATATAAGAACCACGGGATCAAAATCGATGTCAACCACATTGATTATAACGATCATACTGATCCGGATGCGGTGCTCATCGATTACAATGATAAAAAAGTATTAGGCTACATCGGAACCGGGAAAACGGAAGGCGTATTCCAGTTAGAAAGTGCCGGAATGAAAAACTTCATGAAGGAGCTGAAACCACAGAGTTTAGAGGATGTCATTGCCGGAATTTCCCTGTACCGTCCGGGACCAATGGATTTTATTCCAAAGTACATCAAAGGAAAGAACGAGCGTGACAGCATCACCTATGAATGTAAGGAGCTCGAACCAATCTTAGAGCCAACTTACGGCTGTATCGTTTATCAGGAACAGGTTATGCAGATCGTGCAGGAGCTTGCCGGATATACGATGGGACAGGCAGATAATATCCGTCGTGCCATGAGTAAAAAGAAGCAGTACGTGATCGATGCAGAGCGTCAGAACTTTGTCTATGGAAATGAGGAACAGGGAATCAAGGGCTGTATTGCGAATGGCATCAGTGAGCAGGCAGCGAATAGGATTTACGATTCCATGGTTGATTTTGCGAAGTATGCGTTTAATAAATCACATGCAGCAGCCTATGCAGTCGTTTCCTATCAGACGGCGTATTTTAAATATTACTATCCGGTAGAATTTATGGCAGCGCTCATGACATCTGTGATCGATAATACAAGAAAAGTTTCCGAATACATTTTTACCTGCCGACAGATGGGAATCAAGGTGCTCCCGCCGGATGTCAATGAGGGAGAGGGCGTCTTTACCGCGGTCGGAGATAATATCCGCTACGGACTGTACGCGATCAAGAGTATCGGAAGACCGGTGGTTGATCTGATCCTGCAGGAGCGTGCAGAGAATGGAACTTATAAGACACTGCAAAGTTTCTTGGAGCGTGTTTCGTGCAGAGAGGTGAATAAACGTGCCGTGGAAAATCTGATCAAAGCCGGTGCCTTAGATGGCTTAGACGGCAACAGACAGCAGATGATCACTGTTTTTTCCACGATTATGGATAACCTTGCTTCGGAGAAGAAAAAGAGCATGTCCGGGCAGATGACGTTGTTTGACCTCGTATCAGAGGAAGATAAGAAAGACTATGAGATCAGGCTTCCGCAGTTGGAGGAGTACAGCAAGGAGATCAAGCTTGGCTTTGAAAAAGAAGTGCTTGGCATCTATCTGACCGGTCATCCGTTAGAGGAATATGAAGAACGCTGGCGAAAAAATATATCCGCAGTCACGACCGATTTTATTTTGGACGAAGAGACAAATGCGGTGAAGATCAAGGATAACCAGAAAGTGACCGTCGGTGGAATGATCACGGAAAAAACGATCAAATACACCAAGAACAATAAAGTCATGGCATTTCTTACGTTAGAGGATCTGCTTGGAACAGTGGAGGTCATTGTATTTCCGAACAGTTACGAGAAGTACAGCCAGCTTTTAAACGAGGATGAAAAAGTATTTATCACAGGCCGTGCCAATGTCGAGGAAGATAAGAACGGCAAGATCATCTGTGAGCAGATCACCTCTTTTGACAGGGTGAAACGCGAGCTGTGGCTTCAGTTTGCTACGAAGGAAGAATTTGAAGCAAAGGAGCAGGAGCTTTATGCAAAGCTTCATGATTCTGACGGAAGGGACGCAGTTATCATTTACATTTCATCCATAAAAGCGATGAAGCGACTGCCAAATAACTACAACATTTGCGTGAATCAGGAGATTGTGAACAATTTGACGAACTTTTTGGGTGAAAATAATGTAAAAGTTGTAGAAAAGAGCATTGAAAAGAGAGCGTAAAGAGATTAAAATAGTATACATTGGAAAATAAATATCTGTAAATGGGTAAACAGATATTCAATGGGTATATTTATTTTTTAGGAGGGAACTATAAAATGGCAAAAGAGATCAAAACAATCGGTGTACTTACCAGTGGTGGAGATGCACCTGGAATGAACGCAGCAATCCGTGCGGTTGTAAGAGAAGCAATTGTAAAAGGATTAAAGGTAAAAGGAATCAAGAGAGGATACGCAGGACTTCTTCAGGAAGAAATCGTTGACATGGAAGCAAAAGATGTATCTGATATTATAGAGCGTGGTGGTACAATCTTACAGACAGCCCGTTGTCTGGAGTTCACAACACCGGAAGGACAGCAGAAGGGTGCTGAGATCTGCAAGAAACATGGCATCGACGGAATCATCGTAATCGGTGGTGACGGATCTTTCAAAGGAGCCCAGAAGTTGGCTGCTTTAGGAATTAACACGATCGGACTTCCTGGAACGATCGACTTAGATATCGCATGTACCGAGTACACGATCGGATTTGATACCGCTGTTAACACAGCAATGGAAGCAATCGATAAAGTACGTGATACATCTACATCCCATGAGAGATGTTCCATTATTGAGGTTATGGGACGTGGTGCCGGATACATTGCTTTATGGTGTGGTATCGCCAACGGAGCAGAGGATATTCTGTTACCGGAAAAATATGACTTCGACGAGCAGAAGTTAGTGAACAACATTATTGAAAAACGTAAACATGGCAAGAAACATCATATCATTGTAAACGCTGAGGGTATCGGACATTCTGCAAGCATGGCAAAACGTATCGAGGCAGCTACCGGAATTGAGACACGTGCAACAATCTTAGGACATATGCAGCGTGGTGGTTCTCCAACAGCAAAAGACCGTGTATACGCTTCTACCATGGGAGCACTTGCAGTAGATCTTCTGTGCGAAGGAAAGAGTAACCGTGTCGTTGGTTATCGTCATGGTGCTTTTGTTGATTTTGATATTGATGAAGCTCTTGCAATGAAGAAAGAGATTCCAGAGTACGAATATAAGATTGCTAAGGACTTATCTATTTAGTATAACTTAGAATTTCACGAGATCAGATTCTAAAGATCGTCATACATGTATGAATGTTGAGCGGTTCTGATCGAAATGACAGGAAACAAAAACTCCACGGATTTTGATTCGTGGAGTTTTTATCACTAGGGGGCAGATTTTGTGGAACACTTGATACACGACAGGTTATGACTGTTTGCCTCTTGCAACATCATATATTTTTGGAGAAAAGAATGATCACAAGTACAGCCAATCAGCAGATGAAGAATCTGGCACTTTTAATGAAAAAGGCGAAAGCGAGAAATGAACAGGGACTTTTTGTTGTCGAAGGACGGAAAATGTTTCAGGAAGTTCCAAAAGAATGGTTAAAACAGGTGTATGTGTCTGAGAACTTTTTCACTGAGCATGAGGAAATGCTTTCGGGATATACTTACGAGATCGTGTCAGACTCTGTATTCAAAGCGATATCGGATACGCAGACACCGCAGGGAATCCTCTGTCTGGTGAAGAAACCGGAGTATGCGCTGGAGGAACTGTTAAGAGGCAGTGAGACGCATCTTTTGATCTTAGAGAGCATACAGGACCCCGGCAATCTTGGAACCATGCTCCGCACTGGAGAAGGCGCAGGAATCACTGGCGTTGTCATGAACCGCACGACTGTGGATCTGTTTAATCCAAAAACGATCCGTTCTACCATGGGAAGCATTTACCGTATGCCTTTTTTTGTGACAGATGATCTTGCAGACACCATAAAGGAACTCAAGAACGCCGGAATAAAAACCTACGCAGCCCATTTGAAGGGAAAGATGCAGTATGACGAGCCTGATTATACAGGGGCAACTGCATTTATGATCGGAAATGAAGGAAACGGATTGTCGGATGAAATCGCGAATCTTGCAGACACTTATATTAAGATTCCGATGTGCGGACAGGTGGAATCTTTAAATGCTGCCATTTCCGCATCACTTCTGATGTATGAGACAAACCGGCAGCGCAGACACGCATAGAAGCATCGTAACTTGGAAACACAGATGTGCTGAAAAACAAAGCAGTAACTTGAAAGTGCAGAAATACTGTAATAAAAACAACAATCAAAACTGCTCATGAGACAGAAAAGAAACAGGATTAGGAAAAAACAATGAGGATCTGGTTTAAAATAATGAAGGATAATCATCTGCTTCGTGATACAACGATTACAGATGAATCAGAGGATACACGTACCCATAAAATTTTTCGGGCGATCGATGAAGTGTGCTATATGTTTGACTTAGGAAAACCAATCTGGTTAGATGCCAATGTGGCAGAATTTAAACGGCATGCAAAGACCAGATTTACGCAGGACAGTTTTATCGAAGCAATAGACTTTGACTTCTTAGAGATGCATGTCATTGAGGAAGATTAAAGGATAAAAGAAGGAGAACCGGCATGATAGAAGGCGATATCAGACGAAAGAAAATAATTGAATTGATGTCAGAACAGAAAGAACCGATCAGTGGTTCTGATCTTGCAAAAAAGTTCGGCGTGAGCCGTCAGGTGATCGTTCAGGATATAGCGTTGCTGCGCGCTACCAATAAGAACATATTGAGCACCAATAAAGGTTATTTCCTCTATCACCCGGAAAAGGGACTGCAAAAACCAAAGAGAAGTTTCTGTGTGCAGCATACAACGGAACAGATGCAGGACGAATTATACACCATTGTAGATTACGGTGGAAAAGTATTAGATGCTGTTGTGGAGCACGATATTTACGGACAGATCACCGTGGATCTGATGCTCTGCAACCGCATGGATGTGGATGAATTCATGGAGCGTATCCGAAAGAGCAGGAGCCAGCCGTTAAATGTACTGACCGGAGGAAGACACTGGCACACGGTGGAGGCAGACACGGAGCCGATGTTAGATATCATCGGAGAGAAGCTGCGTGAAAAAGGATATATTTGCATGGAACAGTAACATAAAACCTTCATTAAAAAACTGTAAAGTTTTGAAATATCTCCCCATATCATAGAAAAGTATGGTATACTTAAGGAGCATGAGGGTTGATGGATAAAAGTTTTTTTCATGCATGGGGAATATATAGTTGGAGGAATATTATGGATAGACCATTTACCTTAAGTGAAGGGGTAGATAGTTGGAATACAATTATTTTTTTATACCGGTCCGCGTTGAAGGAAGTCAGCACCAAAGTTGAGATTTTAAACGATGAATTTCAGCAGGTGCATCAGTATAATCCGATCGAATACATTAAGTCCAGAATCAAGTCGCCGGAAAGTATTGTGAAGAAGCTGAAGCGTTACGGATATGAGAGTTCCATTGATAATATGGTGGATCATATTAACGATATTGCAGGAATCCGTATCGTCTGCTCATTTACTTCCGATATTTATAAGCTTGCAGAGATGATCGGCAAGCAGAATGATCTGACGGTTGTTTCCGTGAAGGATTATATCAAGCATCCGAAGGAGAGCGGTTATAAGAGTTATCATATGTTAGTAACTGTACCGATTTTTTTATCGGACAGGGTGGTAGATACAAAGGTTGAGATTCAGATAAGAACTATGGCAATGGATTTCTGGGCAAGTCTGGAGCATAAGATTTATTACAAGTTTGAGGGAAATGCACCGGAATACATTAGCAGGGACTTAAGAGAATGTTCTGAGATTGTTTCTATGTTGGATGCCAAGATGCTGCAGCTGAACGAGGCAATCATTGAGGCAAGGGCGGCGCAGGAGGAAGAGACAAATGCAGTTTAATTACAGCTTTGAGGTAGCTTCACTGCTATTTATGTTGTTAATACTCATACATTTTATGGCAGTGCGGCAGTTTCCTACCGCAAAGACGCGCGTGTTTCGGGCACTCTTGATCGTAAGTATCGCAGAGTGTGTCTTTAATGTTTTATCATCAATAGGACTGGCAAACGCAGAATTCGTTCCACAGATTGTGAACGAAGTGCTTGCGTTTGTCTTTTTTGCGTTTGAAGGATTAAGCCTTTTGATGATCTATAAATATACAGTCGTGATCAGTGAACTGGACCCGAAGCAGAAAAAGTGGGCTGCTCTGGCAGGACTGATACCGGCAGTATTTTTCTATGTTTTCCTGTTGCTGACACCATTTATCGGATTCTATTATTATTTTCAGGACGGTGTGTATCATCAGGGAAGAGGCGCAAATTTTGGTTATTTTTATGTCATGCTGTTTTTTGCACTGAATTTTGTAATGCTGATCGCAAGACGGAAAGTGATCAATATGCGGGAGAGAAATATTATCTATTTTTACACTGCCACAGCGTTTATTGCAATCATTGTACAGTATTTTAACCGGACAATCCTGCTATCAAGTTTTGGAAATTCAGTGATCATCATTATGGTGTATCTGGCTATGCAGAATCCGAATGACCTTCTTGACACAGTCACGGGAATCGGCAACGAGGCAGCACTGGAGTTACAGTTAAAGGATGCTTTAGGACGAAGCAAGGAGGGAACAGTCATTGTCATTAAAATCCGGCAGTACCAGCAGATGAATATGCTGTTTGGCACCGAAAACGGCAATATGCTCATGGCGGAAGTCGGACAATATTTATTCAATCTTGGCGGAAAGTTTCATGTGTTCCGCAGTGAGTCGGATATATTTGCGGTTTTATCGGACAAGGGGCATTACCGTGGCATTGTAAAGAGTATTGAAAATCGTTTCTCAGAGGAATGGAGAATTGAGGAAAATCATATTCTGATCGACTATGCCATTGTGATCATGCATTATCCGAAGGATTTTAAATCGATTCCGGAATTTTTCGGAATCAAGAGTTACCTGTTATCGGCGGCGTCAGGAAGTGCGGTCAAAGATCCAATCGAGACAGATGAGAAGATGATCGAGGGATATTACAGGCAGAATAAGATTGAGATGATATTAGAGCGCGCAATCCGGGAACGTTCCATTCAGGTGTATTATCAGCCGATTTATTCATTGCAGGAAAAAAGAATTGTTTCCCTGGAAGCATTATCACGCTTGTTTGACGAGGAACTTGGCTATATTCCGCCGAGTGAATTTATTCCAATCGCAGAGAAAAACGGTGACATTGTGCGCATTGGTGAGATCGTGTTAGAGGAGTGCTGCAAGTTCTTATCCAAACATGTGCTGTCGAATATGTCGCTTGGAATCCGGTCGATTCAGGTAAATATTTCTGTGGCACAGTGTATGCAGCAGAATCTGAAAGAGGCAATCCTGCCAATTTTGCAGAAATATCATATTCCGTCTTCCATGATCGTACTGGAGTTGACGGAGAGCACGGCAATCAATGCTCCGGTATTAATGGAACATCATATGAAAGAACTTGGAAATGCAGGAATTTCTTTTGCAATGGATGATTATGGAACCGGTAATGCAAACTGTTCCTACCTCGTCCGTTTCCCATTCCGCGAAGTGAAGATCGACCGGGAGATGACATGGGCATATTTTAACAATGAGACAGCCAGGATTGTTATTGGAAATGAGATCAAGACCATGCAGAAACTGGGAATCCCAATGGTTGTGGAAGGCGTGGAAAAGTTAGAGCAGAGCGAAGAAATGGAACGCCTTGGCGTAGAGTATATACAGGGTTATTATTATGGAAGACCGCTGCCGGAAATGGAATGTCTGCGGTATATCCGCAATTTCAATTCGACACCGGAAGATTATGGAAGGTAGACAGTCAGATTTATGAATATTATCAGTGTAACAGACATCACGAAGACATATACAGAGAGGAAGCTTTTTGAGAAAGCTTCTTTCTATTTGCAGGAAAGAGAAAAAGTAGGTGTGATCGGAATCAATGGAACCGGAAAGTCAACGCTGTTAAAAATTGCAGCGGGGCTTGAGGAACCAGACGAAGGACAGGTGATCCGTGCAAATCATATTGTAGTGCGTTACCTGCCGCAGAATCCAATTTTTGATCCGGAATTATCAGTAATTGATACGGTGCTAGCCCAGAGTAGTCAGAATTTTGTTGGAGGAACATCAGGGCAGGATCAAAATGCGGGAAATCATGCAGGACATATGGAGCACTGGAACTTAGAGAGTGATGCGAAAGCGATGATGACAAAGCTTGGCATCACGAATTTTGAGCAGAAAGCAGGAGAATTATCGGGAGGACAGCGGAAACGTCTTGCACTTGTGGCAGCACTTTTGGTGCCATGTGACGTGCTGATCTTAGATGAGCCGACAAACCACCTGGATTCTGCCATGGCGGACTGGTTGGAAGATTATCTGAAAAAATGGCGTGGCGCACTCATCATGGTAACGCATGACCGTTATTTTTTAGACAGCGTCTGCAACCGTATTGTGGAAGTAGACAAGGGAGCTATCTATAGTTACGACGCAAACTATTCCGGTTATCTTGAACTTAAGGCAGAGCGTGAGGAGATGCAGCAGGCGAGTGAGAGAAAACGCCAGAACATTCTGCGGAAAGAGTTAGAATGGATACGCCGTGGTGCAAAAGCGCGTACTACAAAGCAGAAAGGCAGAATACAGCGTTACGAAAAACTCAAAGATCAGGCAGCACCGCAGACGGACGGAAGTGTTGAGATCAGTTCGATCAGTTCCCGCATGGGAAAAACAACGGTGGAATTGTCACATATTTCAAAAAGTTATGATACAAAAGTGCTGATCCGTGATTTTACTTATATTTTCCTGAAAAATGACCGGATCGGATTTGTCGGGGCAAATGGAAGCGGTAAGACAACATTAATGAAGATCATCGACCAGAGAATCGAGCCAGATGAGGGAACGGTGACGATTGGACAGACAATCAAAATCGGATATTACACGCAGGAGATCGAAAACACGAAGGATGCGGGCATTGCCTATATGGACCCGGACGAAAAAGTCATAGATTATATAAAAAATACGGCAGAATTTGTCCGGACGAAAGACGGTCTTGTGTCCGCTTCGAATATGTTAGAGCGGTTTTTATTCCCGGCTTCGCAGCAGTACAGCCCGATCGGTAAGCTTTCCGGTGGCGAGAAGCGCAGACTGAATCTGCTCCGGGTGCTTATGGAAGCGCCGAATGTGCTGATCTTAGATGAGCCGACCAATGACCTTGACATCCGGACACTTACGATATTGGAAGATTATCTGGATAACTATGACGGTATCGTGATCACGGTATCCCATGACAGATATTTTTTAGATCGTGTGGTAAACCGTATTTTTGCATTTGAGGAGAATGGAAAAATCTGTCAGTATGAAGGTGGATATACAGATTATGTAAATCGATTGGCAGAGGAAGGAAAAGTTCCGGCAGGACATATTTTTGATGCAAAAAATGATAACCCGGTATCTTCTGACACCACAGTATCTTCCGATACCCCGGCATCTTTCAATGCCACAGCATTTTCCAATGCTGGAGAAAAAGCAAAGCAGCCAAGTTCTATGGATACGTGGAAAAAAGAACGAAAGCTGAAATTCAGTTACAAAGAGCAGAAGGAATACGAGACGATCGAGGATGACATTGCTGCATTGGAAGAAAAAATAGAAGAACTGGATGCGCAGACTTTAAAATTCAGCAGTGATTTTGTAAAACTAAACGAGATCACCAAAGAGAAGGAAAAGACCGAGCAGCTTCTGGAAGAAAAAATGGAGCGTTGGGAATATTTAGAAGAACTGGCACAAAAAATAGGACTCGGATGAGCAATGTCATTAAGTTAAGAATTTTGACATAATTATAAAACACATCATATTTGCAATTGTTTGATAAATATGATGTGTTTTTTTCTTTTGTTTATTTTGCAGCACAACAAAAAGACAGATTGTTTATCTGTCAAAAAAAACTTATAATTATCTATGATTAAGCCACTCTATATAGAAAGCTTACAGATGCCTGGGGTTTGACTTTGCGAGGGTCTTTTCGACCAGGTCTTACTGGTAATACATGCTTTTCTATTAGGTTAATCACATCAGGTGGACTAAGATTGCGTTTATTACGGAGATATTCTCTACAAATATAAATGGCGATTGTAAAGTTCACCTGTTTTGTTTTATCATTGTTTTTCATTTGTTTTATTACATGTGTTGTTATTAATTCACAATAGTTATACAAAAGTAATCGCGCATATATTTCTTGTTTAATAAAATCTGGTTTTCGTGCATGGAAACTTGTTAATCCTATGGCATATTTTAATTCTCTGAATGAAGTTTCTATTCCCCATCTCAAATGATAGATTTCCTTTATTTTTTTTACATCAAAAATATTTCTATCAAGATTTGTAATTATTATTTCATAAGAATTAGACACTATAGGAAATCTAATAATACGAAATGATAATTCGTATGTTTTATCACTTTTTTGTGGAAGATAATCAAACACTTGATTTACAGGCATCCACTTATAGCCTGCATTTTTTGTGGTCTTTGAATTTTTCCTTGAAAAAATCTGAGTGATATCTATATCAAACTCATCATTTGGAGGAAGATTTAACCCAGATGCAATTCCATTACTATTTTTATCTTTGACACGTATAGCGAATTTCCATCCTTTTTCAATTGCATGTGCAAAAATGTTATAGTTTTCATATCCTCTATCAGCAACAAGAATAACATTCTCTAGTTTCGATCTGTCAATCATTGTTGCACATGCTCTAAACTCGTTGTAATCCGCTGCTGTTTGCACTAAAACATCGGTGTATATACGATTCAAAACATCATAAAAGGCATTTAGATGTAGTTTATTAACAATTGAACCATGCTGATTACGTTCCCAAAAAGTTTCTGGATCCTTTTGATTGGTTGCAATGTTCAAGTTACTTCCATCACATGCAATTAAACGATAACCATGATAATTATTAGTAGTTGGAAGATTGTCATCCGTAAAAGATTTAAACAAATATTCAAAAGCCTCTGGAAGTACTTTTGAACGTTGTTGCGTAAATGCTGACACAGACGGAGTATTTTTGTTAAAATCAAAGAAATCAAGTAGTTCTTTACTCATAGTAGCTCCACCCGAATTCATCATGATTCCTATAAAAGTTTTGAAATCAATTTTCCCTTTTCGAGAGAAATCGACATTGGGGTTTCGAAGAAATAAACATGGATTGTTAGCTAATTCCGAAATATGATTCTTTAGAGAATCTGAAACTTGATTAATATAATTGCTCATATGCGTTACCTCCTTGCAATCAAGATGTTCTTAATTACAAGGGCCGCTTTCGCTACCTCATTATCATTCAATAGCGAAAGCGGCCGCACATTTCGAATCATATGTCAAGCATTTATTACAAAATAAAAAGACCCTAGCATCATTTCTGATGCTAAGATCTTGATTGGTCATCTTAACTTAATGACATTGCTCGGATGAGCCCTATTTTTTATGCACAAGCTTTGACAGTTTGTTAAAGAGACTTTGTGGCAGCGCAAAACCGAAAATAATGCCAAGCACGATAGAGCCTGCAACCTTAATCGTACTGATTCCGTACTGTGAGAACCGGCTCATATCTCCCATGATAAAATAGTAAGAGGTATAATAAATACCGGCACCCGGAACAAGTGGGAAGATTCCGGTGAGCAGGAATACAGTGACCGGGGTTCTGCGCACTGCCGAAAGAATCCGTGCAACCAGTGTCAGTGCAAAGGTGGCGATCAGGTTTGCAATCGCATTGTCTGTGTGATACTGTAAGCAGATCAGGTAGACGATCCAGCCGAGGGCACCTGTCAGACCGCAGAAAAACAACTGTTTTTTTTCTGCCGAAAATAATACAGCAAAAGAGAGTGTCGCAGCTAAGCTGACAAGAAACTGAATGATCATCGAAGTAATGCACCTCCTGTGATAAGCTGGTAGAGCGTGATAACAGCACCCACGCCAACGGCAATACTAAAAGCAGTTAAGATCGCATCGATCATATGGATCGCACCGGATAAATAGTCTCCGTTGAAAAAGTCGCGGATGGACGTTGTCAGTGCGATTCCCGGTACGAGCGGCATAATATCTCCAATGACAACCTTATCCTGCAGGATCGGTATCCCGGCGGAGAGCGCAATCAGGCTTAAGAAGGTTACAAGCCCACTTCCTAAAATATTTGTGATAAATTTGGATTCTAAGTGTCTGTCAGAGACAATCAGGAAAATCTGCAATACCAGTCCGATAAAAAATGCAACAAATGCATCTAAAGCAGTTCCACCGAACAGGTAACAGAATCCTGCACTTCCCACACCACAGAAAAAAATCTCCACCCAGTTTTTATTTGTCGGGATCGATTTACATTCTTCCAGACGTACCCATGCATCGCGCAGGGAACATTCATGGGAACAGATCTCTCTGGAAAGCTGGTTTAATGCAGCAATCCTGCCAAGATGTGTGGAGCCGAGCGGTACGTGGCGGATCATGCTGCAGGCATCTTCTTTATTTTCGTTTGCACTGGCGAAGATTCCGTTAGAGAGCACATACACGTCACAGTCGGTGATCTCATATGCTTTTAAAATATGAAGCACTGTGTCTTCTACACGGTAGACTTCGGCACCGTTTCGAAGCAGTGCGTCTCCGGTTTCGACAGCCAGAGTCAGAATTTCTTTTGTTACTGCCATAATTGTCCTCTTTTATATAAAGTTAAAAGTCATAGTCCTATGAAAAGTTATCATGTTTTGGGAAAAATTGCAATGGAATTATAGTGTAGTATGCATATTTAGGGCAATTCACATACATAATAAGTAATAGCGACAGGTAATTACGAAACGTATGCGTAAAGTAGATTTGATTTTTCACAATCTTCACAACCTACATTAATGTCAGGTTTCGTATACAAGAGCACTTTAGGAGGACAAAAATCATGAATTGCAAAAAATATAGAATCTGTCTGGTTCTGTTTGTGTTGGCGGTACTGGCGGGAAGCGCATTTTATTACGTGGCGAGTGAGAAAAATGCCAACGAACCGAAGGACGGTATGCTGGTACAGGAAATTCCTACTGGGGAAAGTGTGGAGAATGCATGAGTGCAAAGGATACGCTTTATTTAAAAATTGAACAGAATATTGTGGTGACAGACCGCCGCGTAACGATCGGTGACGTGGCAAAAATAGAGTGTACCGATCAGGCGGCACTGCGCCAGATTAAGCAAAAGAAACTGTATTCCTTCCACGCAGAAGATGAAAAGAAGAAAAAAAATACGCTGGTTGTATTCTCGGTGTTGAAAGTGATCGAGCTGATTCACGAAGATTATCCGAATCTGGATATCAGCAATGAGGGAGAATCCGATTTTATCGTGGAGTATGTAAAAACACCGGAAAAACCGGTGTGGATGAACCGCCTGAAAACGGTGATTTTATGTATCCTGATTTTTTTCGGAGCTTCTTTTACGATTATGGCATTTAACAATGATGTCGGTGTGACAGATGTTTTTGCAAAGTTTTACAAACAGATCACAGGAATGGAATCAAGCGGTATCACGGAGTTAGAAATCTGCTACAGTATTGGACTTGCAGTTGGAATCATTGTCTTTTTCAATCATGTGGGACATAAGAAGATTACACATGATCCGACACCAATTCAGATCGAGATGAGAAAATACGAGACAGATCTTGACACCGCCTTTATCAATAATGCGGAAAGAAGAGGACACTGTGTTGATGTGGATTAAACATTTATTTCTGGGATTTATCGGGCTTGCCTCCGGAGTGGGAGTGGCAGCGGGAACGTTTGCATTTATCATTGTCATCGGCGTTGTGCCGCGGATGATCGCGAAGTGCAACCGGGCAGAAAATACATTGCTTTTTGAAAATATGATTGTGCTTGGCGGCATTTTTGGAACTGTTTTGTCTGTGTTTACCGATCTGATGTTTCCGGTGGGGCATTGGCTTTTATATGTGTATGGTTTTTGTGCCGGGATTTTTGTGGGCTGTATTGCGGTTGCGCTGGCGGAAATATTGAATACATTTCCAATTATTTTCCGCAGGTTTCAGGTAAAAGAAGGGTTGGAGTGGATTATGCTGTTTATGGCACTTGGAAAATGCGCAGGTTCGTTCTGGTATTTCTGCCACCACATGACACCGCCGTGACAGACAGCATTTCAGGAGACTTTCATAATTGGATTGGCAATTAGCGTGAATAATATTGGAAAGCATAATAACAGGATGAAAGAGAATTTGACGGATATGTTATTTTGACATAAGATAAGAACTATAAAATAGCGAATGAGAAAGAGAGTGTAACATATGGTCACTTCTATTGCACGCCAGAGCGTGATTTTAAAATGCAACATGCAAAAAGCAGTGATGCTTGGCAACTATGAATTTTATTATGGAGCAGGAGTAGCTGGAAAAATCGGCGGGTTTGATATACCGGATGATATTAAGCCGTTGGAACTTAGGGAGCTTCTGGATCATAAGCTGGATCAGATCAGTCCAAAAGATGAGAAAGAGACATATCTGATCCAGATTTTAAAAGAATTTCGACCGGATGAATTATATGACGAACAGATGAAAGAACTGCTTTTGTGGGGAAAAGGGGAGCAGTACCTGTGGAGTGTCAATGTTCCACAGTAACGATCAGAAAATCTGATACTGATTTCTGCCATTTCCTTTCGAACAATACATGGCTTTATCAGCCGCAATATACAATTCTTCCATTTGAATCTCTGCGCGGTCGGCAAAGGAAATACCGATACTTGCAGAGATTTCGCTCCATTCTGGTTTCCTTGCAGAAAGTCCGCGGATAGCAGTACACAACTTGTCAGCCACAGCTTTTGCATCTTCTTTATCTGAGACATTTCCAAGATATACAATAAATTCATCGCCACCAATGCGCCCAACGATATCAGAGGTGCGGACGGAGGATCTGATCGTGTCAGCCACAGCGATTAAAAGTGCATCACCCTCCACATGACCGTAAGTATCGTTTACCAGTTTGAATTTATCAAGATCAATGCTGATCAGTGGACGTACACAGGAAGGATTTTTTCCGTCAGTTTCCATTTGTTTTGCAATCTGTTCCTCTGTGGCTCTGCGGTTATAAAGACCGGTAAGCGGATCAGTTGCTGACATAATACGGATCTGCCTTGTTTTGCGGTTATGGATGAGCAGAATACCAAGCAGTAATGCTAAAAGCGTTGCACTGACAGCTAAAATGATCGGAATAGATATTCTCGGATAAGCAAATATCAAAGTCACAAGGGAAGGGTTACCCTCATAAATACTGTTCTGTAAAACAATCGAATCCATTTTTGAAGAGGAAATACATGCCAGTCCTTTGTTCATAATACTGAGCAGTCTTGGATCACAGCGGTCGGACAGCGCAAAGGAAATATCTTCTGTCATGGCAGAGATCGGTGTGGAAGTCAACGGGCGGTATTGTACCTGTGAAAGCAGATAATTTGCAACATAGTTGTTGACATAAGTGCAATCTGCTTTGCCGGTGACAACTGCATCAAAACAGGAATCAATGGAATCGTAATAAAGGATATCTGTAAAATGATTTCCAGGATCATTGATAATGGAATTGGTAAAGTAAAAGTTACGCGGCAGGGCAACGATATTGCGTGTCTGTCCTTTGGCGGTCTGGCTGCGGATGACAACAATGGACGTATTAATATAAGGTGTGGTGAGGAAAGAATGATTCTGCTGCGCCCACTGATAATTGTGCGCCATAGCAGACAGGACATCTACCTCATGGTTTTGGATTTTAGATAAAGCGTCTGTAAAATTGTCAGATTCCACATAGGTAAAATGCAGACCGGTAAATTCTGAGATCTGTTCGAGCACTTCTGTGGAAATACCGGAGCAGCTATGTGTTTTTTTATTATAATACTCAATCGGCGCGTTTGCAGGGTCGTAAGTGACTGTGATCGTAGGATTGGAATGGATGTATTCTAATTCTTCTTTGGTAAATTCACAGCGGTAATTCCGCGTATCTTTCTGGTAGGAGGCATAGAGATCATGTTCAAAGTCAGCGTTCACATCCGTGATCACAGACTGTGCAGCATTTAAATCTTCCATGATCGGATTTCCCTTAAAAGTAACAAAATATAATGGAAAAGAAGGAAGACTGGCAAGAATTTTCTTTTCAGAGGCGTGCGAGACACTTATAGTATAAATAGAATCGACCGTTCCGTCCTCTAAAGCTTTCTCCAGTTTTGCCGTGTTTCCATAAAAGACTTTTTCATAGGTGAAATTGTGAGCCTTTGCAAAATCATCCAAAGCCTCGATCTGGTTGCAGCTTGCCAGAATACCGATCTTCATATTATTAAAATCAGAGTAGCCATTGTAATAAAGCGAATCATTATCTAACATCGTGTAAAGCTCATAGTGGGTAGTGATCGCCGGCTGCGCGGAAAAATCCATGGTACTTGTGCGCGAGGTGGAATAATCGACACCGCAGACAAGATCGATATTTTTATCGTTTAAAGATTTCAGGCAGGCGGAATAATTCATCTGGATAAATTCATATTCCCAGCCGGTGTACTGGCTGATCTCGCGGAGATAGTCCACATAATAGCCACTGTAGTTTCCGTTCTCATCACACTCCTGATAATTATCCAGTGTGTAAAAACCTACTTTGATCACCTTTTTTCCATCACGGGCAAAACAGTCTGCAGGGGACAATGTGGTGAGAAATATTAAAAAAGAAAGAAATATGCAAATAAACTTTTTCACGATAGTCTCCAATAATGAAAAATCAATATTTTTCGATATTAATAAATATTGATTTCAAGCAATAAATATAACATTATTATACTATAGGAATCTGTGATTTCAATTAGTAATACCAGACTGGATTATTAGAATTACTTATAAAATAAATGGCATAATAAAACATGACTTATTCTTAGAAAATAAGAAAAAATCATAAAGGTCATGAAATCCAAGAACGTATATGATGTATATTTTCATCAGAAAAATGCCAAGCTAACAAAGAGATAATGAAAATCATGCATAACATAAAGATATGACAGAAATGATTCAGGGAGGCGGAAAAAATGGCAAACAATGAAGCAGAGAAAATAAAAAGCTTAAATGAGACAGTACACAGCAAAGATAAAAAGGAACGCGATCAGGCGTACAACGATTATGTGAAACAGGTTACACCGACACATAATCTGATTTTTAACATGGTCAAAGCATTTTTTACAGGCGGTATCATCTGCTGTATCGGACAGTTTATTTTAAACACGTGCGAAAATTATGGCTTAGACAAAGACACGTCCGGAGGCTGGTGCAGCATGCTGCTGATCTTGCTCAGTGTTATCCTCACCGGATTTAATATTTATCCGTCGATTGCCAACTGGGGCGGTGCCGGGGCACTTGTACCGATTACCGGATTCGCAAATGGTGTGGCAGCTCCGGCAATCGAGTTCCAGAAGGAAGGACAGGTTTTTGGTATCGGATGTAAAATCTTTACGATCGCAGGTCCTGTGATCTTATATGGTATTTTTTCAAGCTGGGTGTTAGGGGTGATCTACTGGATCTTTTGGTAGTTTTTCATTCAAGGAAGCATTTGGAAAAAGAACAACAGGAAGCAAATGTTGCAGAAAATGCGATTATAGATAACAAGAAACAAGAGCCTATACTGGATAACAAAGAAATAGAAAGGGTATCGAAGACGGATAAACCATGATATAATTACAGGATTATCTTAGCTGATTCTTTACCAACTGAAATTGTATAATACCCAAGAGGAAATACGCATGGAAAAATGGTCTGAAATTATCAAAAATATGTTAAAAGTCGTTGGGATTCTGGGGTTATTCATTCTGATCGCACTGCTGATCGAGGAATATTTTGTGGCGGATGCACTGGTTCCGGCAATCATGGTGCTTGCGGTTTTTGTGATATCCTACATCACGGACGGTTTTTTATACGGAATAATTGCATCAATACTCAGTGTTCTGGCGTTGAATTTCGCGTTTGCGTTTCCGTATTTTGCATTTAACTTTCATATTACGGAAAATATCATCACTGCCATTGTCATGCTTGTGATCACGATTATGACAAGTACATTAACTGCGCAGTTGAAGATGCAGGAAAAGGTGTGCATTGAGAGTGAAAAAGAAAAAATGCGCGGCAATCTTTTGCGGGCAGTTTCCCATGATCTCCGCACGCCATTGACCTCTATCAGCGGTTCGAGCGCAGCAATCGTCGACAATTATCATCAGCTCAGTGAGGAGCAGATCTTACAGCTCTGCCGTGGAATCCGGGAAGATTCCCAGTGGCTCATTGGCATGGTGGAGAATATTTTATCTATTACGAGGATCGACAATGAGGGTGTGAAACTGAAAAAGACGCCGGTGGTGTTAGAGGAACTGATCGATTCTGTCCTGACGCGTTTTAAAAAGCGTTATCCGGATCAGAAAGTGGATGTGAGCATCCCGGAAGATTTTGTGAGTATCCCTATGGACGCAGTTCTGATCGGACAGGTACTTTTCAACATTATGGAAAATGCCATGCAGCATGCACTCGGAATGACAGAATTATCCCTGCGTGTTTTTACCATAGGAAATAAAGCAGTATTTGAGATCATGGATGACGGCTGTGGAATGGAAAAGGAACAGCTCAAAAATATTTTTAAAGATTACTTTGTGATACGGGAGACACCGGTAGATAATCAGAAACGCAGCATGGGAATCGGGTTAGCGGTCTGTGCTTCTATCATTAAAGCGCATGACGGCGTGATCACAGCAGAGAACCGGAAAGGCGGAGGCTGCTGTTTCCGGTTTACGCTGGATATGGAAGAAACAGAGTAAAAAAGGGAGTCGGTACATACATTTTATGAACAGCTATAAAATTTTAGTCGTTGAGGACGAGAAAAATATTTGCAATTTTATGAAAATGATATTGGAAACGGGCGGTTATCAGGCATTGTTTGCCGGAAATGGAAAAAACGGACTTTTAATGTTCTATTCGCATCATCCGGATCTTGTGATCTTAGACCTCGGGCTGCCGGATATGGACGGCATGGAAGTGATTGCGGAAATCCGGAAACAGGCTGAGACGCCTATTATCGTGCTATCTGCAAGGACAGCAGAGCAGGATAAGATCGAGGCGCTGGATCTTGGGGCAAATGATTATATCACAAAGCCGTTTGGAACAGGAGAACTTTTAGCGCGGGTGCGGGCGTCGCTTCGGATCAACCGTTTTCAGGGAGTGGAGCCAAAGTCTTTGAAACATTTCAGGCTATATGATCTTGAAATCAATTATGATGCAAGAAAAGTGACGATCGCAGGGGAGGAAGTGCGGATGACACAGACGGAATACAACATTGTGTCACTGCTCGCAACTTATGCGGGAAAGGTGCTGACCTATGCAGATATTATCAAAAAAATATGGGGTTACTCCGACAATGGAAGTGTGAAAAAGCTACAGGTCAATATGGCAAACATCCGGAAAAAGTTTGGCGAAACGCCAGGCGAGTACCGTTATATTTTAAATGAACTTGGAGTAGGATACCGCATGAATGATGAAGAATAAAAAACGCTTCGCAATTTTTACAGGCTGATGAATGTTTTTAGTACATCAGCTGTATGATTGCGAAGCGTTTTTTTAGAATTTATCAGTCATATAACGGTGTTCCGTTTTTGATCTTACGCACGATTTTGACACCTAAGATCCAGAACATGGAGATGACAATGTAAAGTGTAGAAGCAAGACCGATCACTGATCCAAAAATTGCAAAAATAACTAAGCCGATATTCATAATATGTTAATTCCCTTCTTTTTCGTTTTTTTCATTTGGTTTTTCGTCGTGATTTTCAAACCACCACATAAAAATCCCTGCGCCGATAACGGCAGCAGTAAGAACTGCAAATAAAATATGTTCAACCATAAAACCATACCTTTCTGATACCTGCGCATTTTGGGCGCAGATATCCTGAAACAAGATTTTTGCGTACCAAAATAAAACCGCCGATACGATATGCGGTAATCAGTAGGAAAATGTGGTTTAATTGTTTTTCTTGCCGTCCTTGTTATGAATATAACGAATGATGACATCCCTGCATGGCGTGTGATAAGCAAGACTTAAGATACTGCATGCAAAAATGACAGGTAACATCTGTGAAAGAAGTTCCACAATAAGAAACAGACAGTTTAAGGCACGACTTGTGCGTGTTGTGATACGTCTGACTTCCTGACGCAGATAAGCGTTTGCAGAGACCATGCGTTCTGAGGTCTCAGAGGAAAGCTGTTGCGAAATCTCCGAGAAATCGGAATTCTCATATACGCTGTCTGTGTGATGAATGATTCCATACATTAAAGAAGAATCTGCCTGGGTATTGCCATAGCACATTCCAAGGAGAAGCATGGCGAACATAAGTATAAAGCTGGTAAATTTCTGACGGATTGTCCGCATGATGTTGTTTCTCCTTTCTCCTGATCGAAGTATAAAATCCATGACTATTTTACATCAAAAAAGAAAAGCAGACAATAGAGAAACATTATTTTTGTGATGACAGTGTGGGGAATCAAGTCGCGTCATGTGAAACGTGCATCCTACGTGATCCTTACACTGCTGGCGTTTTTTGAGTTTCCGATGCTCTATTATATTTATCAGACCGGAACGATCGTGTATATGATACTGGCGATGGTAGCAATCGCAACGTTTCTGCCGACATCATCAGTGGTACTTTTTGGCGGACTGGCTTTTGTGGCGGATATCGTGGCAGTACTGCTTGCATATTTTCATCCGATGAATGTGGAAAAAGTGACGAGCGAGAGCGCCTTAAGTTCTACGATCTGCTCGTTAGTGATCGTACTGTGCAGTGTGTTTACCATCACGATACTTTTGAATATGCAGCAGAACCTGCCGGAAGGTGGAATCGCAGTCCGTTTTGGTGGAGAGGAATTCATGCTGATCCTTCCGGATGTGTCGGAAGATGAGATCCGCCAGATGTTAGCAAAAATGCGTGCGGATTACAAGTTATTTGGAAAGCAGAAAAAACAGACCGCTTTCACCTTTAGCTGTGGTGTCGAGAAATATACAGACAGCATGGATGTCTCGGATGTTTACAGATAGGCAGATGAAAAGCTGTATCAGGCTAAAGAAAGAGGAAGAGACTGCGTTATTTTTGAAACGATAAGAAGTTGATTCAGAACATTTTTACATGTATATGATAAAGTTTATCAATTAGTGATGTTAGACTTGAGTAACCATGATATCCCGCTCTATAATTTGTACGAAGCGAGAGAAAAAACAGAAAGCTTCGTAAAAAAATCAATGACGAAAGCATAAAAAAAGAGCTTTCATTGTATACAGAAGGAGGAAATTATCATGGTAGATTGGAAGAAAATTGCATTATTTGCAGGTGGTACATTATTCGGAACGGCTGGTGTTAAAGTTTTAGCCAGTGACGATGCAAAAAAAGTTTATACACAGTGCACAGCAGCAGTATTAAGAGCAAAGGACTGTGTAATGAAAACGGTAACAACTGTTCAGGAGAACGCTGGTGACATTTACGAGGATGCAAAAGCAATCAATGAAGAACGTGCAGCAGCAAAAGAGGCAGCAGTTGTTGAAGATGCAGAGGCAGCTGTAGAAGAAGCTGCCGAGCCAGCAGCAGAATAAGAGTCGGATAGTAATAAGGGGCTGTCGCACGAGATGTGTGACAGCCTTTTCCAACGACTAAGTGGAGGATGTAAGAAAGATGAAATTTATCATAAAGCATGAGACAACGGGAAGAATGCGTATTCATGCAGTACAGAACCGCATGAGTTATGCGCAGGCGGATACGCTTCTTTATTTTTTACATAGTCAGAAAGAAGTTACTTTTGCAAAGGTATATGACCGGACCTGTGATGCGGTGATCTCCTATGTGGGAGACCGGGAAACGATCATTGAACTGCTCCGTGGATTCCATTATGAGGAGGTAGAGGTTCCGACCGGGTTGATCGAGAATTCAGGGCGTGAGTTAAACAACACTTATCAGGAAAAACTGATCAGCAAAATTGTGTTTCATTATGCGAGACGCTGGATTCTTCCTTATCCAATCCGCATCTGTCTGACTTCAATCCGCGCCGTAAAGTATATCTGGAAAGGCCTGAAAACACTTGCAGCAGGTAAGATCGAGGTTCCGGTTCTGGATGCGACAGCGATCGGAGTTTCCGTGCTGCGGAGTGACTTTAACACGGCAGGTTCCATTATGTTCATGTTAGGAATCGGTGAATTGTTAGAAGAGTGGACACATAAAAAGTCTGTGGATGATCTGGCGCGGACGATGTCTTTAAATGTTGGAAAAGTATGGTTAGTCAGTGGTAACCAGGAAGTATTAGTTCCGACATCTGAAGTCAAAGCCGGAGACAGGATAGTCGTTCATATGGGCAATATCATTCCATTTGACGGCGTGGTTGCAGAGGGAGAAGCTATGGTAAATCAGGCTTCTTTAACCGGAGAATCGGTTCCGGTCAGAAAAATGGCAGAGAGTACTGCATATGCAGGAACGGTTGTGGAAGAGGGCGAACTTACGATCCTTGTAAAAGAAGTTGGTGGATCCAGTCGTTTTGAGAAGATCGTTACAATGATCGAAGAGTCTGAAAAGTTAAAATCGGGCGCAGAGAGCAAAGCAGAGCATTTAGCAGATAAACTGGTGCCATACAGCCTTGGCGGCACAATCTTAACCTATCTTCTCACAAGAAATGTGACGAAAGCGTTATCCATTCTTATGGTAGATTACAGCTGTGCTTTAAAACTTGCCATGCCAATCTCTGTTTTATCTGCAATCCGGGAAGCAAGTCTTTATAATGTCACTGTAAAAGGCGGTAAATATTTAGAGGCAATCGCGGAGGCAGATACGATCGTATTCGACAAGACAGGTACATTGACCAAAGCAAAACCAACCGTCGTCGATGTTGTTTCCTTTAATGGAGAAAGTCCGGAAGAACTGCTTCGCATTGCAGCATGCTTAGAGGAACATTTTCCTCATTCCATGGCGAAGGCAGTGACGGATGCGGCAGTCCAGCAAAACTTAGAGCATGACGAAATGCACAGCAAAGTGGAATATATTGTTGCGCATGGAATCGCTTCTACTATTAATGGAAAACGTGCAGTGATCGGAAGTGCACATTTTGTATTTGAGGATGAAAACTGTGTGATCCCGGAGGGGGAGCAGGAGAAGTTTGATAAGCTTCCGAAGGAATACTCTCATTTATATCTGACGATTGAAGGAAAACTTGCAGCAGTCATCTGCATCGAAGATCCACTGCGTGAGGAGGCATCCGCAGTCATTCAGTCTTTGAAACGTGCCGGTTTATCCAAGGTTGTCATGATGACCGGAGACAGCGAACGTACTGCATCAGCCATTGCAAAACGTGTCGGTGTGGACGAATATTACTCCGAAGTGCTGCCGGAAGATAAAGCAAGCTTTGTGGAGAAAGAAAAAGCTGCCGGAAGAAAAGTGATTATGATCGGTGACGGTATCAATGACTCTCCGGCTTTGTCCGCAGCAGATGTCGGCATTGCAATCAGCGACGGAGCAGAGATCGCAAGGGAGATTGCAGATATCACCGTAAGTTCGGATGATCTGTATCAGATCGTAACATTGAAGTTATTAAGCGACAGCCTGATGGAACGTATCAAAAAGAACTATCGCAGAATCGTAACTTTTAATTCCATGCTGATCGTACTTGGAGTTGCAGGCGTGATCCAGCCGACCACATCAGCACTGCTCCATAACAGCTCTACTTTACTGATCGGACTGGAGAGTATGCAGAATTTGTTGGATTAAAAAGATTGTAAGAAAAATCTTGACGTGAACTATACTTTTGGGGTTATCATATAGGAATAAAATGGATAGTTATAAAACTCAAGATGTGAGTTTTGTAATTATCTGGAAAACAAGGAGAGAGCAATTATGGAGAAATCAAAAGTATATTTTACAACATTTAAGGCAACTGGAAATGAGAATCTGCTTCAGAAACTTCATCGTCTGATGAAGACGGCTGGATTTGAAACCATTGATTTTAAAGATAAGTACGCAGCAATTAAAATTCACTTCGGAGAATATGGAAATCTTGCATTTTTACGTCCGAATTATGCGAGGGTTGTAGCAGATTATGTGAAGGAACTTGGCGGAAAGCCATTTTTGACAGACTGTAATACACTTTATGTAGGAAGCAGAAAGAATGCATTAGATCATCTGGAAACTGCATATGTGAATGGATTCTCACCATACCAGACAGGCTGTCATGTGCTGATCGCAGATGGTTTAAAGGGAACAGACGAGACACTTGTGCCGGTGAATGGTGAGTATGTCAAAGAGGCGAAGATCGGTTCTGCTATCATGGATGCAGATGTATTCATTTCCCTGACACATTTTAAAGGTCATGAGATGGCTGGTTTCGGAGGAACGATTAAGAACATCGGTATGGGATGTGGTTCCAGAGCAGGAAAAATGGAGCAGCATTGTGAAGGAAAACCGAGTGTTGCAACGGAAAGCTGTGTTGGCTGTGGAGCATGCAGCAGAATCTGTGCACACGGAGCACCAATTATTACAGATCACAAAGCAAAAATTGACCACGACAAATGTGTTGGTTGTGGAAGATGTCTTGCAGTCTGTCCGAAAGATGCAATTTCAGCAGATTTTGCTGATTCCGTTGCAATGCTCAACTACAAGATGGCAGAGTACAGCCTTGCAGTCTGTCAGAACAGACCATGTTTCCATGTGTCATTGATCTGTGATGTTTCACCAAACTGTGACTGCCATGCAGAGAATGATATTCCAATCATTCCAAATATTGGTATGTTAGCTTCTTTTGACCCGGTTGCTTTGGATCAGGCGTGTGCTGACCTCTGCAATCAGGCAGCGCCAATTGAGAACAGCGTACTTGGAAAAAATATTGCGCATGCACAGGAATATCACGAAGATTGTGACCACGATCACTTCCATATGACACATCCGGATACGGAATGGAAGAGCTGTATCGCGCATGCAGTGAAAATTGGACTTGGTACAAATGAATATGAATTGAAAACTATCTAACCGGAGTTTAACTTATGAACTGCCGCTTACAGGTGGTGGCACGGATTTTCGCAGGTTATGTTAATTGCATGCCAACAAAGTATTTATCCTAGATTGTGCAGCATGCAATATCCCAGTTGTGAAAATCTGTCAATTCATGTTACGAGCGGCAGAACCCAAAGATGAAACTCCGGGAGGTGTGCCCTTATCATCGATGAATCACAAGACATTGAAAATGACTGCATTTAGTCGTTTCCTCCTTTATAGGCACTCATCCCATAACCGTGAGTTCCATAACGTAAATTGCAGATTTTGTGGTGCGGTTCATAGCGTAAATTGGGCATGTATAAGCGTCCTCTCACTAGTCATTCACAGCGTAAATGAAAGAAAAACGGTACAGACAAATATGATTTCCTTTGTGAGCCATGGAGATAAGACTCTTTAGAGGCTTATCGGAATGCCCGGCGAACAGGAAATAGATTTCATCTTGTCAGACCTCTTTTTTTGCGTTAAATTAGAAAAAGTAAAGTATGTCGGTAGGAATTCTGATGCGGAGCATGGGATTTTCATTTTTGTATCCGATGCTTATGAGTATGTTTATTTATGCGGGTTCGATGGAATTTGTCACGGCGAATCTGCTGCTGTCAGCATTTAATCCGCTGTCAGCGTTCCTGTTGGCATTGATGGTGAATGCCAGACATCTTTTTTATGGGATCTCCATGTTGGATAAATATCAAAATGTCGGATGGAAAAAGTTTTATCTGATTTATGGAATGTGTGATGAAACATTTTCCGTAAATTGTACGACAGAAGTACCGGAGGGTGTGGATAAAGGATGGTTTATGTTTTCTGTGCCGAAACAAAGTGCAGGGCAGGAGGAAACAGAAAATGGAATCACTGCAGTCGGGTGATGAAAAAGCAGATGAGAAAAAAGAGCATATTGCTCAGTATCGGCGGCGGAACTGTATTTTATATGCTGCTGGTGCAGTTTGTCTTTTGCAAGTAACACAATAAAAGTGAGATAAAATCTGGTTGCTAAACCAGATGAAAGTGATATACTGAATGCATAGGGAAAAGAAACCGTGTGGAATTACAGTTTTGTTTTCACACGGTTTTTTATCAGACACAGGTTAGATACAACTAACACAAGCAGCAATGTATTGATATGGAAGCAGGAAAGTACATGAAAGAAAAAGTGAATGTGACAGGTGTGCCGGAAACGATGGTACAGACTTTGTATGCAAGAGCAAAAGAAACAAAAAAGCAAAATGCCAAAATCAAGGATGAGATTGCAGTAGAACTTGTGAAAAAGCTGGACTATGACTTTTCCAAAGCAGATAAGGATAAAGCCATGAGCTGTGGCGTGATCGCGAGAACGATTGTATTAGACCGGATGGTTCGACAATATCTGGAGAAGCATGAAAATACAGTTGTTGTAAATATTGCATGTGGACTGGATACCAGATGTTACCGGATGAAGGAAAAATATCTGAGATGGTACAACGTGGATCTGCCGGAGACTATGAAGATAAGGCGGCAGTTTCTTCCAGAAACAGGTCCGATATATCAGATTGCAAAGTCTGCAATGGATAATTCCTACGTGGACGATATCGATTATCATGGAGAAAATGTTCTGGTGATAATGGAAGGACTTACGATGTATTTGTGTGAGAAGGACATCAGAAAGATATTTTCTATTATTGAAAAATCATTTCAGAAAGTAACCGTAATGGTCGAAACCATGTCACCATTTGTTGTGAAACATGTGAGGGAAAAATCCATAGAGGGAAGCAATGCAAAATTCACATGGGGTGTTAAGAATGGAACAGAATTAAAAAAGATTGTACCGAATTTTTCTATCCTGCATGAAGTCAGTCTAGTTGAGGGAATGAAAGAACTTATGCCGATTTATCATGTGATAGGAAAGATTCCAATCGTTCGGAATATCTCAAACAAAATAATAGTTTTAGAGAAACGTGGCTGATAATAAGGAGATGATGCAGATGAAAAAAAGACATTTTGATGTGGAAACAGATGGATTTTATGGTGCATATTGGAAATGCAAAACAGGCTCAGACTGTGCAATGATCGCCATGATCGGAGATGACCCGGAGGATTATCTGGCGCGTACATCCGTGAAATGGCTGCATAAACTAGATGTGAATGTGATGACGATGTCACCCGGAAAAAAGGATTATGGACATCATAATTATCCGCTGGAACGCATAGAGAAAGCAATCAATTGGTTAAAAGTACACGGTAATCAGAAAATAGGAATTGTCGGGGCATCTACTACAGGAACACTCGCTTTGACTGCCGCTTCTTATTTTGAAGATATTACATTGACGATCGGTCTGACACCGAGTGATTTTATCTGGCAGGGATTTATGCAGGGCAAAAAAGACGGCTGTAAGGAATGGCCGATCGAGGGAGAATCTCTTTTTTCTTACAAAGGTGAACCGCTTCCGTATATGCCGTTCTGCTACAAACATCCGGACTACTGGCATGTGATTGAACAAGAAACCAAACGAACCGGTGATATGATCAATTCAAGAAAACTGTTTGATGATTCGGAAAAGGCTCATCCAATCACAGAAGACGAGATGATCAAGATTGAAAAAATCCATGGAACATTATTGTTGATCGGTGCAGAAGATGATGTGTTGTGGGATACTGCAAAATATATCCGCCGTATGAAGCAGCGCATGAAAGAACATCCACACACATGCAGATTGGAGTCTGTCATTTATGAACATGGAACTCATTTCGTTTTTCCAGAGAGCATGATAAAGACAATGCTCCCGGTTGGTTCCGGACTTTTTGTGAAACTGGCATTTCAGGCAGCAAGAAAATATCCGCAAGAATGCCGCAGTGCACGCCTTGATATTGAGCGCCGGGTGAGAAATGTGGTTGCAGAATGGAAGAGTGCAGAAAGAGACGGATGAAAGTAAATAGTTTTCTATTTTGTAAGTGAAGAAATATATACTGCAGGTGTGACACCATAGTTTTTCTTATAAGATTGTATAAAATGACTTTCATTACTAAAACTGAGTGTGTAGCTTACTTCTTTTATAGATATCCCGGATGAAAGCATTTTTCGGGATTCCTCCAGCTTTTGATGCAGGATATATTTATGGAGGGGGATTCCGGTTTCTTTTTTGAAAGTATATGACAGGTAATCCCTGGATACATGTAAGGTTTGTGCAATGTTTTCAATTTTGAGACGGTCATGAAGATGTATGTGAATTAAATGAATGCAGTTATTTATCAGGTGACTATACTCTTGAGGAATGGTATTTTCCTTAACTTTTGTGACGAGTTCCATTGCTTTCTGGCACAGATAGTCTATACAGGTATCCATTGAGGATAGCTGGTCAATTTCCTGAATATATTTGTCACTTAACTGATACGCTTCACTTTCATCAAGTCCTCCTAATATAGCATAGTGGATGGCAACTGCTATAGTAGAGACAGCCCAATAATGGATTTCTCTTGACTGGTTATCAGACATATGACCGATGATGAGCCCGGAGTCAGTGTAGGTTTCAAGGGCAGTTTTGACACCATGGATATCTCCATTCTTAATAGCATTAAAAAGCTGTAGTTCATACAGGAAAGACGTATGTGTCTTTCCTGTTTCTCTGGCATCGTATATAAAATTCTTTGATGAATCTAAAAATTCATATTTAATAGTTGAATCATTTCCAGACATCTTTTTCCCCTTTCATAAATCTATTATATAATAAATTTAATATATAACAATATAAATTTAATATAGATTAATGACAAGAGATGTTAAGTTGGGTATAGAGAAGCAGATTAAAACGGAGGTATTATATGGGGAAAAGTCTGGAAGAGATGTGCCGACTTGTGACGGGGCGTGGAGCATGGCATATAGGTGATATACATGTTTCGGATGGACCTCACGGAATACGTGCACAGGAAGATGGGGCAAAGAATAATGACAGTTATGAAGCAACCTGTTTTCCAACAGCAAGCAGTGCAGCGTGTTCCTGGAATAAAGAATTGATAGGAAAAATGGGGAAAGGACTGGCTCAGGAAGCAAAGGCATTGGGGGTGTCTGTGGTGCTTGGACCAGGAGTTAATATGAAGCGTTCTCCCTTGTGTGGCAGGAATTTTGAATATTATTCAGAGGATCCTTTTCTTACAGGAGAACTGGCATCTTCCTATATTATTGCAATGCAGGAATGTGGCGTGGGAACATCCCTGAAGCATTTTGCGGGCAATAGTCAGGAAACACATAGAATGACAAGTAATTCCATGATTGATGAGAGAGCATTGCATGAGATTTATCTGAGAGCTTTCGAGAAAGCGGTGAAAAAGGCAAAGCCGGCAACCATAATGGCAAGTTATAACTACCTGAATGGATTACCGGCTTGTGAGAATAAACATCTTTTAACCGACATTCTCAGAAACGACTGGAAATATGAGGGTCTTGTAATGAGTGACTGGGGAGCCTGTGTTGATCTGCCGAAATGCATATCTGCGGGAATGGATGTAGAAATGCCTGACAGCTGTGGCAATCATTATGATGAAATATGGAATATGGCGGCAACGAATCCCTGGTTTATGAAAAAACTGGAATGCTCTGTTGATAGAATAGAAAGGTTGAATGACAGATATAAGAGCAATGTGATACAGAGCAGAGGGAAAAAGAATATTCCGGATCCTATCAGAGAGAAGAATCATAAGCTGGCAGAACAGATAGCGGAAGAGAGTATTGTACTTCTTAAAAATGATGGTTTCTTTCCATTAGGGGAAATAAAAGAAATACTGATGATTGGAGAATTGGCAGACAAACCGAGAATCCAGGGCGGTGGAAGCAGTCATATTCATACAACCAGAATTACTTCTTTTATAGAACAGTTTGAAGAATATGGCATAAAAGTTAGATATGCAAGAGGTTATAAAAATACTTCTTTTAAAAGAGATGCGAAATTGGAAAAAGAGGCAATAAGGAAAGCTATAGAAGCGAAAGAATATGATATACCGGTATTGTTTTTCGGAGGCTTGACGGATATTGCTGAAGGTGAAGGATATGACAGGGAAAGCTTTGACCTTCCGGAAAATCAGATCCTTTTGCTTAAAAAGCTTCTGGAAGTGAACGATAAGATAGGATTTCTCTCTTTTGGAGGTTCGCCTTATGACATGGAACTTCCATCAAAATGTAAAGCACTATTACATCTATATCTTGGTGGAGAAGCAGTAGCTGGCGCCTGTGTAAAGATTATCTTAGGACTTAGCAATCCATCCGGTAAGCTCGCAGAGAGTATTCCATATAGTGAAAAAGATGTTCCAAGCTATGGATATTTTGCAAAACAGGAAGGACAAAACAGACATCTGGATGAGGTGGAATATCGTGAAAGTATTTTTGTGGGATACCGGTATTATGATACTTTTCATGTACCTGTCAGATATTGTTTTGGATATGGATTAAGTTATACGGAGTTTGAGTATGCGGATTTACATATAAAGACAGGCGATGATGAGAAAATCCATATTTCTTTTGAAGTGAAAAATATTGGATCCATTGCAGGCAGCGAAATTTCGGAGATATATGTGAAAAATCCCGATGCTGATTTTCTCCGAACCAATAAAGAACTGCGAGGTTTTGCTAAAACATTCTTAAATCCGGGTGAAAGGAAACAGATGGATGTTGTATTGGATGACAGAGCTTTTCAGGTATACCAGAATGGTGAATTTCAGGTCATTGGTGGTGAGTATGAAATTCAGGTAGGGGCATCTCTTAACGATATCCGATTGACTGGAAAAATGGATATTACAGGGACAGAAATGAATGTTCTCTTAAAAAAGAGCACAGGTGTACCTCTTTCGGAAACAGATTTTTGTTCCATTTATCAGGAAACACGCACACACTTTTCTGATTTAAAGCCAGGGGAATTTACTACAAAAAATTCACTCAGACAGATGCAGGAATATTCCCGGCTTGTAAGGAGATGGATTAAACTTGGAAAGATTCTTGTAAGACTGATGTATTTTCCAAAATCTCTAAGAGATCCTGAAGCAAGGATGATGTTGGAAGGCATTCTTGAGGGAAATATTGACAGTGTATGCAACCAGAGTGGCGGCATTATAAAGAAAAAGACAATGAGCAGAATTGTTGCTTCTGCGAACAGGGGGAAAACAGTATGAACGAAAAATTAGATGCAAGAACAAAATGGAGTTACTGCATTGGTGCGACAGGCCGGGATGCAGCATATGCATTGGTGAGCATGTATTTGATTCTTTATGTGCAGTATACAATGAATCTGACCAGTGCACAATTTGCTGTAATAAGTGCAGCAATGGTTGTGTGCATGATATGGGATGCAGTGAATGATCTTCTCATGGGAATCATTATTGAAAATACACATTTTAAAATGGGAAAATTCAAACCGTGGATTTTAATTGGATGCATCAGCAATGCGATTGTAATCGTTTGTTTATTTACAATTCGTCCGAGCGGATGGGGATTTGTCTGTTTCTACAGTCTTTTTTATCTTTTGTGGGGGATGACTTACACTATGAATGATATTGCATATTGGGGAGTACTGCCTTCGCTGAGTTCAGATCCACACACCAGAGATTCCCTTGTAACCATCATGAGCATTTTTGTGTGCATCGGTCAGTTCTCTGTAGCCGGTGTAGTACCTGTAGTAATTGCTGGAAATGCTGTAAATGCGTACAGAATAGTTGCAATGATAGTAGCATTGGCACTTGTCGGATTTCAGATGCTGACAGCATTTGGAATAAGAGAAAAGCCGCGAAAAGAGCAGAACGAGAAATTATCATTAAAGGACATGTATAGGATTTTTGCAAGAAATGACCAGCTGGTCGCCGCAGGAATTGCTTCTATATTTTTTAACATTACATGCAATATTCTCATTATATTTGGTGTAAACTTCTTTTACATAGAATATGGTTATTCAGAAAGTGGAAATCTGGTATTTTATTTTACGGTAATGTATGGACTTGGAATGCTGATTTCACAGGCAAGTTATGCGTCACTTGCTAGGCATTTTTCAAGAGAAAATATACTTAGAGTCTGTTTTATTGCTTTACTGGCTGGCTATGCGTCTTTCATGGGATTTGGTTATATATTGCCCAAAAATGTGATTCTTCTTAATGCGGTTGGATTTATCATATTCTTTTTCCAGGGACTTATGAATCTGGCAATCATTGTCATGATCAATAACACGATTGAATATGATGAAGCCAGATTTCATGAAAGACATGATTCTGTTATATCAGCGGTACGTTCTTTCAGTGTAAAGCTGGCGGGTGGAATCAATCAGGGATTATCAACTTTAGTTCTTATAATAAGTGGCATATATGCCAGAAGTCAGGCTATCAGTGCATTGGAAATAGAAGTGAACAAAGGCTCTCTTACAAGTGAGAGCGCTTTAGTGGAAGCAAACAAAGTTATTGCTGAAATTACAGCATCACAGGCATTGCTTTTCAGAGTAGGAATAGTACTCATCCCAGTTTTAGCTTTGATTGCATCCTACATTATTATCAGGAAAAAATATCATATTGATGAGGGAGAATATACAAGACTTATCACGCAGAAGCAGAAAACAAAATCTGGTTGACAAACCAGATTAAAGTGACATAATGAATGCATAAGAAAAGAAACCGTGTGGATTTACAGTTTTGTTTTCACACGGTTTTTTAGAAGATATGGGTTAGAAGAGACTAACACAAGTTTTGACCGCTTATTTGAAATTGAAAAAGAAGCCAGATTTCTAGGAGAAGATTGATTTATGCTACAGACGTGATCGGAGGAAGAAAGAATGAAAAACGAAGAATACAAAAAATTGTCAATCAGCGAATTTACAAAAGCAGCAGGAAGATATGAAAGTAACCATGCTGGTATCTACGAAATGTGTAAGAAGGATTATCCGGAGATTCTGGAAGAATTAGAAAAAGAGCCATTTAATGATTTGACGCAATTATTTGTTCTATGAGTTTCCATCATTATCCGAATCCACAGGCATTTTTTGACAGTGTGAAGAGATGTCTTCGTCCAAATGGAAGATTGATACTGAGGGATGTGACCAGTGATAATAAAATATTGATATGGCTGATGAATACATTGGAAATGCCTCTGGCAAATATATGTGGGCATGGAGATGTCCGGGTTCCAACAAGAGATGTGGTCATGGAATGCTGCAGAAAAGCAGGACTAAAAGTGGAAAAATTTGAAATCCATAAAGGTATGAGGATGCATTGCGTTGTGAGAAAAGCCTAAAGGAGACCAGCTATGAAATTTTATGAAAATGGAGATAATCGTAAACCAGTGATATTTTTATTTCCCGGCACCTGCTGTCTGTATAGCAGTTTTGATCATGTACTGGATGGATTACATTCTTATTTTTACACGGTAACAGTTTCTTATGATGGATTTGATCCAAACGAGAAAACGGAATTTTATTCGATGGAAGATGAATGTGAAAAAATTGAGCAGGAAATCAGGAAAAAGTATGGCGGGAGAATTAAAGCAGCGTATGGGTGTTCCCTTGGAGGAAGCTTTGTATCCCTTCTGATCCAGCGGAAAAGAATCCATATAGATCACGGTATCATTGGGAGCAGTGACATGGATGAGGCAGGACATCTTGTGGCTAAAATTCAGTCATCCATGGTAGTGCCTTTTATGTATAAAATGGTACATACAGGTACTCTTCCATAATTTATGCAGAAAAAGCTGGATAAGACAGACGGTGGCAAAAAAGAATTATATAATGGATTTTTAAATATGTTTGGAATCGGTAAGGGAGGAAGTCCATGGATTACGAAACAGAGTATTTATAATCAGTTCTATTCTGATCTGGTTACGAAAGTCCAACATGGAATTGATGTGCCTGGAACAACGATTCATGTGTTTTACGCAACCAAGATGGGTGAAAAATACGAAAAGAGATATTGTACGTATTTCAAAAATCCGGATATTCGGAAGCACAATATGCAGCATGAAGAACTGTTTTGCTGTCATAGTGCAGAGTGGGTGGAAGAAGTAAGAAAAGCAGTGGAAATGCCTGATGAAATATGACGAATTTCATTTTTATCTGGCTTCCAGCTTTTTATAACGCAGAAATATTTTATAAAATGAGCAGAATTGTACTTTTTCTGGTTAAAATAGTGCAAGTTTTTCAGGGGAAAATAATATAAAATAGATTGGATAAGTATGAACAGAAAAAGGAGATAACTTAAGATGAAACAGCTCACAAGACTTTTTATCCCAATCTGTCTGGAAACACTATTTTATATGCTGTCCGGTATGGTTGACACTCTGATGTTATCCGCAGTTGGAGACTATGCAGTCGGGGCGGTGGGAACGGCAAACAGTTATATTGGAATTTTTATCATAATGTTTTCTATCATATCTTCCGGCATGGTTTCGGTCATGACGCAGAATATTGGCGCAGGCAGACCGGGAGTTGCCTATCAGGCAAGGCAGCTTGGATTATTATTTAATGCTGTTGCAGGCGTGCTTATGGCTGTATTTTTATTTTCGGGAGCAGGAGCAATCCTTCGTATGGTAGGAATTGCGGATGCATTGTATGAACCGGCGTTGATTTATCTTAAAATTGTCGGGGGTGGGTGTATATTAAATGCGGTCATTCCTATCTTTTCAAGCTATCTGCGCGCATTCGGATATACAAAGCAGCCATTATATGCCACAATCGTTGGAAATATCGTAAATTTTGTGATGAATGCAGTATTTCTTTTTGTATTGCACAAGGGTGTTGCAGGTGTCGCCGCAGCAACTGTGATCTCCAAGATCCTGAACCTGTGTATTGTACTGTATTTTTCACATAAGCTGATCTCTGCAAAAAACAGCACAGAGAGGATCGCAAATAAGACAGTCTTAGGGCAGATCGTGAAAGTCGGACTTCCATCTGCATGTGAGACGGCACTCTATAATGTTGCAATGATGCTTGTCATCCGTTTCCTGAACCAGATGGATGCAGAAGGACTGAATGTGACAGCCAGATCTTATACGGCAACAATCAGTAATTTTTCCTATTGTGTCGGTGCAGCACTGGCACAGGCAAATGCGATCATGACAGGCTGGCACATCGGTGCTGGGGAACTCGAAGAGTGTGACAGAGGGACAAAGCGGGCGGCATTTGTCGGAGTATGTGTGGCAGTCTGCATGGAGACAGCAATTGTGCTTGGTTCCGGTTTTATTATGCCGCTCTTTACAGACAATCCGGAAATGACTGCGCTGGTTCGCAAGCTGCTGGCGATCGATATTGTACTTGAGATTGGACGCGTGACGAATCTTGTGTTTGGACAAGCCTTAAAAACAAGCGGAGATGCAGTGTTCCCGGCAGTGATCGCAGCCGTTTTCATGTTTGTTTTTGCGGTGGGAGGCACATGGCTGTTTGGAATTTCCATGGGACTTATGGCTGTGGGAGCGTATATTGGGCTTGCAAGCGATGAGTGTGTGCGGGCTGTCGGCATGGTATGGCGCTGGAAAACCGGGAAGTGGAGAACAAAGAAGCTTGTGTGAGCAGGAAGCGGAGTTGATTTATGTTTAATTGAAAGTGATGAGGTCGTGGAATGCGACCTCATTATTATATGTGAACATGAAATAGCAGTAGGCAGAATGAAAGAGTTGGGGTACAATAAAAGCATAGATTTTGAAGCCTAAAAGAAATCATTTTGAGAGACTAATCTGGAGCTTCAAAATGGAAAAGCGGACTATGGAAAAAAAACTATGAAAAGGCTATCATCAGAATTAAAAGAAAAATATGGCAAAGGCTTTGACTTTAGCAGTCTTTATAAATATGTGAAATTTCATCAGGAATTTCCTCAAATTTCGGACTCACTGCGTCCAAAGTCTGGGCGTCCTTTGTCATGGACGCATTATAGAATTTTGCTTCAGGAAACATCACCAGAGGCACGAGCATGGTATGCAAAAGAGGCACAGGAGCAAGCTTGGTCAGTTCGGACTTTACAAAGGAATATTTCGTCGCAGTATTATTACCGAATGCTTATGTCTCAAAGTGTAGAACCTGTTTTACAGAAAGTGAATTGGAGCAGAGAATTATCACGCATATTCAAAAATTTCTTATGGAGCTGGGGAAAGGGTATGCGTTTGTAGCAAGACAACAGCATATTAGAAACTGAAAAAGAAGATTATTACATTGATCTTGTTTTTTACAATTACATTTTGAAGTGCTTTGTATTGATTGATTGCATGGGCACGAACAATTATTTGCATCTAAATATAAAACCTGCCTTCCATCAGAAGAACAGCTTCGGGAAGAGATTGAAATTCAGAAGCGATTTTATTATTTACAGAAAGAAGAAGACAAAGAAAATAAAGATTTTTAAAATATGAGTAGAGAAAGGCGTGAGTCATAAAAATATGGCTTGCGTCTTTTCATGTCTGGAAAGAAAGTGATATAGAATGGCACAAATCTCACAGTATGAGCTTGTGCTTCATAAGGACGATAACTGGAAGATTGTAGGATAAATGTTACAGCAGAATAGTATGGTAATTGTTTATCCAATCTATACTATTCTGCTTACAATTAGATTGACAAAATAAGAATCCCTCTCATATAATTGGTTGCAATGGTATTGAGGAAATACAACCTTAAATGTATAATGGGAAAGTAGCATTGCAGGAATGAGGTAGGCTAATGAATAAAATATTGATTATTGAAGATGATTTAGAAATAAATGCGTTATTGGCTGATTTTCTAAAAGAAAAAGGATATGCTGTGCATTGCCAATATGATGGACTTCATGTTCTGGATTTTTTGAATAAAGAAAAAATTGATTTGATTATACTTGATATTATGCTTCCTTATCGGAGTGGTGATATTATTTTATCTGATGTACGCAAGAAATTTACGATACCTGTTATTATTATTTCAGCGAAAGAAACTACACAAAATAAGATCGACTTGCTTCGTCTGGGAGCAGACGATTATATCACAAAACCTTTTGATATGGAAGAAGTGCTTGCCAGAATTGAAAGTAATCTGCGAAGAGTACAATTTCAAAATAGCCAGACAGAATGTTTGCAATATAACAATCTGACTTTAGACCTAGAGAAAAATACAGCATTTTTGAATGGAATAGAATTATCCTTAACCGCTAAAGAATTTGGCATTTTAGAATTGTTGATGAAATATCCAGATAAAGTATTTTCAAAATCGAATCTTTTTCAAAGTGTTTGGGATACAGAATATATTGCTGAAGATAATACACTTAATGTTCATATCAGTAATTTACGCAATAAATTAAAAGCGATATGCTCTGATACAGAATTTATTGATACTGTTTGGGGCATTGGCTACCGCCTACATAAAGCTAAGGATTAAACGTTCCTTAGCTTTATTATTTTTTTAACTTTTCTCATTACGATTTAAGAAATTCTTTAAAATTGCCCGTTATACTGGTTTAAGTAAAGGAGGTTTGGGATATGAGTTCAATTATTTTAGAAGCAAAGTCTTTAACCAAAGAATATAAACAAACATTAGCATTAGACCACATAAATTTACAAATAAAAAAAGGAAAAATTTATGGATTTATTGGTCAAAACGGAGCAGGTAAGACTACTTTTTTAAGATTAGTCACAGGGCTTGCGTTTCCAACAAGTGGTACACTTTCTTTATGGGGAAATTCTGGAACAGAAGAATTGCAGAAACAGCGTAAACGAATTGGAAGTATGATTGAAACGCCTGCTCTATTCCCGTCAATGACTGCCTATCAAAATATGGAAGTACAGCGTATTCAACGAGGCATACCAGATAAATCAGTTATTAAAAGGACATTAGATATGGTTGGATTGCAAGATACAGGTAAAAAGAGTGTCCGCAATTTTTCATTAGGTATGCGTCAACGATTGGGGATAGCGATTGCACTTTTAAATACACCAGAACTATTGATTTTAGACGAGCCTATCAATGGTCTTGACCCTGCTGGAATTGTAGAAATCAGAAATTTATTAAAAATTTTGAATAAAGAATATGGTATGACCATTTTGGTTTCAAGCCATATCTTAGAAGAATTGTATCAAACAGCATCAGAATTTATTCTGATTGACCATGGAAAAATTATAGAAGAGATTTCTGATTATGAATTAAATGAACGGTGTAAACGACATATAGCAATTAAAACAACAGATGTTCAGAAAACGGTTCTGGTTTTGGAAGAGAATCTTCATACAGATAACTTTAAACTAATGCCAGATGGCATAATTCGTTTGTATGATTATTTGAATGATTTAGAGACAGTTGCGTCTGCTTTGGCAGAATCGCACATTCTTGTAACAGGACTTTCTGTATCTGGCGATACTTTGGAGGACTATTTTTTGAGCAAAATAGGAGGAACAAAAGATGTCAAATCTCCTAAAAACTGAGTTATATAAGTTGTTTCACAGTTGGTATTTTTGGGGAATTGGAATATTCAATCTCCTTTTAAGTAGCATATTGCTGTTAGATAGTAAAGAATGCTCTTCAAACTTAATTATGGCATCATTATACAATATTCCGTTACTCTATTTTTTGAGTATAGTGTTTATAGCATTGTTCATTGGAAGTGATTTTAGTGGAAGAACTTTAAATACTTATATTACTGCCGGACATAAAAGAAGTTCTATATTTAGAGTAAAGTTAATTGTATCTCAAATAGGTTGTATTATCATTCTGGTATTTCCATTATTTGTACATGGAATTATTAGTCAATTTTATATTGGAGAAAAACTTTTTTGGAATGATAGCACATATACTATGGTTTTACTAACTCTGTTTGCCATGATAACACTGTGTGCATTACCGATGTTTTTTGCTTTTATTTTTCGTGATATGGGGAAAACACTGACAGTTTCAATGGTTTTATTTTTTGTTATGATTTTTTTGCTGAACAGTGAATCTGCACAAATAATCAGCAGAATAATACCAATGGGACAACTTAGGTTAATTTCATTGCAAAAGGTCTATTCGACAAACTTTTGCTTGTTTGTAGATTTTTTATGGAATTTTATTTTATATTTCATTGCAGGTAGTGCTTTTTTACATACAGACTTGAAATAACCGGAGGTGTTTTTTATGGATAAATTATTAAAACTGGAAAAATATCAGTTGTTACATAATTCTATTTACTGGTGTGGTATGATTGGAATATTTATTTTAGGATTTTTTACAGCAGATACTTATGTTACAGAGGTCATGGGACCGACAGAAGAAATTGCTTCTTCTCTTGCTGATATTTTTAATGGAATGGTGTATGATTCTACGTTTCTTCTTATCATCATGTCGGCTATACTTGCATTGATTTTAGGACAGGAATTTTCTAAGAGAACAATAAACTTAGAGGTCAGTGCTGGACATTCCAGAAAACAAATTTTTACAAGTAAAATAATATCGTATTTAATTGCTTTTAATCTTATGGCTCTTGTCTATCCAGTTTCAGGGTGCATAAGGGAATTTGGACGCTTTGGTGTTGCAGACGTGGGAATGTTTTTTTACAATATTATAAAAGCAATCATTTATTCTTGTCTGCTTAATAGTGCGATATTTCTAATTGCAATACTTATTTGTTGCTATTTACAGGATGCTGTAAAAGCAACCTCGGTTACAGCAATTATTATTTTTGGTCTTAGCTTATATCTTGGCTATGGAATGATGTTGAGATTACCAGTCGTTTTTTTACCTACTTATCAAATCAGAATCGTTGTCAGCATGAAAACCTTTTTTCAACCGATAGCTATTTTAGTAGGATGTATATGGTCTGGTATATTGGTATTGCTTTCGTGGATAAAATTTTGTAAATGTGATTTTAAATAGGTGGAGAAAATGTCTAACATAGAATGGATTTTAATTATCATAACAATATTTTTAGTAATACTGCTATTTCGATATATTCAATTAAAAAAACAAATCCGTAATCTTGCGGATCAAGTTAATGAATTGAATTCTGGAAATTCACAGCAGATGTTAGACATTTCGTTGATTGATAAAGATTTAGAAAGACTGGCTGGTATATTGAATCAATATAATATCAGACAACGACAGGCTGTTGCAGGCGTATTACGCAATGAAGAGTATTTAAAAGAATCTGTTGCTAATATATCACATGATTTGCGTACACCTCTTACAGTCATTCTTGGTCATTTACAATTATTGCAAAAAGAAAATTGGGAATCCAGTCAAGCACAGCGTGTAAAAGTGATTTTTAGCAAAGCCGAAAAAATGAAAGAATTGGTAGAAACATTCTATGACCTTTCTATTTTGGAGGAACAGCAGACAGTTCCAGAAAAAGAAAAGTTTAATATATCTAATATGTTAATAAATTTAATTACGGAAAATGCCGTTGCATTAGAAAAGGAGAATATTTTACCCGAAATAAATCTCCCAGATTATTCAATATACGTATATTCTGATAAAAATATGGTAGAACGAATTTTACAAAATCTGTTGACAAATGCAATTAAGTATTCTGTTGGAACGATAAAAATAACACTTATGGAGAAAGAAAATAATAATATTATATTTACCATTGAAAATCCAATGAGTGACAGTTCAGAAATTGATTGCAATCGACTTTTTGACCGTTTTTATACAGGCGATAAATCAAGACATAATGGAAGTACAGGATTGGGACTTGCGGTAGTAAAAACACTTGTTGCCATTCTTGGCGGAAATATTGTTGCAAAAGTACATGCCAATAGCCTTATTATTACTCTTGAATTATAAAGTATTGAAGATATATTCGTATGATAATTCATTGAAGAGTGGACATCAAAATGTAAAGTCAATAGTTTGTAAAGTTCAGTTACAAACTATTGGCTTTTTTCATTACTGTGTAACAAGTAAATTTACGATAAAGAAATAAGGATAGTCGGCTCTTATTTGTTGTCTGCGGAGCAGATCAACAAATAAATGTTGAAGAATCTGTATAGGAAAACAGAGAAAACAAGAAGCAAATCACTTCTTATTCTCTCTGCTGTTCAAGATACCGTCAATCGTACCTTGAATGATTTTTAATTCATTATCACTCAATAAATCAAGTGACGAATCTATCTGACGGCGGGCTGTGTTTTTCTCAACATTCTTCGCTGGATAGAAATACTCGTCAACAGATATATTGAACATTGTAACTAAATCATGGAATAACTGAAAGCTAGGGTGTTTTCCGATATTTTCAATATCTGCGATATGACGTTCTCCGTAAAAGACTTTATCGTCTAAATCATTTCTGGAAAGCCCTGCTTTCTCTCTGGCTTCTCTGATTGCCAGTCCTAAAGGACGAAAATCAAAGCTGTGTGTATCTTTCTTTTTTCTCATTTTTAATCACCTAGCATGAGTTTATACTTCATGTTGTGCGATTAGAATGTATTAAAAACTCATATTATATGCATTATAAATTCAAATAAAGTATTACCTAGTTCGGTAAATAAAAAAACCGTTCTGTTGGTAATCTCTTTTATAATGTCCAAAAATATAGGGACGGTTTTGGTATAACCAGAGCTGTCCTTTTCTATTTTCAAAGGATTGCTCTGGTCAAGGAGCAATTTGTGATTCTAGTAAGAAAATCAGACAAATATATTTTCCCAAGAATTTGTCGTAAAAATGTGGTCAAATCAAGAAAATCGAGTGAGAAAGAGAATGTTACGCCATGCACAGCGAGGGAATAAATTCCCTCGCTGTCGGGCTGTCGCCCTATATATTTCCATGAAAGAAACCTCCTTTTCAAGCAAGCTTGAAGGAGGTTTTTCCCTGTAAATATGCATGGCTTGTAGAGTTCACAAATTCTTCACAAAAAATTAGCACTCTACTATTGACAGTGCTAACAAACGGGTGTATAACATAGTCAGAACAAAGGAAGAGAACAAAAGAAGGACAAAGAGATCCGAAAAGGTTTCAAAGAATGAAAGTTCTATGAGTTCTCCGGACATCCCAGTTCCAAAGAAACAAGGTAATAAAGCATGAGATATCCACGAGAAAGCGGATACCGTAGAAAAAGGAGAGATGACTTATGTTGATGCCTAGTATTTTTGGAGAAGATTTATTTGATGATTTGTTTGATTTACCATTTTATGATGACAGTAAGGTTGAGAAGAAATTGTATGGCAGACATGCAAAGAACCTTATGAAAACGGATATCAAGGAAATGGATAACGGCTATGAGCTGATTATTGATTTACCTGGATTCAAGAAAGATGAGATTAAGGTATCGTTAGACAATGGATATTTGTCCATCGCCGCTGCAAAAGGTCTTGACAAAGATGAGCAGGAGAAAGATACCGGCAAGTACATCCGGAGAGAACGTTATGCAGGTTCCTGCGAGCGTAGTTTCTATGTTGGTGATGATATGACAGAGGAAGATATCAAGGGCGAGTTCAAACATGGTATCTTAAAACTGTTTGTTCCAAAGAAGGAAGCAAAACCGGCAGTGCCGGAACGTAAATTCATCGCAATTGAAGGATGATCATTTTGCACAGAAAGTAACCTACAGACCGGAAAGCCTATAGGCATTGGAAAGGAAGGATACATTATGGCAGACAAGAATCCAAAACACATGTTAAAGAAAAAACAGGTAAAAGCAAAAGATAAGAAAAAACATGTATATGAATAACATATACATGAAGAAGGAAAACTGAACATAGAAAGCGAGAAAATCGCATAAAGAAAGAAGCCTGCAGATGTAATCAGAAGTTACAGCTGCAGGCTTCTTTACTTTTAGTAAACTGTGATGAAACCTTCAAATTCCGGCCAGAACTCACGGATGTTGCGGGTGAGATCCTCTAAAATATCAATTCCTTTTGTATGCAATCAATTTTTCACTGCCAACTATTAGAGCTTGTGCTGCGTGGTTATGCAATGAAATCTTTCTGGCTTTGGCGCATTTGTTTCTGGTATTGTTTGGGAGAAACGTGCAGGTGTTTTGAAAACTGTTTAATAAAGTAACTCGTTGTGCAGAAACCAACGGCAGAAGCAATCTCGGTCACGTTCTGGGTAGTTGAAACTAACAGCTTCTCTGCTTCCCGGATACGGATCTCATTCAGGTAATCACTGAAATTCATATGTAAGAGCCGGTTGAAGCTTCTGGAAAAATAGCTGTAGCTTAAATTGCAGAGTTTTGCCATTTCCGCGGCGCTGATTGGCTTTTCGTAGTTGGAGATCATATAAGTTAAGGCGGGGGAAAGCTGCTGTTTTAACTGCTGGTTTTCAAAATCTTCCAAAAGAGGTTCTTCGCCGTTTGCGTGCCAGTAGCGCAGCAGCCACAAAAAAATGCTTCCGATATGATTTTTAATGGCAAGTTCGTAGCCATACTGTTTTTCTTCGGATTCGCGGATGATCTCATTCATCAGTTCCGGGACAGCGGAATGGTGGCTGTTTAACACGGAAGACGGGATTACTTTTTCATAAATACTGTTTTCCGTGATAAAAGGAAGCAGATATTTCAGCTCAAAATGGCTCTGTGTCATGCCGTCGTAGATCAGTTCTGGGAGAAAACGTACCACGATATAAGAACCGCCCTCTGCAGAGAGCGCGTCAATCTGGTGCACTTCTCTGGAATTGATGATCACAAAATCTCCGGCGGCAAATTCGTGGTAAATTCCGTTCAGATAAATGCGGAAATGACCGGACAGCGCGTAGAGCATTTCGATATAGGAATGAAAATGCGCAGGAAATACATTGCCTGATTTCTCTGCTTTTTCAATGTGACATAAATACTGACAGGCGATTCCGTCAATATATTGTTTTCCTTCTTCAGGATAAGCCATAGAAAACCTCCAATGACAAAATTGTTGTATTTTTGGATAGAAAAATTATAGCATGCAGGGGAAGATTTGACTAGAATAAATGTATCTATTATAAGATGATTGCAAAATATTTCTAATAAGAAAGCAAGGAGATCTGTGATGAAAAATAATCTGAATAAAAATTTTGGAACGGCATGCAGAGCTGCGGCAGCAGAAGGCGCGGTTTTATTGAAAAATGAGGGAGACATGCTTCCATTAAAAAAAGAGGAGATCGTTTCGGTATTTGGAAGATGCCAGTTTGAGACTTACCGCAGCGGAACCGGTTCCGGCGGAGCCGTGAATGTGCCATATGCGGTGAGCATTTATGAGGGCATGAAGGAAAGCGGTAGTTTTTCCATGAATGAGGAACTGGCGGAGGTTTACAGAGAGTGGCTGACAGAGCATCCGTTTGATAATGGCGGTGGCGGCTGGGCGGCAGAGCCGTGGCATCAGACTGAAATGGTGATCACGGAGGAACTTGCTGCATCTGCAAGAGAAAAATCGGAAAAGGCAGTGTTTATCATAGGACGTACTGCCGGAGAAGATAAGGACTATGCGAATGAGCCGGGAAGCTATCTTCTGACACCGGAAGAACTGGAGAATCTGCGTGTCTTGACAGAGCGTTTTGAACAGGTGGCTGTCCTTTTGAATGTATCAAACATCATTGATATGAGCTGGCTTGAGAATCCTGCATACAAGAATCATATCCGTTCGGTTCTTTATATCTGGCAGGGTGGCATGGAAGGTGGAAATGCAGTTGCAGATCTTTTGAGTGGAAAAGTATCTCCAAGCGGAAAGCTGACGGACACCATTGCACACTCACTGTCTGATTACCCGGCGGCAAACGATTTCGGGGATACCGTGCGCAATTTTTATACGGAAGACATTTATGTCGGATATCGTTATTTTGAGACGTTCTGCCCGGAAAAAGTCATGTATGAGTTCGGATATGGAATTTCCTATACAACTTTTGAAATTGAGATTTTAAAGGCTGAGACGGTTGCAGAAGAAGGAAACAGAGAGGATGAACTGACGAAATCAGATGCCGGAGATGCAAATCATGCAGTTGTGAAAATTACAGCCATAGTTAAAAATACAGGCAATGCAAAAGGAAAAGAAGTTGTTCAGGTTTATGTGGAAGCGCCGCAGGGAAAACTTGGAAAACCGGCAAGAGAATTAAAAGCATTTGCCAAGACAAAAGAGTTAGCACCGGGAGAAAGCCAGCAGCTTGTGTTGACAATTCCGGTAAAAAATCTCGCATCCTATGACGATTCCGGTGTGACAGGACACAAATCCTGCTATGTGTTAGAAGCAGGAGCGTATGTGTTCCATGTTGGAAACAGTGTGCGTAACACACAGATTGCAGATGTGGATGCAAAAGGCGCATACGAGGTAAAAGAACTCTGCGTGACCAAGGCTTTGCAGGAAGCACTTGCACCGACAGAACATTTTGAACGCATCCGTCCGGAACAAAAGAAGGAAGGTGGAACATATCAGATTGCCAGAGAGAATGTGCCACAACAGACGATCTCGCTCGAAGAACGAATCCGTAAGCATTTGCCACAGGAGCTGACCATTACAGGGGATCAGGGAATCCGTTTTTCGGATGTCGCAGACGGAAAAAAAACACTCGAAGCATTTATCGCGCAGTTAAAGAAAGAAGAACTCGCCACGATCGTGCGCGGAGAGGGAATGAGCAGTCCAAAAGTTACACCGGGAACAGCCTCAGCTTTCGGTGGAGTGAGCGACAGCCTGCATGATTACGGAATCCCGGTTGCCTGCTGTGCAGACGGTCCTTCCGGTATCCGCATGGAAAATGGTATGAAAGCAACACAGCTTCCAATCGGAACACTGCTTGCATGTTCTTTTAACCTTCCAATGGTGGAGGAGTTATATGTCATGGAAGGAAAAGAATTGCTTGCAAACGAGGTGGATACGCTGCTTGGACCTGGTATCAACATTCACCGTTATCCTTTAAACGGACGTAATTTTGAGTATTTCAGCGAAGATCCTTATGTGACAGGATGTTTTGCGGCAGTAGTGACAAGAGGAATAAAAAAAGGCGGTTCTTATGCAACCGTGAAGCATTTTGCAGCAAATAATCAGGAGACAGCAAGACACACCGCGGATTCAGTTGTATCGGAACGTGCGCTCCGGGAAATTTATCTGAAAGGATTTGAGATTGCCGTAAAAGAAGGAGAAGCCGCTTCGATCATGACATCGTATAATCCTGTAAATGGTCACTGGACCTCCTCCAATTATGATCTGAATACCACAATCCTAAGAGATGAGTGGGGCTATCAGGGCATCGTGATGACAGACTGGTGGGCAAGTTTGAATGATGTTGTAAAAGGAGGCGTGCAGGATCACACATCACTTTCTTCCATGGTGCGCTCCCAGAATGACCTCTATATGGTTGTCAATAACAACGGTGCAGAGATCAACGCAGCCGGGGATGACATTTTAGAAGCATTAGACAATGGAAAATTGACAATTGGTGAACTGCAGCGTTCCGCAAAAAATATCTGTCGTTTTATTTTAAATGCGCCGGTCATGAAGCGTTCGTTAAGACCATTAGAGGAAGTGAAGGCGTTTGAACCATTGCCTGATCAGGAGAACAGTGAAGCGAAGGCAGCAATAGAAGGCAGGAGCAGGAACCCGGAGGAAAATCTGAGATTTTTCCCGAAAGACAATGTAAAACAAAGATTTTATGTAAATCAAGAAGGTGTGTATGCGCTGATCATCAGATTTGCTTCTCCACAGCCGGATCTCGCACAGGCAGCAGCGAATCTCTACATTAACGAAAAACTGTCCTATACCCTGCAGACAAGCGGCACAATGGGAATGCCAAATATGCAGAAGCTCTGCAGGCTGAAATTAAAACAAGGCTATTATGAGCTTCGTACAGAGGTTGTAAAACCAAAGCTGGAAATTGAGTGGGTGGAGCTGCGAAGATAATTTTTTGATAGATAATTCAAAAACATAATGCATTTTTTTTTCGGATATGATAATATGGTAAAAAGCAGTTTTTCTATATTACCTGTGCGGTCGCTGTATTTGATACAGTCTGACAGAGACATTGATGTATTGGCAACTATAGGTTTAGTTGTTTGCAGCGATTAGATCGTACAGTGTTCACAAATACCTTTTATTCTTAGTCAATGATCCCTGAAAATCTTGCTTTTGAAAACCCATTGTAATATAAAGCAGGATTTAATCAGAAAGATAACAGTTCACGACATGAGTTCTGGTATAAGAATGAAATCGGAACGATTCCACAGTAGCTTCTGTTTCAGGATAGCGTTGGAAGAATGAAAGCACTCATACATCCTGCTTTATAAGTTTTTATTTTAAAGGAGGAACTACTATGAGTGGAAACAGAGAGTATAAAAGTGATGTGTTCTGTATGCTGATGCAGGACAAGGAGAGAGCATTAGAGCTTTACAATGTGATGAATGGCTCATCCTATGATGATCCGGATGCTGTCGAGATGAAAACCTTAGATGGCGGCATCTCATTGTCCGTCAGAAATGATGCGGCATTTGTTGTGGATGCAAGGTTAAGCATCTATGAGCACGAGTCAACTGTTTGTCCGAATATGCCGGTTCGCAGCCTGATTTACTTTACAGCGATCATTTCTGAATATCTAAGCAGCAGGGATGATGGAAGCAGGCTTCATAGGAACATATACGGACGGAGACTTGTGAAGATACCAACACCGCAGTTTGTAGTCTTTTATAACGGAGAAGAAAAACAGCCGGAGATACAGGAACTAAGGCTTTCGGATGCATTTGAGAAGCCAACGGATGATCCGAAGCTCGAATTAAAATGCATGGTTTATAACATCAACACCGGAAAGAATAAAAAACTCATGGAGCAGTGCCGGTGGTTAGACGAATATATGATCTTTGTAAACAAAGTCAGGGAATATCATCATGGAAATACAGAACAGGAATTATTATCCGATATTGAGAAGGCAATCGATTATTGCATTGATAATGATATCCTGCGTGATTTCCTGAAGACGCGTAGAAGTGAGGTGGTAAAGAATATGCAGCTTGATTATACGTTTGAACGTCAGATCGAACTTGAGCGCGCAGATGCGATTGAGGAAGGACGAGAGCAGGGACGAGAAGAAGGACGAGAAGAAGGTCGTACGCATGAAGTTTATCAGTCTGTGGCTGACGGAGATTATTCTATACAGCGCGGAGCACAGAAGCTTTCTATGACAGTTGATGAATTGAAGCAGGCAATGATAAAAGCCGGATACACAATTGCAGATTGAGCATTTGCATCAGATAGCTTGTTATTTGGAAAATCAATGATAAACTCAATAATAGGATGTGGCTTCGGAAAGGAGCAGGTAAAGAGATGGGAAGATTTGTAAATCCAGATAACAGTGCATTTCAGGTAACATTAAATTCTGAAATTTATGTGGATAAAACAGGATTGATCGAGGAAACGAATAAGGTTTTAGGCACGACACAGGGATTGATCTGTAACAGCCGACCGAGACGATTTGGAAAGTCGACAACTGCCAATATGCTTGTTGCATATTATAGCAAAGGCTGCGATTCAGAGAAGATGTTTTCTTCCATGAAGATTGCAGAGAAAGAAGATTTTAAAAAATATCTGAACAAATTTGACGTGATCCATATTGATATTCAGTGGTTTCTGTCGAATGTTCAGGATGCAGACAGTGTGGTTGACTATATTACTGCAAGTGTTCTGGAAGAATTGGTAAAAATGTATCCAGAACAGTTATTGGATGAAAATCTCACTTTGTCAGATGCATTGTCGCGTATCAAAGAAACCACAGGTCACAAATTTATCATCATCATCGATGAATGGGATGTGTTGATTCGTGATCAGTCCACAAATAAAAAGGCACAGGAAGAATATATCAATTTTTTAAGAGGGCTGTTTAAGGGAGTTGAGCCTACCAAGTATATTGAACTTGCGTATCTGACAGGAATACTGCCGATCAAAAAACAGACCACACAGTCGGCATTAAATAATTTTTATGAATTTACAATGTTAAATCCGGGAAGATTCGCTCCTTATATTGGATTTACAGAGGATGAAGTAAAACAATTGTGTACCCGGTATGGTCAGGAATTTGATGAAGTAAAGAGATGGTATGATGGATATATATTAAAAGAGTATCATGCCTATAATCCGAAGGCGGTTGTTGGAGTGATGTTAGATGGAACATTCCAGAGTTACTGGTCACAGACCAGTACATTCGAATCAATCCGTCCATTTATCAACATGGATTTTGATGGATTGAAAACGGCTATTATTGAGATGATGTCCGGAAATGCGATCAAGGTAAAAACGACCACTTTCCAGAATGATATGGTATCCATAAAGAACAGAGACGATGTGCTCACTTTACTAATTCATCTCGGTTATCTTGCATATGACCAGAAGGGAAAACTTGCCTATATTCCAAATGAGGAAATTCGTGGAGAATTTGTGGATGCGGTTGAGGAGAGCAAGTGGACAGAATTAAGGCAGTTTGAACAGGAATCGGAAAAATTGTTAGAAGCCACGCTGGATATGGATGAAGCGGCTGTTGCTGATCAGATTGAAAAAATACACACGGAATATGCATCTGTAATTACTTATCATAATGAAAATTCACTGAGCAGCGTGCTTTCCATTGCATATTTAAGTTCAATGGAATATTATTTTAAACCGATCAGGGAATTACCGACAGGACGCGGATTTGCGGATTTTGTTTTTATTCCAAAGCCTGAGTATGTGGGTTATTATCCGGCTCTCGTTGTGGAATTAAAATGGAATCAGGATGTGCAGACAGCACTCAGCCAGATAAAGGAGAAAAAATATCCGGAATCATTGCTGCAATACACTGGAAATATTTTGCTTGTCGGAATCAATTATGATAAGGAAAGTAAAAAACATGCATGTGTAATGGAACAATATCAGAAATAAAAAATTGCGAAACTCATTTTATGGGTTTCGCAATTTTTTATAGGGAGAAAATCAATGATTTATGTAATTTTATTGGCTATCTTACATATGTTCTACCGCAGCGCGTTCAATTGAAAGTCCCTCGGTATAGCGTTTCATAAATGCTTCAAATCCTGCGGCATCTTTTGGATCAGGAGCAGCTTTACTTCCGGTGTTGCCCTTGAATACATGATCGACAAGATAAGAATCTAAAGTCTCACCGTCTTTTTTATTTACCATATAAGAGGCGAGAAGCGCCATTCCCCAGGCACCACCTTCTCCGGCTGTTTCCATGACAGAAACAGGAGTATTTAAGGCAGCTGCGAGAATGTTCTGACCTACGCCTTTTGTTTTAAAGAGACCGCCGTGTCCGAAGATTTCGTCAATTTTTACTCCTTCTTCTTTGATCAGAATATCCAGACCTGTTTTTAAAACGGCAAGGGAGGCATACAGGTTGGTACGCATAAAGTTTGCAAGGGTAAAAGCACTGTCAGGAGTTCTTACGAACAGCGGACGACCTTCTTCAAAGCCAGTAATATGTTCGCCGGAAAAATAGTTATAGGCTAACAGACCGCCACAGTCTGCGTCGCCTTCCATTGCTTTGTGGTAAAGTGTGCCGTAAAGATCGTTCATGGAAAGGTCAATGCCGACAGCCTTGGAAAATTCATGGAACAGATTTACCCAGGCATTTAAGTCGGAAGTACAGTTGTTGCAGTGTGCCATGGCAACCAGATTTCCGGTTGGTGTGGTCACAAGGTCGATCTCGTCATGCACTTCTTTTAAATCCTGCTCTAAAACAACCATTCCAAATACGGAAGTTCCGGCAGAAACATTACCGGTACGGACAGCAACGCTGTTGGTTGCAGTCATTCCGGTACCAGCATCACCCTCAGCAGGTGCGATCGGAACACCAGCCTTTAAACTGCCGGAAACATCTAATTTTTTTGCTCCTTCTTCGGTAAGATGACCAGCAGCCTCACCAGCAAGCGCAACTTTCGGAAGCAGATTTCTTAAATGAAAAGCATAACCCATGGAAGCAGCTTTTTCATCAAACTGATCGATCATGTTCTGGTTGTAATCTTTTGTCTGAATGTCAATTGGAAACATACCGGAGGCTTCTCCGATTCCAATGACTTTTTCACCTGTTATCTGCCAGTTGATGTAGCCGGCTAAGGTGAGCAGGGAATCGATTTTTGCAAGGTGAGGCTCTTTTTTTAACATTGCCTGATAAAGGTGGGCAATGCTCCAGCGCTGTGGAATGTGATAGTGGAACAGACGGGTAAGTTCCTCAGATGCCTCTCCGGTAATCGTATTCCGCCAGGTACGGAATGGAACGAGAAGTGTTCCTTCTTTATCAAATGCCATATAACCGTGCATCATGGCAGAAAAGCCAAGAGATGCGAGGTTTGTAATGGTACAGTCATATTTTTCTTTTACATCTTTTAAAAGATTGCTGTAACAGTCTCTTAAACCGTCCCATATCGCATCTAAGCTGTAAGTCCAGATGCCGTCTACAAGCTGGTTTTCCCAGTCGTGGTTGCCCTGTGCGATTGGTTCATTGTCCGGTCCGATCAATACCCCTTTGATTCTTGTGGAACCGAATTCGATACCAAGGACAGCTTTGCCACTCTCAATATATTCTTTATAGTTTGTCATACCTTATTCTCCTTTTTACTGTCCGTAATAAGCGTTAGCACCGTGTTTACGGAAGAAATGTTTATCGCGGATACAATCCGGTGCAGGTTTTACCTTTGGATTGATCAGCTCGGTTTTCGCTGCCATTTTTGCAACTTCTTCTAAGACAACTGCATTGTGAACCGCTTCGGCGGCATCTTTGCCCCATGCAAAAGGACCGTGGTTTGTACATAAAACACCCGGTGTATGCATCGGGTTGATTCCGCGTGTCTCAAATGTTTCAATGATGACAACTCCGGTATTTTTTTCATAAGCGGAGTCAATCTCTTCAGGTGTCAGGTTTCTTGCACAAGGGATCGGTCCGTAAAAATAGTCTGCGTGAGTTGTGCCATAAAGAGGAATATCACGTCCTGCCTGTGCCCAGGAAGTGGCTTCCGGGGAATGCGTATGGACGACACCGCCGATCTCTGGATATTTTTTATATAATTCCAGATGTGTTGGAGTATCGGAACTTGGTTTGTAGTTTCCTTCGATCTTATTTCCATTCAGATCCATGACAACCATGTCATCCGGAGTTAATTTATCATAATCAACACCACTTGGTTTGATAACAAAATATCCGGTCTCGCGGTCGATACCGCTGACATTTCCCCAGGTGTAGGTGATAAGTCCACGGCGGGGAAGCTCCATATTGGCTTCATAAACCTGTTTTTTTAATTCTTCTAACATTGTTATACGCTCCTAAATTATGTAGTGCATATCTGCTCAGAAAATTCAGCAGATTAGCGGTATACAATCTCGCCAAGTGCAAGATCACGCTTAAAGTCACGGATTTTAGTATCCTTGTCGATATAAACAGCCTCGATACCCATAGCTTCTGCCCAGTCACCCATTTGATCTGCGGTCAGGTCATAAGTAAATGCAGTGTGGTGTGCACCGCCGGCAAGAATCCATGCTTCTGCACCAGTTCTAAGATCCGGCTGTGGAAGCCAGAAGTTTGTTGCAGTAGGTAATTTTGGCATAGGTTTTTCTGTTTTCTTGCAATCCACGTCATTGATGATAAGACGGAAACGGTTGCCAAGATCAATTAAGGAAGTAGCAATACCGTGACCTTCTTTGGAAGTAAATACTAATCTTGCAGGATCTTCTCTGTCTCCCATGGAAAGCGGCTGGCATTTAATGCTGATCGGACCGTCTGCGATAGAAGGGCAGATCTCAAGCATATGAGCTTCTAAGATTCCTTCTTTTCCCGGTACGAGATTGTAGGTGTAGTCCTCTAACATAGAGGTTCCTTTTGCATCTTTCATTCCGGCAGTCATAATCTTCATTAAGCGGACCATAGCGGCAACTTTCCAGTCACCCTCTGCACCGAAGCCGTATCCTTTTTCCATTAATCTCTGGATTGCAAGACCCGGAAGCTGTTTTAATGCACCGAGATCGCCAAAGTGTGTAACGATCGCCTGATAGTTCTTTTCCTCTAAGAAACGTTCGAAACCTAATTCAATCTGAGCCTGAACTGCTGCGTGGCGTTTGAATTCAGCAGGATCTCTGCCTTCCAGTAAAATTTCGTATTTATCATAGTATTCGTCTACTAATTCGTTTGTATCAGATTCGGATACAGCAGCGACAGATTCTGCGATCTCATTTACCGGATAAGCATCCACTTCCCAGCCGAATTTTAACTGAGCCTCTACCTTATCACCCTCGGTAACGGCTACGTTTCTCATGTTGTCAGCAACACGCATGACTCGGATATGGCTGCTTTCGATGATACCGATCGCTGTGCGCTGCCATGCTGCGATTTTTTCCTGAACTTCTTTTTCAGACCAGTGCCCGACAACTACTTTTCTTGGGATTCTCATACGTGTTACGATATGACCATATTCGCGGTCACCGTGGGCAGCCTGGTTTTCGTTCATGAAATCCATGTCGATCGTGTCATATGGAATCTCGACATTGTACTGTGTATGTAAATGAAGTAATGGTTTTCTTAATTCCTGTAATCCTAAGATCCAGGATTTTGCAGGAGAGAAGGTGTGCATCCAGGTGATGACACCGGCACATTCCTCGTCAATGGTTGCTTCGTTGAATGTTTTGCGGATCAGTTCGTTTGTGATCAGTGTTGGTTTCCATACAACTTCGTATGGCAAAACGCCGGATGCATTTAAAGCGGCTACAATTTCTTTTGAGTGTGCTGCAACATGTGCAAGGCATTCATCCCCATATAAATCCTGTGAACCTGTGCAGAACCAAAATTTGTAATTTTTTTGTAATTTCATTTTTCTTCTCCTTTCAACCCCCGGTTGATAAATTGTTAATGTTTATTTTGTGATTTAAGTGTACAACTTGTATATATAGGTATACAAGTTGTTTTTGAATTGAATATATGCAAGAAGAAAATGGCGAAAATTAAGCATTTAATGAAAAAATAAAGTTGTATATTTCTACTTTACAAAACATACAAGTTGTGCCATGCTTATGGAAAGGGAATGGATATAAGGAGCGGGGATGAAAGAACCAAAGTTTTTACAATTGAAAGAGGATATAAAATTAAAAATTATTCATAAGGAGTGGAATGCAGGGGAGAAAATTCCTTCAGAAAATACGCTTGCCGGGCAGTATCACATCAGCCGACAGACGGTGCGCAAGGCGATCGGGGAACTGGCGGAGGAAGGATTTCTCTATGCAGAGCATGGGAGAGGAACGTTTGTATCGGAGCGCACGATCCACACAAGAACTTCCAAGAATATTGCGGTGGTGACTACCTATTTGTCAGATTATATTTTTCCGAGACTAATCCAGGGGATTGAGCAGGTGCTTACGGCAAATGGTTACAGTATTATGCTCAAAACAACAAGAAATTCGAGAGCTGCGGAGGCACGCTGTATGGAGGAACTGCTGTCGAAGGATATTGACGGACTTATCATTGAGCCAAGCAAAACGCAGATTTCCTGCAGACATACAAGCCTTTATGACCAGATGGATGAATATGGGATTCCGTATGTGTTTATTCAGGGATATTTTGAGCAGATGAAGAAGAAGCCATATGTGCTGATGGACGATATGAAGGGCGGATATCTGATCACAAAATATCTGATCGAGTTAGGACATAAGAATATCCATGGTATTTTTAAGGCAGATGATATGCAGGGACAGGCCAGACACAAGGGATATGTCAAGGCACTGCAGGAGGCAGGGATGTTATACGATCCGGATTCGGTTACATGGTTTTACACGGAAGACAAGGAAGTGAAACCGCGGGAGACGATCAGCAACGCGATTTGTGCAGACATACCGATGGATGCTGTGGTCTGCTACAATGATCAGATTGCAGTTGAAGTCATCCGGACATTACGCGAATTTGGCAAAAAAGTACCCCGTGACGTTTCGGTCACAGGGTTTGATAATTCGCTTCTCGCAAAAGATAATCATATTCCAATCACGACAATTTCACATCCGCAGGACAAACTTGGCAGAATGGCGGCAGAACTTCTGCTCCGGCTGATCCGTGGCGAAGCACTCACGGAGGAGGAACTTCACATCCGCGTGGAACCGGAAATTGTTGTGCGTGATTCCACATGGAAGCGATAGGTGGATTGAGTTTCAGACGGATATAGGAACTGTAGTCACAAAATTTTAGCCACTACGCTTCCACAAGCTGCAGATCATACAACTTCCGGTACAGTCCGTTCTGGGCGAGCAGTTCCTGGTGGGTACCGGACTCTTTGATCTGCCCCTGATGCATGACAATGATCTTGTCTGCATGCTGGATCGTGGAAAGCCGGTGTGCAACCATGATCGTGGTGCGTCCTTCCATAAGTTTTTCTAATGCATTTGTAATCAGTGCTTCCGTCTCAGTGTCGATATTGGCAGTTGCCTCATCTAAGACAAGAATTGTTGGATTGTATGCTAAAGTTCTTGCAAAGGAAAGTAACTGTCTCTGTCCGGCGGACAGCGTACTTCCGCGTTCCGTTACCGGTGCATCATAGCCGCCCGGCATTTTTTCAATAAAGGAATCCGCGTGTACGATCTCTGCGGCACGCTTCACATCTTCAATAGAGATCGATTCATTGTCTAACGAAATATTGCTCTTAATATCCCCGGTAAAAATAAATACATCCTGCTGGACCTGACCAATGGCGGCACGCAGCACATCTGTGTCGATATCCTTGATATTGACACCGTCGATTAAAATCTCGCCTTTCTGGATATCAAAGTAGCGTCCAATCAGATTCAAAATAGAAGACTTTCCAGCTCCGGTGGCACCGACAAAGGCAACCTTTTCTCCGGGTTCAATCACGAAGCTGATATCCTTTAAAATGTAGTCGTCCTTCTCATAAGCAAACCATACATGACGGAACTCGATACGTCCATTGATCTTCACGTCGACAGGATGCGTCGGTTTTACGATGTCCGGTTTCTCGTCTAAAATAGAGAAAATCTTTCCGGCAGAAGCGAGCGAGGACTGCAACGTACCGAACTGCTCTGCAAGTTCCTGGATCGGATCAAAAAAGGATGTAATGTAAGTGATAAAAATAAACAGCGTTCCGAGGGAAAGTGTCTGGTTTAAAACTCCGGCACTTCCGGTTCCGATAACGAGCATCATGGCAAGCACCGATACCAGATAAATGGACGGACGGAAAATGGCGAAAGTCATGACCTCGCGCCAGTTTGCCTTGTACAGGTCTTCAGATTTCTTTTCAAACTGTGTATACTTTTCTTCTTCTCTTGCAAAAATCTGGATCAGTTTCATGCCGGAGAGGTGTTCGGATAAAAAAGTGTTTAAATCTGTAATGCGGTTTCTTGTGAGCTCGTAAGCTTTTCTTGACATAACCCGGAAATAAAAAGTCAGGATCGTGACAAGTGGCAGCAGTGCAAAGGAAACAAGAGCCATTTTCACGTTGATCGAGAGCATCACGACTGCATAGCCGATGATTTTTACAATATTCTTAAAGAGCTTTACCAAAATGGTCGAAAACAGCTCATTGACAGCCTCGGTGTCGTTGGAAACACGGGTGACGAGTTTTCCGACCGGTGTATTATTGAAAAAGTTCAACGATAGGTTGTGAATGTGGGTAAAGACTTCCTCACGCATCTGGTAAATGATTTGCTGTCCCATTTTCTGCAAAATCCAGGTGTCTAATGCGTTTAAGACAAATCCGGTGAGCAGCAGGAGCAGATAGAGGGCAGCAGCCTTTAAAATTCCGGCAAAATCGTAGTGCCTTAATGCCTTTAAGTCCTCGCGGGTGAGAAGTGTGGCATCTTGGTTTACATAAGATGAAAGCGTGGCGGAATCTGCATTTTTTAATGCATCACATTCCTCAGATAAAAGATTTTCAGCCATGTAATATTCATTATTATAAAGAAGAATCTGGTCGTAAGTCTGTCCGCTTTCTTTTTCGAAATCTCTTGTCAAATACGTGTCATGGTAAGGAACTGCGCCCGGTGCATCGGCAGTCGTTTCAATATAAGGAGCATAATAACCGTTGATATAATTGTCGATCGCGTCACCAATGACGATTGGACGGTAAAGTTCTACTACAATGATAAAGAGGACGAGAACCGTTGCGGCAGTCATGACCCATTTATGCGGTTTTAAATATGTTAACAGACGTTTCATATTATGCGTCCTCCTTTCCATTTTTATTTTCGGTAGTTGGAATATCCTGTTCCACAAGAGCTTTTTTTGCTTCGCCGTGGATCGCCTCTAACTGCTGTTTCTCAAACATATCATAATAAATGCCGTGTTTTGCCATTAAGGAATCATGGGTTCCAATCTCAGCGGCAGTGCCGTCTTCTAACACCATGATGATATCTGCATTTTGAATGGTAGAGATACGGTGCGCAATGAGGATCGTTGTTTTTCCCTGTCTGTTTTTCTTTAAATTAGCTAAAATATGTTCCTCAGTGTCCGTGTCGACAGCGGAGAGTGCATCATCTAAGATCAGGATCGGAGCATTTTTCATCAGTGCCCTTGCAATCGAGCTTCGCTGTTTCTGTCCGCCGGACAGGGTAACACCACGTTCTCCTACAATTGTCTCGTATCCGTCCGGAAACTGCACGATATTTTCATGGATACAGGCAGCGCGGGTGGCAGACTGGATCGCTTCCATATCTTCACTTTCCGCTCCGAATGCGATGTTTGATTTTAACGTGTCAGAGAAAAGGAAGTTATCCTGCGGAACATAACCGATATTTTCACGCAGTGTTTTTAACGGAATGGTATTGATATCTTTTCCGTCGATAAAAAGCATGCCCGGCTTCGTGTTGTAAAGGTGTAAAAGCAGGTTTACAAGCGTGGATTTTCCATTTCCGGTACGACCGATAATGGCGAGGGTTGTTCCGGCTGGCACGTGCAGCGTAATATCAGATAAAGTCGGTTCGCTGTGACCGCGGTGGATGAACGTGAGGTGATTAAATTCAATCTCGCCGTTGATCTCGTCCACTTCTTTTGTTTTGTCGGTGTCTGCAATCTCAGGCTGTTCCTTGAGGATTTCCTGGATTCTCCGGATCGAGGCAGCACCCTGCGAAAACATATTGACGGAATCCCCGCAGGCTAACATTGGCCAGACAAGCATGTTGATGTACTGGTTGAAAGCCACAAAACGTCCTAACGTGATATCACCAATCAGTGCGAGATAACCGCCATAAATTAAGGTGAGCAGTGAAGAAAGTCCGATGATGACATCCAACAGTGGAATGACAATGGACTGGATCTTTGCAATGCTTAAGTTCTTTTCCATCGTGTTTTCGTTTTCTTTTAAAAAGTGATAACGCTGTGCTTTTTCGCGGACAAAAGCCTTAATGACGCGGATACCGGAAAAACTTTCCTGCACATAGTCGGTCAGGTCAGACACGGCTTCCTGTCTTGCGGTAAAGCGTGGACGGATGATTTTTCCATAATAAATCTCGCCAAACAAAATAAACAGCATTGGAATGACTGCAATGAGTGTCAGCTTCACACTGACATAGTACATCATCTGGAAAATGACCATGATCGTCATGACAGAAGCGTCAAACACGCAGATGACAGCAGGTCCGATCGCCATACGGATCGCGTTTAAGTCACTCGTAAAACGTGTCATCAGATCACCGGTCTTGTGCTCGTTGTAATATTCCACATCCATTTTTTCGAGGTGGGCAAACATATCATTGCGCAGTTCCTTCTCAATAGAGCGGGAAGCACCAAAGAGGAAGTAACGCCAGAAAAAACGTCCGACTGCGAGTGAAAGCCCGAGCAGAAACAGATAGAGCAGGTTTAATTTCACACCGCTCCAGTCGAGGCTGTGCACAGTGAGACCGTCGGTGATGACACCGGTAAGCTTTGGGATGAAAATATTGGCAAAGTCCACGACAAAAAGTGTGATAATGCCGAGTGTGTATTGGACTTTATGCCGTTTGATATACTGACCGATAAATTGAAATGCATTCATAAATAAATCTCCCTTAGTGATATCCTGCGGCAATGTTTAAAGTACCCAAAAACCGCAGAGTATCTTCTATTTTATACTTCTTAAGGAAAAGTTGCAACCTGTAAAAGCAGGATAAAAAAAGGTTTTCCCACGAAAGAATCAGAACAGGAAAACTTTCGAAGAAAAACCTTTTTTTTCATTTTATTCGCAGTCGAGCAGAATATCTACCGCATGTTGTAAATCGGGATGACTCCGGTATGCATGGATGAGTTCCCGCTCATGGTAGGTCAGCGTTGCCGCCGGATCATCCGGCTGATCGTAACCAAATGAGCTTAAAATATCCGGGATCTTGTAAATCTCACACAAAAGAAGAAGTGTGTCAGCCGTTGGCTGCGCCTGACCACTTTCCCAGCCGTAGATCGTCTTTGGCGCGATCTCCATTTCGTGTTCCTTTAATTTGACTGCAACATCCTTTACAGTGTAGTGATTTCGTTTTCTATATTCTTTTAATACCTTTGGAATTAATTCATTTCGCATAAAAAATCCCCTGTTTCTATAGTTTGAAAATGAAGTCGTGATTCGGCAGTTTCGTAATCACAATTATCATATCTCACATATTTTCGACCGTCAATTTATTCTGAAAATCAAAGAAAAATGTAATTGAAAGTCTTAAAATATAAGAATATAATTGACATGAATAAGCAAAGATATACATCAATTTATAGATAATTGATAAATTTATACAAAACGTAAATTAAGTTGTGAAAATTTTGTTGTATTTTCACAACATTCATAACGTAAATTATAAATTCACAATTATCTATAAATGAAACAAGACAAGGAGCGGCGCACATGGAAAAGTCCAGAGTAACAGAATACATCCTTACATATATGAGGGAAAAACAGATCACAGCTTCTGAGCTTTCAGAAAAGACAGGGATCGCAGAAGAAAAACTATGCCCGGATTATAAAGAACCGCTGCTTGCGGAGGAATTTCTAAGATTGTGTGCATTACTGAGATTATCTCCGGAAGAAATTTCCAGAGAGATACATAAAAAAGAAGTTACAGACTGATTTCCTTTAGCTTCATATAAGTAAAGATTCCCTCAGCAAGAACCGTATTGTTCTGGTCAGCGACGGAGACATCATATACTAAGAGGTTGCGTCCGGCCTTTAATTCCCGTGCAGTGGCAGTCAGCTTTGTTGTGCCGATTCCGGGACGCAGATAGTGAAAGGAAGAATCGACAGTTGTGATGTCAAAACCGTGGGAGGCAGCGGCACCGCCACCGGTCACATCGGCAATCGTAAAAAGCACGCCGCCATGTACGGACTGGATTGGATTTTTCATATCGTCTGTAATATCCATTTCACAGGTGCAGTGACCATCCGATATTTCGGTGATCTTAAGACCAATCAGATTGGCAAAAGCATTTGAGGCATTTCTTGTTTCCATGATTTTCTGATAATCTATCTTTTTTTTCTGCATGTTCATAAAATCCTTTTCTGTATATATTAGCCCTTAGGGTGTCAAAAAATCTGTCCGTTAAGTTTGCCGGCAGATTGCCTAAAAGCAAAGAATCATTTTAATCTTCCGCAACTGCAAAAGCAATCGCATAATGATCCTCATAAGAGAGTGAGAGATGCATATTGTTTATGCCAAGTGCTTTTGCGGTTTCTTTTGCACTGCCATAAAGACTGACGTAAGGACGGCCATTTTCCTGCGAAAGTATTTCAATTTCAGATAGCCGCACATCTTCTCCGGTAATATTCAGTGCTTTAAAGACGGCTTCCTTTCCGGCAAATCTTGTGGCAAAAAAAGACAGCGGATCAGACCGTAAAAGTGCAAGCCGGATTTCTTTTTCGGTAAAAGTGTGCCGGATAAAAGGGTCTGATGCGAAAGGCTCTTTCGTGACGGAATACTTTAATTTTTCTATTTCTACAATATCGGTACCAATCTGAACGATCATGGAAGTCTCCTCATTTTCAATGTATCATATGGGTAAATTGATTCTGCAAAAGTGTCGTGAACAGATCGACTGCTACATTATGTCTGTCCTTTTTCCAGACCGCGACAAGAAAAGAGTCATCCTGCGTAATGTCCAGAGGATAAATTTTGCACATTTCGGAATCATGTTCAAACATTTTTGAATTGCAGATCGCAACGCCGAGACCATTCTGCACCGCAAGCTGCATGGAAGAAACATTTGGCACATAGCGTACTTTCTTTAAATTGAAACCACAACGGCGGCATAAAGCCTGTGTTCGTTCAGTTCCGCTTTGGGAATCCTTTGGGGAAATTAAAATAAAAGATTCATTTTTCAGATCGCGAAGCGAAATAGAATCTTTTTCAGAGAGTGGATTACAGGTCGGAACAATAATGCTTAATGGAATGTCTTTTAACTTCATCCAGGAGACATCCGTAAGACCGTCTAACTCAAAATACGGGGTGAATATGATATCCATTTTATCAGCAAGAAGAGATTCCCTGAGTGTTTTAAAGGAATGGCTGGAGGCGTCAACATTAATCTGAGGATAATCACTCATAAAATTCCGGACAAGTTTTGGCAGCACATCACTGTAATCAAAAGTATCCGAACAGCCAATATAAAGTTCACCGGATGCGTGGTTCCGCAAAAGTTTTGCATTATAAATGGAAGATTCCATATTCTGGCTTAAACTTTTCCAGTCTCTGTGGAGGGAAATTCCTTCCGGGGTAAGCACAACATGACGTTTATTTCTGACAAAAAGTGGAAAACCAAGTTCGGTTTCTATCACATTGATCTGCTTGCTTAAGGCAGGCTGTGAAATGTAAAGGATTCTGGCTGCTTCCGTAAAACTAAGTACGTCAGCTACAGTCAGAAAATAATCGATCTGCTGAAAACTTATTTTATATTGCATTATTTTTCCCCCTCCATATGTAGACTCAGTTTCTAACAAAAATATATGCGTAAGGTAATTATAACATAAGATGACGAAAAAACCTATAACTTTTAGTTATTAATAAACAAGCCTTTTCGCTATTGGACGGAAAAAAGGCTCTCATTGTATAATAAGGACATCAGATACAGAGGTCATTGAACCTTGAAACGTTAAAAAATTAACAAAATAAAAAGGTGGAGGTATTTACAATGAAGAAACTTGAAACGGATGTAGTAGTTGTTGGTGGAGGTCCTTCCGGACTTGCAGCAAGCGTGCAGGCAGCAGAAGACGGGGCAAGCGTTATTCTTTTAAACAAAGCAGATATTGTTGGTGGAGCTGCCAATATGGGTATGGGACCACTCGGTATCGGAACAAGACAGCAGCAGGCTCAGATGGTTGATATTTCTGTAGAGAAAGCCTTCAAAATGTTTATGGATTACACACACTGGAGAGTTGATGCAAATCTTGTAAAAAAATATTTTGAAAATTCCAAAGATACAATCGAATGGCTTGAGGATATGGGAGTAGAATTTGCAGGTGCATATAAATACTTCCCAAAATCAGAAGCAACATGGCATATCGTAGCTGTTAACGGCGGAATCGGAAGAAACGGCGGAGCAATCATGAACAAAGCCATGATGGAAAAAGGAAAAGAACTTGGCGTTGAGTATTACAACAGCACAACCGTTGAAAAAATCATCATGAAAGACGGAAAAGTTGCCGGAGTTATGGCAAAAGATGCAGCAGGTGAAGAGATCGAAGTAAGTGCAAAAGCAGTCATTATCGGAACCGGTGGTGCAGGAGATAACCCGCAGGTGATCAAAGAGCGTATGGGATATACCTGGGGAAAAGATATGTTCAACTTTGCAATCCCAGGTCTTAAAGGTGACGGAATTCGTATGGCAATGGAAGCCGGTGCAGCAACAACAGATATGAATATCGAGATGATTTACATCCTTCCAAACTCTGATATGGGACCAGACTGTATCCCGGCTACATTTATGCAGCCAAACCTTATGGTAAATAAAGAAGGCCGTCGTTTCATCAATGAAGAAGAAATGCAGAATACAACCTTTACCGGAAATGCAATTGCAATCCAGCCGGAAAGAATCGGTTTCTCTATTTTAGATTCTTCTATTATCAAAGGATACAAAAAGAGAGGACTTGATGTTACAAACTTTGTTCATCATCCAGATAATATCGATGATTTTGAACAGTGCGTGGATGATTCTATCGCAGCTAAGAACCCTGATGTTTACAAAGCAGATTCTATCGAAGAACTTGCAAATATGTTAGGTATTGATCCGGAAGCTTTAGAGGACACCATTGATGAATACAACGATATGTGTGATTCCTATGATGAGCAGTTCTTCAAAGATCGTCGTTTCATGAAACCAATCAGAAAAGCTCCTTTCTATGCCGGAGCATTCCGTCCATCCGGATACGGAACACTTGGTGGAATTAAGATCAACGACAATGCAGAAGTATTAAATGACGAGTGGAAGAAGATTCCAGGACTTTTTGCATGTGGAACAGATACCTGTACTATTTATGGAGACAGCTACATGTTCCTTCTTCCAGGAAATACAATGGGATATTGCCTGAACACAGGACGTTTCGCAGGAGAAGGCGCAGCAGCATACTGTGACGAAGAGTAAATAAAAACGGAAAATAATATAAAAACATAACTTTTGAGCAACCCGGCTACAAAGAAACAAGGGTTGCTCTGTTACACTTAAGAGAGATTGAGGAGAGAAAAATGGCTCAGGTTCATTTAGTAATCGATGATCATGAAATCGTGGCAGATGAAAATAAAACAGTGCTCGAAGCTGCACTTGATAACGGAATCTATATTCCACATTTATGTCATCATGAGAATCTTCACGAGAACGGTGGCTGCCGTTTATGTGTTGTAAAACAGGATGGAGTAGAGGGAGTGGTCACTTCCTGTTCCAAAAAAGTAGAAGAGGGAATGGTAATTCATACAAAAGACGAGCTTGCAGAAAAAGTCCGCAAATTGTCTGTAGATCTGATGTTTAAAACACATCCAAGTGAATGTACCGGATGTCCAAAGTATGGAAAATGTCAGTTGGCATCTATTTCCCAGTATGTAGGAGATACCGGACGTGATCTGCGTGAACAGAAGATCCGTGTGCCGGCAAATGAAGAAAATCCACTCATGTTACATGAGATGTATCGTTGTATTTTATGCGGACGCTGCGTGCGTGCGTGTGGTGAACTTCGCGGAGTCGGAGCACTTACCTTCAAAAAAGTGGATGGAAGAATGCAGGTTGTCATTAATGGAGGCAGTTTAGAAGAAGCAGGCTGCCGTTTCTGTGGTGCCTGTGTGGAAGTCTGTCCAACCGGTTCTATCCGTGACAAGATCGGCGTATTTAAAGAGGGCTTATCCCGTGAGAATACATTGGTTCCATGTATGGAAGGATGTCCGGCACATATTAATGTACCGAAATATATCCGTTTTATCAGAGAAGGCAATTATGCAGCGGCAGCAGCAACGGTGAGAGAGAAAGCTCCTTTCCCGGAGACATTAGGTTACATCTGTGTACATAACTGTGAACTACAGTGTAAGAGAAACGGACTTGATAATCCGGTATCTATCCGTAACTTAAAGAGATTTGCAGCAAGTCAGGATGATGGAAGCTGGAAAGAAAAATCCTTCCAGAAACCGGATACCGGCAAAAAAGTTGCAATCATTGGTTCCGGTCCTGCTGGTCTTACCGCAGCTTATTATTTAAGAAAACTCGGTTATGAAGTTACTATTTTTGAAAAACTGGAAAAAGCAGGCGGACAGATGCGTTATGGTATTCCGTCTTACAGACTTCCAAGAGAAGTGCTTGACCGCGAAATAAAAGAAATTGAGAGCATCGGTGTAAAAATCGTATGCAACAGCAGCGTAGAATCTGCAACAGCATTAAAAGAGCAGGGATATGATGCAGTGTTTGCAGCAATCGGAACGCATGCAGGAAATAAACTTCCATTAGCTGGAAATGATTTGCCGGATGTATATCTGAATGCAGAGTTTTTACGCGCAATCAATGAAGGACATCCAATGCCTGTTGGAGAAAAAGTAGTTGTCCTTGGTGGTGGAAACGTTGCTATTGACTGTGCGGAAAGTGCACTTCGTCTTGGCGCGAAGGAAGTACGCATGACCTGTCTGGAAGCAGCAGATAAAATGACCGCATCCGATGAAGAAGTGGAATGGGCAAAAGAGGATGGAATTTTAATTTACAACTCTAAGACATTTAATGAGATTACAAGTGAAAATGGCAAAGTGACAGGTCTTTCTGTGACTGGCGTAAAGAACTTCTATTTTGAAAATGGCAAAGCAGTGATCGAGAAAGAAGAAAATTCCGATGAAATTCTTCCGGCAGATACCATTATTTTTGCAGTCGGACAGCATCCGGAAGTATCAGAAGCATTTGGACTTCCATTAGAGAGAGGCAGAATTGTAGCAGACGATACAACCTGGGCAACACCTGTAGAAGGAATTTATGCAGCCGGAGACTGCGTGACAGGAACACGTTCTGTCATTCTTTCTATCGCAGAAGCGAGAACCGTTGTAAGTGAGATTGATAAATACTTAGGCGGAGACGGAAATATTGACGAAGAGCTTGCACCTTGCCAGAATGCCGATCCATGTATTGGAAAAGCAACGAAGGAGCAGAGAGCCGACAGAGTCGCACCACAGGTAACAGAAGTTTGTGACAGAATTAACAATTTTGAGCCTATGGACTTGGGATTAGGCTGTGACGGTGCAGGATGCGAAGCTGAGAGATGTCTGCAATGTGATTTGAGACTGCAGATCGCACCTCAGAAGTTCTGGAGTGATTATGCATCAGAGGAAGGAGGAGCACAATAATGGAAAAATTATTTGTATGCAGTTGTAATGCAGATGACAGATTTGCACCGGTTTCCATGTACCTTATGAAAAATCATTTGGAAGAAGTGAAAGCCGGAATGAAGGCACTGGCAGGGGATGCAAAGATACTTTACCTTCTGCCGGAAAATGAAACAGTAGAGGGCTTAGAAGGCGAAGTGAAATACGCAATAAAAAGCCCGACACTCGGTAATCCATATGCAGTTGCACAGGTGTTAGAAGGAAAGCTTCCTCGTCCGATGATAGCAGACGGTTATGTGGCAGTTTATGACGGAATGGAAGTAAACGTTGTAAAACCGGAGGCAGCCTATGCAAAAGCAACCGGAAAAGAGGATTGCTTTGTTGCAGTGAACAAGGATGGACTTGAAGGAAAAGAAACAGAAATAAAACAGGTTGCAGCCGGAACAAAGTTAAGCGACATTGTAGCTGCTTCTGATGCAAAAGCGGTTCTTTTTGGCGGTTTAAAAGGTGAATTTGTAAAACCACAGTCACTTGCAGAGTGCGTAATACCAGAGGGAACATCAAGCAGTTCTGTTACTGTTTTTGGAAAAGAATCCTGTATTGTGGATACTGTAAAAAAACTCATGGCAATGTCATGGGAAGATTCCTGCGGCAAATGTGTGCTTTGCAGAGAGGGTACTTCGCAGTTTAAACAGATTACAGAGGAGATGACATGCGGAAAAGCAAAGCAGACCGATCTTGATCTGATCAATGATGTCGGAGAACTGATTGAAGTTGGAGCATACTGTCCGTTCGGAAAGAACATGCCACGTCCACTGTTAAGTGCGATCGCGCTCTATCAGGATGACTTTATGGAACACATTAAGAAAAAATCATGTTCAGCAGGTGTATGTTATAAAGCAGAAGCTGTATATGTCATTTTACCGGATGTATGTACCGGCTGTGGAGACTGTATCGATGAATGTGATGAGGATGCGATTATCGGAAAGTCAAAATTCATTCATATGATCGACCAGGATATGTGTGAACAGTGTGGAAAATGTGTTTCTGCATGTGAGGAATCCGCAATTGTTGCTGTGAAAGGAAAACTTCCGAAGCTTCCAAAGAAACTTACAAAAGTAGGAAAATTTTAACGGTTGGAGAAAAGAGAGAAGATGAAGAAGAAAATAGACTGGGCAAATGTCCTTACACTGGCATTTACAATCGCATTTCTCCCACCAATCTGGGCGGTTTTAAGCCCTTATATCGGGGTGACGACCGGAGCAGTTGCTTTAATATGTGCGGGCTTATATGTTGCAGCAGGCAATGATATCAAAAAAGCGGTGGCAATCTCACTCGGATTTCTCTGCGGAGATGTGTGGGCGGTGATCGCCATAAAAGTTCAGGAGATGATGAACTTTAACCCGGATGCAGAATTGTATCTTACACTTTTTGTCATGGGCGGACTTGCAGTTATCATAGGCAGCGTGTTTGAAAAGTTTATTTTTGTGCCGGCATGGCTTTGCGGCTGGGCAATCGGACTTACCATTATGGCGCCAATCGGTATTGGGAACATCGGCACACTTCCGTTGCAGATCGGAGCAGCGATGCTTGCAGGAGTATGGTATGTTGGAGCTGTAGGAGATATTTTCCAGAGATTTATTCTAAAGAAGTGCAGGAAAAGTAAATAGGTGGAAAAATGAGAGAATATTATAGAAAGAATGAAATATTGCTGGATCAGTTATCCGGCGATGTGGAGACAAAAACAATCCATGACTGTGAAATGTCTGTAAAGAAAATCCCGGATCCAATGGAAGGAACTGTGTTAGATCCAAGAGTATATGCAGACAGAAAAGCCGCAGAGGAAAAGGGAAATCCGCTTGCAGAATATGTGGAGATCCCGGTTGACCTTGTCCGCAAACTTCCGGCAGCACCAAGCTTTGATGTGACGGAGACAGAAGTGCTTACAGAAAAAAAGGTGATTTCCACAAGAAACGGAGATACCGATATTTATGTATACACGCCAGCCGGAGGAATGGATAAAAAACCAATGCTGCTGTTTATCCACGGCGGAGCATTTATTGCCGGCAGCACAAAAGTAGTGGAAAACTTCTGCAAACTGATTGCAGAAATGTCTGGCGCGATAGTTGTGGGTGTTGATTACAGACTTGCACCGGAGCATTATTTCCCGGCAGGACTTTATGACTGTTATGACACCATGGTTTATTTGTATGAGCATGCAAAAGACTTTGGCGCAGACAAAGACAAAATCGCTGTCGGAGGCGACAGCGCCGGAGGAACGCTTGCAATCGGCTGCTGTATGCTTGAAAAACAGGCAGTTGATGAAGGGAAAATCAAAAAATCCCGTATCAGATACGAAGCACTTGTTTATCCGGGTGTGCTGGTTGACAACTTTAAACTTGATGATTACAAATGGAAAATGTCTGAATATGACATTCCGGAGGATGATGTGCTCGCCATGGGCGCTGCATTAAGCTTAAAGGCAATGACAGCAGAGATGCCGCTTTTATACACAGGAAAAGACGAGCATGTCAAAGATCCGCTTGCAGCACCGCTTTGTGCAGAGGATCTTTCTTATCTGCCGAAGACTTTAAATGTTCTTTGTGAGTACGATTATCTGAGATTGCAGGGAGAAGCATTTTCCAGAAAACTGGTACGAGAAGGCGTGGATGTGAGAACCATTCTGTATCAGGGAATGGATCATGAGTTTGTAGACAGAGTAGGTTACTGCCCGCAGGCATATGACCTTGCAGCAGAAATTGCAAAAGATCTTGTACAACTATAAAACAAGAAGAAATGGAACTGGATTTTTTAGTCCAGTTCCATTAATTTTATCGTCATATGCATTTTAAAACATTCGTCTCCATTGTCTAACTGGAGCTTGAACTTTTCTTTTAACTTATTAATGCGGTAAAAAACAGTATTTTTGTGAATATATAATTCTTCCGCAATTTTTCCGGGATTGTCAATATAAGTAAGATATAACCGGAGTGTTTCTAAAAAATTCGTGCCATGCGTTTTATCATATTCAGAGACGGCAATAACACCGGGATGATAAAAACTGTGGATGTCAAGCTGTTCGGCTGCAATTTCTCCCATGTGATAAAAAATATAATCCGAGTAAAAATAAATCTGTTTTTCCGGTGAAAGCTTCCGCCCAAATTCAAATGCCTTTAATGCCTGCTTATAATACTGCTTCATGTCAATGATATTGTCAAAACGGTTGCTTATTGCAGCCTGAAGCTTGTTGATCGACAGATAATGGATCAGCATGCCATTTTCGGAAAAAAGCGAAATATTTTCTGCGCGGATAAGAAAAACAATATGCCCGTGATAAATGACCCAGCGGCTGTTTGGCATAATATCGTGCAACTGTCTTGTGATGATCTGCGCTTTTCCGTCAAAAAAGTTCCGGGCAGAATCCGTCAGGAGCATAATATAAAGATTATTGTTCATGTCCCAGCCAAGATTTGCCATACGCTGTTCAATCGCAGCGCCATCATGAACTTCGTTGTCTAAGAGATCCGAGAGCAGATAACTGTGCATAAGCCCCTGGTTTGTCCTGTAAAAATCGCTTTTCTGTAATTCTAAGGAAACGATTTTGCAGAGAAAGTCTACAATTTCAAAATCCACATCTGTAAAAGAATGTCTTGAGTCCATTACACCGATCTGACCGACTTCGATTCCGTGGATGTATACAAGCGCGGTGATCCATCCGTAAGCGGCATCTTTGTCTTTATTATAGTAAGGGTAGCCTTTGGCCCGCGCCTGTTCATAAATATGCGCGCGGTTCATGGCGTCAATATTGGATTTTAACATGTAGCCTAATGTCCGCTGTTCCTCTAAATCCTGTCTGCCGCAGAAAGCAGTATCATCATTATACATGGCAAGCAGTTTATAGCTGGAATCTACCACGATAATCGGATTTTCGAGAATGAGGTAGGCAGTGTCGATGATAGACTGTAAACCGCGGTTCGAATGCAGGGCATCGATCAGATGTGCGCGGCCGCTGGAAACTCTCGCAGCATCGCCAAACAGCTGGGTAAGGATACGAAGAATATCCATCTGTTCGGTTGAATCGTCAAGTATAATAAGGTTCATGCTGGAAAGATTTTTGCTGACGAACGAATCGGAAAGCGGGATGTCTGCAATACACACAAGGGTAAGGTGGATATCCGGAAGTGTATCAGGGATATCAGATACCTTTCCAAAATATAAAATATTAGATTCAAAAGCAGTCGTTCCTGACAAAAAGGCGAAGGAATAAATGTCAAGATTCCGGTCGAACTGACAAATCCATTTACGGCTGCAATTATGAAAACTTGTCATAATTTTAGTTAATTGCATTGGCTTTTTCTCCTATGTAAAAAGTGTTGTGTTCTAACACAAAAAAATAACCTCTTTTTGGTGGATCTTTAAAACAGGATACATTGTTACTGTAATGCTTATTATATATAATTTCTTTATGCAGAGCAAGTTATAAACTATTGTGTTAAAACATAAAAGGAGGATAAAAAACAATGTCACAGAGAGACAGAATTGTTGAGCTGATCATTGAGAGAGGCTCAAAATTATGGGGAAAAGATCCATCTGAATTAAGCGAGAATACACGCTTTACAGAGGACGTGAATGCAAAATCTGTTCATATTTCACAGATTACAACATTCTTAGAGGATGAACTCGATATCGAGGTTCCTTACATGAAATTCCGTCGTAACAAGACAATCGGGGAAGCAGCTGATTTCGTTTGTGAATTCTTAGATGATGACGACGAAGCACCAGTTGCTGCACCAAAGGCAGAACCGGTAAAAGAAGAGAAAAAAGAGACAGCACCAGTTGCTTCTTCTGCACCAACAGGCTCTTACAACACAGACGATTATGTTGTAGAGATCGATCCGGCAAAGGACGGTTTTGAACCAGAACCTGGTGTAAAATACATGATCAAAAAAGAAGTTTTCCAGGGTGAAGAAATTGATGCCGTATATCGTGTGGGACGTAAACCGGTTGCAAATCAGGAAGAAGTTGATCTTGCAAACTCTGAAGATCCAATGGCACGTATGGGACAGGGATTCTGCCCTGCATTCAATCAGAGAAGTTACCTGGCTGCACCAGGAATCATCTGTGATCAGGATGTGGCAGTTACCATGAGAGATGGAGCTGCCATTTATGTTGATATTTACCGCCCGGCAGATTCCGGACCAAATCATCAGGTACCGGTTATCGTATCCTGGAGCTGGTTTGGCAAGAGACCTGGAGATGGTATGTCAGAATGGCAGATCATGGGAGTGCCGCCACAGACTGTATCCAAAATGGCAAAATTCGAATCTCCAGACCCGGCATACTGGTGTCATCAGGGATATGCAGTTGCCAATGTAGATGTCCGCGGAGCTGGTCATTCAGAAGGCGACGTACATATGTTTACACATCAGGACCGTGAAGACGGATATGATTTCGTAGAATGGGTTGCTGTTCAGCCATGGTGTAACGGAAAAGTTGGTATGTCCGGAAACTCCGGTGTTGCAATGCATCAGTGGGGAATTGCAGCAGAGCAGCCACCACACCTTGCATGTATGGCACCATGGGAGTGCACCACAGACCTTTACAGAGAGTCCTTCTTCGAAGGCGGTATCCCGGCACTTTCCTTCAACAAATTTATCGCTGCACAGGTTACCGGTAATGGCGGTGTAGATGATCAGGTTGCAATGGCACAGAAATATCCATTTATGAATGGATACTGGAAAGATAAAATTCCAAACTTTGCAAAAGTAACAATCCCTGTTTACCAGACAGCAGGAATGTCCCATTTCCATTTGATGGGTTCTGTAAAAGCATTCCGTTTATGCAAGAGCCGTCAGAAATGGTTAAGAATTCACCGTGACTTCGAGTGGCCGGATACATATACACCAGAAAATCTGGAAGACTTAAAGAGATTCTATGACCGTTACTTAAAAGATATCCATAACGGCTGGGAGATGACTCCAAAGGTACGTGTGGATGTTATGGATGCTTATGATGATGATTACTGCACAAGAAGAGCAGAGACATCCTTCCCATTAGAGCGTACAGAATACCGTAAATACTATTTTGATGCATCTAAACATGTCGGTGGCGATGTTTATGAGATGAGCGAGACACCTGCAGCAACAGAGTCTTCTGTATCTTATGATGGAAAGACAGGACAGGTAGAATTTGACCTTCAGTTTAAAGAAGATACAGAACTTACAGGATACATGAAAGTACATATGTTTGTGGAAGCAGATGGACATGATGATATGGATTTATTTATCAATGTACAGAAAGCTGATGCAGACGGCAACTGGATTCCATGGTTCACACTTGACGAGCCACATCCAGGTGCATGGGGCAAATGCCGCGTTTCACGCCGTGAACTTGACGAGAAGCTTTCAACAGACTTCAACCCGGTATTAAAACATGAGAGAGAGTTAAAACTTTCCAAAGGTGAGATCGTACCGGTTGATATCGCAATCGTACCATCTGCCCGCTTCTGGCATAAAGGTGAGAAACTCCGTGTACAGATCGCAGGACGTTACATCCGTGAAGGATGGTTCGAGCCACTTGCATGGGATGAGGAGAACATAGGAAATCATATTATCCACACAGGCGGAAAATATGAATCTTACATTCAGGTTCCATACATCGGACCAAAATTTAAACCAGGCACATTTGTATCACGCTAACCCCTAAAAATGCGGCTGTTGCATTAAGACAGAACAAAACATAAGTCTTAGTGCGGCAGCCCATTATTCTAAAGGAGAGAAAAAATGACACTTATCGAGGAATTAACAGAAAAAGCAAAACAGTCCCCAAAACGTGTGGCACTTCCAGAATGTGAAGCAGAGAAAACACTGCTTGCAGCAAGAGAAGTATTAGAAAAAGGAATCGGAACACCGGTATTGGTAAATGATCCGGCAGTGATCGAAGAAACTGCAAAGAAAGCAGGAGTTTCCCTTGAGGGAATGGAAATTGTTGATATTACAGACGAAGCCAAGAAACAGGAAGTAATCCAGAAATATCTGGAAGAACCTCGTATGCTTTCAGAGAAGGCCTGCAACCGCAGAATGAAAAAAACAATCTATTATGCAATGATCTTAGAAGCAGCAGGCTATGTGGACTGTACTTTCTGTGGACATACCAATACAACAGGTGATGTATTGATGTGCGCAATGGACTGCATCGGAATGCAGGAAGGTGTAGATGTTCCATCTATTCTTGCCATTGTTGAGACACCTGGATTTGAAGGACCGGAAGGAAACAGAATCGTATTCGCAGACTGTGGATTAAATCCGGAACCGGGAGCTGAGGAACTTGCTTCTATCGCAATCGCATCTGCGGACAATACAAAGGCACTTATGGGCTGGGAACCAAGAACAGCATTTTTATCTTTCTCAACCTGTGGTTCTGGTACGGCAGGAAGCGTAGACAAAATCTTAGAGGCCTTAAAGATTGCCAAAGAACGTCGCCCTGATCTGAAGATTGACGGAGAATTCCAGTTAGATACTGCAATCGATCCGGCAGTAGCAGCAAAGAAATTAGACCGTCCATCCGATGTTGCAGGAAAAGCAAATGTTTTAATTTTCCCAGAACTGAATGCAGCAAATATCGCAGTAAAACTTGTTCAGAGATTTGCACATGGTTCTGCATATGGACATACACTTTCCGGATTTGCAAAACCGGTTGCAGATTCTTCCAGAGGAGCAACTGTTGAGGAGATCGTAGGAGATATTGCAATGCTTGTTCTTGCAGCAGGAAATTAATCAACATTCATATACTATATAAGGAAGGAAAACAAGATGGCATACAAAATTTTTACGTTAAGCCCAGGTTCTACCTCTACAAAACTTGCAGTTTTTGATGGGGAAGAACTCATTTTCAAAGCAAATGTAACACATGATCCGAAAAAATTAAAAACATTTGCAAGAGTAAATGAACAGCTTCCATACAGAGTGGAAACAATTATGGAAGAATTAAAAAAAGCAGGCATTGATATTAAAGATATGGACGCTTTTGCAGCATATTCCGGCGGACTTGAATCTACACCGGGCGGAATCTTCCCGGTGAATGATAAAATCATCGAAGACTGTACTTCCGGAAGATTAATGGAGCATCCTGCAATCTTGGGAGCACAGATTATCCGCAAATTTGCAGACGAAGTTTCAAAACCTGCTTATCTGGTAAATCCACCGGATGTAGACGAATTCGAAGATGTGGCAAGACTCACAGGAATCAAGGGAATTTACCGTGAATCCCATGTCCATGTATTAAATCAGAAGGAAGTTGCCATGCGTGCGGCAAAAGAACTCGGAAAGAAATACGAGGAGACAAACCTGATCGTCTGCCACGTTGGCGGTGGACTTTCGATCACTGCACAAAAACATGGCAAGATCGTAGATGGAAATGATGTATTGAACGGAGATGGACCAATGGCACCAAACCGTTCCGGATATGTACCACTTATGCCTGTAGTGAAAATGTGTTATTCCGGAAAATACACATTACAGCAGATGAAAGAAAAAATCTCCAAAACAGGAGGATTGATCTCACTTCTTGGCACAGATGATATGCGTATCATTGATAAAAAGATTGAAGAGGGAGACAAATGGGCATCTCTTGTATTCGATAACTTTGCATATCAGCTCGGAAAATACATTGGCTCCTATGCCTGTGTATTAAATGGTCAGGTAGATGCAATTGTCATGACCGGTGGCTGCTCAAAAGATGAGATGTTTATCGAAAAAGTAAAAGAACATACAGGCTGGATCGCACCGATGATCGTATACGGCGGAGATTTCGAGATGGAAGCTTTAGCATCAGGCGCAGTCCGTGCATTAAATGGCGAGGAAGAGTTAAAAGAATATACAGGTGTTCCGGTATGGAGCGGATTCGATTTCGAACCTGAGACAATATAGACTAGCTGTAAGTCTTGAGTTATTACCCTAAAATGTGTTATTGTGTATTACATGAAACAGTAAAGGGGAATGAACATGAATATCCAGAATATACCTTCCATGACAAGTGATGAAATCTATGAGGATATGTGTCTGAAAATAGAAAGACTTGAGTATATGCCGGGAGAAAAATTAAGCGAGAATGAGCTGTGCGGAATATACCATGTATCGAGACATGTAGTCAGAAATGCGCTCGCATTGTTAAAAGGGCGGAGACTTGTAGAAGTATATCCTCAGAGAGGAACCTTTGTAAGTCTTATTGACATGGAGTATATTCAGGATATTTTATATCTGAGGGAGGCTGTGGAGCAGGAGGCACTTGCGAGGATCATGCAGATGAGCGACAGAACGCAGGTACTGCAGAGAATGCGGGTTGCACTCGGAGCGCAGCAGGAACTGAGAGAGGATACAGATTATCATGAGAAGTTTTATGCACTGGATAACATTTTTCATGAAGCACTTTTAGATGCAATCGGAAGACCGAATGTAACAAAACTGATTTCGGAGCCGTATATACATATCAGAAGGTGGAGAAATTTTGAAATCAGATCGAAAAAGAGATTGATCGGGATTACGAATGAACATGAGAATCTCATCTGTGCGATCGAAAAAGGGGATGGAGTGGCAGCAAGAGACTGTCTGCACAACCATTTGGATACTGTAAACCGATATAGTAAAGGTCTGAAAGAAAAAGAAGCACAGTATTTCTTGAACTGATGAAAAAAAATCTGTACATTCACTTATAACTTTATGTATGGAAACATATAACACTTTTGGAATTAGGCAGATGCTACTTTATATGATAAAATAAAGTCAACAATAACGTGAAAAAATTAACAAAGATTTTTTCGCCGCCTGAGGGCAGAAGGAGAGTAAAATGAAAATTTTAGGTGTTTCTTTAGGAACAAAAAACGGTAACAACGATACAATGTGCAGAGTCGCATTGGAAGCTGCAAAGAATGCAGGGGCAGAGATTGAATTTATCCATTTATTTGACTGGGATATCAAATACTGTTCCGGCTGTGTAGCATGTTCACGTGCACTTGTAATGGGAAAGGGAATGGTCTGTACACAGAAGGATGATTACAAAGCATTCTATGAGAAAATGGTAGAAGCAGATGGCGTTTTATTTGTAGATCCTATTTTTGAATCCGGCGCATCCGGTTTATTCCATGCAATTACAGACAGAATGGGACCAGGACATGACGCAGGAATGATGCTTGGAGCAAACTTCCAGATGCTTGAGAAGACAGGAAAAGGTCTTGATCCAAAATATTTCAGACAGAAGCCAGTTTCTTTCGTTGGAATCGGTGGTTCTGACTGGGCAGTACGTGTAGAGACAGATCATGCAATGCTTGCAATGAGTCCGGCATGGAAAGTAGTAGATAATGAATTCTTCTCATGGTGCAAAGACGTTATCATGCAGGATGACAAGATCGAGCGTATGCAGCAGATCGGACGTAACCTTGTAGAAGCAGCAAAAGAAGTAATGGAAGATAATGCAAAAATGCAGATTCCGGTTGCAGAGAATAATAAATCCTACTGGAAAGGAAAAGAAGGAGCATGCCCACATTGCCAGGGAAATAACTTCTATATTTACCCGGGAACAACAAAATGTGTATGTGAGCTTTGCGGACTTGAAGGAACACTTGAAATTGTGGATGGTGCATTCAAATTCAAATTTAATCCAGAAGATGAACACAAAGCACATGATATTATCTCCGGTAAAAAACTTCATGGAGATGACATCTTTGAGAATGAAGGACGTCTTATGAATCTGGGAACAAATGAAGAATTTAAGAGAAGAAAGGCATATTATACAGCAGTATGTGAGCCTACTCCATCCCCATCAAAATAAATTTTTTTAACCATTTCTTGTCAACAAGTTGACAAATAAAAATATGGGAGAAGAAATATGGCAGAAGAACAAAAAAAACCACGCAGACCGGTAGACCCGAATTCTGCAAAATATAAATTAGGACAAATTGCTGCGAAAGCATATTCAGACGCAGCAGAAGCAAAAGAAAGAGGAGAGCTTGTAGGCTGGTGCTCAAGCAACTTCCCGGTAGAGATACCGGAAACACTCGGATTTTATGTAGTATACCCGGAGAATCAGGCAGCGGCAATCGCTGCCCGCGGACACGGGGAAGAAATGTGCCAGATCAGTGAGGAAGACGGATATTCGAACGATATCTGCGCTTATGCGCGTATCAGTCTTGCCTATGCAAAAGTAAAAGATTCCAACGGTGGTCAGGAAATGCCACAGCCGGATTTCCTTTTATGCTGCAATAACATCTGTAACTGTATGATTAAATGGTATGAGAATCTTTCCAGGGAATTAAACATTCCGCTTTTCATGATCGACATTCCATTTAACCCGGATTATGAAGTATCAAAAGCAGAAATCGCATATGTAAAGGCACAGTTTTTGGATTGCATCCACAAACTCGAAGAATTTACAGGAAAAAAATGGAGCGATGAGAAATACGAGGAAGTCAGAGAACTTTCCGGAAGAAGCTCAAGAGCATGGCTTCGTGCAACTGCAAAAGCATGCTATACGCCATCTCCATTTAATGGTTTCGATCTTTTGAACCATATGGCAGTTATGGTTACTGCACGTGGCAAAAAGGAAGCCGCAGAGGCGATGGAACTTTTAGAGAAAGAATACGAAGAAAATCATCAAAAAGGAGAATCTACATTCCGTGTAGAAGAAAAATACAGGATCATGTTCGAAGGAATTGCCTGCTGGCCATGGCTTAGAGTGACATCTACCGGATTAAAGAGCCGTGGAATCAATATGGTAACTACCATTTATGCAGATGCTTTCGGTTTTATCTATGATGATTTTGATGATATGTGCCGTGCATATGCGCAGGTACCGAACGCCATCAATCTTGAAAAAGCAAGAGACAAGCGTGTGAAACTGTGCAAAGACAATCATGTAGAAGGACTTCTGGTACATACGAACCGTTCCTGCAAACTCTGGAGTGGTTTCATGTATGAGATGAGCCGTCAGATTGGCAGTGAGTGCAATATCCCGGTTGTAAGCTTTGACGGTGACCAGGCAGATCCAAGAAACTTCTCTGAGGCACAGTATGACACGAGAGTTCAGGGATTGACTGAGATTATGGAAGCGAACAAGGAGGCGAAATAGAATGAGTACAAAAGAATTGCTCGCACAATTTCATGAAATTGCGACAAACCCTGCAAAAGTGAAAGCTGATTATCTGGCAAAGGGAAGAAAAATAGTTCTTACCACTTATTATACACCGGAAGAGCTGATTCATTCTATGGGCATTGTTCCAATGGCAGCTTATGGTGCAGACATCCAGTTAAATGAGGCAAAAAAATATTTCCCGACTTTTATCTGTTCCGTACTTCAGAGTATTTTGGAACTGGGAATGAGAGGAACCTATGACGGTGTAAGTGCGATCGTCATTCCAAGTCTGTGTGATTCCTTAAAATGTCTTGGTGAGAACTGGAAGTATGCAGTACCATCTATTCCGTTTATTCCAATGACTTATCCACAGAACCGGAAACCGGCATATGGAAAAGAGTTTACAAAAGCTGGCTATGAGAGAGTAAAAGAAGACCTGATCAAGGCAACAGGACTTTCCTTTGACGAGGAAAAATTAAAAGAGTCTATTAAGATTTATAACGAGCATAATGCAGTTATGCGTGAATTTTCCAAAGTGGCAGCAAAACATCCGGAACTTTCTGCACAGGACAGAAGTGATGTGTTTAAGAGTGCCGGATTTATCCTCAAAGAGGAACATACTGCAATGGTAAAAGAACTGCTTGCATCCCTGGAAAAGGATACACCACAGGGTGAAAAGACCAAAGTATATGTATCAGGTATTTTAGCAGATGCACCGGCATTTTTGGAGATCTTTGATGAAAATGGACTGATGATAGCAGCAGATGACATTTTCACACAGAGCAGACTTTATAGAACAGACTGCATCACAGACAACGAAGACAGCGCAATGGATGCGCTGGCAGCGAAATTCTCTGCAATGGACAACTGTTCTTTATTATATGATGTAGACAAAAAACGTGTACAGATGATCGTAGATGAAGCGAAGGCAGCAGATGCAAAAGGAGTTATCCTTGTGCTTACAAAATTCTGTGATCCTGAGGAATTTGACAATCCACTGATCAAAAAAGCCTGTGATGCTGCAGGACTTCCTTGTATTGTCGTAGAAGTCGACAGACAGATGGAGAATTTTGAGCAGGCACGCACGATGATAGAGACATTTAAGGATTTGTTATAAGGAGAGAATTATGGCAGGATTAAGACGGCCGTTAGAAGGCGTAAAAGTAGTAGAGCTTGCTACATTTATTGCAGGCCCATGTTGTGCAAGATATCTTGCAGATTTAGGGGCGGAGGTCATTAAAGTAGAGTCTCCAAAGGGAGATCCGCTCCGTTTTACAGCAGTAAATGAAGGACGTCCGTTCGGAGATGCAGAGGATACTTCATTTACCGTGGAAAACACAGGAAAAAAATGTGTAACATTAGATACAAAAAGTGAAGCCGGAAGAGGAGCATTAGAGAAGCTGATCGCTGAGGCAGATATTTTTATTACCAATATCCGTCCAAACGGCTTGAAGAGATCTAATCTTGATTATGAGACACTTCACGCAAAATATCCAAAACTTGTATTCGGTTATGTCAGCGGTTACGGAGAAAAGGGACCGGACAAGGATCTTCCGGGATTTGACTTTACCGCATATTTTGCCCGTGGTGGAATTATGGGAACCATGTATGATGTGGATTCCATGCCAATGAGCCCGATTGCGGGATTTGGTGATCATCAGGTTGGAATGTATCTTGCATCCGGTATTTTGGCAGCCCTTTACAGAGCAAGGGAGACTGGAGAAGGAGATCAGGTAACAGTCAGTCTGTTCCACACGGCATTATGGGATATTGCTTTATTTTTACAGGCAAACCAGTATGGAGATTCTTCTACACAGTTCCCAATCAGCCGGAAGCTGACTGCAAATCCATTAAATGTTGCACATAAATGTGGAGATGGAAAATGGATTCAGATCGCAATGCCAAGATATGATTTCCACTATCCTCTTTTCATGAAAGTGATTGAGAGAGAAGATCTGATCGAGGATGAAAGATTTTATCCGCAGAAAAATCTCCAGAGCCATTTAGAGGAATTTTATGAGATTCTGGACGCAGAGATCGGAAAGTACACATTAGAGGAAATGTGCAAAAGAATGGATGAGGCAGATTTACCATATGCTGTCTGCCAGACCTGGGATCAGATTTTAAATGACCCGCAGGCATGGGGTTCCGATGCACTTACAAAAGTAAAATTCCCAAATGGAAACGAACGTACAATGGTCAGAACACCTGTTATTTTTACAGACACTGATCTGCCGGAATATGAAAGAGGCGGATTTTTAGGTGAGGATACCGAGAGTGTGTTAGCGCGCTTAGGATACAGCAAGGAGCAGATTCAGGCGATGATCGAGGCTGGAGAGGCAACTGGCTGCAAGAGAATCGGATAAAAGGCAGGGAAAATATATGTATACACTGGGAATAGATATTGGATCTACGACCTCAAAATGCGTTATTTTAGAAGACGGCAGGACAATCGTGGCAAAGTCACTGGTAAAAGCCGGAACCGGAACAAGCGGACCGGATGGCGCATATAACGAGGTGCTTCGCAGTGCAGGCCTTACGCAGGATGAAATAGCATTTACAATGGCAACCGGATATGGAAGAAAAACATATCCGGCTGCAGATGCTGAAATGAGTGAATTAAGCTGTCATGGAAAAGGCGTCTTTTTTATGGAGCCGGAGTGCCGTACGATCATTGACATTGGAGGACAGGATGCGAAGGTGATTCTGCTTTCTTCCAATGGAACAATTTCTAATTTTGTTATGAATGATAAATGTGCAGCTGGTACCGGACGTTTTTTGGATGTCATGGCTGGAATCCTGCAGCTTGATATAAGCGAGTTGGAACAGTATGCAGCAAAATCAGAACATCCATGCAGCATATCGAGCACATGCACTGTATTTGCAGAATCCGAGGTGATCTCTCAGCTTTCAAACAATGTGGATTTAAGCGATCTGGTGGCAGGAATCTGCTCATCGGTAGCAAAGAGAACCGCTGCGCTTGCAAAGAGAACTGCAATTACAGATAAAGTCTGCATGAGCGGTGGAGTGGCAAAAAACGGTGGTGTAAGGAATGCACTTGCAAAAGAACTCGGCAGAGAAGTTATCCAGGTAAAAGATGCGCAGTACATGGGCGCATTAGGAGCTGCGTTGGCAGCATATGATAAAATCAAAGGATAGAAATTTTTTTGCTTTTGTTTATAACTTATAATTATTGAACATATACAAATAAAGGTATAAGCAAAATGCACAATAAAACTTGCTAAAACTTGTCAACTAGTTTACAATATTCTACATAAGGTTGTTAAAAAAATGACAATCTTTAAAATACTAGAGGATGTTTTAGGAGGTTTTTATGAACAACAAAAAAACAGGTGCCTTCAATCTTGGAGGCAGGGGATTTCTGATGGTAATCCTTTCATTTTTATCATGCTACATGTATTCCGCACTTACATCAGACATGATCAATGTAATGCCGGATGCATACGCCGGAATTTACCAGATTGATGCAAATGCAATTGCAACGCTTCCAACCATTGCAGCGTTTGTAGGCATTATTACCTCAATCATCTGGGGAAAATTGATGTCAGTTTCAACAGCATCTAAGATGTGGTCAGTTTCCATGTTCATTACAGGTATTTTTGCAATTATCTGGTCAACAGGAAAGACATTTCCGGTTTTTGCGATTGGATACTTTGTCTGTTATGCATGTACGCTGGCATCTGCAATGCTTTTAAGCTATCAGGTACTTGCTTACTGGTTCCCAACCAAGAGAGGTGCAGCACTTGGTATTGCAACCGCAGGATTTCCACTTTCTGCTGCTACAACAGCTAATTTCTGTGGAATGTTTGCAGGAACAGGACATCCGGAGATGTATTTTAGAATTGTAGGAATCATTGCACTTGTTCTTGGAGTTGTGATTTTACTTGTAGTAAGAGACTTCCCGGAAGAAGTTGGGGCATATCCGGACAACAATAAAGAATTTGATTTTGAAACAGAAAAGAAGAAACATAAAGAAAATCTTGAATATTTAAAAAAATCAAAATGGACTGTAAAGAAATGTCTTATGACAGGACGTATGTGGGTTTTATGGGTTGCAGTAGGAGCAACAGGTTTCCTTTCCATGGGAATTATGTCAAACTTTGTAGGAAAATTCCTTGAGCAGGGTTATGATATGGGAACTATTATGGTAATGCTTGCTGTTTCCGGTGTACTTGCAATTCCGGGTTCCATGATCGTCGGCTGGTTAGACGTCAGATTTGGAACAAAGAAGGCTGGAGTTATCGTAAATGCAGCAGCACTTATCGCAGTTGTATTTAATCTTACATCCATCCGCCCATTACACTTTATCTCACTTCCAATCTTAGCTTGTATGTTAGGAGGATCTTCAAACCTGATGGCTTCCTGTACATCTGCAATTTGGGGAAGATATGATTTCCAGAATGCTTTCCGTGTCATTCAGCCACTTAATTCACTGATGACTGGTGTCGGCATCACAGTTGTATTCATTATCGGACACAATGTAAGCTACTGGATGGCATATGCAGCTATGGCAGTGATCGCAGCAGCAGGATTAATTGCTATGATCGCATTGAAAGTAGAGCCAATTGATGATGAAGTAAGATAAGCCATTATAAAAAAGAAAAACTAATTTTAAGGCATTTCATTTATTGATTTCCAGACAAAAAGGTCATAGAAACTGATAAAAGAAATGCCTTTTTTACTTTACAAATTGCCGGTGTACTGCTATGATAAATGTATCAAACTTGTCGACAAGTTAACAAGAGGCAGATATGGAACAAAACAATATTTTAGAAAGTGACAGATTATTAGAAAAGACAATTGCACAATGTTTTGAATACAGAGTAAGTCTTACGCCAGATGCTCCTGCCGTTGAGTTTGAAGGAGAGAGAATTTCCTGGAACGAGTTAGACAGGTTATCTGACTGGCTTGTATGGCGGTTTGATTTCCTTGGAATAAAAAGAGGAACAAGAGCCGGAATCTGGTGTGGTAATAATCTTCAGTGGATTATTGTATTCCTTGGACTGCAGAAGATAGGTGCGACAGCCGTTTTGATCAATCCGGGGTATTTAGCGGATGAGCTTCATAAAATAATATCTTATTCAGATGTAGAGTATCTGTTTTATGGAGAGGAATTCAAAAATGCAGATCTGACAAAGATACTTGCGGAAGTGGATATTTCCACAACACCGAATTTAAAACAGACAATTCCGATCGAACTGAAAGCTGCCATTGATTTTATGAAAAAAGGTGCAGAAGAACTGACAGAGGCACAGAAGCAAAGAATTTATGAGTTAAAGCAGCTTCCCGATTGTAAAGATACCGCATGTATGTTGTTTACTTCGGGAACAACCGCTCTTCCAAAGGGTGTATTACTTACCCATTATAATCTTGTGAATGATGCCATGTTTACTGCAAAGGCAATGCACTGGGAAAAGGATGATAAAATCTGTGTGATGGTTCCGCTTTTTCACTGTTTTGGAATGACAAGCTGTCTGCTTGCAAGTGTGATCTGCGGAAGCTGCCTGTATGTTATGAAGTATTATAGGACCATTAATGCACTTGAGGGAATCGACAATCATGGATGTACCGTTTTAAACGGTGTTCCGTCGATGTTTCTTGCCATGGTGCACAACAGGCATTTTGAGGAATTTAAGCTTAACAGTTTAAAATCTGGAATTATCGCAGGTTCCCCGCTTTCGGCATCTGATTATAAAATGATCTGCGAAAAACTTGGTATGGAGAAACTCCAGATGTCTTACGGACAGACTGAGACTTCACCGGGAATCAGCTTTTCTGAATATGATGAGACAATCGAACAGAAATGTGACAATGCAGGGTTCATTATTCCATTTATCGAGGTGTGTGTCTGGGATTTAGAGGGAAATCAGAATATTTATCATTGTGATGTCTTAAAACCGGATGGAAGGATCCTTGGAAGAGAGGAGACCGGGGAGTCACATATCCACTATACAAGTCTTATCGGAGATAAGAGAAATGCGGTGTGTACCAGAGGTACATTTTTTTCCAGAGGAGAAATCGGTGTCAGAGGATTTAATGTGATGAAAGGGTACTTCAGGAGAGAGGAAGCCACCAGGGAGGCATTGACCGAGGATGGTTTTATTCATACCGGAGACCTTGGATTCGTAGATGACAGTGGCAGGATACACATAAGCGGAAGAATCAAGGAAATGATCATCCGTGGTGGAGAAAATATAAGCCCGGTGGAGATAGAGGAATGTATCCGAATGTTTCCGCAGGTGCGGGATGTTAAGGTGGTCGGTGTCCCACAGGCAGTTTTGCAGGAAGAAATAGCGGCGTGCATTGTTTTGAGAAAAAACTGTGAACTGACAAAGGAAGAGATTACAGCGCACTGCAGCAAATATCTTGCGGCATATAAAGTTCCACGGTATATCGAGTTTTTTGAAGAACTTCCGGTAAATTCGAGCAACAAGATAAAAATAGGTGAGTTAAAAGAGAGAATGAGAGTGCTTGCACTCGCAAATAAATAGATTTATGCGGTTTGACGCATATTTTATAAGGAGGTAAAAAATGATTCTTTCAAAGGAACATGAACTGATGAGAAAGAACTTCCGCAATTTTGCGGAAACTGAATTTACAACAGAAATTCAGGAGCAGTTAGACAGAGAAGGTGGATTTAACTGGGACATCTGGAAAAAGATTGCAAAATATGGTTTTGCAGGAACAAAAATCCCGGTAGAATATGGCGGACAGGGTGGTGACTATCTTGCATACGCACTTATGAATGAGGAATTTGCCCGCGTATGCCCGGTACTTGCAATTTATGCCAATACACCGAACTCTCTTGGTGGTGGTCCATTATTACAATGCGGCAATAAGGAGCAGCTTGAAAAATACTTAACTCCTGCTGCAAAAGGTGAAAAACATATTGTGTTTGCACTGACAGAGCCGGGAGCAGGTTCTGATCCGGGAAGCATGATAACAAGAGCAACAGCAGACGGAGATTACTATGTATTAAACGGACGTAAATGCTTTATTTCCGGAGCACCGATTGCTGATTATGCGATCGTATACGCAAGAACAAATCCGGAATTAAAAGGTGCAAAAGGAATTTCCATGTTTATCGTAGATATGCATTTAGATGGAGTTTCCTGTGGAAAACCAGAACCTAAGATGGGAATTAACGGTTATCCGACAAGTGATATTGTTTTTGAGAATGTCCGCGTACATAAGAGTGATCTGTTAGGACCTTTAGACAAAGGTTATGCAGTTGCAATGAAAACACTTGATGGCGGTCGTCTTGGTGTTGCAGCACAGTCCCTTGGTATCGCCCAGGGAGCATTAGAAGAGGCCATTGCTTATGCAAAAGAAAGAAAACAGTTTGGTAAACCGATCAGCTACAACCAGGGTGTAAGCTTTATGCTCGCAGATATGGCAACTGAGATCGAAGCAGCCAGAAACTTAATTTACAGTGCAGCACAGGCAAAAGACATGGATGCAAAAGATGCTTCCACACAGTGCTCCATGGCAAAATACTATGCTTCTGAAATGGCAAACCGTGTTTGTGCAAAAGCAATTCAGATTCATGGTGGATATGGATTTATCAAGGATTACAAAGTAGAGAGACTTTACAGAGATGCACGCGTCATGACATTGTATGAAGGAACCAGTCAGGTACAGCAGATCGTCATCTCAAGAAGTCTGTTAAAATAAAAAGTACGGAATCGTTTGAAAAGGAGAATTTGAAATGAGAATATATGTATGTGTAAAGCAGGTTCCGGATACTTCCGGAAAAGTTGCTGTAAACGCAAACGGTACGCTTGATCGTGCATCAATGGCAACTATCACAAACCCGGACGATTTAGCAGCAGTAGAAGCAGCGTTAAGATTAAAAGATGAAACAGGTGCAAAGGTTACAGTTGTTTCCATGGGACCACCACCAGCAGAAGGAATGTTGAGAGAGTGTATCGCAATGGGAGCAGATGATGCAGTTCTGATCTCGGGACGTGAATTTGGAGGTTCTGATACATTTGCAACTTCACAGATTATCGCAGGTGGATTATCCAATCTCGGAGTTGGACCGGAAGATATTATTTTCTGTGGACGTCAGGCAATTGACGGAGATACCGCTCAGGTAGGACCACAGATTGCAGAAAAATTAAATATCCCACAGGTTACTTATGCAGCTGAAATCCACAAAAACGGAAATACACTTACTGTAAAACGTCTTTTAGAGGATGGATATATGACAGTTGAGGTTTCCACACCATGTCTTATCACATGTGTGAAAGAATTAAACCAGCCACGTTACATGACGGTAAAGGGAATCTTAGAGTGTTATAAAAAACCATTTACCGTATTAGATTATGAGGCTTTAAAAGATGAACCGTTAATCGATCCGACAACCATCGGATTAAAAGGTTCCCCTACTAATATTTTCCGTTCTTTTACACCACCACAGAAGGGTGCAGGAAAAGTGTTACAGGGTTCCAATGAAGAAATGGTAAAAGAACTGGCAGAAAGTCTTGCCAAAAAGCACGTAATCTAAGGAGGAAAAAGATATGGCATTTAATAGTGCAGCAATAGAAGAATTCAGCGATATCTGGGTGTTCTGTGAGCAGCGTGAAGGCAAGCTTATGAGCACGGATATTGAACTTATCAGTGAAGGAAGAAAACTTGCAGATGAGCGCGGTTGTAAACTCGTCGGACTTTTACTTGGCGCAGACGGAATCGAGAGTGCAGCAAAAGAACTTGGCGGATATGGTGCAGACAAAATTATTGTAGCATCGGATGAGAGACTTGCCGTGTATACAACAGACGCATATACAAAAGTGATCTGTGATGTGATCATGGATAAAAAACCAGAGGTATTCCTTGTTGGAGCATCGAATATCGGTCGTGATTTAGGACCTCGTGTTGCAGCAAGATTACATACAGGACTTTGTGCAGACTGTACACATCTGGATATTAATATGGATATCTATACAGACTTTTTAAGAGAGGCATCTACGATTGATGTTGATTCTGTAAAGTTTGATATGGAAGACAAAAATATGAAAATGACACGTCCGGCTTTCGGCGGACATATGATGGCTACTATCATCTGCCCAAGATTCCGTCCGTGTATGGCAACTGTCCGTCCGGGTGTTTTGAAGAAAGCGCCTTTTGACCAGGCAAAAGCAGATGCAGTAGAAATCGAAAAAGTACAGGTAAATCTTTCTGACAGCGATTTGAAGACAAAAGTAATCGAAGTTGTAAAAGAATCCAGAAAAATGGTTGACCTGCTTGGTGCAGAAGTCATCGTTTCTGTCGGAAATGGTATCAGCAAAAATCCGGAAAAAGGAATCGAATATGCAAAACAGCTTGCAGAGGCACTTGGTGGCGGTGTAGTGGGAGCTTCCCGTGCCGTTACAGATGCCGGCTGGCTTACCGCTGATCATCAGGTTGGACAGACTGGAAAAACAGTACGTCCGAAAATCTACGTTGCACTTGGTATTTCAGGAGCAATCCAGCATAAAGCCGGAATGCAGGACTCTGAACTTATCATTGCAGTAAATACAAATGAAGATGCTCCAATTTTTGAAGTGGCAGATTATGGAATCGTCGGAGACCTCTATGAGATCGTTCCACTTATGATACAGGAAATTCAGAAAGTAAGAGCATAAATCGAGCATCCAAGATGCGGTTTTTTTGAATGTGGTGCCGAATATTTACAATGATGTTATAAAAAATGAATAAAAGAAGTTCCCCGAATGCATACTAAAACAAAAAGAAAGTGTGGAATCAGTATGCAGAAGGGAAAACAGAGCCTCTGTTTTACAGAGGCTCCTTTTATTATCAGCACAGCTAACATTGTTGGAAAAAAAGAGGGAGAAGGTCCTCTGGCAGCTCATTTTGATGTGATCGGAGAGGATGACAAATTCGGACAGAACACATGGGAGGAAGCAGAGAGCACCCTGCAGAAGGAAGCCTTTACCATGGCAGTTGGCAAGGCAGGACTGCAAAAAGAAGATATCCGGTATCTTTTTGCGGGAGATCTTCTCGGACAGACGATCGCAACATCTTTCGGCGTGCTGGATTTTCAGGTGCCGCTTTTCGGATTATACGGGGCATGCAGCACGTGCGGAGAATCATTGTCGCTTGGCGCAATGTGTGTGGCGGCAGGCTATGCCGACCATGTTGTGACCATGACATCGAGCCATTTCGCCAGCGCAGAGAAACAGTTCCGTTTTCCTTTGGAATACGCCAATCAGCGACCAAAATCTGCAACCTGGACAGTGACCGGAAGTGCAGCTTTTGTGCTTGGAAAAGAAAAGGGAATCGCAAAGATCACAGGAATCACAACCGGAAAAATCGTGGACTTCGGGATCAAAGATTCCATGAATATGGGCGCTGCCATGGCACCTGCAGCGAAAGATGTGATCAAACAGCATTTTGAAGATTTCGGACGCAGTGAAAAAGAATACGACAAAATCATCACAGGAGATCTTGGAACGATCGGACAGGAAATCCTTATTGATCTGCTGTTAAAGGACGGCTACGATATCAGCAAAATACACACAGACTGCGGCATCGAGATTTTTGATGCGCAAAACCAGAATACCGGGGCAGGAGGCTCCGGCTGTGGATGTTCTGCGGTGACATTAAGTGCTTATTTTCTAAAGCAGATCGCAGATGGAACGTTAAAAAGAATTTTATTTGTGCCGACAGGAGCATTGCTTTCCACCGTGTCTTTTAATGAAGGAATGAATGTGCCGGGCATTGCCCACGCGGTCGTGATTGAGCATGTCGATGCGTAAAAAGGAGGAATTATGGATTATGTAAACGCGTTCTGGGTAGGTGGACTGATCTGTGCAATCGTTCAGATACTCATGGAAAAAACAAAAATGCTCCCGGGCAGAATCATGGTGTTGTTAGTGTGCCTTGGGGCGGTACTTGGAGCTTTGCAGATCTATGAACCGTTTCTGGAATTTGCAGGCGCCGGTGCGAGTGTACCGCTGCTTGGTTTCGGAAATGTTCTTTGGATGGGCGTAAAAGAAGCAGTTGATGAGAATGGATTTATCGGCATTTTTATGGGAGGCTTCAAAGCGAGTGCAGTCGGTATTTCCGCAGCACTGATTTTCTCTTATATCGCAAGTATCATCTTCCAGCCGAAAATGAAAAAGTAAGTGGCAGTTAAGAAATGGCAAAGAAATTGTCAGACCCCGATTACAAAATAAAAGGTATAGCGTATAATACAGTTATATTTTTATGGATGGCGGGGTACGGGTATGGAGAAAGAAAAGTTGAAAGCCTATGGCATTGATTATGAAAATGCAGTGAAACGTTTTGCCGGGAATGAGGCTTTGTACGAAAAATTTTTAGTGAAATTGACAAAAGACGATCATCTTGCAATCGGGGAACAGGCGCTTGCAGAAGGACGTTATGAGGATGTGTTAGAGGCAGTCCATGCATTAAAGGGTGTTGCAGGAACACTTGGAATGACGGATTTATTTGAGGCAGCTTCACAGGTGGTCGCATCCATACGCAAACAGGAATTAAGCCACCTGCCGGAGCAGATGGCAAAAGTGCGTGCTGAATTTGAAAAAGCCTGTGAAGCAGTGTCCTGATTCGTGATAATAGAATGGTATTCTATTATAGAAATTAATTTAGAACAAAACAGGTCTTGTACTGTCTAATTCGCGGAGCAAAGTTGCAAAGTCAGCATGTTCTTCCGGAAGCTTCCAGCAGAGAATGGAAGGATGATAAGCATTCTGCAGCACATATTCTGTGAGCAGATTTTTACAGTCAGCCTCATCTGTGGAAAGATTGCAGAGCTCCTTTAATTCTACACAGGCGAAAGTGCCGTCCTCGTCCATATCGTCGTAGACAAATGGATCGGATTCTAAAATGTGGACAAGGTCATTTTCCGGGATACACAGACCATTTACGGTAATATCACTGCCGGATTCCATTTTAAGATTGCGCAGACCAAAAGGAAGTACGATCTGGTCTTCTATAGTGCTATTTACAATTAAACCTGCAACAACCACGTAAAGTTTTGGAGAAGTTTTTCCATTCCAAAGGCATGGGTTGGTCAGACGACAGATATATTCCGGTGTGGTGGCTGGCACACTTTTGTTGGCAAGCATGGTTCCGGTGGTCGTAAGCACAGTGTAGGAGATCATGGCATCTTCCGGGAGATCCTTTGCGGAGGCAAGAATCCGGATGCTGGCAGAGGATGATGAGATCTTCTGTGGAATGACAGTAAGTCCTGCATCTCCAAAATGATCCAGTGAAAAATGATATTTTCCTACAATAATAAGGCTGGCATCTAAGCATGGAACTTCGCCGTCACATACAATATCCAGTTCATTGTCACCATTTACAATGTAGTCCGTCACATTGATACGGTAAAGCGTATAAATGCCGTTGTGTGTGCCTATTTTTTCCTGATTCATAAAAACTTCCATGGAAGACGAAGCGCCCAGCAGTTCCAGATAATAACAATATTCATCTTCTTTATTTAATGGAAGGATTCGTTTGTGGACAGATTTATTGTCCGCTCTCTTTTCGGTGGATAACATCCAGTCAGAGTTTATATTCAGAATATTTCGCATGTAATATCTCCTTAACCTTGAAAAATCGATTAGTTTAACGGTATTTTATCATATTGCCAGGGTAAATTCTATTGTTACTTTATTTTTAAACCGGAGTTTAACATAGTAATGTAGGCAGATTTTGTGGCTGCTTTATAGGTTATGAAGGGCAGAGATAAAAGAGTCCACACAAGTCAAATTATTAGTGTATATAAAAGAAAATCGTACAAACAAATATGATGTTCCTGTTCGCAGAGCTCACAAAGGAAATCATATTTGTTTGTACGATTTTTCTTTTTATTTACGCAGTGACTGACTTGTGCACAGACTTTGATATCTGCCCTGATTTACGTTATGAATGTAGCCACAAAATCTGCCTACACTACCAGCCACCCTCCGGTTTATAGATACTTGCGTATTTCTTCAATCAGGGAAGTATATTCTTCCTCTGATAAAAACTTCTCACCAGGATTCATGGCAAACACCCCACCCCATTCATATCTGTCTTCTGCCTTATTTCTGGTTGAAATGTACAGCGAAACCAGCGATTTCATCTTTTAAGTACGCAACAGTGATATTTCCTTTTGCATCATATTTGAAAGAAGACTCATCAAATACAAAACCACGTTTCTCTAAGTGGTAGATCGCACGTGCAAGGTAGTTTGTCTGGATTGCGATATGACCGCAGGTTCCACGACCCGGATTTTTCATCATTTCGATGAGAGATCCAACGAACATAGAGCTGTTTCCAACTTTGACATCCTGACCAAGTAAAGTAGCGAATTTTGCAGAATCAGAAGCAGCAGCTTCCTCAGATGCATTATTTACACCAACATGAAGAAGTTTGAATCCTAACATAGTAGATACAGCTTCTTTTGTGAGAGCAGTGATGCCTGCCCAGTCTTTTGCTGCAACAAGGTCTTTGCTTACCATCCAGGAACCGCCACATGCGATGATTTTGTTGAAATCAAGGTAATTTGTAAGGTTCTTTGCGTTAATTCCGCCGGTTGGCATGAATTTCATATTTACATAAGGAGCTGCCATGGATTTGATCATATTTAATCCGCCGGCTGCCTCTGCTGGGAAGAATTTTACAACATCAAGACCAAGTTCAATGGCAACTTCCACATCACTTGGGTTAGAGCATCCAGGAGTAACAGGGATTCCTTTTTCTACGCAGTATTTTACAACTTTTGGATTTAAGCCAGGGCTTACAATGAATTTTGCTCCGGCGTTTACCGCACGGTCAACCTGCTCAGTTGTAAGAACTGTTCCGGCACCAACTAACATTTCCGGGAACTGTTCTGCCATAATACGGATAGATTCCTCAGCGGCAGCAGTACGGAATGTGACTTCTGCACAAGGAAGACCTCCGTCACATAATGCTTTTGCTAAAGGAGCAGCGTCCTCTACGTGATCGAGAGCGATAACAGGTACGATACCAATTTTAGAAATCTCTTCTAATACTTTGTTCATGATGATTCTCCTTATCATTCTTATTTTGTCATCCAGTGGATGATTGTGTTCTTTTACAAAGTTCCATTATATGAAACAATGTTCCATAAAACGATACGATTTTATTATAACATCAGAAAAGAGGATGTCAATAGTTCCGCTCCAATTCCCTTGACATTTCAATATCTAACTGTTAAGATGAAAAAAAGATTGTTTCACAATATGGAACGATAAACTGAAATGTGAAACATAAAGTGATTCGTCAGAACACCGAAAGCTTTTGCATGGGTTCTGAACAGTCGCAGCATAAGAATTAAGAAAGGGACACCTACGATGGCAGAAGAAAAAGAAACAAAAAATCCGGTGCAGTCAGCGGAGCGTATTTTCCAGGTGCTGGAGATGTTAGCGGAGCATGGCGAAATGGGATTAATGGAGATCAGCACAGAACTCGGACTTCACAAAAGTACAGTCCACCGCTTATTGATGTCCTTGATCTATATGGGTTACGCGAAGCAGGATGAGACAACACAGAAATACATGCTTTCCTATAAGATCGTGAGCATGGCTGGCAAAATCTTGGAGCGTACCGATATTTTGCAGATCGCAAAACCTTATATGGAGCGGCTGTCCGACATCAGCGGAGAGGCAGTGCATCTGGTACAGCGCGAAGGCAACAATATTTTATACATCTATAAAATAGAAGCAAAAGTTGGAACGATCCGCATGGTTTCCCATGTGGGAATGGTGCATCCAATGTATTGTTCCGGCGTTGGCAAGGCGATCATGGCAACACTCCCGGAAAAGGAAGTCAAGCAGATCTGGAATGAGAGCATTATTGAGAAGAAAACGGACAAAACGATCACCGATATTGATGATATGATGCAGGTATTAGCGGAAGTCCGCAAGAACGGTTATGCGTTAGATGACGAGGAAAATGAGGAAGGAGTGCGCTGCATTGCTGCGTGCTTAAGAGGCTATAGCAAAGAAGTAAAATACGCTTTCAGTATTTCCGGACCGGTAAGCCGTATGACAAGAGAACGCGTGGAAGAACTTGCTGTGGATGTGAAAAAAGTGCAGGAAGAATTATCAAGGGAACTGGGGTATTATCCACAAAATTAAATTTTTTTACAGAAAATGTATAAGAAAAATAAGGATGGTCATACTATTTTCGAAGAACAGAGCAAGAGAACTCTGTGAAAGAAAAGGAGAAATGACTATGAGAAAGTGGAAATTACTTTTGGCAGGAATGATGCTTACGTTATCTTTAAGTGCTGTGACAGGCTGCGGAAATAATACCGCAAACGATAAAAATAATGGCACAAACGGTACAAACACAAGCACGGAAAACCGTCTGAACAACAATGCGGACACCACCACAGACAAGGACAAAAATAATATCGGCACCACAGAGGATAAGGGCAAGGATAACAACCGTGTGGATGATAACGGCAACGTGATCGAGGATGTAGTGGACGGTGTTGGCGATGCCGGCAAAGATGTGATCGATGGTGTGGAAAATGGTGTGGATGATCTCACAAACGATGCAACCGGCGGAAACGCAGAGAATACCAACGGAGCCGGCGGGAATGCCGGAAATGGAACTGCAAATCCGTAAATGATAGAGAAATACAAAAAAAGAAACGGTCGGTTTATCGTTTCTTTTTTTGTGCCTGTTTATTCAGATACATTTCATGGTCTGCTTTGTCAAGCAGATTGCGGAGCGTACAATCTTTGTAATTCATGGAGTAGCTGTAACCATAGGCGTAACTGATCGCATCCGGCATATTGCCGGGCTGATACTGTTTGATCGTAGCATGTAGTTTTTCCAATAGTTCGTCTGCCTGCCCGGAGGTGGTGTCATACAAAATAGCGATAAATTCGTCACCGCCGAATCTGCCGACAAAATCTTTTTCAGGAACTACCTTTCTTAAAATGTGGGCAAAATTGGCGATCATCGAATCCCCGGCAGCGTGTCCGATGGTATCGTTCACTTCTTTTAAATTATTTAAGTCGAACATAACAAAACACAGCGGCTCAGTGATAAAACCGGAAGAATTCAAAAGGTCTTCACAGCGGCTTTTGTTTGGAAGTCCGGTGTGCACATCCAGGTAGGCTTTCTTGGATAAAATATGATTTTCCCTGACGGCCTTAATGTGCTGGATCTGCTGTTGGACGATCAAAAAGATTAACAATAGTATATCAAGCGCAGAAATAATCTCGGTCAGCCGGATACGTGCGGCAATCTTTTCCGAGTACTGTTCGGCAGCAGTCACCGTCTCATCGGCATATTCAAAATAAGTTTCACTCATTGAGACAACATTGGTGTTTTCATAGCCCTTTTCACGAACGGTATAAATCTCTTCTTTCAGTAGTTCCCAATATTCAATCTGATTGTCCAGACACTGCTGGTAAACCGGATCTTTCAGGCTTACCAGATTATAATTTCCATCTTCATATTTTAAACCGGACAAAATTTTATCCAGATACTGGATCTGCATATCATTTGCTGTTCCGGTAATCTCGAGTTTGACTTCACGCTGCGTGGATCCGCGCACAAGACCGGCATAGTTCACCACGTGGGCAGTTCCCTGCAGATACTGGATCTGCACCATCATAAAAATGACAAGAAAAATCAAAATGAAGATCAGAATTTTCTGCAGCAGTGGTGCAGCCTGTTGTTCTGCCTGTTTCATTTGTCTGCTAAAAAATTTTTTTTCTGTATACATGAGTTACCTTTCCGGAAGTTATTTATGTAGCTGTATTCTAACCCATAAAATCCGGATGGTCAAATATTATCATGCTTTTCAAAGAAAATATCTTAAATAAAAATGAAATCTTGCCAAATTAGTTGTGATTCATTTTTATTTGAATTATAATAAACCCATCGCATTTTTTGAGGCGACGAAAACAGAAAGCAATTTCAGGGATATTAAGGAGATTTCAATGTCAGATAATGATTTCAGAGAGGTAATCGACGGAGAAGAGAACAAAGAGCCGGCAGCCTCTGACAATAATTTACATACAACGGAGGCAGAGAGTGCGGAAGTGGTGAACAGCACGGCAGATGCACAGGAGAGTGATGAGAAGAAGGATGATGAGTACGAGGAGATCTGCTACATCTGTCACAGACCGGAGCACATAGCAGGAAAAATGATCAGGATCCCAAACAGCATTTCCATCTGTCATGACTGTATGCAGAGAACGTTCGACAGCATGAATGGCACCGGATTCCCAATGGGTGATATGATGAACATGGGAAGTTTTAATAATATGAATCTGGATAAGATGCCAAATATCAGCATGATCAATCTCTCTGATCTGCAAAATATGATGGGCGGTATGCCAAACAGCCAGAAGATCAAGAAAAAGAAACCAAAAGAGGAGAGAAAGCCGGAGATCGATATTCATGCAATCCCGGCACCACATAAGATCAAAGCGTCACTGGATGAGTATGTGGTCGGACAGGAATATGCCAAAAAAGTCATGTCCGTAGCAGTTTACAATCACTACAAGAGAATTGCTTCTGATGTGCAGGACGGTGTGGAGATCGAAAAATCCAACATGCTCATGATCGGACCAACCGGAAGTGGTAAGACTTATCTGGTCAAGACACTGGCAAGATTATTAGATGTGCCGCTCGCCATCACGGACGCAACTTCTCTGACAGAAGCAGGTTATATCGGTGACGATATCGAGAGTGTAGTCAGCAAATTGTTAGCGGCTGCTGACAATGATGTAGAGCGCGCAGAACACGGCATTATCTTTATTGATGAGATTGACAAGATCGCAAAGAAGCGCAACACAAACCAGCGCGATGTCAGCGGAGAATCTGTTCAGCAGGGAATGTTAAAGCTGTTAGAGGGTGCGGAAGTGGAAGTGCCGGTAGGGGCAAGCAGTAAAAATGCGATGGTGCCGATGACGATGGTCAACACAAAGAACATTCTTTTTATATGCGGAGGAGCGTTCCCGGATCTCGAAGATATCATTAAGGAGCGTCTGAACAAAGAAGCTTCCATTGGATTTAAAGCAGATCTGAAGGACAAATATGACAATGACGAGAACCTGCTTGCAAAAGTGACGACAGAAGATGTGCGCAAATTTGGTATGATCCCGGAATTTTTAGGACGTCTGCCGGTCATGTTCACATTGGAGGCGCTGACGGAAGATATGCTTGTGCGTATTTTAAAAGAGCCGAAGAATGCAATCATCAGGCAGTATGAGAAGCTGCTTGCCATGGATGAGGTAAAGCTTGTATTTGACGAGGATGCGCTTCATTCTATCGCAAAGGAAGCAAAAGAGAAAAAGGTAGGAGCGCGTGCTCTCCGTTCTATTATCGAAGATTTTATGTTAGATATCATGTATGAGATCCCGAAGGATGACAATATCGGCATGGTGACGATCACAAAAGATTATGTAGAGAAAAAAGGCGGCCCGCTCATTACGATGCGCGGCTGTGCAGCGATCGAAGAAAAACCTGCAATTTAAAGGAATAAAAGACAAAACTCCGGCATTTATTGTAAAAATAGGTGTGCGGAGTTTTTTATGTCTGACTGTGAAGAAAAGATTTATTCCAATGATTATGTGGATTTTATCATATCGAAAGACGTTTTGGATGTGATTGACCTTCAAAGTGATTGTATCCAGCGGATCGAGGAGGAAAACGATATTTATTTTTATCCGAGGAGTTTTTTCCAGATATTTGATTTTCCGGCGGATTCCTATGCTTCTGTTCCAAAATGCTATGGACTTCTGGATGAGACGGCGCTTGAGGTTTCGGGGATATTAAAATTACAGCAGCAGCCGGCGCTCGCACTGAAAGGGCAGGGCGTGATGATAGGATTTATTGATACCGGGATCGACTACCGCAATCCGGTATTTCAGTATTCTGATGGGACAACAAGGATTTACCGCATCTGGGATCAGACGATCCGGGATGGAACAAAGCCGGAAGGGATCGCATATGGTTCCGAGTATAAGGCAGAGCAGATCAATGCCGCACTCCGGGCAGAAAATCCGCTGGAAACCGTTCCGTCCATGGATACCAATGGACACGGAACTTTTGTAGCCGGGGTGGCATGTGGAAGTGAGGATGTCGAAAATAATTTTATTGGGGCGGCACCATTTTCCGATATCGCAGTCGTAAAACTGAAAGAGGCAAAAACTTATCTGCGGGAATTTTATTTTATCCCGGATTCTGTTCCGGCGTATCAGGAGAATGATATCATGATGGCAGTCAGCTATCTGGACCGGCTGGCAATGGAGCGGGATATGCCGCTTGTGATCTGCATTGCACTAGGCAGCAACATGGGAAACCGTGGCAAGGACGGACCGTTGGCAACTTATCTGGATATTGTATCCAGAAGGCGGAAAAGATGCAGTGTGGCAGCAGTAGGAAACGAGGCGAATGCAAGACATCATTTTCTTGGAAAAATACAGCCGGATATGGAGTACGAATCGGTGGAAGTCTCGGTGGAGGAAAATATGCCGGGTTTTTTCATTGAGATGTGGGCAAATGCGCCGGAGCTTTATGCTGTATCGGTCAGCTCGCCCACCGGGGAAGTGCTGCCCAAAGTGCCTTATCGGAGTGGTGGAAGGCAGGAGTTTCTCTTTATTTTCGAGCAGACAAGAGTCAGCATCGACTATCGGCTGACGGGCAGGCAGCAGGGAAACCAGCTTATTTATTTACGTTTTTCAAACGCAGCGCAGGGGATCTGGACGATCAACGTGTATCCGCAGAGCATTGTGACAGGGGATTACAATATGTGGCTTCCCATGCGGAATTTTACGAGTGGAAAGGTTTTTTTCCTGCGGTCAAATCCAAATCATACGATCACCGTGCCGGGCAATGCAGGGCAGGTCATAAGCACGGGCGGCTACAATGTGGCAAATGGCGGTCTGTATCTGGACTCGGGCAGGGGATTTACGCTTTCTGGTGAGGTAAAGCCGGATTTCTGTGCTCCGGCGGTGAATGTGTATGGACCGGGACTGCAGAACCGTTTTGTGACCATGACCGGGACGAGTGCAGCGGCAGCGATCACAGCCGGGGCATGTGCGCAGATCATGGAATGGGGACTGGTAAAAAGAAATCAGATATTCATGTCCTCTGCGGATATCAAAAATATGCTGATCCGCGGCGCAGACCGGGCGGATGACAGGAGTTATCCGAATCCGTCGTGGGGGTATGGAACGCTGGATGTGTATGGGGCATTTGAGGATCTGCGGAGGTAGCGGACATTGGCTTTTCATTTTGCTTTCTTTGAAGTATAATGAATGGTACGTGGAAAAACATTTTGCAGGCTTCCTGTGACAGTGAAAGGGATCACAAGAGGTATGGATATATTATAATTACGCAGGAGAAAATATAATTTTATGATAAAGATTGCGTTTTGTAATGATGAAATGGAAGTGCTTCATCAGATGAACGAATTATTAGACCGCTATCAGGTAGAACGGAATGAGGATATTACCTATGCGGCATTCCAGAGTCCGTTTGAACTGCTGACGGAGATTGAGAAGGGCATAAGACCGGATATTTTATTTCTTGATGTCGTGATGCCGGGGCAGAATGGCATGGATGTGGCAAAAGAGATCCGGCAGTATGACACAAATATGAAAATTATTTTTCTGACCTCATCCCCGGAGTTTGCGGTGGAATCTTATACGGTTGGAGCTTATTTTTACCAGTTGAAACCGATCTGGGAGGAAAGCTTTTTCCGGCTGATGGATGCGGTGCTGGCGGAGTGTGAGAAGAAAAAGAAGAACAGTCTGATCCTGCGCAGTAAGGACGGTATTACGAGGATCGATCTGCAGCAGCTGGAATACTGCGAGGTGCTGGGACGAAAACTTTTATTTCATCTGGAAAACGGAGCAGTTCTGGAGGGCGCAGGGAGTCTGGATGATCTGGCAGGACAGCTGATGCAGTACAGCAATTTTTTCCGTCCCCACCGATCCTTCCTTGTGAATATGGAGTATATCCAGAATATTTCCAGCCGTTCCATCAAAATGGTAAATGATGCGGAAATCCCAATTCCGCATGGAAAATGTTCGGAAATCAAAAATACATATATGGAATATGCGTTTAATGGAGAGCAGGCTGTCTTATGACGGTCTGTTTTTTCTTTGATATAATAAACTACATGAATAGTAATAAAGGACATGGTCGATTCAATGCATTTTATGGTCGATTCATGACAGTGCGTCCATTTTTTTGGAAAAATCGTGTATTGTAGATTCAGACAAAGGAGAAAGCCAAAATAAGCACACAAAAGAAGGAGGGATTAAGAAGAAAAAATGTTAGGTATGGAAATCTTGATCATTATTGGTTTGATCCTGCTTTTACTTGTTCTCTGGATTATCTCCGTGCAGCGGAAGTTTGCGGTGATGGACGGAAATATCCAAAATGCCATGAATCAGATCGGAGTGCAGATTTCCTCACGTTTTGATGCATTATTTGCAGTGCTTGATCTTATGAAAGGATATGCAGCAGATGACACACAGCCGCTGATGGAGCGTGCAGCGGCCAGACGAAGTGTGATCACTGCGCGCTCCGCACCTGAGAAGGTATCAGAGCAGGAGCAGGTGATAGAGGAAACCGTAAAAAGCATCCGTCTGGCAGCAGAACGCAATCCACTGCTCTGCGCAGATAAAAACTATACCAAATGTATGGATGCGGTGGAATGTTATGGGCGCATGATATATACCAGCCGTTTGATCTACAACGATTCTGTGACGAAGTTAAACAGTGCGCTTGGTATATTTCCTACAAATGTAATTGCAGGTATTCTTGGCTTTCATAAAAGAGAATATCTGTCACAGAAAGGGGATTAATATGGGATTATTCAGTAATAATAAAAAATTATGTCCGGTCTGCGGGAATCCGACACCGCGGCTGCTTGCAACAAAAATACAGGACACACCGATCTGTAAGGAATGTGATAAAAAAATCTATCTGCCAAAAGGAAGTACAGATCGGATGACTATCGATGATTTTAAGCAGTACGTCCAGTTTTACGAAGATAATCAGGCATTAAGAGATCAGTTCGAGGAAAACTATTCGTTTAATTTTGGATTGTTTGGTGGAGGTCTGGTATTAGATATTTTCCATGGACTTTTCCGTGTGAACTGTGACAAAGATTCGCTTGCATTTCAGGCGGACAATTTAAAGTCTTTCCGTATTTTAGAGGACAGCCGGGTTTTATTTGAGGGAAATCATCAGGAATTAAAGCATTATGACAGTAAAGTTCCGGAAAAAGTAAAGCAGCTGGAGCCGCAGATCGCACAGTTTCATATGCAGATGAGGGAATATGAGATGTTTGAGCGGCTGGAGCGGATGCATGAGGAAAATGACAAAGATGACAACCGTTATCATGAGTATCATCCAAGACCATCTTTTGACGTGGCTTCTCCGGCAGATACCTTCCATGTGGAGTTGACGTTTGACCATCCTTATTGGGATAATATCAAGTGGGATTGGACAGGAGTTTCCTTTGACAGTGACAGCCCAAGTGTCGAGGCATTTTTAAGCAGTTATGAGGATAAAACAGAGAGTCTGCACACGCTGGCACTCAATCTGGCACACCTGATGAATCCGAATGTCAAAGAGATGACAGCGGGAGAGAAAAAACAGGCTGCAAAGCAGGAGTCTGGATCTCTGGAAACGCAGAAGCAATCTTCTGAGAGCGATACGATCGAACAGCTGCAGAAATACAAAGGTCTTTTGGATGCAGGAGTCATCACAGAAGAAGAGTTTGCAGCAAAGAAAAAGCAGTTATTGGGAATTTGATGATAAGGCTGATCCGGAAAGGGTCAGCCTTATTATGAAATCTGCAAAAATATTTTTCAAATGGTACGTTAAAATTTGTGATGGAAATTGAAAATTTCAAGTATATTTTGTGCCGGTTTTATTGTATAATATTCTCTATGTTTGTAAATAAAAAAGTGAATGAAAATAAATAAGGGGATAACAGGGATGAGAATAGGATTTGATAATGACAAGTACTTAAAAATTCAGTCTGAGCACATCAAGGAACGTATCAGTCAGTTCGGAGACAAACTTTATCTGGAATTTGGCGGAAAATTATTTGACGATTATCACGCATCCAGAGTCTTGCCGGGATTTGCACCGGACAGCAAACTCCAGATGCTTATGCAGCTTGCGGATGTGGCAGAGATCGTGATCGTGATCAGTGCAGCAGATATAGAGAAGAACAAAGTCCGCGGGGATCTTGGAATTACTTATGATGTGGATGTTGTCCGGCTGATCGGAGAGTTTGAGAAAAAAGGGATGTATGTCGGAAGCGTTGTCATCACGCAGTTTGCCGGACAGAGCGGAGCCGTTCAGTTCCGTGAAAAACTGGAAAAAAGAGGCATCAAAGTATACCAGCACTATAAGATCGAGGGTTACCCGGCAAACATTCCACTGATCGTAAGTGAGAATGGATTTGGAAAAAATGATTATATCGAGACGACCAGACCATTAGTCGTTATCACCGCACCGGGACCGGGAAGTGGAAAAATGGCAACCTGCCTTTCCCAGCTTTACCATGAGAATATCCGTGGAACGAAAGCCGGATATGCAAAATTTGAGACCTTCCCGATCTGGAATCTGCCATTAAAACATCCGGTAAACTTAGCTTATGAGGCGGCTACCGCAGACTTGAATGATGTGAACATGATCGACCCGTTCCATCTGGAAGCTTATGGAAAAACGACGGTCAACTACAATCGTGACATTGAGATTTTCCCAGTGTTAAATGCAATCTTTGAAGGAATCTACGGAGAAAATACGTATTATAAATCACCGACGGATATGGGCGTTAATATGGCAGGAAACTGCATCATTGATGATGAAGCCTGCTGTGAAGCATCCAAAATGGAGATCATAAGACGTTATTACACAGCAGTGAACAAGCTTGTGAAAGAGGAAGCGACCGAAAACGAGGTTTATAAGATCGAACTTCTGATGAAACAGGCGAAGATCACAACAGACGACAGACATGTCACCGTTGCAGCAAAAAAACGTGCCGAAGAGCTTGGTGTTCCGACAGCAGCCATTGAACTGTCAGACGGATGTATCATTACATCCAAAACGTCGGATTTCCTTGGCGCATCTGCAGCACTGCTTTTGAATGCGCTAAAACATCTGGCTGGCATTGAGCATGATGAGAAACTCATCCGTCCGGAAGCAATTGAACCGATCCAGGATTTGAAAGTCCGTTTCCTTGGTGGAAAGAATCCAAGACTTCATACCGATGAGGTATTGATCGCCCTTTCACTTGCAGCAGCAACAAATGAGAATGCAAAGAAAGCATTGGAGCAGCTTCCGGCGCTTCGTGGATGTCAGGTACATACTTCCGTCATGCTTTCCGAAGTAGACATTAAGATATTCAAAAAACTGGGTGTGGATCTGACAAGTGAACCGGTGCGCAGCGGATTAAAATTGTATTAGAAATTTGTTTGTCAAAAAATACATGAAAAATTTGTGAATAATGTATAAAAACCCTTTTATAAAATAAAATGTATGATATAATATAGACAACCAGATTGTTAAAAACATAACAATCACAACAAACACATACATATTTTATAGGAGGGTTTTTACATGGCAAGATTTACGTTACCAAGAGACTTATACCACGGAAAAGGTGCATTAGAAGCATTGAAGACATTCAAGGGTAAAAAAGCAATGATCTGTGTTGGCGGTGGCTCCATGAAACGATTCGGATTTCTTGATAAGGCAGAGCAGTATCTGAAGGAAGCCGGAATGGAAGTTCAGTTGTTTGAAGGTATCGAGCCGGACCCTTCTGTTGAAACAGTTATGAAAGGCGCACAGGCAATGCTGGAGTTTGAACCGGACTGGATCATTGCTATGGGTGGCGGATCACCAATCGACGCTGCAAAAGCAATGTGGATCAAATACGAGTACCCGGACATCACATTCGAGGATATGTGCAAAGTATTTGGAATCCCGGCTTTGAGAAATAAAGCTCATTTCTGTGCAATATCATCCACATCAGGAACAGCGACAGAGGTAACTGCGTTCTCTATCATCACAGATTATGAGAAAGGTATCAAATACCCGATCGCAGATTTTGAGATCACACCGGATGTGGCAATCGTTGATCCGGATCTTGCAGAGACAATGCCGCAGAAATTAGTCGCACACACCGGAATGGATGCCATGACACATGCGATCGAGGCATATGTTTCTACCGCTAACTGTGACTTTACTGATCCACTGGCGTTACATGCGATCAAAATGATCCAGAATGATCTGGTTGATTCCTACAACGGAGATATGGCTAAGAGAGATTCCATGCACAATGCGCAGTGTCTTGCCGGAATGGCATTCTCCAACGCTTTGCTTGGTATCGTTCATTCCATGGCACATAAGACAGGAGCTGCATTTGCAGATTATGGCGCTCATATTATCCACGGTGCTGCAAACGCCATGTATCTGCCAAAAGTTATCGCATTCAATGCAAAAGATGAGACAGCAAAGAAACGTTACGGCGATATTGCTGATTTCATGGGACTTGGCGGAGACAGTCTGGATGAGAAAGTTGCATTACTCATCGCATACTTACGCAAGATGAATGATGACCTTAAGATTCCACACTGCATCAAAAATTACGGCGCAGACAGCTACCCATGCGAGCAGGGCTTTGTTCCGGAAGAGGTGTTCTTAGAGAGACTGCCGGAGATCGCTGCCAATGCGATTTTAGATGCATGTACCGGTTCCAATCCTAGACAGCCGAGCCAGGAAGAGATGGAGAAGCTGCTGAAATGCTGCTACTATGATACCGAGGTGGATTTCTAGGGAAGGAAATAAAGATAGAAAATAATAATATCCGTAGCCAGACAAGTTAGAAAATGTCTGGTTGCGGATATTTTTTAGGCTGTAGTCAGTTGAGTGAATCTACATTTCTCCCAAGGGAAAGAGGAAGATTTGAGCGAAGCAGGACAATGGATCAAAGATTACTTTAATAAAATGTAGTAAAAAACGTCTGGAACTATCTGGACATACCAGAGAAAAAACATTATGTATTTTTTGACAAATTTAGGCAAAACCGTTGACAATAGTGCTTTTACCATGTATGTTATAGATAGAATGTTTAAAAATTAACAATCTGGTTGTACCAGAAGTCGGGAAGCTGTGACCGGATATGGAATCTGATCGGACCAGAGAACGTTTCAAGAGGAAGGGAAAGAGGGAGAATAATTGAAAGACTTTAAAGTAATTGAAGTTAAAAGAAGCATTTTCGAAGATAACAATGCGGACGCTGACAGATTACGTGCAGAGTTGAAGTCAGAGGGAACATTTTTATTAAACCTGATGTCTTCTCCGGGTGCAGGAAAGACGACAACTTTAAAGCGCACGATCTCCATGCTCAAAGACGAGATGAAGATTGGTGTTATGGAAGCAGATATTGACTCTGATGTAGATGCACAGGCAATCAGTGAGACCGGTGTGCGTGCGATCCAGATCCATACAGGCGGAATGTGCCATCTGGATGCAGACATGACAAGACAGGGAATCCACGAGTTCGGAACAGAGGATTTAGATTTTGTAGTTCTTGAGAATGTCGGCAACTTAGTCTGTCCTGCTGAGTTTGACACTGGAAGCACAAAGAATGCGATGATTCTTTCCGTGCCGGAAGGCGATGACAAACCTTTAAAATACCCGTTAATGTTTTCCATTTGTGATGTAGTTCTCATTAACAAATGCGATACATTAAGCGTTTTTGATGATTTCAGCAAAGAAGCAGTAAAAGAGCGCATCTTAAAATTAAATCCGAATGCAAAGATCTTCTTTGTTTCCGCGAAAACAGGAGAAGGCTTTGAGGAATGGGCAGACTGGATCCGTACCGAAGTGAGCGAATACCAGAAGCAGTAGAGCAAGGTTACAGAATGTGCCACCTGCAGGGAATCTGCGGGTGGTTCTATTAACAATAAAATATCCCCCATAGGGGGAACATACATATCAGGAGGAAGAAATGGCAGATCCATTGGGAAATTTTGTACCGGAATTTATTGAAAATGAGGTGGAGAGAGAAGTTATTGTAAAGCTTGCAAAAATGATCACAGACCGTGTTCCACAGAAGCTTGGAATGAAAAAGATCACAAAGTATGATCCGGAGTACTGGGGATTATCTGCAATGTGTACAGACGAGATGGCAGAGATCGCACTGAAAATGGGTGTTCGTAAGCCAAAGACGTTAGATCAGATGGTAAAGCTGACAGGCATTGAGAAAAAGCACTTGGAAGAGGTTTTACAGCAGATGGCAGTAAACGGTGTGATCGAGTACAACTGGGAAAATCCACAGCATGAGAAACAGTATGTACTTCCAATGTTCGTTCCGGGAAGTGCTGAGTTTGGAAATATGAATCTGAAAATGTTAGAGGAGCATCCGGAAGTAGGACGTTTCTTCGAGCGTATGAGCCGTCTTCCACTGGAAAAAGTAACACCAATGGTACCGGAAGGTGGAGCCGGAATCGGTATGCATGTAATCCCGGTTGAGAAAGCGATTTCCATGGAAAATCAGTCTATTTCCATTGAGCATATTTCTCACTGGTTAGACAAATATGAAGGAAAATATGCAGCAAGCCCATGTTCCTGCCGTCGTTCCAGAACAACTTATGAAGAAGGCTGTGCAGATGATCCTGAGAGCTGGTGTATCGCTATTGGTGATATGGCAGACTATGTTGTTGAGACAAACAAAGGCGGACGCTATATCACAAAAGAGGAAGCATTAGATATTTTCCAGAAAGCAGAAGATAACGGATTTGTTCATCAGATCACAAACATTGACGGTGAGGACAAGATTTTTGCGATCTGTAACTGTAACGTCAATGTCTGTTATGCACTCCGTACTTCACAGTTGTTCAACACACCGAACATGTCACGTTCTGCCTATGTTGCAAAAGTTGAGACAGAGAACTGTGTGGCATGTGGACGCTGTGTAGAGTACTGTCCTGCAGGTGCAGTAAAACTGGGACAGAAGCTTTGCAAGAAAGACGGATCAAAAGTAGAATATCCAAAGCATGTCCTTCCATCTGAGAAGAAATGGGGACCGGAGATGTGGGATGAAAACTACCGTGATAACAACCGCATCAACTGCTATGATACCGGTACAGCTCCTTGTAAGACAGCCTGTCCGGCGCACATTGCAGTCCAGGGTTACTTAAAGATGGCAGCCCAGGGAAGATATCAGGATGCGCTGGCGCTGATCAAGAAAAACAATCCGCTCCCGGCAGTCTGCGGACATATCTGTAACAGACGCTGTGAGGATGCATGTACCAGAGGAACGATCGATCAGGCAATTGCGATCGATGAGGTAAAGAAATTTATCGCAGCCCAGGATCTGAAAGCTGAGACACGTTACATTCCGAAGAAAGTCGTTCCATCTGTCAGAGGATATTTTGAGGAGAAGATCGCGATCATCGGAGGTGGTCCTGCCGGATTATCCTGTGCCTTCTATCTTGCAGAAAAAGGTTACAAACCAACTATTTTTGAGAAAAATGAACGTGCCGGCGGTATGTTAGTATATGGTATCCCTTCTTTCAAATTAGAGAAAGATGTTGTTCAGGCAGAGATCGATATCATCAAAGAGATGGGTGTTGAGATCAGAACCGGAGTGGAAGTCGGAAAAGACATCACATTAGACGAACTTCGTGCGCAGGGATACAAAGCATTCTATGTTGCAATCGGATGTCAGGGTGGAAGACTTCCTGGAATTCCAAACGATACTGCAAAAGGATGTTCTTCCGCAGTAGACCTCTTAAAAGAAGTCAATGCAAATGAACGATACGACATCAAAGGTGATGTAGTTGTCATCGGTGGCGGTAACGTTGCGATCGACGTTGCAAGAGATTCCAAGAGATGTGGAAGCGACAATACCAAAGTTAATATGTTCTGTCTGGAATCCAGAGAGACAATGCCTGCATCTGTAGAAGAAATCGAAGAGGCAGAGTCAGAGGGAATCGTTGTAAATCCAGGCTGGGGACCAAAAGAAGTTCTTGTGGATAACAATGGTGAAGTACGTGGAATCGTATTAAAGAAATGTTTATCTGTTAAAGATGCGGACGGAAGATTCAACCCACAGTATGACGAAAACCAGCTTATGACAGTAGAATGTAAACATGTATTCTTCTCTGTAGGACAGGCAATCGTATGGGGCGACTTATTAAAAGGAAGCAAAGTGGAACTTGGTCGTGGTAACGGAGCAGTTGCTGATGCACTTACTTACCAGACAGCAGAACCGGATATTTTTGTTGGTGGAGATGTTTATACAGGACCTAAATTTGCAATCGATGCGATCGCAGCCGGAAAACAGGGCGCAATCTCTATCCACCGTTTTGTACAGCCACATTCCAGCCTTACAATCGGACGTAACAGAAATGACTTCATTCAGTTAAATAAAGACGATATCAAAGTAGAAAATTATGATAATTCCAGCCGTCAGATTCCTGGACATAATGATTCTATCGATACAAAACACTCCTTCCGCGATGCAAAGCTTGTATTTACAGAGGAGCAGGTAAAAGCAGAGACAGCACGCTGCCTTGGATGTGGAGCTTCTGTCGTTGACCAGAATAAGTGTATCGGCTGCGGTATCTGTACAACGAAGTGTGAATTTGATGCGATCAAATTACATAGAGATTTACCAGGATGCAGCAAGATGGTTCCAAGTGAGGATAAGTTAAAATACATCCTTCCAAATGGAGCAAAACAGGCGATCAAGATTAAATTTTCACGCAAGTAATTAATGTATAAATAATTGTGAAACTCAGATATACACAATTCAATCTACTTTATGGATGAGTTTCGCAATTGCATAAACAGTCTGTAATTACAATAGGAGATAAAATGCACGAACTTGGAATTATCGTACATGTCATGCGTACCGTGGAGGAAGTCGCAGCAGAAAATAATCTTACAGAGATCAGATCCGTGACCTGTGAGATCGGAGAAGTCAGCGGCGTTGTTCCGGAGTACATGACTGACTGCTGGGGCTATGCCAGAAGCAGATCAGAGCTTTTGAAAGATTCAGAATTAAAAATTGAGATCATACCTGGTGTTACCATGTGCGAGGACTGCGGAAAAACATATTCCACAGTCCAGTATGCAAAAATATGTCCGCACTGCGGAAGCAGTGCAACGTATCTTCTGGAGGGAAATGGATTTTCCGTCAAGGAGATAGAAGGGGCATAACAAAAAATATTGATAGTAAAAACCTCACTGGCTGAGTATAATCTGCTGGTGAGGTTTTTCTATTATATAGGAAGTTGTAATATTCTTATAAAATAAAAATATACAGAGACCAAATCCGCCTCTCATGCATCTAATCTATGTAAACAAGTGAAAAGCCGGCAGAAAGGAAGCTGATCCACGGACAAGTCAGTGGAAACAGCGCAAAATAAAATGACAAAAGAAACATTAGGACAATTGATTATTGGTTCCGAGGAAACAATGTATCGTATTGCAAAGTCTCTGCTCTACAATGACGCAGACTGTGCAGATGCGATACAGGAAGCCATTGTAAAAGCATTTGCAAAATTACATACATTAAAGGATGACTCGTATGCAAAAACATGGCTCATCCGCATTGTGATGAACGAGTGTTATGCGATCATGCGCAAAGAGAAAAAAATTATTTCCCTGCAGGATTATCAGATGAACGAGCAGGAAACGGAATCCAAAGACTATTCAGATTTATATGAGGCAATTTTCCATTTGCCAGAGCAGATAAAACTGTGCGTCACACTGTATTATATGGAAGGGTACAGTGTGAAAGAGGTCGCAGCACTGTTAGATACAACAGAGAGTGCAGTGAAAAACAGGCTGGCAAAAGCGCGTGGAAAGTTAAAAGAAGCGCTGGCAGATTGAGACATAGTGATGATCCATTGGAACAGACATACAAAACACGGATGTCGAATGAAAAATAATAAATTTCGTATCGTTTGGATAGCAGGAAAGGCGGTAACAGTATGAGATTAGAAGATATGAGAGAACAATTTCCGAAAATGCCGGAGAGCATGAAGCAGATGATCGAGCAGGAAGTTGCAGTGCAGATCGGGCAGGAGAAAGAAAACAACAATCCAAAAGTTGTAACTTATAAGAAAAGAAAGAAAAAAAACATGGCACATCGTATGCTGGTAGCATCCATGGTGGCAGCTTTGGCACTTGCAACAACGGTCTGCGCAGGTGTTGCTTATCAGATGCACAACGAGAAAGTCGGAAAATATGGCTTAAAAACACAGATCGAAGGACCACAGACAGTGGCAGAAAGTACGGAGAATATGGCAGATCAGACGACAGAAGAGAGCGCAGGTAAAGCAGCCGAATATGTCAGACTGGAAACCTCTTATCTGCCGAAAGGTATGGTGCAGTCAGAGGAAGGAAAATACAGTTTTGAAGATAATTATATGCAGGGCGGAGTCAGCATGACTGTGTACCAACTGACACCGGGAGAAACAATAGCAGACATTGAAAATACAGGCATTGCTGTGAGCGAGGAAACCAGCATCGGTGGCAGACCGGCAGTTTACATGGAAACAGCTTCTGCCGAGAGTAATTCAGCAGAAAATTCTTCTACAGAAGGAACTTCGAATGAAAATACAAGCGGTGCAAAAAAAATATATATGATTTACGCAGAACACAACTATCTCCTTGAGATGTTCATTTTCCCGGATGTGACAAAAGAAGAAGCATTCCAGATCGCAGAGGGTGTTTCCGTCACACCGACAGAAGAAACGAGCGGAGAGAATGTTATGCAGGTGTGTAGCTGGAATGACATGGAAAATGAGGCAGGAAAGGGAGAACCGGAAACGGATGAATCGGAAACATTGATGACATTTCCGAAAGGGGAAATGAAAAATGTACACCTCATTGGCGGGGAGATTTCTCTGGATCAGAACGGAATTGAAGCAACACCGGGACTTACAGCAATTGTTTCAGGTGTGACAATTTCCGATAATATCAGCAGTTTGTCAGAAAATATGCTGGCGGATGATACAAAAGCAGCATTTGACACAGACGGTAATTTATTGCCAATGAAAGTGGAATATTTAAAGAGCGGAGATGGTATCAACACAGTTGATGAAGTTGTGGAGACCAAAGAGATTCCAATGAAAATTGTTTCAGTGACAGTGGATTATAAAAATAATGGAAAGACGGCACTTTCCAATGTAATGTTTAACGGCGGCATTGCACTTCTGGCAGAACATGGAGAAAATATGCAGTTTGACGCTTACATGAATGAAAAACCGGGAGCAGGCGATACATGGGATTGTGTAAACGAAGAATCTATTGGATTTAGTCAGGAAGTTTATTTATCGGATGTTCATGGAGGAGAACGCCACAACAACTACATTAATACGATAAATCCAGGTGAAACCGTCACCGTGCGTATGGCATTCAAGGTGTCGGAAGACAAATTAAATGAGATGTACTTCACCTTAAGCAATTATGGTGGCAGCCATTTCTATGATGAGACAAGCTTACAGCTTGGGTATGTGGATATCAGACAGTAGAAAAATTTTATGAGAAAACCCTCGCATCCAGTTTTCAGAAGCTGTTTGCGAGGGTTCTTTTTAAGTTTGCCGTCACCTATATACAAATCTAATTTATAGAAAAGGAACCATATAAACTGGCAGACAAAGAATGTCAGAGTCCTCAGCCAAATCTTTGGTATACACAAGATACTTATCAAGTATACGATCAGAATATTTTTTGCAAAATTCATCAAGAGATTTATGTGTTTTGTATCCGCTTGACTTTACTTCAATCGGACATATTTTATTTCTACTTGCAAGAAGAAAATCAATTTCATAATTATGCCGCGAAGTTTCATTGAAAAAGGTATAATAAAATAATTCATTGCCATTACAAGTAAGGATTTGGGCAACTATATTTTCATAGAGATATCCGAGATTTGTATTGAGCGTATCATTTAATAGTTTTTCGTATATTATATTTTCTGTAAAGTCTTTGTCCTTGAACATCAATGTAGTAAAAAGTCCGGTGTCGCAGAGGAACAGTTTAAATTTACAAAGGTCTTTATTAGTTGACATTCCAGCATTTGGATCATTGGCATGATATGAAACAAGAACAGTTTTTGAATCTTTTAATTCGGCAATTAATTCTAATATACTATCGGCTCGGTCATTTGCCAGTACACTGGAAACTTGATATCGTGCAGCATTTTTATTTAGCTGGGCAGGAATTGCATCAAAAAGAAGTGAAAGCTTTCCTGTTGAGTCTATTTTCTTGAAATCATCCTCATAAAGATTTAAAATATCACGTTTTATGGTATCGACTTTTCGAAAATTATTTGTCTGGAGATACTCATTTACAGCCTGTGGCATTCCACCAACAAGCATATACAGTCTGAAGTCTCTCATTAATTTCCGATGTAATTTATCTCCGATTGGATGGCGGGAGTCAAAGAGTTTTCTTACTAAGGCGGTGGTTGTATGATCACCTAAAGCCCATAAGAATTCTTCGTAATCCATGGGATACATAGAGAGTTTTCTTTCTTCACTCGGAATAAGGATGTTCTGTATGTTCTTTTTTATGGAAATCAGTGAACCGGTTTCTATATAGTCATATCTGTGGTCTTTTACTAATGATTTAATTGCCTGTCTTGCAAGTGGACATAGTTGAACTTCATCAAAGATAATTAGAGAATTTCTTTCGTGAAGATCAACCTTGTATTGTAACTGAAGCTGTAAAAAAAGATAATCTAAATCGGAAATGTCTTCAAAAAGAGCTTTGATACTTTTGGATACAGTTGAAAAATCAATTAATATATAGCTTTGATATTCATTCTTAGCAAAAGATTCCACAACCGTAGATTTTCCAATTCGCCGCGCACCTTCGATTAACAATGCTGTATTTCCGTTGGATTCTTCTTTCCAGGATAGTAGTTTACTGTATATTTTTCGCTTAAACATAGATCCTCCAAACAAAATCGCGTTTTTTATTTTGATATATTACCACAAAATCGCACTTTTTATTCTATTATATTACCACAAAATCGCACTTTTTCAATCATTTATTTGGAAACAAAGTGTCTTCAGCTTGTGTTTGATATTGACAGTTTCTGTGCCTGCGATGGCAAAAGCAGAGACAATATGGGCAAATATAAATTGAAAAGTCCTGTGATTTAAACTATCATAAAAGATATATCGGTAGACATTTTTACAGATGGAGAAAAGAGAGTATTGTATGAAGGAAACAAAAGTTTATCCGCAGTCAGAAGCAGATCAGGATTTTGCAAAATTACTAAAGAATATACGGACAGAAGAAAAGGTATCATTAGACCAGTTAGCGATGGGATTAATGAGTGCCAGCCAGCTTGTGAAAATTGAAAACGGAGAGCGCCCCATTAATAAAAATATCAGAGACAGATTGTTAGAGCGGCTTGGTATAGCGAAAGAATTATACGAAAACCTGTTAGATTTATGCGATTTCGAAGAATGGGATTATAAGAAGAAGATTTTATCTGCGATTCAGAATAAAAAAATAGAGGATGCATATCGTTTGCTTAAAGAATATAAGGCACATTTAAGGGAAAATGATAGAATAAATCATCAGTTTATTTTGGCAATGTGGGGAGAAGTTTTGAAACAGGAAGGGGCTTCGAAAGAAAAAATTGCTGAATGTTATCGGAAAGCCGTAATACTTACAATACCGGATGCAGAAAAAGTGTGGAGCGAAAAAAGACCATTATCGGTATTGGAGATGAATCTGCTATTGGAAACAATTATATATGGAAACAACATGGATTATTTGCATAAATGCAGAGTGCTCATGGAGTATATAGACACAGGATATTATGATGAAATTATGAAAGCAAAAATATATCCTAAAATTGTTTATTATTATTTGAAAAAGCAGATTTTATTTAAAGAGTATTGGAATATGGAAACACAGACTGAAAATTTGAAGATATGTGAAAAAGCTATTGACAAATTAAGAGATGCCGGGCGGACATATTATCTAATCGAACTGCTGGAAATAGAAATACAAATATTAGAGACAATGCCAGAGGATGCAGTTGCAGAGTATTTAGAAAAAAATGGGACAGATAGGATAAATGCAAAAGAATTAATGTCTGTGATTAAAAAATTGTATGCAGAGTATGAAGTTCCGGCATATATGCAGGATTGCACCTACTTTTACCAACAGAAGTGGATCTTTAGTATGAAAGATGTGCTGCGAACCCGCAGGGAAATGTTCGGATTAACGCAGGAGCAGCTCTGTGAGGGAATATGTTCTGTAAAATCACTTCGCAGGGCGGAAAAAGGACAGACAGATATGCAGAGGGAAACACTCAAAAAATTATTAAACAGACTGGGACTGTCAGGACAAATGCAGTGGTCACGGCTTATCACAAGTGACCGTGAAGTCATAAGAATGGCAGAAGAACTGGCAGATTACATCAATGACCGGAAGTTTCCTGTGGCAAGTAAACAATTGGAAAGCCTGAAATCACGGATTGATCTGGATATTCCACAGAATAAACAATATTTTTTAGAGAAGCAGGCATTACTAGAGTTTGAACAGGGAAAAGTAACGAGAGAAGAATTTGTAAAAATGGAAAAAGAGGCTCTGGAATGTACGCTGGAAAATCTTTATAGGAAAGAGAACGTGTATCTGACAGAGAGGGAAATAATCTGTATTAGCAATAGCTGGAAAGGGATGGAGGGAAAAGAGAAAAAGGAATCTATTAATTTAATACTTAGACTTTATGACAATTATGCTTTAAATAATGGATTGTCACAGGCAATTTCAGTGTATGAAATTGTTACTGGAGCTGCTGTCAATGAACTTGGAAATAATGGGGAACATGTGAGGGCAGAAGAAATAGACAGAAAATCAATTAAGGCAAGCTTATCGTGTAGAAGGGTGTGGGATATTCATTATAAAATATATGATATATTATGGAATGAGAAAGAACTTATGAAAAAAAGCGGAAAAAGAGTCAGTAATAATCGAATGAATACAGAGTTGAAACGTTGTATTATTATGAGTCATTATGTAAAGCGTTATTTTTATGAAAATGTATACAAAGAGAAATTAAGCTAATGATCGTTTTCACCGCTGACAGGAATATCATTATAGGGAGCAATGAATCCTATATGGTGTATCGATGGAATGTTTACCTGGATAAAGCAAATAATTGTTAAAGTGATAAATAATTTTGAAATAAATTTTTTCATTTGTGATAACCTCCATACATCATATTTTCTATTGTGCCATAGTTAGTTTACATATTACAAGGGACAGAATTGTCCATAAATTTTTTTGACAATTCTGTCCCTTGATTGGAAAGCAATAATATATTAAAAATAGTTAAAAGTAATATTTTTACAGAGGAAATGTATTTTCTGAATGTTTCTGAGAAAAATGCTGCAACAAAAATATTTTAAAAGGAGATTAATTGACATGAAACAAGTAAGACGATCTGTAAAGCAAATTTTGTTTTCTTTAACTTTGGTAATGGTGTTTTTTATTAATATTCATCCAGTTATGGCACAAGAAATAAGTAATGAATCGAAAAATGCAATATGGAATGAGTTTGAAGAAAAAAGAGAAAATGGTCTTGAAGTCTATGAGTTATTAGATGATAATGGCAATTTCATGGGATACTACGAGCCATATTCTGAAACAAATCCAGAGCCAGTAAAAACAGCAAGATATACAGCAAATATTAATTGGGAAATTCCAGCAGGAAAATATTCATATGGAGAGAATCAGTATACTCTTTCATCAGGTTCTAAAATACAGGTGAGTATTTCACAGAGTCAGACAGGAACAAGTTATCTGACATTTCAGAATAGAACAAGTAATTCGTCATTGCGATTCACAAATACAAAAGTTACCAATGGATGGAAAGGAACAGTTGTTTTGGGCAATATAAGTTCAGCAGTATATTCTTTCGGAATAGAAAATGCTTCATCTGTTACAATTACATATACTGGTTCATACAGTTTATAGAGGAAAAAGTGATGAAGAAAAAATTAGTGGTAGTTATCTCTATAGGTATGATACTTATTTGTGGTTCTGTTTTTGCAATCACAGCTGTGGTAAATAGCAATTACGAAAAGGAAAGTGTTGAAAAATCTTCAAAGGTTATCAATAATAATGTTGAAGAAAATTTAGATTCTATATATTCTAAAAGCGATACGGAAGTGATTATTAATAATCTAGAATCAGAAAATCTTGGAGGAACTGGAACAATAAACAGAAGTAGTATTGAGGAAAATACGGAAACTTTCTATACACCTCAAAATTGATATTAAAATATTATTATAATTCAAGAAAATACATTTTCTTTGTAAAAATATTAACGGTCGATTTATGTAATAATGAAGTGGCAGAACAATGGAAAGATTTGGGGGAAAAGGGACATATCTATATGGATTCTGATGGATATTTGAAACTTTAGAAAGTAGATAATGATATAGAGGTGACAAGTCTGGATACTTATAGGGAACAATTAGATAATCGGAAATGGTTTTAATTGTGTTGCTGTATTTTTCAATATGTCTAGGTCAGTATACTTCTTTATTTCATAATCTTGAGAGTATAAGATTTGAGATGTTGCAGAATCAATATGCAAATGAGGTAGAAATTATCGTATATAATCATCAGAAAGATATGGATTTTCAGATGATAGATGGATGAAATTGGATTATGACATCATATGGAAGCGTAAATTATCAAAAAAAAGAAGGAAACATCGGTGTACAAGGGGTACAAACAAGATAAAATAGAAATGAGGGGCGATA
>OGGF01000026.1_pt1 | contig 130709 bp, 106 predicted proteins | sample 1571211 | NCBI WGS metagenome assembly OGGF01 (sample SAMEA2582020, study PRJEB24529) | metagenome | biome: Human gut stool | place: China | collected 2011 | reverse complement strand
GCGAACAAAAAAGTGGATAGATAGAACTAAAACACCTATAAGGTATAAATGGAGGTAATTTATGTTTAAAGAAAAAATTATTATAGAGATGAAAGAAGTATTCAAAGAAATTCCTTTTGGCATAGAGCATACTCTCAAAGTTTTGAAAAATGCAGAAGATATAATGAAAGGAGAAAATATCGGAGAGGAAGAAAAAGAATTCATCAGTATTATTGCTATACTACATGATATTGGTGCGGTTGAAGCACAAAAAAAATACGGTTCTATTGATGGTGTCTATCAAGAAAAGGAAGGACCAGAAGTAGCGAAAGAAATATTAAAAAAGGTAGGCTATAACAAAAATATTGATAGAATATGCTTTATAATAGGCAACCATCATACTCCATCTAAAATTGATGGACTTGATTTTCAAATACAATGGGAAGCTGATTTGCTTGAAAATTTAACGGTTATGGATAAAGAAAAAGAACAGGAAAAGATAAAAAAGTGTATAGATGAAAACTTTAAAACAAACACAGGAAAAAGGATAGCTTATAATCGCTTTATTTTAGATTAGTAGTAGATTATTACAGTTATGTATTTTATATCGCAAAGAAAAAATAGTAGTTAAGTTTAACCATAGGGTTAAATGATGAATATGTTGGGGGCATTTTTGTTTCTGGTGAAATGCAATCGCAGGGTATAGGTAAAATTCTGCTGAATTATGCAAAGGATAAAAGGAATAAGTTGTACTTGAACGTATACCAAAAGAACGCATGGGCAATATCTTTTTATAAGAGAGAAGAATTTGAGATTCAGCATAGTGGCTTAGATGAGGCTACCGGAGAAAAAGATTATGTAATGACATGGCAACACAAATAGAAATTCAAGTTTGAGGAGGTGAACGCTTTGGATTTTACAGGCACTCATCCCATAACCGTGAGTTCCATAACGTAAATTGCAGATTTTGTGGTGCAATTCATAACGTTGACCGGGCATGTGTAAGTGTCCTCTCACAAGTCATTCGGAATGTAAATGAAAGAAAAACGGTATGAACAAATATTATTTTCTTTGTGAGCTATGGAGATAAGACTCTTTAGAGGCTTATCGGAATGTCCAGCGAACAGAAACATAATATTTCGTTTATACCGTTTTTCTTTTCATAAACCTATAAAAATCACGACTTGTGAGAGGACGCTTATATCTGCCCTTCAAGCCCTGAGAAAGCACCGCAGAATCTGCGACACTACATCCGTTAAACTCCGGTTATAACACCGATTGGATGTGAAGGTCAGGCTGCGTCGAAAGATCTATGCAGCTGCCATCCATCAGCTGGATGATCGGTTTTGATAAGCGGTTACGGTTTAGCATTACAATATTAGCGACTCTTCCGTCATTGAGCAGCACACGGTTATTCTGATAAGTGCTTGCAATGTGTGACAAAAATGTCAGAATAAACTTCGGATTGTACTTGGAAAGACCATCATGTTCAAAATTGTTAATTACCTGGAAGACACAGAGCGGTGCGCGGTAAGAGCGCGCAGCGGTCATGGCATCGTATACATCTGCGATGGAAACGATTGCCGCATATTCATCAATATCGGATTGAGACAAACCAGTTGGATAACCGCTGCCGTCACTTCTCTCGTGATGGCAGAGAACTGCTTTTTTCACGTGAGAGTCTAATGGGAGTGATTTTAATATGTCATAACCGAATTTTGGATGCTGTTTTACAAGGGCGAACTCCTCGTCGGTATACTTTCCGGGTTTATTTAAAATCTCGTTTGGAATCTTTAACTTGCCGATATCATGTAAAGCACCGGCAAGCGTTAATGTATCCAATTCTTCCGGTGAGAACTTTAACCAGCGTCCAAGTCTGCGGCTGATCAGTGAAACATTCAGCGAATGAGCGTAAACAGAGTCCTCCACGGAACGCATATTGTGGAGCATATCAAAAAGCTCTAAGGATGTTTTGCAGGAATAATATAATTCCCTGGTGTCAGATAAAAGCTGTTCGTAGTCCAGTGGCTTATTGTGGAACACACAGTCCTCAAGAACAGTGCGGTAGGTGGCGATCACCTTAGAATAAGAAATCTGGAAGTCCTGAAACTCTTTGGAACGGACAACCTTCTGTGAATAGGAAGGAGCCTGAGCTTCCGGTTTTACAATTTGAGGAGGAACTTCGACCTTTTCCTCTTTTTTCTCAGTAACCACAGGATCATCAGTGATCATAACCTGTGAAATTACATAAAATTTGATACGGGAAATGAGACGGTCTGTGAGAGGAACTCCATTTTCAACGATCAGCTGACCGCCTCTGGTGCGAACTTCTCCAGCAGTCACCATTCCTGGTACTAATTCATCTGTTGGATAATATTTTGTCATTTGCATACCCCAATCTATACATTTCTATAAAAATAGTATATGTTTGCAGAAAATGAAAGTCAACAGTAACTATATACATTCGGGCAGGTTTGTATATCGTTTTGAAAAAAACCTTGACAGAGAAGCGGTTAGAGTGTATCTTAGAGCAAGTGAGATTGATACGGCTATTCGTTCAGTCCACAGAGCAGATTTGAAAATTCAATATTGTGTCAAAGTAATTAGAATGTAATTACATAAAATTTTCTTATTCAGAGTGATGGAGATACATAGGATCTATGAAGTCACGGCAACCCCTCTACGGAAGGTGCCTACCTGAGCGAGCAAATTAGTTGGATCGAAGGTCCAAGACTATATTTAATAGTTCGAACAATAAGAGGATTTGATAATCTGATGATTTATTAACTCCGCTTGTTCGAGACAGCGGAGCTTTTTTTATGGAAAAATTGCAATGAGATGTTTCTGTAAAGTAAAAACGCTTCGTTGGGATGCGGGAGTACGCAGACAGACCGAACATGGCGGAATACACTACGATAACGGGAAATTTCCCACCACAAGAAGAAAGGAACGAACAAATGGAAAAATTATTATTCACATCCGAGTCCGTTACAGAAGGACATCCGGACAAAATGTGCGATGCAATCTCTGATGCAATCCTTGATGCATGCATGGAACAGGATCCAATGAGCCGTGTTGCCTGTGAGACTGCAAGCTGTACAGGATTTGTACTTGTAACAGGAGAGATTACAACAAAAGCACAGTTAGATATCCCTTCAATCGTTCGTAAAACAGTAAACGAGATCGGATATAACGATGCAAAAACAGGTTTTGACGGACATACATGTGCAGTGATGGTAGCGCTTGACCAGCAGTCTCCGGATATCGCTATGGGTGTTGATAAAGCATTAGAAGCAAAAGAAAACAAAATGTCTGACGAGCAGTTAGAGGCAATTGGTGCCGGCGATCAGGGTATGATGTTTGGTTATGCAACAAACGAAACACCGGAGTTAATGCCGTATCCAATTTCTCTTGCACATAAATTAGCTTTACAGCTTACAAAAGTCCGCAAAGACGGCACATTAAAATATTTAAGACCAGACGGAAAAACACAGGTTTCCGTAGAGTATGATGAGAACAGCAAGCCAAAGAGATTAGAGGCTGTTGTATTATCTACCCAGCATGATGAGGATGTGACACAGGAGCAGATCCATGAGGATATCAAAAAATATGTATTTGATCCAATCCTTCCAATAGAGTTAGTAGATGCAGAGACAAAATTCTTCATCAACCCAACAGGACGTTTTGTGATCGGCGGACCACACGGTGATGCAGGTCTTACCGGACGTAAAATTATCGTAGATACCTACGGTGGATATGCCCGTCACGGCGGCGGAGCTTTCTCCGGAAAAGACTGTACAAAAGTTGACCGTTCCGCAGCTTACGCAGCACGTTATGTTGCAAAGAATATCGTAGCAGCAGGACTTGCAGAAAAATGTGAGATCCAGCTTTCTTATGCAATCGGTGTTGCACAGCCTACATCCATTATGGTAGACACCTTTGGAACAGGAAAAGTAGATGATGAGAAGTTAGTTGAGATCGTTCGCGAGAACTTTGATCTCCGTCCGGCAGGAATCATCAAGATGCTTGACTTAAGAAGACCAATCTACCGTGGAACAGCAGCTTACGGACATTTCGGACGTACAGACTTAAATCTTCCTTGGGAAGCTACAGACAAAGCAGAGGTATTAAAAAAATATTTATAATCGGTATTTTGCAGGTTAATTTATGAAAAGTTTAGAATCTTTTTCGGAAAATGTCATAGGATTTCAGACGGTTCATGCTATAATAGGTCATAGGGTTTGTCCCTGTGACCTATTTTTGTGCTGTAAGAAAGCTTGATGCAACATTCTTATAGAGCGAAAGATAGAAAAACGTTTTCATAGAAGGAAAGCATATGAAGTTTAAGAATAAAATTATTATTTCGTTCTGCATCATTATTTTTGTGCCGATTTTCCTCGCAATGCTGGTTTTGTTCAGTATGCAGCATATCCAGATGAAGGCAATCGAGCAGACTTATGGTGTGGAAGGGGAAGGATACAGCTATTTTTCTAATTCGGTGCAGCTTTTGAGCAGGTTCACGCGGGAGATTTATCAGGAACTTCACCAGGTGTCGGACAATCAGCCTGAGAAGTTACAGGATGAAGCGTATCTTGAAAAAGTAAACCAGCAGTTGGAGGAAAAAGCATCTTATCTCATTGTCCGGAAGGGACAGGAACTGGTATATATAGGAAAAAGTGCAGGAACGTCACTTTTGACGGAGCTTCCGGAATATGGAAGCGCGGATAATAATGCAGATTCCGGTACTTATATGGACGGTGACGAGCAGGCACTCGTAAAACAGATTGATTTTATCTATCCGGATGGTACGCCGGGAAGCATTTTCATCGTGACCAGGTTAGAAGAAATGGTTCCGGAACTGAAAAGTCTTCTGATCGATATTATGGTTTCCATTGTGCTGATTCTTGTGCTGACGGCGTGCATGCTGACGGTCTGGATTTACACAAGTCTGATCAATCCGATAAAAAAACTGCAGACTGCGGCGCAGAATATCAAAGAGGGAAATCTTGATTTTACGATAGAGACAGAAAGCAAGGATGAGATCGGCGAACTCTGTACCAGTTTTGAGGAAATGCGGCAGAGGTTGAAAGACAATGCCGAAGAGAAAATCAATAGCGAGAAAGAAAATAAAATGTTGATCAGCAATATCGCGCACGATCTGAAAACGCCGATCACTGCGGTAAAAGGATATGCGGAAGGATTGATGGACGGTGTTGCGGATACCCCGGAAAAACGGGATAAGTATATCAGAACAATTTATAATAAAGCAAATGAGATGGATACGCTTATCAATGAGCTGACGCTCTATGCGAAGATCGATACGAACCGTATACCGTACAATTTTGCCAAAATCAATGTGGGTGAATACTTCAATGACTGCATTGAGGAGATCGGACTGGATCTTGAGTCAAAAAATATCGGACTGGCATACTTTAATTATACGGATGGATCGACACAGATCATTGCGGATCCGGAACAGCTTCGCAGAGTGATCCACAATATTATTGGAAATTCCATTAAATATCTGGACAAGCAGAGAGGGCTTATCAACATCCGTATCAAGGATGTTGGCGATTTTATCCAGGTGGAGATCGAGGATAACGGCAGGGGGATTGCAGCAGCGGATCTGCCATACATTTTTGACCGTTTCTACCGTACGGATGCTTCGAGAAATTCTGCAACCGGAGGCAGCGGAATCGGATTGTCAATTGTGAAAAAAATTATTGAAGACCATGGTGGAAAAATCTGGGCGACCAGCAAGGAGTCCATCGGAACCGTTATGTATTTTGTGATCAGAAAATATCAGGAGGTGCCAAATGAGCAGAGTATTAATAGTTGAAGATGAAGAAGCAATCGCAGATCTTGAAAAAGATTATCTGGAATTGAGCGGATTTACCGTAGAGATCGAGAATAACGGAACGGCAGGATTGAAAAGAGCATTGTCCGAGGAATTTGACATGTTCATTTTAGATCTTATGCTTCCGGGAACGGATGGATTTGAAATCTGCAAAAAGATCCGTGAGGAGAAAAATACACCAATTCTTATGGTTTCAGCCAAAAAAGATGATATTGACAAGATTCGTGGACTTGGACTTGGCGCGGACGATTACATCACAAAACCATTTTCTCCAAGTGAGCTGGTAGCGAGGGTGAAAGCACATCTCGCCAGATATGAGCGCCTGATCGGAAGCAGTGAGGCGAAAAATGATATCATTGAGATCCGTGGTATCCGCATTGACAAGACAGCACGCCGTGTCTGGGTGAACGACGAGGAAAAACAGTTTACAACAAAAGAATTTGATCTTCTTACCTTTTTGGCAGAAAATCCAAACCATGTGTTTACAAAGGAAGAATTGTTCCGGGAAATCTGGGATATGGAATCCGTCGGAGATATTGCAACAGTTACCGTGCATATCAAGAAGATCCGCGAAAAGATCGAGATGAATACCAACAAACCGCAGTATATAGAAACAATCTGGGGGGTTGGGTACAGATTTAAGCTGTAGCAGAGAGGAATAACATATAGTATATGGATAAACCAGAGATAATTATTTATAAAACAGAAGATGGTGGGTTAGAGCAACAATCAACAATGAGAAAAATCGGAAATTCCGAATTTTCTACCAAACCTACAAACTATTATAATCTGGATATGGTTATTTCGGTGGGGTATACTTTAAAGAACTTCTTGAAAGAATTCGTGATATTCGAGCTTCTAAAAAAGTTTTTTATAGACAAGTTCTTGAAATATATGCGACAAGTATAGATTATGATCCCAAGGCAGAAGAATCTATCACATTTTTTAAAAAAGTACAAAATAAAATTCATTATGCAGTTTCAGGAGAAACGGCTGCGGAGGTTATCTATAATAGGGCAGATGCAGAACGTGAAATACCAATGACTATGACCGACTGGTCAAATCATTTGGATGGAATACTTACATCCACGGGTGAAAAATTATTGAAAGGAAATGGAACAGTTTCTCATTTACAGGCTATGAAAAAAGCAGAGGATGAATATAAGAAGTATAAAGCAAGAACAATTAGTGATGTTGAGAATGATTATCTTAATAGTATTGAGATGATAGAGTCAAAGTGTAAAAAAAAATGACAGGTATGTAACAAGAAGCAATGTGTTTTGTGGCACATTGCTTCTTGTTTTATAAAGGCTTTCTCGCCTTGATTTTCGTAAATTCTATAATTTCTTTTTTGTCTTCATCAGATATCTTATCAAAATAAAAAAGTAATTCCCGTTCTAAATTCGTGTTAAACATATATTTTTTCTTGTTCGAGGGATCATTAAAAAAAGCAAGAAATTCGGATAAATCTGTACTCGCCTGCGTTGGAGCAGGTGCATCATACGATTCTTCCCGGTCAATATCAATTGTCAGGTGCAAAAGATCATCAACCGAGATGTTGTAAAGTCCTGCTAATTTATAAAAAACTTCGGCGTCCGGTGTCCGTTTGCCGGTTTCGTAATGGCTGTATGTCTGGCGTACAACGCCCAATACCTCCGCAACATAATCCTGCGTGTAATTATTGACTTTGCGTAATTCTTTTAACTTCTGTGGAAGTAATTTGTTCTTCATATAAATACCACCTTTGCTCTTAGTATATTTTTTGTTGGTGCCTTGGATGTAGCAAGGTGTAGCATATCAGACAACAAAAGTTAAAATGTTAACACTAATCTACACTACAATTGTAACAATCTGTTGCGAAAAAAATAGAATCATTATGGATTATTTACAAAATATCAACATTTATACATATGGAAAATAGATTGTTTATTGTTAAAAAGTAACAAAGTGTAGCAAAATATAAAAATAGATGTTAACAAACTGTAGCGAAAAGACGATATAAATGATACAAAACGTAGCAAATGGAATTGCGATGAAAAACAAGGAGGCTAAATCCTCTCCTCACCAAAGGGTTCGGATTTTTCCTTCGGAAAAACAAGGAGGATTATGTTAAAGATTTCACTGAAACAGGGTCAGTATGTAAATATCGGAGATAACATCCGCGTAGTTTATGTGGGTGGAACCGGAAATCACGGACGGCTTATGATCGATGCTCCAAAGGATGTCAGGATTGCAAGGAGTACCGTAGAACAAAATCCGGAGCGCAGGAAAGATACGTATTATCCGGAACCTGCGATCTCAAAAGAAGCGCAGGATGAGATCAAGAAGATCTTATGGAATGAACGCATGAAAGCGGAAACAAAAAAAGATGCAGAAAGAATGAAACACTAAGTTCATTTTTAAAACATCACACAACCATCTGGTAATAGACAGGGCAAAACCCGGGAAACTCTGTTTGTTATAAATAATGCCGGAAAAGGAAGTCCGGCCAAAAACATAATAACTCATCATAAGGATGAGACAAGGAGGATTATATTATGGTAGTACAACACAATTTACAGGCAATGAACGCGAACAGAATGTTAAATGTAACAACAGGACAGCAGGCAAAGTCCACAGAGAAGTTATCTTCCGGTTACAGAATCAACCGTGCAGCAGATGATGCAGCAGGATTAACAATTTCTGAGAAAATGAGAAAACAGATCCGTGGTCTTGATCAGGCTTCCACAAACGCACAGGATGGTGTATCAGCAGTTCAGACAGCAGAAGGTGCGTTAACAGAAGTTCACTCTATGTTACAGAGAATGAACGAGTTAGCAGTTCAGTCTGCAAATGGAACCAATGCACAGTCAGATCGTCAGGCGATTCAGGATGAGATTGACCAGCTTGCAACAGAAATTGATCGTGTATCAGAAACAACAAAATTTAATGAAATTTATCTTTTGAAGGGCAATTCACAGACAGCTGCAAAGTCTACCTTCATGCAATCTGGCTATGCTATTGCAAATGGTAAAAAGTTTTTTAGAGAAGGTGCATTAGCGGCAGATGAGTTGACAGGAGATGCTTTGAAAAAAGCGTTAGCATCAGGAGAAAAACTCTATACTAAAGCTGTAACTAATGCCGGAGATAAACAGGATGCTGGAGATCTTGCAATAAAAGGTCAAGATTATGACTATGTCACTAAATTATATGATGAAGATGGAAAAGAAGTATCAGCAGAAAATATTTTAGCTGGTATGAAGGCGGATGGAAAAACGGCTGCTAACAGTTATTATACTAGTGACGCTGGAAAAAAAGGTAATGATGCCGGACAAAATGTTGCTGTTGCTAAAGCTACTGCTGCGAAAACAGACGGAACAGGTTTTTTACAGCAGTTTAATGTAAATGGTGAGCTTTCCTTTAACCTTCATGTTGGAGCAGATTCAGCAACAAATAATAAGATTGCAGTCCATATTGAATCTATGAGTGCAGCAGGAATTGGTGTTAAGGGTCTTAAAGTTGACACAGAAGATGATGCTACAGCAGCAATTGACCGTATTGCAGAGGCAGTAGCAAAGGTATCTTCTCAGCGTTCCGCTCTCGGTGCTGTTCAGAACAGACTTGAGCATACCATCGACAACTTAGACAACGTTGTAGAAAATACAACAGCTGCAGAATCCCGTATCCGTGATACAGATATGGCAGAAGAGATGGTTAACTACAGCAAGAACAACATTCTTGCACAGGCAGGTCAGTCTATGCTTGCACAGGCTAATCAGTCTACTCAGGGTGTACTTTCTCTGTTACAGTAATTTGTGTAAAATTGTACAAAAAAGAAGCTCGCAAAACTGCGAGCTTCTTTTACTAAGCTATTGCTGTAGCTTTTTCAATTCATCAATTGACAGACCAGTAGCACGAGAAATATTCTCTAAAGACAGCAGGTTAAGTTCCAATAGATGACGTGCAGTATTAAGGACACCCTTTTGAATACCAGCCTCATACTCCGCTTTCCGAAGTTTCTTTTCTTCTTCTTCCTTGTCATACTCAAATATACTCATACTGATAACCTCCGCGCGGTTCTTTCGAAGAAAATCCGCAAGAATATTTTCTTTAATACATTCATCAACAGCACGTTCCACTGCCTCGTTCAGAGACATGCCGGCTGTGTATTTTCGCACTTTTGCAACATATTGCGCATATTCCCTTAGCGTTTTGCAATGCTCCATAAGAATGGCATTGTGACCTTCGTTGATATTTAAGACAGTTACGATCAGCTCCAGTTTTGGCTCGCCCGACAGATGTTCAAAAGCGGAGGAAAGTCTGTGCTCGAAAACATCGGAAACCGGATCGGAACCATTATAAAACTCAATAAAATTAGGAGCAGGTATCTTTTGCAGGCTGGATGAGTATAAAGATTTTTGATCCAGTAGCTTCTGGTATTCATTGCTGATATAAAATAAATCACGAAGAGGCATATTTGGGTTATAAGTTGACTGATGTTCATACAGATATAAATTGGTATCAATAATAAATGCCAGATCGTTTTTCATTCCCATATAGATAGCGTTTTCTAAAGTGACAATCTCTAAATCATCAGGATTCGTATAGTCTCTGCTGTTTACTGCATTGTAAAGCGAGAGCAGATTCTTTTTGTCTGAAAATAACATTCGGAAAACAGTATCTTTGTAGTTACGATTTGCAGAAACAGTTCCTGCTGTGGTTGATTTGTAATGATCTTGTGGTCGCATTGCCATAGGCTTTCCTCCTTATCACGGTGGACGGCAGATGCGCATAAATGCATCATGCCTCCGGCAGGAGAATAGAGCATTGTAAAAATAGTTTTCATCCGTCTCCTGCTTTTAATTTGGTTAATGGGTAATAAAAGCATAGATACGAAATGAACTGCCCCGGTCATTGTCGGTTGACCGAAAGCTTTCTAGATTACAGATGACTCTTAAGCCACAAAGATTTTGTAAAATATGCTTTGAAATATTGTATCATACCAACATCAGAAAATGCAATGGAGAAAATAGTAAACTTTTAAATATTATGAGCACTAAAAAATCAATAAAAGAATTAATTCAAATCTCTGCACCAGTAGCTCAAACAAAAGAATCATGCTACAATGAACCAAAGCAGATAAAAACAGCAGAAATGCCATAGAATAGCAAAGGAGATCATCATACATGAACCTTAACATTTTATATGAGGACGAAAGCCTGATCGTCTGTGAAAAACCAGCCGGAGTGGCAACCCAGACAAAACGGTTAGGACAGGCTGATATGGAAAGTCTTTTGAAAAATTACCGGGCAGCCAAGGGCGAGCCGCCTTATATCGGCGTGGTACACAGACTGGATCAGCCTGTGCGAGGCGTAATGGTTTTTGCAAAGACGAAAGAGGCTGCGGCAGATTTAAGCCGTCAGGTGCAGACGAAGCTGGCAGATAAATTTTACTATGCAGTGACAGACGGAGTCCCGGAGAAGAAAAAAGATACATTGGAAGATTATCTGCTCCGGGACGGAAAAACCAACACATCCAAAGTTGTGGGCAAAAGCACAGAGGGAGCGAAGCTTGCCAGACTGAATTATGAAGTACTCGAACAGAACAAAACGAACGCAATCCTTCGGATACAGCTGGATACCGGACGGCACCACCAGATCCGGGTGCAGTTAGCGAATGCCGGAATCCCGATCGTGGGGGATGCAAAGTATAATTTTAAAGAGGCAATGGCGCGAAGTGGAAACGGGCTTGCACTCTGCTCTTACAAAATCGGATTTAAACATCCGAAAACACATAAAAAAGCTGAATTTGAAATTCCAAATCCATTTCAAATCTAAGAAAAACGCAGGGGTGAAAAAACGCTTGCGTTTTTTCTTTTTAAGGTTATGGAAGAAAGCTGAATCAATAAAGATGAGAGGAACAGATTTTACAAGAAAAAACACGAAAAAAGTCGAAATTACAGTAGCAAAAAACACACAATGTGCTAAAATACAAGTATCGTTTAAATTCGTTCGTACAAAAAGCTTGGCAATTGCGAAACGCAACCTAAATCAGAGTTTCACAATCACCTAAAAACAAAAGATTGGGGAGGTACGTGTATGAACAACATAAAAGTAAGAACAAAATTAATTATCGTAATGCTGATCGCACTGGTGGCACTGGCTTTGTGCTCGATCGTTTCTAATACAAGTCTGTCAGGACTTGGAGATAACGCATTGAACATTATTGAGAACGACATGCGTTCTTCTTATGATGAACAGATCAAGTCACAGGTAGACAATGTTATTTCACTCTGTCAGGGTATTTACAATCAGTATGAAGCCGGAGAGTATACACTCGAGGAGGCAAAAAAACTCGCGGCAGACCAGATCCGCGATCTGCGCTATGGTAATAACGGATATTTCTGGGTAGATACCTATGACGGAACGAATGTGGTTCTGCTTGGAAATGACACCGAGGGAACGAACCGTATGGATGCAGTTGACACGAATGGCTTTGCATATATTCAGGCAATCATCAGTGCCGGAAAGCAGGAAGACGGCGGCTTCACAGATTATGTGTTCCCAAGGGAAGGAGAGACAGAGTCCTCTCCAAAGCGTGCATACAGCAAAGCATTTGAGCCATTTGAATGGGTGCTTGGAACCGGAAATTATACAGATGATATTGATGATGAGGTACTTGCAGTAAAGACAGAGTTTAACTCTTATGCGTCTAACAGCAGAATGATGGTCATCGGAATCGCAGTTGTCATGGAAGTGATACTGATCTTAGTGCTGACCATGATCACAGTCAGTGTTGTAAAACCATTAAAGAGAAGTCTTACCCATATCAATGAAATGGCACAGGGAGATTTCTCAAAAGAATTTGAACAGAATCTGTTAAAACGAAAAGATGATTTCGGACAGCTTGCAGATTCCCTGGAAAAAATGCGTGCTGAGATGAATGAACTGATCGGAGAGGTAAAATCCGAGGCATTAGAGATCACCGGCATGGTACAGGAGATTGATACAAGCCTTCAGGCTTTGGATGATCAGATTGAGAATGTATCTGCAACAACAGAGGAACTTGCAGCAGGTATGGAGGAGACAGCAGCTTCATCCGAAGAGATGAATGCAATGTCGCATGAGATTGAGAGCGCAGCTAAGAGTATTGCAGAGAGATCACAGGACGGTGCAACAGAGGCAGATTCTATCCGGGATCGTGCTGTGAAGATCAAAAAAGATACAGATGCAAATGACAGACGGACGAGATCTATCCATGAGGAGATTAATGTCAGCCTGACAAAAGCGCTGGATGATATTAAGGTAGTAGATCAGATCAACGTTCTTGCAAAATCAATTATGGATATTACAGGACAGACAAACCTGCTTGCCTTAAATGCTTCTATCGAGGCGGCAAGGGCAGGAGAGGCAGGAAAAGGATTTGCGGTTGTTGCAGATAACATCCGTGTGCTGGCAGAGCAGTCCAAAGACGCCGTTTCCCATATTCAGGAAGTGACAGAAAATGTCACAGCAGCGGTTGATAATCTTGCCAAAGATGCAGAGCGTCTGCTCGAATTTGTTGGAAATGATGTCGTAGAGAGCCTTGGCGGATTCGCAGAAATGGCAAATTCTTACAACAGTGATGCTGCTAACGTGGATTCTCTGGTAACAGATTTCTCCGCATCCTCAGAACAATTATTAGCTTCCATTAACGGAGTTATGGACGCTATTTCAGATGTCAGCAAGACAGCTACAGAAGGAGCAACCGGCACAACAGATATTGCAGAAAAAGTAGGAAATGTCGTGCAGGAGGCAGAGGCAATCAAGCAGAAAGCAGAGACTACTTACCGTTCTGCTGAAAAATTACAGAAAAACGTAGAGCGCTTTATTGTCTGACGAGAATAAGACTTAAGGGAAGTTTTAAACAAAAGGGGATCGTATGATAGAGAAGCATTATAATGGGGTTATTGAACAGGTCGTAAGCGGCATCGGAAATGTTGAACACAACAGTATTCTTGTCCGTTACAGCAATGACTTTTCCATTTGGGATTTGGAGAGCGTGAATCATTACAAAGAGCAGCCGGATATCTTTTTTACCTGTCATGAGTTTTCCTACAACCGGGTCGCAGAGGCATATGAGCCGTATCTTGCGCTGATCCGGCAGATGTTTCACAAGTATGGAAGCGGTACGTTAGAAGAATTCATGGAGGAATGTGACGTTTATAAATTGCAGAGACCTGTGTTTGAAAGCTATTTCGAGACCGGATTTTGTCAGCGGACAGAGCAGATACTGATTGATGAAGTCGAGTACGAGCAGGAACGGATGAATAATTCTATCGTGACAATGATCCGGAAATTATCGGAGATCTGCCCGATTGTCATTGTGTTAAACCGTTTTCAGCTTGCTTCGAAAAGCACGATGCAGCTTACCAACCAGCTGCTTCACACAAAGAATAAAAACATCGGAATCGTGTTAGGTGTCAATGATGTGCAGTCCATTCCAGAATTTGTGCATGAGGAGTGGGATGCAATCTGTGAGAGCATGGATGACCGGAACATGGTGTTCCATATCGGAAATGCAAATAAGAAAAAAGAATCGGATGTTCTGGTTTATTACTCTGATTATGAGAGTGAGGAAGGATACCGGAAGCTGAATAATCTGGTGTACTTTTTGGATTTTGACCAGGCGGATCATCATTTGAGCAAGATTGAGCGCCGGATCAAGTTTGATAATTTTACGATCTCAAAGAAAAAATATTATCAGTTGCTGCTGTTACAGATCATGGTTTCGATTTTACAGAGGGATATTGCCAAGGCGTTAGAGTCCTGCGAGGATCTGGAAAAATTGCAGGATCAGGAAAAAGAAGGTTCTTTTTATTATAACTTCTGGGTGGCAACTTCTTACATGTATCTTGGAAAATTAGAGGAAGCCATGACATTTGCAAAAAAAGCGGGTGAATGCGGCGTAGCGCTTGATGATGATTTTCTGATGTTCCGTGCGGAACTTTTAAAAGCGCAGATCCAGATGTCCGGCTGGTGTAATATCTTTTTCTGTGCACAGGATATCGAGATTAGTGACAAGCTGATCGAGCGGCTGAATGCCTACCATTATAAAAATCATCTGGCGCACATTTACATTTATGCCTATGACAATAAGCCGGAGATCGTGGCGAAAGCATACCGCTCCGAGGCATTTCTGATTTACTTTTCCAAGGGGGTTGCAATTGCAAAAGAAATCGGAAATGAGCAGTTGATGAGCATTGCTTACCGGAAAAATATTATGATCGCGTCCACGAATGGAGAGTATGAGGTATCGCTTCTGTATTCGATCCGCACCTATGAGGCAATGAAGAATGTCGACAGTGTCGAGGGTGGAAGGATTTATTCCGGTATTGCGTATAATTTGTGTGCAATGGGAGAAAATGAAAAAGCCCAGAGTTATTACAACAAAGCAATTAAGATATTATGTAAACTAAGAAAGCCGGAGGATATTGCAGAGGTACATTATAATATGTCTTTGAACTGCATTATGCTCGGGCAGTATGAAAAAGCGCAGGAATACCTCACACAGTGTATGAAAGCGATTGAAAAGCTTCATCTGAACAGCCTGCGTGTCTGCAATCTTTCCAAGCTGTACGGACTGTTTGCGTTAGTTTCCATTTTGCAGGGAAACCGTTTTAACTGTGAGCGGTATTTATATAGCTGCCGCCAGTTTTTGAATTATATTTTTGAAAAAGAAAAGACAGAGAATAATCTAGCAACCGTACACGACTATGCAAAAGCGGATGATGATATGTTTTTGTATACATTTTCCAAGGCCCTGCTGGCGCGGTACGATGGAGATAACGAGGAAGCATTAAAGCTTTACGGGCAGGCAGAGATTTATCTGAAAAGAGCGGAAGGAAACCAGTTTTTCAGTTATGCGCTGTTTCGCAGGAGCAGAATGGAATGTTTTAAGGATGCAGGCAGGGATATCCTCTATGAGCAGGAGAAGTTCATTTTAAAACAGTATGAGGAGACACACCGGATCATGTTCCATGAGTACGCAGAGGATATGAAAGATCTTCTGCCACCGGTGGATGACGACGACTGCGAGGAACTTTCCAGCAGGGAGATCGAGGAACTGTTAAAACAGGAAAGTGTGGAGCGGGCTTATAAGAGCAAGAAGGAACAGCTTGATTTTATTTCAATCTGGCAGAAGCTGATCGACGTGAATGGCATTTCAGCCAAAGAGATGCTCGACATGGTCATGAAGACATTTTTAAATCATTTTGATGTCGACCGGGCAGTTTATATCCGCTATAACGAGCGTATGCCGCAGGTGCTTTACAATGACACGGAAAAAGAGATCACGCCGGAGATCATGAAGATCATGGAGAAATCCATGCGCAAAAATACGAGTGGATTTGTGGTTTCGAAGATCAGCAGTAATTATTCGGAACATCAGGATATCACCTCTATTTTCGGGGATGATGATGTGTGCTCCATGGTGGCGATTCCATTTTTTAATAATGCGAAGATTGAGAATATTTTCATTACTTATGTGTTGATGAAAGACAACTGGCATTCGTCCGTGAACCGTTATATGTTAGATGAGGATGATCTGAATTTTTACCAGCTTCTCTTCCGCGAGGTGCGGTATGCGTTAAATCGTCTTGACGCCTATGATAAGATTTATGAGATGAATACAAAACTGTATCTGTCCGCAGTGACCGATCAGCTGACCGGCATTTTCAACCGTGAGGGATTCTACCGGAAGTTAGATGAACTTTTGGGGGAAATCTCAGGTGGAAAAAGAGAGCCAAAGCTTGGCTTAATGTTTATTGACCTGGATAATTTCAAACATTATAATGATACATACGGACATGATGTGGGTGATTTTGTTCTTGTGAAAATGGCAGACATTTTTAAGGAAGTGTGCGGAGAGGACGGATTCGTCTGCCGTTATGGCGGGGATGAATTTCTGATTTTCCTTTACACAGATGATAAACAGGTCTTTACGGAAAAAGCAGAGCAGATTTATCACAAGCTTGAGGAATCAGACGGATTTTCTGCGGAGATCAGCAAGCGGCTCGGACAGAGTTTTTCGATTGACAAAAAGCACCAGATTTCCTGCTCTATTGGTATTGCAGCCGGAGACCATATCTGTACGGAAGATGATATGACAGAGATGATCAAGAAAGCAGATGATCTGTTGTATTCGATTAAAACAACGACAAAAGGAACTTATCGTATATGAAAATCGTTTTACCTGAGAAAGTAACCTATATTATCGACACGCTGACAGAGCAGGGCTTTGAGGCTTATGCTGTGGGAGGGTGCGTCCGGGATACGATGCTTGGCAGGATTCCCATGGACTGGGACATTACCACATCGGCAAAACCGGAACAGGTAAAAGCGTTATTCCACCACACGATCGATACAGGAATCCAGCATGGAACGGTCACAGTCATGATCGACCATGAAGGATTTGAGGTGACCACGTACCGGATCGATGGGGAATATGAGGATGCAAGACATCCAAAGGAAGTGCAGTTTACATCGAATCTGTTAGAGGATTTGAAACGCCGTGATTTTACGATCAATGCCATGGCTTACAATGACAAGGACGGACTTGTGGATGCATTTGACGGTGTGGGAGATTTAGAGCGCGGTGTGATCCGATGTGTCGGAGTTGCAGTGGAGCGTTTTACGGAGGATGCACTCCGTATGCTGCGTGCAGTGCGGTTTGCGGCGCAGCTTGGTTTTACGATCGAGGATGCGACAAGGGAAGCGATTGTTTCTCTGGCACCAAATATTGCAAAAGTAAGTGCAGAGCGTATTCAGATCGAAATGGTAAAACTTCTTACTTCAAAGCATCCGGACAAGCTGCGGACAGCTTATGAGACAGGACTTACCGCCGTGTTTCTTCCAGAGTTTGATGTGATGATGAGGACACCGCAGAACAACCCGCATCACTGCTATTCGGTGGGAGAGCATACGCTGCATGCATTAATGGAGATAGAACCGGATAAGGTGGCGCGCATCACAATGTTACTGCATGATGTAGCAAAGCCGGTGTGCAGAACAACGGATGATGACGGTGTGGATCATTTTTACGGGCATCCGAAAGAGGGAAGCCTTATGGCAAAAAAGATTTTACGTCGGTTGAAGTTTGACAATGACACGACAGACCGGGTGTGCCGTCTGATCTTATGTCATGATGATAATCCACCATTGCAGGAACGCGCAGTGCGGAGAGCGGTCTACCGGAACGGTGTGGATCAGTATCCGGCACTTTTTGTAGTCAAAAGGGCGGATACACTGGCACAGAGCACATATAAGCGCGAGGAAAAATTGCAGTATCTGAAAGAATACGAAGCAGTTTATAACCAGATCATGGCAAAGAAGCAGTGTCTTTCCATTAAGGAGCTTGCAGTGACCGGAACAGATCTGATCGCTGCCGGAATGCAGCCGGGAAAAGTAATCGGCGAGACTTTGAAAGAGCTTTTAGAGTATGTGTTAGAAAACCCGGAAGATAACACCAAAGAAAAATTAATGGAACAGGTTCATAAAATCATGTCCCCTCACATATGATGAATTGACACGATAAGCAGACAATGCTTATCGTTGCAGATTCGTCGTATGGAGGGGTTTTTTCATGTATATCAGGCCGGAACAGATCGTAGAACAATATGAGATGGAAGTAAAGTCTATTTCGAAAGGAAGGGACTGTTTTCTGTGTGAAACAGACCTCGGAATGCGTGCACTCAAGGAGTACAGAGGCTCTAAGGAACGTGCGGAATTTCTGGCCGGAATGCTGCAATTTTTAAAAGAGTATGGAATCACAGCAGAGCAGATTTTCTTTACAAAGGAAGGGGAACCCTTTGCGAAGGATGAGGAAGAACAGAATTATCTGCTGTTGTCTGCATTCCGCGGGGCGGAGTGTGATACCAAAAGCAGGGAGGACATGGTCTGTGCGGTAAAACTACTCGCAGGTTTACATAATGTGTCGGAACAATATCCGGGGGAAGTGCCGGAGTTTGTAAAACAGGACCCGAATGCGCTGTTGTTTTTGTATGAAAAACACAATCGGGAACTGCGGCAGGTGCGCAATTATATCCGCGGCAGAAAGCAGAAAAATGAATTTGAGGAAATGTTTATGCGGCAGTTTGCAGGCTTTTTTGAAAAGGCACAGGCTGTCACAGAGCAGTTAAAGCATATGGAGGCATCTGTGGAGCTGATCGGATTCTGCCATGGTGATTATAACCAGCATAATGTAATCTTCTCGCGGGAGGGCGTGGCGATTGTCAATTTCTTAAATTTTTCCTATCAGATCCGGGTGAGTGATCTCTCGAACTTTATCCGCAAGATGATGGAAAAAAATAACTGGAACACATCACTAGGAATGGAACTGATCGGTGCGTATGATTCTGTGCGGAAATTAAAGCCACAGGAATTGTCCTACCTGTATTTTTATCTTGCATACCCGGAAAAATTCTGGAAGATCGCCAACCACTACAATCAGTCACATAAAGCGTGGCTGTCTGGCAGAAACATCGAAAAACTTGGCAAAGTGATCGCGCAGGAGGGCGCGAGGGAGCAGTTTTTGCAGACACTTGCAGGAAAAGTGGGAAATAGGATATAATTAGGTAACAGCGAAACTACTAATAGGTTATGAGGAATTGTAAAATACCAACAAAAACATTCAAGACACGCTCTCGCTAAGTGCCGGCGGCTCCCCAGTGTCTTTCATGTCTTTTGTTGATATTTTACAATTCTATTTACGCTTTGATGAGTTTCACAATTTACATGATTTGCATGACACATAAGAGGTGATATGTTGAGAAAATTAATATACATATTAGTGATCAGTATTTTAAGTATGATTATGATAGCGGGCTGTGGACAGCAGACAAGACCGGTCTCGACTGCGCAGTACTATAATCCAGCGAAAGAGACAGCAGCAGATACAGAGGAAGCAGAGGGCGCAGGGGAGAAGACATCGATCGGAACCGATCTCTATCTGATCATGGAAAACGACATGACAAACGAACAGTTGAATGTAAAGCAGCTTGCGTCGGGAAAACAGTATCTGTATGCCTATTCCTTATCGACCGATTTTCAGGATAAATATGGTGATTCGGCAACCACTATGGATTTTGAGCCGGGCAGAGTCATCCACATCGGGAAAAAAGACAGTGAAGGACGTCTTTTGCAGGCACAGATCGCAGATGAGGTATGGGAGTATGCCGATATCACAAAATATTCGGTCGATACAGAGCGTGGGATTTTTAAAATCGCAGATTCCAAGTATTCGTATGATGCAGACTTGTTTGTGGAGTCAAATGGCGAAAAAATACGTCTGTCCGATCTGAATGAGAAAGACAAAATCCGTGTTGTAGGAATCGGAACGAAAATATTGTCAGTTTCTGTGACTACCGGACAGGGAACGCTGGAATTGAAAAACACCTCGGTATTTGAGGGAAGCTTTATTCAGGTGGGAAGCAAAATTTTTGCCGAAATCACGCATAATATGAAACTGGAGGTTCCGGAGGGAACCTATACGGTAACGGTAGCCAATGAGGGATATGGCGGCAGTACGGAAGTAAGCATTGCAAGAGATGAGACTTACACGCTTGATCTTGATGAACTAAAGGGCGAAGGACCGAAAACCGGAAGTATTATTTTCTACATTGATGTGGAAGGAGCGGTGCTTTCCATTGACGGAGAGACGGTGGACTACAGTGTTCCGGTGGAACTTACCTACGGTGTGCATCAGCTCCATGCTGAGGCGGAGGGGTATGAGGACTTTGACAAAAAACTTTTTGTCAATTCGGCAGCAGCGACGATCGACCTTTCACTTACGGGTGACAGTTCGTCCTCAGACAATGAAGTAACCGAGGGCACAGAGACAGTGGAAACGACCGAGAGTGCAGAGGCAGATAACAGTGAGGATAAGACGGAAAGCACGGAAAAAGCAACCGACACAACAGAGAAAACAACCGATCAGGATGTGACATCCGATTATCTGTCAACGCTTTCAGATCTGATCACATCGTTGAATAAATAATGAAAATAGAGCTTGAAAATAGCGGCTGACAAAGCTAAACTATATACGAGATAGATAGCGGATAACGTTTTTGGAATCTAAAATGTTATTCGCGGTTAAGTTAGAGCGACTATCCCGGTAGTTGCGAATTTAGGGAGGAATTATCATGGGATACAAAGAAATGTATGAAGAATGGTTAAATAATCCAAACTTCGATGATGCAACAAAAGCAGAATTAAAAGCGATTGAGGGAAATGAAAAAGAGATCGAAGATCGTTTTTACATGGATCTTGAGTTTGGTACCGCAGGTCTGCGTGGCGTGATCGGTGCCGGAACAAACCGCATGAATGTTTATACTGTCCGCAAGGCGACACAGGGACTTGCAAACTATATCAATAGTGTACATGCACAGGAGAAAGGCGTAGCGATCGCATATGATTCCAGACATATGTCACCGGAATTTGCAGATGTGGCAGCTTTATGTCTGGCAGCAAACGGAATCAAGGCTTACGTGTTCGAATCACTCCGTCCTACACCGGAGCTTTCCTATGCTGTCCGCAAATTAGGATGCACCGCAGGAATCAATATCACAGCCAGCCATAACCCACCGGAATACAATGGTTATAAAGTATATTGGGAAGACGGCGCGCAGATCACACCGCCGCATGATACCGGAATTATGGCAGAGGTCAAGAAAGTAACTGATTATGCAACCGTTAAGACCATGGAAAAAGATGCCGCAGTTGCCGCAGGACTGTATCAGGTGATCGGAGCAGACATCGATGATCCATACATAGAAGAACTGAAAAAACTGATCCTTCATCAGGATTGCATTGATAAAGTAGCAGGAGAGTTAAAAATCGTATATTCTCCACTTCACGGAACTGGAAATATCCCGGTTCGCCGTGTGTTAAAAGAGCTTGGATTCAAAAATGTTTATGTAGTTCCGGAGCAGGAACTTCCGGACGGAGATTTCCCGACCGTAAGCTATCCAAACCCGGAAGCAGCAGAAGCATTTGAATTAGGACTTGCTTTAGGCAAAAAAGTTGATGCAGACTTAATTCTTGCCACAGACCCGGATGCAGACCGTCTTGGCGTTTATGTAAAAGATTCCAAAACAGGTGAATACCACAGCCTGACCGGAAATATGTCCGGCTGTCTGATCGGTGATTATGTGATCGGTCAGAGAAAAGCATTATACGGACTGCCGGAAGACGGAGCATTTATCCGTTCAATCGTTTCCACAAACATGGCAGACGCAATCGCAAAATACTATGGAATCCAGTTGGTAGAAGTTTTAACCGGATTTAAATTCATCGGACAGAAAATTCTTGAATTTGAACAGACCGGAAAAGGCACCTACCTTTTCGGTATGGAGGAAAGCTACGGCTGTCTGACAGGAACCTACGCAAGAGATAAAGACGCGGTGGACGCTTCCATGACACTGTGTGAGGCAGCAGCTTACTATAAGACAAAAAATATGACACTCTGGGATGCAATGCTTGAAATGTATGAGCGTTACGGATACTACAAAGATGATGTAACTGCCATTACATTAAAAGGTATCGAGGGACTTGCAAAGATTCAGGAAATCATGAACACCTTAAGAGAGAATGCACCGGCAGAGATTGGTGGATACAAAGTAACCGCAGTGCGTGACTACAAGAAAGATACCATTACAGATACTGCAACAGGTGCAGTAAAACCGACCGGACTTCCGGCTTCCAATGTTTTATATTATGAATTAGAGGATGATGCATGGGTATGTGTAAGACCTTCCGGCACAGAGCCAAAGGTAAAATTCTATCTTGGTGTAAAAGGAACATCCTTAGAAGATGCAGATGCAAAATCAAAAGCATTGTCTGAGTCTGTCCATGCAATGATTAACAAAATGCTATAAATGCCCAAAATATAGGAAATTTCCTTGACAAAGGCATAGAAAACAAGTATAAATATGGATGTAGGTATTTTGGAAAAGAAAAAACCTCATATATCATAAAGTGAAAATCCAGAGGAGGAATTTTTAACATGAACAAAGCAGAATTAGTTGCAGCTATGGCTGAGAAAGCTGAATTAAGCAAAAAAGACGCAGAAGCAGCATTAAAAGCATTTACAGATGTTGTTGCTGAGGAATTAAAAAAAGGTGAGAAAATCCAGTTAGTTGGATTCGGAACATTCGAAGTTTCTGAGAGAGCAGAGAGAACAGGACGTAACCCACAGAGCGGTAAAGAGATGGTTATCCCAGCTTCTAAAGCTCCAAAATTCAAAGCAGGAAAAGCTTTAAAAGACATGGTTAACGCATAATTCTTTTTTGAATAAGAGTGTTATCGAGCCCGGATTTTCCGGGCTCATTTTTTTATTGCATAGGAAAATTCTTCCTATGCAATAAAAAACGCTCCGCGAGGATGCGACTGATGCGCAGAAGAATTATGCAAGCTAAAGCTTGCGCGCATCAGCGCGAAAGAGTTGCAAAGCAACTCTTTATTCTAAAAAATTCTCCATGGATTTAGGAAGGAAAAATAGTATGAGATTAGATAAATTTTTAAAAGTATCACGTTTGATTAAGAGAAGAACTGTTGCAAATGAGGCATGCGACGCAGGGCGTGTAATGGTGAACGGAAAACCTGCAAAGGCATCTGTTAATGTGAAAGTCGGAGACATTATCGAGATCGCATTTGGAACAAAAAGTGTCAAAGTGCGTGTGTTAGATCTTCAGGATACGACGAAGAAAGAAGAAGCAAAAGACTTGTTTGAATATGTATCCTAAATATATTCTATACGCACATTAGCGAGGGCAGTTATTTTTTGTGAGCATAAATCGAAGAACCTTTTCATATATAGAATAATAGACAAGTGCGGAACTCATAGATAAAGTAGATTGAATTGTGGAAAATTGACAAAAGCTTGAGAAGACACTGGGGAGCCGCCGGTTCTTGCTTGGCAGACATAGCGTTAGCTGTGGCTGGCATGCTAGTACCGCTGCGAGCGACACGTAGCGAGAGCGTGTCTTCGAAAATTTTGTTAATTTTTCACAATTTTCACAACATAAATCTTAGTTTCGTAATTGCTTGTTACTTGTATAATATATGAGGAGGAGATTTATGGATGAGAAAAATAACGTGGCAAAATCCCACAAAGTTCTGCTTGCAAACCGCAAAAGCGGTGCGTTCAGCGGCGTAGTGGATGTGTTGTCTTTTGATGTTGCGGAAATATTATTAGAGACAGAACTTGGAATGCTTTTGATAAAAGGACATGACCTTCATGTAAACCGTCTTTCTCTGGAAAAAGGAGAGATTGATATTGAAGGACGAATTGATTCACTGACCTATTCCGAGGTAAAAAGTGCCGGAAAACAGGCAGAGTCTTTATTGGGAAGGCTTTTTAAATAATGCCGGGGAATGGAAGCACTGTTGTGGCGATTCTGTTTGAGAATTTGGAGGAGACAGGCAGCAGAGTCAGTGAGGGAATCATGACAGAAGCAGTTTTTCTTGGAATTTCGATTCTGGTCGGAATGGGGTTGTTTCTGCTCTACGATATTTTCCGGATCTTCCGCAGAATCGTTCCGCATGGAGCAGTATGGATCGGCGTGGAAGATTTTCTGTACTGGTTACTCTGCACAGCAGCAGTCTTTCTGATGCTGTATCAGAAAAATGACGGAATGATCCGTGGATTTGCCATTGGTGGTGTGATTCTCGGTATGCTGCTTTATTTCGTTCTCATCAGCAGGTTCGTGGTGAAGGTCAATGTATGTATTTTGAAAAAAATACTTGGCGTTGGAGCAAAAATGACTGGTTTTGTGACAAGACCGGTTCGTAAAATCAGCAGGAAAATCATAAGTTTTTTGCGCAAACAGTTGAAAAAATTACGAAAAGTGATTAGAATGGGTTTATGTAAACTTTAGTGCGTAGATTCAGAGGAGTTATTCATGGCAAATGTGAAAAGAAGACGTGGAAAAAACGGAAATAGAGCGGGAAGAATGTGCATTACCTGTATCGTATTTGTATTCGCAATTGTTATGTCAACCCAGATTATTAAGGTTTATCAGAAGGATCAGGAGTATGTAGCAAAGCAGCAGGAATTAGAGCAGCAACTTTCCGATGAGCAGGACAGACAAAAAGATTTAGAGGATTATGAGACTTACACAAAATCACAGCAGTATGTGGAAGATGTCGCCAAGAGCAAGCTTGGACTGCTTTATGAGAATGAGGTTGTGTTCAAAGAGCAGAAGTAAAATCGAAAATACATAGGACGAAAGATAGAAAAACGGGACTGAAAAATCAGTCCCGTTTTTTTAGGAAACAAATTATCCGCGCACAATATCTTCGATCTTTTGCAATTCGTCTGCAGTAAAGTCGGTGTGACCGATGATCTTAATGTTATCTAAGATCTGTTCCGGTTTGGAAGCACCGATTAATACGCTGGTTACTTTATCGTCCTTTAAGATCCAGCTTAATGCCATTTCTGCAAGTGTCTGACCACGCTCGCCAGCAAGTACATTCAATGCCTGAATCTGGGCGAGTTTTTCCGGTGTTAAAGCAGTTTCCTTTAAGAAACGTCCGTCTGTGGCAATACGGCTGTCTGCCGGGATGCCATTTAAGTAGCGGTTTGTCAGAAGTCCCTGCGCAAGAGGAGAGAATGCGATAATTCCCTTATGAAGTTCATAAGCAGTATCTTTTAACGCATTATTTTCAATGGTGCGGTCAAAAATAGAATAACGGTTCTGGTTGATAATGAACGGACACTTTAAGTCGCTTAAGATTGCGGTTGCTTTTCTTAAGGTTGGACCGTCATAGTTAGAGAGACCGACATAAAGCGCCTTGCCACTCTTTACGATAGAATCTAAAGCTCCCATGGTTTCTTCAAGTGGAGTTTCAGGGTCCATTCTGTGATGATAGAAAATGTCGACATAATCTAAGCCGAGACGTTTCAGACTCTGGTCAAGGCTTGCGATCAGATACTTGCGGCTTCCCCAGTTGCCGTAAGGTCCTTTCCACATATCATAACCGGCTTTTGTGCTGATCAGAAGTTCATCACGGTAAGGATGAAGTTCCTCTTTTAAAATTTTTCCGAAATTGCGTTCTGCACTTCCGTAAGCCGGACCATAATTGTTGGCGAGGTCAAAATGTGTGATGCCGTGGTCAAAAGCGGTAAAACACATCTGCTTCATGTTTTCGTAAACACCCGTATCTCCAAAATTGTGCCATAATCCTAAAGATACTAAAGGAAGCTTCAAGCCGCTGTTGCCGCAGCGGTTGTAAACCATTGTGTCGTATCTTTTTTCATCTGCGATATACATTATATAATCTCCTTTCAAACCCTATCTCATTTTAGGCAATTGCGAAACTTCAATTCTCCAAAATCCATTCCACTATAGCCAGAAATTCGCAATTATTAATCCCTTAAATTGTAGTACAAGAAATTTCGCGTGTACAGTGTCAAAATTATATTTCTGTAACATATTTTTATAAGTGGACTACCTCATCTTCCTAAAAAACCCGAACACCCTTCAATCACCACAAAAAGACATTTGAGCGGAACTTTTGGCGAAAACTTTTTTTTTGCACGTCGCTCCTTTGACAAAGATTTTTTTTGACAACTCCTATAATCGTTGGCACGGTCGCAATTAGCGAAAAGGGTAAAAAGGAGATTATGTCATGAAAAAAAGCAAAGGCAGACAAATGATAACGATTGCAGGAGGAGTCCTTGCATGCAGTATACAAATGATGGGATGCTATCCACTTGCGCCAGCGTATTTTGCGGCGGCATTTTTAGAAGAAATAAACGGCGTGTGGCTGACCGTTGCGATGTACATAGGAATGCTCTATTTTATGCCGCTGACGGCAACGGTAAAATACGCGGTGGCGCTTTTAGTGACTGCCGGGGCAATCAAGCTGGTAGAATGGGCGAATGAAGGGTGCCCGGCATTTCTGGCAGCAATCCTCACTGCGATCACGACAATGATACTGTCTTTCTGTGGCGGATTGCTGGAATGGAAAGACCAGCCGGAAGTTCTGGCGGTGTTTTTAGAAGGAATCTTTATATTTGGCTCAGTCATTTTATTAAATCGTGTCATACACTTTTTTATGGAATGGCAGGGGCGTGGGAATCTGACAACGCAGGAGCCGACAGACCGCGGAAAAGAGGAGCGGCTTTCCGGTTACGCGGAGTCATTTCAGGGACTGTCACAGATTTTTTTGAATATGAGCAAAAAGAAGGAGCAGTACACCGCTGAGGAGCTGGGGCAGATGCAAAATGAACTGACCGGGCGGCTCTGCGCCAACTGTGACTGTTGTGCGATCTGCTGGGAGGAGGATTCCACGCCGCTCTACGGAATCCTGTCAAATATGATCGCGTCAATCTTAAATATCGGAGTTCCGGCGAAAGAGAGCGAGGAGGAACTAAGCCATTACTGCAAACACAGCAAAGACATGGTCGAGGAGGCTGTGCGCGTGTTTGAAAAGGCGAGTTTAAACCGCGCGTGGTACAACCGTTTGCTGGAAAACCGGCAGACAATCGCGGAGCAGTTAGATGCGATGGCGTATATTATGAAGGACTGCGCGAAAGAAGAAAAACTGCTGGATGCACAGGAAAAAAAGGCGCTGGCAGAAATACGCTACCGGGCAAAAGAGTGCGGTATTGTCATTGAAGAAATGCATTTGTATGAAAATCAGCAGGGACGCTTAAGGCTCACGGCAGGACTGCGCAGCAAAATGGGAGGCTGTGTCTCAGTAAAATCATTTCTGGCAGCAGCCACGCACGCACTCGGAACGGATATAAGGGCAGCCGCAGACTGCCGTTCCTTTATCTCAAAAGAGCGCACCGACTTTTTGTTTTACGAGGATACAAAATACCGGAGCGTGCAGGGAATCGCCCGGCTGAAAAAAGATGGCGCACAGATTTCCGGGGATAATTTTTCTTTTCTGGAGTTAGAGCGCGGGGATCTTCTGCTTGGACTGTCGGACGGCATGGGCTCTGGCAGTGCAGCGTGCAAGGAAAGCGAGATGGTGTTAGATCTTGTGGAGCGTTTCTTGGAAGCCGGGTTTTCGGTGGAGACAGCGATCCGCATGATGAATTCTGCAATGGTCATGAAAGGGGAGAGTGACCTGTATTCGACAGTGGATCTTTGCATGGTGAACCTCTATGACGGCGAAGCGGATTTTTATAAGATCGGTGCGGCGGGAAGTTTTATCAAGAGGGGGCAGGAAGTCACGAGTTTTTCCCCGGACTCTCTGCCGGTCGGAGTTGGGACAAACCCTGAGATCGAGCACAAAAAGACAAGCCTGAAAAATGGCGATTTTGTTGTCATGGTCACGGATGGTGTGTTAGAATATCTGCATGTACCAAAACCGGAGGAAACGATGCAGGAGATCATCGAGAGTATCAACACGAATCATCCGGGAATCCTGGCAAAAAAGATTTTGGAGCGCGTGCTTCTTTTTACAGGAGGAAAGGTTTCGGACGATATGACGATTCTTGTTGCCTGCATCTGGGAAAAATAGATGACACGGGAACTTTTAAACGAGTGGAAAAGAGAAAAAATAGTGGAGGCGGAGGATGTGGTGCTTGCAGGAGTGTCCGGCGGTGCCGATTCCGTCTGCCTTTTGCTGCTGTTAGAGCAGTTTCAGAAGCAGGTGGATTTTACGCTGGAAGCAGTCCATGTGGAGCATGGCATCCGCGGCGAGCATAGCAGAAGCGATGCGGCGTTTGTAGAAGAATTGTGTGAAAAACATGGGATTGTATGTCATACGTTTTCTGTGGATGTGCCGGATTTTGCAAAACAACACGGCATTGGTCTTGAGGAAGCTGCGCGTATTTTAAGATATGACAGTTATAAGAAAGCAGCCAAAGCCGCACGGAGGGAATTTCCGGGGAAAAAAATAAAACTTGCGCTGGCACATCACGCGGAGGACAATGCAGAAACGATTTTGTTTCAAATGGTGCGTGGAAGTGGAATCGACGGTCTTTGTGGGATGAACCGCCGCAGGGTGGAGGATGATTATGAACTGATCCGACCATTGCTTGCGCAGTCCAGAGCAGACATTGAATCATTTTTAAGAGACTGCGGACAGACTTATTGCACAGACGAGACGAATCTGGATACTGTATACAGCAGAAACCGTATCAGACATCAGGTGCTGCCGGAATTAAAGCAGATCAATGAGCAGGCGGTAGCACATATCAATCAGAGTGCAGATTTTTTGCAGGAAATGAGAGCTTTTCTCGATACGGAAGCAGACGATATCTGGGAGATGTGTGTACTGGAAAAAGAGGATGGCATACAGCTTTACCGGGGCGTTTGGGAAAATTGCCACGAAGTCGTGCAGAGTGAGGTAATCCGCCGGGCAGTCGCACAGGTCGCAGGATCGAAAAAGGACATCACGAAAAAACATGTGGAGAGTGTGAAACACCTTTATTTTTCACAGGTTGGAAGGCGCGTGGAGCTGCCGTATCAGGTGGTGGCAGAGCGCAATTATCGTGGTATTTTCTTAAGAAAAGAGACTGGAAAAAAGGCGGCAGAGCAGGACTTTTTCCTTGAGATCCCGAAGGAAAAACTGCAGCAGGTTTTCAAAGGAGAACCACTCGAACTTAAAGTGCCGGGAGGCAGTGTCGTGTTCCGCGGCTGGAACGCAGACGGAGAAATCGCGGAAATTGATAAAAAATCATATACGAAATGGCTGAATTATGATAAAATCAAATGTGGACTGCAAATTCGAACCAGAGCCGCAGGAGATTATCTTACGGTGGATGATGCAGGACACACGAAGAAACTCAAGGAATATCTGATCAATGAAAAGGTTCCGCGAGAGATGCGTGATACGATGCTGCTTCTGACAGAAGACTCCCATGTCGTGTGGGCGGTTGGTCAGAGAATCAGCGCAGACTATAAAATCAATGCGAACACAGAAAAGATATTAGAAGTACATTTTTTTGGAGGAAATTATCATGAAAGTCAAGAATATTAGAAAGTATCTGACAGAGGAACAGCTTACCGAGCGTGTGAGAGAGATGGGAGCACAGATCAGTAAAGATTACGGGGATGAGACGGTATACCTGATCTGCATTTTGAAAGGATCGATCTTTTTTACCTGTGAACTTGCAAAAAGGATCACATCTCCGGTAGAAATCGATTTTATGTCTGTTTCCAGTTATGGTGCAGGCACAAGCTCCAGTGGTGTTGTCAAGATTGGAAAAGATCTTGATACTACAATTGAAGGAAAGAATGTCCTTGTTGTCGAGGATATCATTGATTCCGGAAGAACATTAAGCTATCTGCTCCAGAATCTGAAAACAAGAAATCCAAAGAGCCTGAAATTATGCACATTATTAGATAAACCGGACCGTCGTGTGTGCGATGTGAAGGTTGATTATGTCGGATTTGAGATCCCGGATGAATTTGTAGTAGGTTTCGGATTAGACCTTGACCAGCAGTACAGAAATCTGCCATACATTGGATGTGTGGAACTTGAGGACGAAGAATAAAGGAGAGCAGCTTTGAATAGTAGGAATAATAGTTACAGAGGCTTTGGATTTTATCTTTTGCTCATCCTGATCGTAGTTGGTGTCTGGTATTTCTTAGACGGAAATACAACAACCAATTCTTATACACGGGCAGCTTTTGAAAGAGACATCCAATCAGGGGATGTGGCAGCAATTGATATTGTGCAGAACCGCGAGATCCCGACCGGTAGTGTCAGCCTTACTTTTGCGGATTCCACACAGAAAGTCCTGATCGTGTCGGATGTGAATGAGATCGCAGCTTATCTGCAGGATCAGGGGATCACGGATTATACGATGGAGAATGTTCCGGCAGAGAGCTGGATCATGACATTGCTTCCATATCTGATCATATTTGGTGCAATGTTTATTTTCTTCATGATCATGACAAATCAGGCAGCAGCAAATGCCGGCGGCGGTGGCAGCAAAATGATGAATTTTGGCAAGAGCCGTGCAAAACTGATGCAGCCGGATGCAAAGAAAGTGACGTTTTCTAATGTCGCTGGCTTGAAAGAGGAAAAAGAGGAATTGGAGGAGATCGTAGATTTTCTCCGTGCACCACAGAAATATACAGCTTTAGGCGCAAGAATCCCGAAAGGAGTTCTGTTAGTCGGACCTCCGGGAACAGGTAAGACACTGCTTGCAAAAGCAATCGCAGGAGAAGCAGGCGTGCCGTTTTTCAGTATTTCCGGTTCTGATTTCGTGGAAATGTTTGTCGGTGTCGGTGCATCGCGTGTGCGTGACCTTTTTGAAGAAGCGAAGAAAAATGCGCCGTGTATCGTATTTATTGACGAGATCGACGCAGTCGCAAGACGCCGTGGAACCGGTATGGGTGGCGGTCATGACGAGCGCGAGCAGACGTTAAATCAGATGTTGGTTGAAATGGACGGTTTTGGTGTCAATGAGGGAATTATCGTCATGGCAGCGACAAACCGTGTGGATATCTTAGATCCGGCGATCATGCGACCGGGACGTTTTGACCGTAAAGTGTATGTCGGTCGTCCGGATATTGGCGGCAGAGAGGAGATCCTTGCCGTACATGCCAAGAACAAGCCGCTTGGCGATGATGTAGACTTAAAACAGATCGCACAGACAACTGCCGGATTTACCGGAGCTGATCTGGAAAACCTTTTAAACGAGGCTGCAATTGTTGCAGCGAAAGAAAACCGCGCTTATATCACACAGAAAGATATTAAGAAATCGTTTGTCAAAGTAGGAATTGGCGCAGAGAAGAAGAGCCGTGTCATTTCCGACAAGGAAAAACGGATCACTGCATTCCACGAAGCAGGTCATGCGATTTTATTCCATGTGCTGCCGGATGTAGGACCGGTCTATTCGGTATCCATTATTCCGACCGGAGCAGGTGCAGCGGGATATACCATGCCGCTTCCGGAAAAGGACGAGATGTTTAACACCAAGGGCAAAATGTTACAGGATATCACGGTTTCACTCGGCGGACGTGTGGCGGAGGAACTTGTTTTTGACGATATCACAACAGGAGCTTCCCAGGACATTAAGCAGGCAACCAAAATGGCAAAGGCAATGGTAACGCGCTATGGTATGTCGGAGAATGTCGGACTGATCTGCTATGATAATGATGATGATGAGGTATTCATCGGCAGAGATCTGGCGCACACGAGAGGTTACGGAGAGGGCGTGGCAACAGCCATTGACCAGGAAGTGAAACGTATCATTGATGAGTGTTACGCAAAAGCAAAACAGATCATCACAGAAAACCGCAGCGTCTTGGATGCCTGCGCCAAACTTCTGTTAGAAAAAGAGAAAATCAGCCAGAAAGAGTTTGAAGCACTTTTTGAGCCGGATCACATCCTTTTATAAAAAGCAATTGCATGAAATTCTGCTGTTGCAGGGTTTCAGAAGTAAAATATGGAAAAACAAAACCCTGCACGAAATGATCGTATCTTTTGTGCAGGATTTTCTGTATTTTAAGAAAACTGAAAAATTAGCACTGTAAAAAGTGCATAAAAACAACTTGCAATTTTTGTGAACTTTGTGCACACTTATTTGGGGAATCATGATACTATAATAACCGTAAAAACCCCCCAATACATTATATATAGTTTTTGCTATACCCCATAGTAAAAATACCTTCTCCTAAGAGGACAGCTGATCGACAGGCTGTCCTTTTTACTATGTAAAAATATAAGTTAATGAAATATTAAGACACTTCAAGGTATTCTGGTGTTATATTGGTAGTAGTAAGGATAATTGCAATTATCTCTTTGGATTCTTTGAATAATGGAGTATGAACATATGAAAAAGAAATTGATTATGATAGGTAGTTCACATTTGAGGAGCTATTGAGGAATTACTGATCGAATTTGGCAATTCTTCGATGGCAGGAATGTCATTTTCAGCTTGTCAGTACAACCTTGATACAAGCAAGAGTGGCTATGTGAGATGATGAAAATTGTTCAAAATTTTCGAAGGAGAAAGAACGCATGAAACGAATCCGCCCGGATTATTACGATAAATTTACCTGCATAGCAGACAAGTGTCCGATCACCTGCTGTCAGGAGTGGAAAATTGCGGTGGATGCAGACACGAACCGGAAATGGAAGAAAATATTTCCGCCGGAGGATGTGCAGCCACAAAAGAAAAATCTGAGTGCTTATACAACGAAAAAAGACGGAATACGTGTGATTGAACTGGATGAGGAACACAAATGCCCATTTCTAAATGAAAACAAGTTATGTAAACTCGTAACCCGCTATGGAGAAAAAGTGCTTTCGGAAACCTGTACGGTATTTCCGAGGGAGGTGCATCATTTTGAGACGCATGAGGAAGAAACATTAATGCCATGCTGTCCAGCGGTGGTGGATCTGTTTGCCACGGAGAATACCAGGCAGATCGGGATAAAGGATGCAGCTGTGCAGAGTGAAAAGGCGGAACTGTCAGAGGAGCATATCTTATTTTTTATCCGGGACAAAATTGCTGAAATGTTTGCAGAGGAGCAGTACAGTGTGAGAGAAACACTGCTGGCTGCATTTTATATATTAAGTGAATTGCTGCGAAGCAGAGGTGAGGCAGGTGCAGAAAACGAACGCAGTGAACAGATACACACAGACGAAGAAATGTACCGATCACTGATAGAGGAATATTTTTCTGTGGAAAACGTCAAACAGCTTCGAACAGCCATTGCGGAAATCCCGACAGATACGCTTGCATCGGTGACAGAACAGAATGAACTTTTGCAGGATCTTTCGGTAAATTACCAGAAGGAAGGATTGTACCAGAAGTATCTGAATCCGGTGATCGCAAAAGCGGAGAAACTCTCAGAACTTTTTTCAGACGGAGAAGAAACGGAACAGATAGAAAAATTGACGGAAGCGTTTGAAACTCATTTTGGAAAATATGAGAAACTGATGCGGAACTTTTTACTCAATGAAATCTGGTCAGATCTTTTGCTGCCGGACAGTGATCTTGAGGGAATGGTGGTGCAGTATCAGTGGATCGCAATGGAGTACAGCGTGATCCGGCATTGTATTTTTTTACATTGGCTGCTGGACGGACAAAAAGAGATTGCATACGACACAGTCAGAGATTATATTGTAATTATCTGCCGTATGATGGGATATGATGAGGAAGATATTTATGAGTATCTGGAAAACAGTTTTGAGGAGCTGATCTGGGACTGGGGATATCTTGCTTTGGTAGTTGGATAAACACTGCAACAGGAGAATTTAAGAATGAGTCAGGAAAATCAGAATATACAGGAAGAACCACACAAGAGACGTGTGCGGTACAAGGGAAAGTACCCGAAGAATTATAAGGAAAAGTACAAGGAGCTGAACCCGGAAAAGTATCAGGATACGATTGAAAAGGTGATCCGTAAGGGAAGCACACCGGCGGGGATGCATATTTCCATTATGGTAAAGGAAATTATTGATTTCCTTCAGATAAAGCCGGGACAGACCGGATTTGACGCAACCTTAGGGTATGGTGGTCATACAAGGGCAATGCTGGAGTGCTTGAAAGGGCAGGGACATATGTATGCCACAGATGTCGATCCGATTGAGTCCGCAAAGACAAAAAAACGTCTGGCAGAGGCTGGATTCGGGGAAGATATTTTGACGATCAGGCTTCAAAATTTCTGTACGATTGATGAGATTGCAAAAGAAGCCGGAGGATTTGACTTTGTGCTGGCAGATCTTGGCGTTTCGTCCATGCAGATTGACAACCCGGATCGTGGTTTCTCGTTTAAAGTGGATGGACCGCTTGATCTTCGGTTAAACCCGGAAAAGGGAATCAGCGCGGCAGAGCGTCTGGCAGGGATTGGAGAGGAAGAATTAGCAGGTATGCTCTGGGAAAATTCCGATGAACCTTACGCAGAAGAATTAGCACATGCGATCGTGACCGAGATTAAACATGGAAAGCCAATTGAAACCACGACAAGACTTCGGGAAGTGATCGAGGAGACGTTAAGTTTTCTTCCGGAGAAAGAGAGAAAGGATACGGTCAAAAAAACCTGTCAGAGAACGTTTCAGGCACTGCGCATTGATGTAAATAACGAATTTGAAGTGCTTTATGAATTTATGGAGAAATTGCCGGGAGCGTTAAAACCGGGCGGAAGAGCAGCAATTTTAACGTTTCATTCCGGGGAAGACAAATTGGTGAAAAAAGCATTGAAGCAGGGATATAAAGAAGGTATTTATTCGGAAATTGCAAATGATGTTGTGCGTCCGTCAGCAGAGGAATGTGCGCAGAACGGCAGGGCAAGATCCACGAAGATGCGCTGGGCAGTCCGGGCAGAGTAATTAGCCTGCAACGGAAGATAGCAGATGTACGGACGAAGCATAATGTAATAGCGGAGCGCCGAAAACAGGAGAAGCAAAACGTAATAGCAGAGTGTCGAAAACAGGAGAAGCAGGAACAGAAATGGAGGGGGTTATCATGAGAATATCACACATTGCAATGTATGTACGTGATTTAGAAGTCGTGAAGGATTTTTACATCCGCTTTTTTGGGGCAAAAGCGGGCGAACTGTATCACAATCCGAAAACAGGATTGAAAAGCTATTTTTTGTCATTTGATGAGGGAACGAGACTGGAACTGATGAATCTTCCAGAAATGCAGGATCAGAAGAAAGTGCTTGTCCGGATGGGGTATATCCATATCGCGCTTTCGGTAGGAAACAGGGAAAAAGTCGATGCTCTTACCGAAAAGCTGTACGAGGCAGGATATGAGGTCTTGAGCGTTCCAAGAGTGACCGGAGACGGTTATTATGAGAGCACTGTGTTAGGACCGGAAGACAATCAGATTGAGATCACAGAGTAATTATCTGTCGTTTTTTACCAGCACCAGCGCGGAAATTGGTTCCACGGAAACAGAACCGGAAACGGTTGAAAGAGCCTTTGTTCCGGCGGTGTCTGCGTTAATGCAGACATTCCATGCGCCTTCTGGCAGTGCGACTGTGGTTCTGGCAGGATTTGGATTAAAAATAACAAAAATACCGTCAGACTTTTCGCCGTTTATTCTGCCATTGATATGGAAAGCGAGCACATTTTCATCCAGTCCGTCTATGGAAGTGATATTGGCGTTGACATCGCGGGCGTTGGTAAGACGCAGGGCAGCGTGAGCCTTGCGGAATGCGATCAGTCCCTTATAATATTCATAAACCTTTCGATAAGTTTCATTTTCCAATGTATTCCATTTGATACTATTCACAGAATCAGGGGCATTGTAGCTGTTTTCTACAAAATTGCCGGAAGCATCGACCTTGGTGCGGAGCATTTCTTCCCCAGCCTGTAAAAAAGGAATCCCCTGTGCCGTCATATAAATAACAGCAGCAAGATTGTTCATGCGGATATGGTCTTCGCGGGAAGCGTCCGGGGTGACATTTGCTATGCGGTCTAACAGTGCCATATTATCGTGGCAGGATGCATAATTAATGCTCTGTGCCGGAGTCGTGCACCAGTCACCAGCCTGACCGAGAAAACAGCCCTTTATCGTATCAGAAAGTTCAAAGCCACCGGAGACATAACCCTTTGTATCTGTATAAAATACATGTCCCTTTAAAGCATCCCGGAGCGTGTCACTGAAAAATGCAAAATCTGGGACAAGCGTGGAATTTGGCTGTGTGGTCATATGATAACCCGGTTTTGTCACATGGGTGTCGAGCGTCCAGCCTTCTCCGTAGAAAATCACGTCCGGGTGATCTTTGTGAACTGTCCGGACAATTTCGTTGATTGTATCTGTATCGAGCAGTCCGACAAGGTCAAAACGGAATCCGTCGATATGGTATTCGTCCGCCCAGTATTTTACAGAATCCACAATGTATTTTCGTACCATGGAACGCTCGGAAGCAGTGTCATTTCCACAGTCGGAGCCGTTCGAATAATTTCCATGTTCGTCCATGCGGGAAAAATAGCCAGGAACAATTTTATTGACGCAGAAATCCACTGCGCTGTAAACATGATTATAAACAACATCCAGAATCACACTGATCTGGTTGTCATGAAGTTTTTTTATCATCTGTTTCATTTCGGATACACGCACCGCACCGTTATAAGGATCGGTAGAATAAGAACCTTCCGGAACATTGTAGTTTTCAGGATCGTATCCCCAGTTAAACTGTGGGATGTCAGGCTTGGACTCGTCCACAGAAGCATAGTCATAAGCAGGAAGCAGATGCAGATGAGTGATGCCGAGATCCTTCATATGATCTAATCCGGTCGGAATACCGGAAATGGTTTTTGTGCCTGTTTCTATAAGTCCTAAAAATTTTCCCTTGTTCTGAATACCGGAACTTTCATCGGAAGAAAGATCGCGGACGTGAAGTTCATAAATAATGGCGTCATTATATGTTTTTCCGGCATTTGGGTTGGTGTCCTTCTCCCAGCCGTCCGGGTTTGTGGCTGCAAGGTCAATGACCATGGCACGTTTTCCGTTGACACCTGTGGTGCGTGCATAAGGATCACAGGCTTCATTTTCATTGCCGCCCACAGATACGAGATAAGTATAGTAAGTGCCGTTTAAATCGCCCTCTTTTTCGGCGATCCACGTTCCATTTACATCGGCAGTCATCGGGAGCTGCTCCACAAGATCGTCTGTGCCCGGAGTGCCGGATTCATAAAGGTTTAAAGTGACAGTGTCCGCAGTAGGAGCCCACACGCGGAAGGTTGTTTTTTCCGGTGTATAAGTGGCGCCTAAGTCACTGCCGGAGTAAGTAAATTCTTTTTCAAATTGTTCGGTAGAATAAGTATTTGACATTTGATTATCATTCCCTTCAATTAGCATATATTTGCAAAATTTTAAATCATTCATATGCAGCATAAGTTCTGTAATGTCTCAATGATTGTGATTCTATAGAATCATTTTGGCAAAAGTGTAACATAGACCGAGGGATAAATAAATATATTTTGGATAAATTTTTGAAAAATACGAAAAAAGACGAAAAATTATAAAAAAGAAAAAATTATGCTTGTGTTAGAAAAAATGATATGTTATAATCATTCCTTGTCAGGACATTTGTTCTGACACAAATGGGCAGATTCCCGAGTGGCCAAAGGGGACAGACTGTAAATCTGCTGCAACTTGCTTCGGTGGTTCGAATCCACCTCTGCCCATTATCATATATGCCGGCGTGGCGGAACTGGCAGACGCGCAGGACTTAAAATCCTGTTGTAGCGATACAGTACCGGTTCGATTCCGGTCGCCGGCATTAAGAGGTCTCAAGTGTTGAAGTTCGTTCAGCATCTGGGGTTTTTTATTTTGTCAGAAACTTAAAGCTGGTATGTATCAGGGGAGCTTCACAAGTTATTCTCAGTGTAAATGAAAGAAAATCGTACAGACAAATATGATTTCCTTTGTGAGCTTTGCGAACAGGAATATCATATTTCGTCTGCACGATTTTTCTTTTTCATTAACATATAATAAGAGTGTGTGAAACCCCTTTGATATTATAGGTTCTAAACAATCTTATGCTTTCTTCACAGGTGCCTGATATCTTGCGGTTGATTCACGCTCGATCAGTGCTGCGCGGAGCTGTGTGCGGCAGATTGGAATGTGATGTACCAGGGAGTTTAAAATGACATAAGCACATTTTCCGAGTTCACTGCGTTCCTGCCGGATCGTGGTGAGCGGTGGCTCTAACATGGAGGAGATCGGAATGTCATCGAATCCGACCACGCTGATATCTTCCGGCACGCGGAAACCGCGGAGCTTGCATTCCGTGATAACACCGGATGCGATCAGGTCATTGCCACAGATGATCGCAGTAGCACCCGCACCTAAAAAAGTAGGAACGTGATACTTTGCACTGTCTGCCACATAATAGCCGTAAGCGGTAAGGTCTTCATTGATCTCAAGACCATGTGCTCTCATGCTGTTATAGTAGGCTTCCTGACGCTGTTCGGATACCATGGAGTGCAGGGAACCATTTAAAAAGGCAATTTTCTTGTGACCGAGTGTGTAGAGATGGTCAACTGCCGCATCGATTCCCTCATAGTTGTCCGTTCCAATGTAAGCAACATTCGGATTCTTCCTAATATAATTGTCGAAGAGAACGGTCGGCATGGTGGTTTGTTCTAACTGTTTCATCCATTCGTCGTGTAGGGCGAAGCCGACGAGAAAGGCTCCACAGAAACCATTCTTTAACATATAGGTGTCATATTTTTCTGCGAGCTGGAATGCCGGTGTGACCGGAATGACTGTCACATCCCAGTTGTGGCGGAACGCATTCTGTTTGAATCCCAGGACAATTTCATAACCAAACTGTGTGGCTGCTTCATAGTCCATATTTTCAATGAAAATCGCAAGCTTGCGGTTTTCTACTTTTTTTGATCGTTTGGTCGCATATCCCATTTCCACTGCGGTATCTAAGACCATCTGTCTTAATTCATCACTGATATCGCTAGCTCCGTTCAAACCTTTGGAGACAGTGCTGACGGATACACCCAGACGATTTGCTATATCTTTGATCGTAGCCAAGTCTTTATCCTCTTTGTTATAATTATTCGATACTTTCCCTTATTATATAGAATCGAATTTCCGTTTTCAAGCAGTCTGCTCAGAGATTTCAAAAAAGTTTCGAAACAAAACGAGAAAACCTTGTCATTTTACACAAAAACACAAATATAAAAACGTGAAAAATAGCAAAATCGATATTAATATTTGCAATTTCGTTGACAAAAACGTTTCCATAAACTAAAATTATCTCAGATACGAAAATTCACGAAACAATTTGTACAGGTTTCAAATGTGGGATCATTCCAACAGAATGGGAGGAAATGAATTGGAGTCAAAAGAATTGACCAGAGGAGCAGGAGTCCTGCTGGCAATCACAAGCTTACCATCTTCATATGGAATAGGAACGTTAGGGGAAGCTGCATTCCAATTTGTTGATTTACTTGTCGATCTCAAGCAGAGGTACTGGCAGGTGCTTCCAATCGGTCCTACCAGTTTTGGAAACAGTCCGTACCAGTCCTATTCCGCATTTGCCGGAAACCCATATCTCATTGATCTGGATGATCTGGTGAAGGATGGATTGTTACAGGAGACGGAGATCCGCAGTTTTAACTGGGGAACGGATGATGCAGATATTGATTATGCAACCATCTATGAGAACCGTTACAAGATTTTGCGAATGGCTTTTTCGAGATTTTCTGCGGAGAGTGAAGACTTCCTTACTTTTGCAGAAAAAAGCGACAGCTGGCTGTCTGATTATTCTCTTTATACCGCATTGAAACGGCATTTTGGAGACATAGAATGGCAGAGCTGGGATGTGCCGCTCAGGGACAGAGATCCGGAGGCAGTGAAAGAGTATCAGGAAATATTACATAATGACATCATGTTTTGCAAATTTTGCCAGTATGAGTTTTTTAAGCAGTGGATGCAGCTGAAACAGTACGCAAACAGCCGTGGAGTCCAGATCATCGGTGATATGCCATTGTATGTGGCGTCAGACAGTGTGGATGTATGGGCGCATCGTGAGATGTTTTTACTGGAACCGGATGGAAGACCGAATGTGGTCGCAGGGGCAGCACCCGATGCATTTTCCGAGAGCGGTCAGGTATGGGGCAGTCCGATATATGACTGGAGCGTCATGGGAGAGGATAGTTTTGCATGGTGGAAGGCAAGAATGCTTGAGAACATGGAATTATTTGATGTGATCCGGTTAGACCATTTTTCCGGTCTGATCCGTTATTACACCGTTTCCGCAGATGCAGAAGACGGAAGAAATGGCAAGTGGAGCAAAGGGCCGGGCAGGAAACTGACAGATGCCATGACAGAGGTTTTGGGTGATATGCGGGTGATCGTGGAAGACATCGGACCAAAGGGCGGGCTTCCGGGAGTGAAAAAGCTAAAGACAAAAACCGGATGGCCGGGCATTAAGATTTTAATGTTTGCCTTTGATGATGACACCGCTAATGAGCATCTCCCACATAACTATCAGGACACGAATATGGTCGTATATGCAGGAACTCATGACAATGAAACGATCGTTGGTTATTTCCGGGATAAGTCAGATTACGAGCTTGCATATCTGTATGAGTATCTGAACATTCATTATAAAGAAGAAATACCGGATGCATTGATCCGGGCAGCCTATGCAAGTATTGCAGATGTGGCAATTATCCAGATGCAGGATCTGATGAAACTTGGAAATGAAGCCAGAATGAACGCACCTTCCACGGTGGGATGTAACTGGCGCTGGCGTATCGGAAAAGATACTCTGAGCGAAGAACGGAGAGCATGGATACGGACTCTGGCAGCCGTATACCGCAGATAACAAATACGCTATAAGATGCATAAGCATTTTATATAGAAGTCTTATTCTAAAAAAGGAGAGGAATCAAATGAAAAAGAAAGCAATCTCATTATTACTTGTTGCAGCTATGACAGCTACAATGACAGCAGGCTGCGGCGACAAACAGGAAGCAGCAGACAACACAACTGCAGGAAACGATGCGGCACCTTCTACAGAAGCAGCAGCATCTGATGATGCAGCAGCAGAAGAAGAAGAAGAGGAAGCATGGAGCGGTACATTGACTGTATGGAGCCCACAGGAAGATCAGGATACAGGCTGGTTACAGAAAGAATGTGACGCATTCAATGCGGCTCATCCAAACTGGGATGTCACATTTGAGTATGGTGTATGCGCAGAGGGTGATGCAAAATCTACTGTCACAACAGACGTTGAGGGATCAGCAGATGTCTATATGCTGGCAAACGATAACATCCCTGATTTAGTAGCAGCAAACGCACTTGCTGAGCTTGGCGGATCTTATCTTGATTATGTGACAAGCACAAACTCCGATTCCATTACAGCATCTGTTACATACAATGATGCAGTAGTAGCATTCCCATTTACATCTAATACATGGTTCATGTACTATGATAAGAGTGTATTCTCTGATGAGGATATCAAGAGCTTTGACACAATGTTGGAGAAAGGAAAAGTTTCCTTCCCATTATCTGATTCCTGGTACATTCAGGCATTCTATGTTGGAAATGGCTGTTCATTATTCGGAGATGGTACAGACGCAGCAGCAGGTATCGACTTCGATGGAGAAAAGGCAGCAGCTGTTACAGATTACTTAGTTGATGTAGTTGCAAATCCTAACTTTATCAATGATGCAGACGGAGCTGGTCTTGCAGGTTTACGTGACGGAAGCGTAAACGCTATGTTCTCCGGTACATGGAATGCAGAAGCTGTAAAAGAAGCACTTGGTGACAATATGGGTGTTGCAGCACTTCCATCATTTAACTTAAACGGAACAGACTGCCAGATGAAATCTTTCATCGGATCTAAAGCAATCGGTGTAAACCCAAATGCTGAGAACATGCAGGTTGCTATGGCACTGGCAGCTTACCTTGCAGGTGAGGACGCTCAGAAAGATCACTACGATATGAGAAACATCCTTCCTACAAACACAAACATTGCAGTTGATGATGAGATCGCAACAGCAGTTGCAGACGTAATGATCAACACATCTATCATGCAGCCATTAGTATCTGAGATGGGTAACTACTGGTCACCAGCTGAGAACATGGGTAAAGCACTTGTAGCTGGCGAGGTCACACATGATAACGCTGCAGAAAAGACAGCAGATATGAACACAGCAATGAACACAGACGCAGCACAGTAAAAAGAATACAGAAGATTCTTACATGCAAAATACAAACCTCGGGGCGCATGAGCGCTCTGAGGATTGTTTGATACTAAGGAATCCATTTTATTTTAAGGAGGCCCATAACGTGATACAGGCTGGAAAAAGAAAAAAAGAGTTTGCGGATCCATATACCGTGACCGGTGCGGTTACAAAAGGAAATATCATTACAAAGCTTTCCCTGCTTATTATGGGCTTGGGTAATATCGCACACAGACAGATCGCAAAGGGACTGATGTTCCTGGTTGTTGAGATTGGATATATATGGTTTATGATCCAATCCGGAATTTATAATTTATCCATGTTTCCATCATTGGGATGGAGAGAGCAGGAAAAAGTCTGGAATGAAAAGAAAAGTATCTATGAGTACACTGCCGGTGATCAGTCATCCCTGATCCTGTTGTATGGAGTTGCAACGATTTATATTACATTGATGTTTATCGTTGTGTGGAGAGAGGCAGTAAAAAGCTCTTATAAATCAGAAGTGCTTGCAAAATCAGGAAAGCACCTGAACACCTTTAAAGAAGACTTCAAGAGTTTGTTTGATCAAAATTTACATAAATTATTACTTGCAGCGCCGATCATGGGAGTATTGATTTTTACGATCCTTCCACTGATCTATAATATTTCCATGGCATTTACCAATTACAGCAAGGTAAATGATCATCTGGTATTATTTGACTGGGTTGGGCTTGCAAACTTTGCAAAAATCTTAAATTTGAACGACAGTATCGGTAAGCAGTTCTATTCCGTACTGACATGGACGATCACCTGGGCGATTTTTGCAACAGCATTAAACTATATTTTCGGTATGATCCTTGCAATCGTGATCAACCGTAAAGAGACACATTTTAAGGGATTCTGGAGATTCTGCTTTGTATTATCCATCGCAGTACCTCAGTTTGTTTCCCTGCTGATCATGAGAAGTATGTTACAGCCAACCGGTATCGTAAACACTTTATTATTAAAATATGGTCTGATCGATACGGCGCTTCCGTTTTTCTCAAGTGCGACATGGGCCAGAGTGACGGTTATCGTGATCAACCTGTGGGTAGGTATCCCATATACGTTACTTCAGGTAACAGGTATTTTACAGAATATTCCGGGTGAATTATATGAGGCAGCGAAGATTGATGGAGCTAATGCAGTCCAGATATTCTTCAAGATCACATTGCCATATATGTTATTTGTCATGACACCATACCTCATTACACAGTTTACCGGAAATATCAATAACTTCAACGTTATCTACCTGCTGTCCGGCGGTAATCCGACACCGGTGGATGCAACAGCCGGTAAGACAGATCTGCTTGTTACATGGCTGTACAAACTGACCGTTGATAAGAACTACTACAACTTAGGTGCAGTAATTGGTATTATGACGTTCATTGTCCTTGCGATCGTTGCGCTGGTAACATATCGTAATACCGCATCCTACAAAGATGAGGAGGGATTCATGTAATGAGTAAAAAACAAGTGACATCTGGCACAAAAGCAAAGAAAACAATTGTGAATATTATTATCCATATTTTTCTGGCAATCCTGTCATTCATCTGGGTGCTGCCGATTTTCTGGGTAGTCCTGACAAGTTTCCGCGGTGAGAAAGGTTCTTACGTAACCACTTTCTTCCCGAAGACTTATACGATCAACAACTATGTGAAATTATTCACAGATACAAGTATTTTGAACTTTCCAAAAATGTTTGTAAATACTTTTATCATTGCGATTTTTACATGTATCATTTCAACCATTTTTGTACTTTCAGTATCTTATACAATGTCAAGGATGCGTTTTAACATGAGAAAACCATTTATGAATGTCGCAATGATCCTCGGATTGTTCCCATCCTTTATGTCCATGATCGCTGTTTACTATATTTTAAAGGCTCTTGGACTGGCAGAGGGATCTATGATCCGTATCGCTTTGATCGTTGTATTCTCAGCAGGATCCGGTGTTGGATTCTATGTTGCAAAAGGTTTCTTTGATACGATCCCAAAAGCACTGGACGAGGCTGCGATTATCGATGGGGCAACAAGATGGCAGGTATTTACGAAGATTACCGTGCCACTCAGTAAACCAATTATTGTTTATACCATTTTGACATCCTTCATGGGACCGTGGGTAGACTTCATTTTTGCAAAGGTTATCTGTCGTGCTGATGCACAGTACTACACCGTATCTATCGGTCTTTGGAAGATGCTTGAAAAAGAATACATTGACAGCTGGTATACCTGTTTTGCCGCAGGCGCAGTTGTGGTATCCATTCCGATTGCAATTCTGTTCTTACTGACACAGAAATTCTATGTAGATGGAATGAGTGGAGCTGTAAAGGGTTAAACCGGGCAGCGGATAAGTTTTGGCTGTGTGTGGGACTGTTGTATGAGAGTGAAAATCTTGATACAGCAGTCCCTTTTTATGTAAATATAAAAGTGTTACAGAATATGGGAAAGGTAAGGTATAGGAATGAAAAAGCGTTTGATAGCAGCCCTGATAGCAGGAATGATGTTGATACAGACGGCCGCTTGTGGAAATAATGCCGGCACACCGGCAGACAGCGTGGATAGCACAGAGTCAGTACCGGAGAGTGGGACGGAGACAGATACAGAAAGCGAAGGGAATGAAGTTACTGCATTGTCTCTGATGCAGCAGGTCAATACGGCAGATGAAAATGTCATTGATGATAATTATCGAACTTATTATGAGGTGTTTGTTTACAGCTTTTATGACAGTGACGGAGACGGGATCGGTGACCTGAAGGGATTGACGGAAAATCTTGATTACATTAATGACGGTGATCCAACGACGGACACGGATCTGGGATGTAATGGTATCTGGCTTATGCCGGTTATGCCGTCCACAACATATCACAAATATGATGTGACAGATTATGAAGCAATTGATTCAGAGTATGGTACAATGGATGATTTTACGACACTTGTAGATGAGTGCCATAAGCGTGGAATCAATGTGATCATCGATTTTGTCATGAACCACACATCTTCACAGCATGAGTGGTTTCAGACCGCGTACAAATATTTGCAGAGCCTTCCGGAAGGTGCAGAACCAGATGTGTCAGAGTGCCCTTATGTAGATTATTATAATTTTTCCAAAGAAAAACTGGGCGGTTATTATCCGGTGGAAGGAACCGGCTGGTATTATGAAGGACAGTTCTGGAGCGAGATGCCGGATCTGAACTGGGATAATGAGGCATTGAAAACAGAGTTTGAGCAGATCGTGCAGTTCTGGCTGGATCTCGGCGTGGACGGTTTCCGCCTGGATGCAGTCAAGGAATTCTATTCGGGCGCAGATGATAAAAATATTGCAGTCCTGACCTGGTTTAATGATATGGTGAAATCCAAAAAAGAGGATGCCTATCTGGTAGGAGAGGCATGGAATGATTACAGTGTCTATGCAAAATATTATCAGAGCGGCATGGACAGTTTCTTTGATTTTACTTTTGCGGATAAGGACGGTATCATTGCAGACACTGTAAAAGGAATCAATGGCGCTTCCGCTTACGGAAAGGGTCTTGTCAATACGCAGGAACTTTACGGCAGCTACAGTGATACTTACATTGACGCACCGTTTTACACCAATCATGATATGGCGCGGAGTGCAGGTTACTATTCCGGCGATTATAGTGAAGCACAGACAAAGCTCGGAAATGCAATGAATCTTCTGATGTCCGGAAGTGCATTTTTATACTATGGGGAAGAACTCGGTATGAAAGGCTCCGGGAAAGATGAAAATAAGCGTGCTCCGATGTACTGGTCGACGGATGCCGATGCCACGGGTATGTGTGACGGACCAAAGGATATGGACAAGGTCAAAATGAAATATGGAAGTCTTGAGGAGCAGGAAAACGATGGCAATTCCATCTATAACTTTGTGAAACAGACGATCGCATTGCGGAATGCGTATCCGGTGATCGCCAGAGGAAAGGTCGCATTTGATGAGGGGATTTCGGATGATACGGTATGCGTGATCCGGAAAACCTGTGATGAGGGACAATTGACGCTGGTGTTCAATACTTCAGAGAAGGCACAGACGGTCGATTTTGGAAAATCAGCTCTCGGAGCAACGGAAGACAGGAAATATCCATTGCAGATCGCCGGGGAGCTTCTGACAGGAACGGAAGCTGCCGTTCTGGATGGAGAACAGCTTACCATACCTGCGTATTCGGTCGTGATCTTAGAGTAAAAAAGAATACTTTTCCGGATAGCAGAAATCCCCGATATGAGAGAATCTATCGGGGATTTTTACTTGAATCTGTGGTTTTTTGGTATATAATAGTAATATCAAAGACGGAAAATGCAGGTATTGCGAAAATGCGTGTGTTTAAGAGAAAATCTGGAGGAACAATAGATGAAGCGGAAAGTCAGAACAAGAAAGCTGGGGATCAAATTTAAAATACTGATCCCGGTATGTGTATGTGTACTCGTTGTCTGTGTGGTTATGGGAGTAAATTCTTACAAACATATCCAAGACGGCATGGTTGAGATGGGCGTTCAGGAGGCAGACATGGCGGCAGATCTGACACTTCGTATGTTAGATGGCGACGAGGTGGAGCAGATTGTTCCGGGGGCAGAAGAAAGCGATGCATATAAAGGAGTTCTGGCAGCTTTAAAAAATATGAAGGACAGCTGTGGGATCGCATATCTGTATACTTTATATACCGATGGGACGAATGTTTATTACGGAGTAGATGTGGAAGCAACCGAAGATGTAAGTTATCTCGGGGATCCTTTTGCTGACTCTTATGAGGAGTTAAAATCTGTATTTGAAGGACAGGAATATGTGCAGGATTATATTGATGAGACTGAGGATGGCGACCTGATCACAGTCTACAAGCCGATCACAAACAGCGCAGGAAAAGTGGTGGCAGTTCTGGGGTGCGATTATGATGCATCTGATATTACTGCCCGGCTTGAGGCATCACTTGTGGGAGTGGTCAAGATCGGTGCGGTCTGCATTGTCCTGGCAGTAGCGGCTCTCAGTATCATTATTTCAACGATCACGAGAGGTCTTCAGAAAGTGGACGACAAGATTTATGAGATCGTGCATAACGAGGGAGATCTGACACAGAAGCTGGACATCCACAGTGGAGATGAGATGGAACTCATTGCAGGGAATGTCAATGCTTTATTGGAATACATACGGGGAATCATGTTGAAGATCTCCGACAATTCAGAACATTTAAATGGTTCGTCACAAAAGATCGCACAAAACCTTGCAGCAGCTGAGGTGAATATCACTGACGTTTCCGCAACTATGGAGGAAATGAGTGCGGCAATGGAGGAGACAAACGCTTCACTGGAGCAGATCAGCACCTCAGTGGGACAGGTTTATGCATCCATTGAAAACATGGCAGCGCGTGCAGAGCATGGAAAAGAGTCTTCCGGTGAAATGAACGGACGGGCAGACAGTGTCCGCACAGAAGCCTTAAATAAACAGCAGGAGGCTGCGGCGCAGGTTGCCGACATGGCACAGAAATTGAATGAGAAGATCGAGCAGTCCCAAGCGGTGCAGGAGATAGCACAGCTTACGGCAAATATTATCGAGATCACCGATCAGACCAATCTGTTGGCATTAAATGCGAGCATTGAGGCGGCAAGGGCAGGAGAGGCAGGAAAAGGATTTGCAGTCGTGGCAGATGAAATCGGAAAACTTGCTGCCAATTCTGCAGAAGCTGCAGAACAGATACAAAAAGTGAGCGCAACGGTAGTTGAGGCTGTGAATGGTCTGGCACAAGAGGCAGAAAATATGGTCGAATTTGCGGGAATAACTGCTATGGATGGTTATCAGCAGTTAGTGGAAATGAGTGAGTTTTACAGCAAAGATGCAGGTGATATGAATGCTGTTATGGAAGATTTCACAAGTGCTGCCGGCGAATTGCAGAAAGCCATGGACGAGATCAGGGAATCAACGGCAGCAGTCAGTGCAGCTGTCGAAGAGAGCGCAAAGGGCATTGTGAATGTGGCAGAAATGTCCACAGATCTTACCGGAAGTGTTGGCGATATCCAGAAGGCAGCTGATCATAACAATGAGATCGCAGATCTGCTTGATACTGAGGTAAAACGTTTCAAATTGGAATAAAAGAAAAAATCGCTCAGACCTCACGCATGGTCTGGGCGATTTTCTGTTAGGGAAATTTTTTACAGTCCCTTTTATCGTTTACACTTCGTCGCAGCTTCCACGAATCCATGGAACAGCGGATGTGGTCTGTTCGGTCTGGATTTCAGCTCCGGATGTGCCTGTGTTGCAATATACCAAGGATGATCCGGAAGTTCGATCATTTCCACGATACGTCCGTCAGGAGAAGTACCGCAGAGTTTCATGCCATGCTCAACTAAAGTGGCACGGAAATCATTGTTTACTTCATAACGGTGGCGATGACGCTCTTCAATATTTTCAGTTCCATACAATTCATATGCTTTGGAAGTTTTATCCAAAATACATGGATAAGAACCAAGTCTTAAAGTTCCACCGATATCTTCCACACCATTCTGGTCAGGCATTAAGGCAATGACCGGATGTGTTGTGTTCGGATCAAGTTCAACGCTGTGTGCATCATTAAATCCACAGACGTGTCTTGCAAATTCGATAATGGCAACCTGCATACCAAGGCAGAGACCAAGGTAAGGAACCTTATGCTCGCGGGCGTACTGGGCAGCAAGGATTTTTCCTTCTACACCACGGGAACCAAAGCCACCAGGAACTAAAATGCCGGAAACATCACCTAAATATTCGTCTACATTTTCAGGAGTGAGTTCCTCAGAATCAACCCATTTGATATTGACAGTTGCGTGCTCTGCGATTCCGCCGTGTTTTAATGCTTCTACAACAGAGATATAGGCATCGTGCAGGGCAATATATTTTCCGACTAATGCAATCTTTACTTCTTTGTTTGGGTGGCGGAGCGCATCTACCATTGCTTCCCAGTCTTTTAAATCAGGTTCTGGGCAAGCTAAATGTAGAGCTTCACAGGCAACCTTTGCAAGATTTTCCTTTTCCATTGCAAGTGGTGCCTCATATAAGTATTCCACGTCAAGGTTCTGTAATACATGGCTGTTTGGCACGTTACAGAACAGGGCGATTTTATCTTTTAAGCTCTGGTCTAATTCGTGCTCGGAACGGCATACAATAATATCAGGCTGGATTCCCATTCCTTGTAATTCTTTTACAGAAGCCTGTGTTGGCTTTGTTTTCAATTCGCCGGAAGCCTTTAAATAAGGAATCAGGGTTACATGGATCAGAATGGCATTTTCATGTCCGACCTCATGCTGGAACTGACGGATTGCCTCCAAGAAAGGCTGGCTTTCGATATCACCTACGGTTCCGCCGACTTCGATGATAGCGATATGTGTTTCATCCGAAGTGAAATTGCGGTAAAAACGGCTCTTAATCTCGTTTGTGATATGTGGGATGACCTGAACAGTTCCTCCACCGTAATCACCGCGGCGTTCTTTCTGCAGAACGGACCAGTAAACTTTTCCGGTTGTTACATTGGAATTTTTTGTTAAGCTCTCATCAATGAAACGTTCATAATGTCCAAGGTCAAGGTCAGTTTCGGCACCGTCATCTGTGACGAAAACTTCACCGTGCTGGATCGGGTTCATGGTACCTGGATCGATGTTGATGTAAGGGTCGAATTTCTGCATGGTAACTTTGTATCCGCGCGCTTTTAAAAGTCTTCCAAGGGAAGCGGCTGTGATACCTTTACCGAGACCGGATACAACACCACCGGTGACAAAAACGTATTTTACAGGCATAGGGTTATCCTCCTCTAAAAAAGTGAAATATAGTAACAAAATCCTCTTAGTTTGTATCATAGTAATGATAAGCTGCGGTAAGCAGCAAAAACATTACACAATTTTTTTAACTGAAATAGTATACTACTATGTTTTTCTAAAATCCATAAAAAAATAAAAATTTTTCATGGTAAATAAGTGGAAGTTTATAAAATCTTTAGAAATGAAAGGAAAACTTCACGAACAATGTATTGCTTTTGGGCACTAATTTCAATATAATAAGTAAGAATTGTGATTGCAGGACACGGCATGAATGATGTTGTGGTGAGCATAAAAAGGATTCAATACGATAAGTCCGGTCAGACGAATGACTGACTGTGGAAAGGATAGATTTATGGATAACCAGAGCAATTATAATAATGGCAATAACGGATACGGCGGCGGAGGCTACGGCAGCGGCGGTCCGGGCAATAATAATGGAAACAACGGAAATAATAATAACGGCAATAATGGTAACAATAATAAGGACAATAAAAATGGCCAGATGATCATGGTGTTTATCTTAGTGTCGTTAGTGGCACTGTTCCTTATGAGCATGGTCATGAACCGGTACACTTCCATGAGCACATCGGAGATCAGTTATTCGGATTTTCTTCAGATGGTAGAGGACGGAAAGGTTGAGTCAGTAGAATTTGATTCTTACCAGATCAATATCACACCGGTTTCCGAGAACAAGAACCCATATCTGCAGGAACAGACGTATTACTGTGGACGGTTGGATGACCCGGATCTGCTTCCGTTACTGAAAGAAAAGGGAATCACGATCTCAAGAGTTATTCCGGACAACACATCCACCTGGATTTATAATATTTTAAGCTTTTTACTTCCATTGGTTTTAATCTGGGTTCTTATGGGAGTTCTGATGAAGCGTATGGGCGGCGGAGCCATGGGGGTTGGCAAGAGTACCGCAAAAGTTTATGTGGAAAAATCCACCGGTGTTACTTTTAAAGACGTTGCAGGACAGGATGAGGCGAAGGAATCTTTGCAGGAAGTAGTAGACTTTTTGCATAATCCGAAGAAGTACCGTGAGATCGGTGCGAAGCTTCCGAAGGGAGCATTGCTGGTAGGACCTCCGGGTACTGGTAAGACATTGCTGGCGAAAGCTGTTGCAGGAGAAGCCGGAGTACCATTTTTCTCTCTGGCTGGTTCTGATTTCGTAGAGATGTTCGTGGGTGTCGGTGCATCCCGTGTGCGTGATCTTTTCAAAGAGGCACAGAAACAGGCACCGTGTATTATTTTCATCGATGAGATCGATGCAATCGGTAAAAGCCGTGATTCCCGCTATGGCGGTGGCAATGATGAGCGTGAGCAGACATTGAACCAGTTACTGGCAGAGATGGATGGTTTTGATACTTCCAAGGGACTTTTGATCTTAGCTGCAACAAACAGACCGGAAGTCTTAGACAAAGCACTGCTTCGTCCGGGACGTTTTGACCGTCGTATTATCGTAGATAAGCCGGATCTGAAGGGAAGATTAGAGACCTTAAAGGTTCATTCCAAAGATGTTCTCATGGATGAAACCGTAGATTTGGATGCGCTTGCACTTGCAACGGCAGGACTGGTTGGTTCTGACCTTGCGAATATGATCAATGAGGCTGCTATCAATGCGGTCAAGAAAGGCAGAAAGTATGTCAATCAGGCAGACCTGTTTGAGGCGTTTGAGTTAGTCGCTGTCGGTGGTAAAGAGAAGAAAGACCGTGTGATGAGCGATAAAGAGCGCAAGATCGTTTCTTATCATGAAGTTGGTCATGCGATCGTGACAGCACTTCAGAAGAATACAGAACCGGTTCAGAAGATCACAATTGTTCCAAGAACAATGGGAGCACTCGGATATACATTACAGACACCGGAGGAAGAAAAGTTCTTACAGACCAAGGATGAACTGCTCGCAAAGATCACAACCTACATGGCTGGACGTGCAGCAGAAGTACTGGTATTTTCTTCCGCAACAAGTGGTGCAGCGAATGATATTGAGAATGCAACTGCGATCGCAAGAGCAATGGTAACACAGTATGGTATGTCGGATAAGTTTGGTATGATGTGTCTTGCAACAACAGAAAACCAGTATCTGGATAACCGTGCAGGACTGATCTGTGGCGAGGAGACAGCAGCGCAGATCGACGGCGAAGTTCTTTCGATTATTAATAAATGTTATGATGAGGCGATGCAGCTTCTGATCGAGAACAGAGAGTCGTTAGATAAGATTTCGGAATATCTGTATGAACATGAGACGATCACCGGAAAAGAATTTATGAAGATTTTCCGCGAGATCAAGGGAATCCCGGAACCAGAGGAAGAAAGCGGCAAAAAGAGCTTTATGGAACAGGCGATGGATGCAGAACGCCAGAGCACAGGAAGCCATATAGATTATAAAGCAGATGAAAACACACAGACAAGCAATGATGGTGAATAATGTTTGATATTGCAGAAGAATTAAAAAAACTCCCGGATCAGCCGGGAGTTTATATTATGCATGACAGCAGAGATGCGATTATTTATATTGGAAAGGCAGTCAGCCTTAGAAAACGGGTGCACCAGTATTTTCAGGCAAGCCATGATGAGGGAATCAAAAAAGCGCAGATGGTCAGACAGATTGCGCGTTTTGAATATATTATCACGGATTCTGAACTGGAGGCACTTGTTTTAGAATGTAATCTGATCAAGGAGCACAGACCGAAGTATAATACGATGCTGCGGGATGATAAGACCTATCCGTATATCCGGGTGACGGTAGGAGAGGATTTCCCGCGTGTCCTTTTTTCCAGACAACAGAAGAAGGACAAGTCGCGTTATTTTGGACCATACACAAGCGCAGGCGCAGTCAAAGATACGATCGAACTGATCAATAAGTTATATCAGTTACGGACCTGTAACCGGAATTTGCCGAAAGATATTGGAAAAGACCGCCCGTGTCTGAACTATCACATCCACCAGTGCAATGCGCCGTGTCAGGGATATATCAGCAAAGAGGAATACCGGGAACGCGTGAATCAGGCGGTGGAATTTCTGAATGGGAATTATGCTCCAATCTTAAAATCCCTGCAGGAAAAAATGATGGCTGCATCCGAAGAAATGCAGTTTGAAAAGGCAGTTGAATACCGGGATCTCTTAAACAGTGTAAAACAGATCGCGCAGAAACAGAAAATCACCCATAACGACGGGGAAGACAAGGACATTATCGCGCTTGCTTCGGATGACCGGGATGCGGTGGTGCAGGTATTTTTTGTCCGGGATGGAAAGCTTATCGGACGGGATCATTTTTATGTAAAGATCGGAACAGAGGATACGAAGGAACAGATACTAACTACATTTATAAAACAATTCTATTCCGGCACACCGTTCATTCCGCGGGAGATTATGCTCCCGGAAGAGATTGACGACCACGAAGTATTGGCAGAATGGCTTGGAGAGAAACGCGGAGGAAAAGTTTACATCCGGATTCCACAGAAGGGCATGAAGGAAAAACTGGTCGAACTGGCGCAGAAGAATGCAGAGCTCGTTTTATCACAGGATAAAGAGAAAATCAAGCGTGAGGAAGGAAGAACAATCGGAGCCATGAAAGAGATTGCAGGCTGGCTGGATCTTCCGGGCTTACAGCGCGTGGAGGCGTTCGATATCTCCAATATCAATGGATTTGAGACGGTGGGTTCCATGGTCGTTTACGAAAAAGGAAAGCCGAAGCGGAGCGATTACAGAAAGTTCAAACTTCGCACTGTCACAGGACCGGACGATTATGCTTCCATGCATGAGGTACTGACCAGACGTTTCACGCACGGTATGCGGGAACAGGAAGAAATGCAGGAGAAAGATCTTGGCGAGGAATATGGAAGTTTTACCCGTTTCCCGGATCTGATTATGATGGATGGTGGACGAGGTCAGGTGAATATCTGCCTGAAAGTACTTGAGGAACTGCATCTGAATATCCCGGTATGCGGCATGGTAAAAGATGATAATCACAGAACCCGTGGGTTATACTACAATAATGTCGAGATACCGATCGACCGGAGCAGTGAAGGGTTCAAGCTCATCACGAGAGTGCAGGATGAGGCACATCGTTTCGCAATCGAATACCACAGATCACTGCGAAGCAAGGAACAGGTTCATTCCGTTTTGGATGACATTCCGGGAATCGGACCGTCCCGGAGAAAAGCGCTGATGAAAAAATATCAGTCGCTGGATGCAATACGGGAAGCGTCGGTGGAAGATCTTGCAGATACGGAAAGCATGAATGAAAAAGCAGCACAGGCAGTCTATGAATTTCTTCACAAAGACGCTATTCTATGATATATTGTAACTAATATTTCCAATAGGTAACTGCAAAATGCGAGAGCAGAGACTGCGTTTTGCAATTGCCCAAAACATAAAGGAGAAAAGGGTATGAATGGAACGAATGGAGTAAGTGTCAGCAAAGTAGCACAGATCATGGATCTGTATAATTTCCTGCCGGATATGGACTTAAAGGCACATCGTATTAAAATCAGTGATGTGAACCGTCCGGCATTACAGTTGAGTGGGTTCTTTGAACATTTTGAGCAGTCGCGTGTGCAGATCATCGGTAATGTTGAGTACACCTATCTGCAGAGACTGGATGTAGAGAAGAAAGAAAAAGTTTTAAAAAAATTTACTGCATATGATATCCCATGCATTATTTTTTGCAGGGATTTACAGCCGGATGATGATTTCTTACGCATTGCTTCTGAAAACAATGTTCCGGTTTTGGGAACGAAGAGAAGCACTTCAGAATTTATGGCAGAACTGATCTTCTGTCTGAGTGAGCAGTTAGCACCATGTATCTCCATTCACGGAGTTTTGGTGGATGTTTATGGTGAAGGACTTCTGATCATGGGTGAGAGCGGAATCGGTAAGAGCGAGGCAGCATTGGAGCTTGTGCGACGCGGACACCGTCTTGTAACGGATGATGTTGTGGAGATCCGCAAGATCAATGAGCATACACTGATCGGTACTTCCCCGGATATCACAAGATACTTTATCGAAGTGCGCGGTATCGGAATTATCGATGTAAAAGCACTTTACGGTGTTGAGTGCGTCAAGGAAAAACAGCAGATCGATCTCGTCATCAAGTTAGAAGACTGGAAGAAAGAAAATGAGTATGACCGTCTTGGCTTAGAGGATGAATATGCAGAATTTCTTGGAAATAAAGTGGCATGCCATTCACTTCCAATCCGTCCGGGACGAAATCTTGCCGTTATCTGTGAGACAGCGGCAGTCAACCACAGACAGAAGAAAATGGGTTACAACGCAGCACAGGAGCTTTACCGCCGCGTGCAGGAGAATATCACAAAAGGTCATGATGATGACGATTAAGCCGGAAACGACACAATCACATTTTTGCATATAGCGGAACAACCGTTATAAATATATAGTTAGATTTGGAGACAGAATTATGGAAAACAAAATTGCATGGGAAAAATATCCGGAAGGAAATAAGCGCGAGGAAGTATTCCAGTTCGCGGAGGACTACCGCAAGTTTATTTCGGAGTGCAAGACAGAGCGCGAATGCGTTACATCTTTTGCAGAGAAAGCTGAAAAAGCAGGCTTTGTAAATCTTGAGAAAGTGATCGCAGAGCACACTGCATTGAAAGCCGGTGACAGAGTATACGCCAACAACATGGGAAAAGGCATGGCTCTATTTGTAATCGGAAAAGAGAGCATGGAGAAGGGAATGAACATCCTTGGAGCACACATTGACTCCCCACGTCTTGATTTAAAACAGGACCCATTATATGAGGATACTGATTTTGCAATGTTAGACACCCATTATTATGGTGGAATCAAGAAATACCAGTGGGTAACACTGCCATTGGCATTACACGGTGTCATTGCAAAAAAAGACGGAACAGTTGTAAAAGTAAACATCGGTGACAAGCCGGGTGATCCTGTTTTTGGTGTGAGTGATCTTCTGATCCACTTATCCGCAGAGCAGTTAGAGAAGAAGGCCGCAAAGGTGATCGAGGGAGAGAATCTTGATCTTCTGATCGGAAGTATTCCAATGCAGACCGAAGATGAAAAAGTAAAAGAAAAAGTAAAAGCGAATATCATGAATCTTTTAACAAAAGAATATGGTATAGAGGAGGAAGATTTCCTTTCCGCAGAGATCGAAGTTGTTCCAGCCGGAGAGGCAAAGGACTATGGCTTTGACCGCAGCATGATCATGGGCTACGGACATGACGACAGAGTATGTGCATATCCTTCCTTTGAGGCAATGCTTGTGACAGAGAACCCTGAAATTACAAGCGTATGCCTGTTAGTAGACAAAGAGGAGATCGGAAGTGTCGGCGCAAGCGGAATGGAGTCCAGATTCTTCGAGAATACAGTTGCAGAGGTGATGAACGCTGCAGGAACATATTCTGAGTTAGCACTCAGAAGAGCTTTGGCAAATTCCAAGGTACTTTCATCAGATGTATCCGCTGCATTTGATCCAAACTTCCCAAGTGTCATGACAAAACGCAATACAGCATATTTTGGAAAAGGACTTGTATTCAACAAATACACAGGAGCCAGAGGAAAATCAGGTTCTAATGATGCAAATGCAGAGTATGTCGGCAAATTAAGAAATATCATGGATTCCAATGATGTTTCTTTCCAGACGGCAGAGCTTGGTAAAGTAGACCAGGGTGGCGGCGGAACAATCGCTTACATCCTTGCAAATTACGGAATGAACGTTATCGACAGTGGTGTTCCGGTATTGAATATGCATGCACCGTGGGAGATCATCAGCAAGGTAGATCTTTACGAGGCATACAGAGGTTATATTGCATTCTTAAAGGAAGCTTAGGAATTATAAATGAACGATCATTTTTTAACAGAACTTAAAAATGTAACAGGTGATTCGGGTATCTTTTTAAAAGAGCCTATGAAAAAACATACGACGTTTCGTGTGGGTGGACCGGCAGATGTGCTGGTCTGCCCGGATGAGACGGCACTTGCCGCAGTCCTCGGACTCTGCAGACAGTATGACGTGCCATATACCCTGATCGGGAACGGCAGTAATCTTCTTGTGGGAGACAGGGGAATCCGTGGTGTGGTCATCGAGATGACAGAGCCGATGGCTGCCATTGAAGTAAATGGAACTAAGATCACGGCACAGGCTGGCGCAATGCTTTCCAAGATCGCAAATACCGCAGCGTCAAATGGTTTAGGCGGCATGGAATTTGCAGCCGGCATACCGGGAAGCGTTGGCGGAGCAGTTGTCATGAATGCAGGTGCTTATGGCGGCGAGATAAAGGACATCATTGAAAAAGCGTATGTGTTAGATGAGAACGGAAAGCAGTTAGAACTTTCGAAAGAGGAGCTGGACTTAAGTTACCGGCATAGCTGTATCCCGGAGAAAAAATATATTGTTACAAAAGTTGTTTTGGAACTGCAGACACAGGATGAGGCAGTGATCCGTTCCAAAATGAAAGAATTAAGTGAAAAAAGAGCAGAAAAACAGCCACTGCAGTATCCAAGTGCCGGAAGTACATTCAAAAGACCGGAGGGATATTTTGCAGGGAAGCTGATCATGGATGCAGGACTGCGCGGCTATCAGGTAGGTGGAGCGCAGGTCTCTGAAAAGCATTGTGGTTTTGTGATCAACAAAGGGGAGGCAACAGCGGCAGATATCTGCAGGCTGATGCAGGATGTGTCGGATAAGGTACAGGCACAGTTTGGTGTAGTATTAGAACCGGAAGTGAAAATGATTGGTGAATTTTAAGCTGCAAACTTATGAGAAAGGTGTGGTTATAGTATGAAATTCGTGATATTAACAGGAATGTCTGGAGCCGGAAAAAGTACAGCACTGAAAATGATGGAAGATATCGGCTTTTACTGTGTCGATAATCTTCCGATCCCTTTACTGGAAAAATTCGTGGAGTTATCTGATCTGCAGCAGAATGCAGAATTACAGAAAGTCGCTGTCGGGATCGATATCCGAAGTGGACAGGCACTTGAGGAACTCCGGAGTGTGCTTGACCGGATCAAGGCAAACGGCGGCGCATATGATATTTTATTTTTGGATGCGGAAGATTCTGTTCTGGTAAAACGATACAAGGAAACCAGAAGAAGCCACCCGTTGGCAGGATCGGAGCGCGTCGATAAGGGAATTGCAAAAGAGAGAGAAAGACTTGCATTTTTGAAGGAACGTGCAAGTTATATTATAGATACCAGCCAGCTTCTGACCAGAGAGCTGAAAGCGGAGATTGAAAAAATATTTGTGCAGAATCAGGATTATAAAAATCTGTTCATCACGATTTTATCGTTCGGATTTAAATATGGAATCCCGGCAGATTCCGATCTGGTTTTTGATGTGCGTTTCCTGCCAAATCCATACTATGTGGAAGGACTGCGTGCCAAGACAGGAAATGATAAAGAGATTCAGGATTATGTGCTCCAGTTTAAGGAGGCGCATGAGTTTTTGGACAAATTAGAGGATATGATCAATTTTCTCATACCGAACTATATTGCAGAGGGAAAAAACCAGCTTGTCATTTCGATTGGATGTACAGGCGGAAAACACCGTTCCGTAACGCTTGCCAATGAATTGTATAAGAGAATGGCGGACAAGAAGGAATATGGTTTGAAGATTGAACATAGGGATATAGGAAAAGATGCCCTGAGAGGTAAATAGAATGTCATTTTCAAGTGAAGTGAAAGAAGAACTTTCCAGACATCTGGGGAAAAGCCGTCACTGCCAGATTGCAGAACTGGCGGCATTGATCGCATTTGACGGAAAAGTGCAGATAAGTGAGTCCGGATGTGATCTTTTTCTGGATTCCGAAAATGAACTTTTGAACACAAAGTATGAACTTTTGCTGAAAAAACTTTTTGATTTTTACAATGGGGAAAAAGAGGAAGCAGAAAGAAGGCAGCAGAAAATCTATGAGACAGTCAAAATGTGGGATGAGGATCACCAGATCCCGATGATCACGGAGACTGTGAATGGATTGCTGCTTTTGCAGAGCTGTTGTAAAAGAGCCTACATCAGAGGCGCTTTTCTTGCCGGCGGCTCGATCAGTGATCCGAATAAATCGTATCATTTTGAGATCGTGTGCAGAACAGAGCCACAGGCGGAGCAGCTGCGTGACACGATCAACAGTTTTGATATGGACGCTAAGATCGTGGAACGGAAGAAACATTTTGTCGTATATTTAAAAGAGGGTGCTCAGATCGTTGACATTTTAAATGTCATGGAAGCCCATGTGGCATTGATGAATTTAGAGAATGTGCGCATTTTAAAAGAGATGCGCAATTCCGTGAACCGAAAAGTCAACTGCGAGACTGCCAATATCAGCAAGACTGTGAATGCAGCAGTGAAACAGCTGGAAGATATTACATATATAAAAGAAACATCGGGGTTAGACAGTCTGCCGGACAATTTAAAAGAAATAGCGTTATTGCGTCTTGATTATCCGGAGGCACCACTCAAAGAACTTGGAACCTATTTAGATCCGCCGGTTGGAAAATCGGGTGTGAATCACAGACTTCGCAAGATCAGTGAAATCGCAGAGGGATTGAGAAAATAAGGAGGAGAAGGAGAGACAATGAAAAAGACAGTAGAAGTGCAGATGGATGCAGGAATGGAAGCAAGACCGATCGCATTAATGGTACAGACCGCGAATCAGTTTTCCAGTCATATCTATCTGGAAATGGATCAAAAGCGTGTCAATGCAAAAAGCATTATGGGAATGATGAGCTTAGTGCTTACAAACGGCGCGACAGTTACGATCAATGCAGAGGGGACAGACGAAGTGGAAGCAGTGAATGCATTGGAGCAGTTTTTAATCGGAAAATAAAAGGTTTTAGAAATAAGAGAGTATAGATTTTTATGGGTATGAAAAAGAAATTATTATTTGTATTCAATCCGTGCTCAGGAAAGGCACAGATTAAGAATCAGTTGTTAGACATTGTGGATACGATGGTAAAGGCAGACTATGAGGTTACCATATATCCGACACAGTGTGCGGGAGATGCAAAAGAAAAAGTGGAAGCGCTTGCCGGCAATTATGATCTTGTTGTGTGCAGCGGTGGAGACGGTACGTTAGATGAAGCGGTAACCGGAATGATGCACCGTGAGACAAAAGTTCCATTGGGATACATACCGGCCGGAAGCACGAACGATTTTGCTTCCTCGCTTGGAATACCGAAGGACATGGAAAAAGCGGCAGAGGTGGCCGTCACAGGAAAAACGTTTCCGTGCGATGTCGGTCTGTTTAATGAGGATTATTTTGTCTATGTTGCAGCATTTGGACTTTTTACAGAAGTGTCTTATAAGACGAGCCAGGAATGGAAGAATGTACTTGGTCATGCAGCCTATATTTTAGAAGGAGCAAAATGCCTTCATGATATCCCGTCTTTTATGATGCAGGTGGAATATAACAATATGCGTATCCAGGACGAATTTATTTACGGCATGATCACAAACTCTACATCTGTAGGAGGATTCAAGGGAATGACCGGCAAAGATGTTCTGCTCGATGATGGAGTCTTTGAAGTGACCTTGATCAAAAAACCGAAGAATCCAATGGAATTGAATGAGATCATCGCATCCCTGATCAATCTGGTAGATGATACGGAAATGATCTATTCTTTTAAGACGGACGAAGTGAAATTCACATCGTCGAAACAGATCCCTTGGACGCTGGATGGCGAATTTGGCGGTGACCATAAGGAAGTCTGTGTGAAAAATCTGAAACAGGCAGTGGATATTATAGTCAAAAAGCCGGAAGAATAAGAGATTTGTCTGTGATATCTGTTAAAAAAATAACTTTATTTTTGCATCAAAGTAATATATAATAATGAGAGAAATAATGCTGGATAAAGCAAATATTTTAAATTATGGAGGAATTAACAATGTTAGTATCTGCAAAAGAGATGTTAGACAAAGCAAAAGCTGGTCATTATGCTGTAGGTCATTTTAACATTAACAATTTGGAATGGGCAAAAGCTGTTTTATTGACAGCACAGGAGTTAAAATCCCCTGTTATCTTAGGTGTATCTGAAGGTGCTGGAAAGTACATGACAGGATTCAAAACTGTAGCAGCTATGGTAAAAGCTATGGATGAAGAACTTGGAATCACAGTTCCTGTAGCATTACACTTAGATCACGGAACTTACGAAGGATGCTACAAATGCATCAAAGCTGGTTTCACATCTATCATGTTTGATGGTTCTCATTACTCAATCGAAGAGAACATTGAGAAAACAAAAGAATTAGTAGCAGTTGCTCACAGATTAGGTTTATCTATCGAGGCAGAAGTTGGTTCTATCGGTGGAGAAGAGGATGGCGTTATTGGTATGGGTGAATGCGCTGATCCTAACGAATGTAAAGCAATCGCTGATCTTGGTGTGGACATGCTTGCAGCAGGTATCGGTAACATCCACGGAAAATATCCTGCAAACTGGGCTGGTTTAAGCTTTGAGACTTTAGCAGCAGTTCAGGAGAAAACAGGAGCATTACCATTAGTACTTCACGGTGGTACGGGTATCCCAGAAGATATGATCAAGAAAGCAATCGAACTTGGTGTATCTAAGATTAATGTTAACACAGAGTGTCAGTTATCTTTCGCAGATGCTACACGTAAATATATTGAAGCTGGTAAAGACCTTGAAGGTAAAGGATTCGATCCTCGTAAATTATTAGCTCCAGGTACAGATGCAATCAAAGCAACTGTAAAAGAGAAAATGGAATTATTTGGTTCTGTTGGTAAAGCTGAATAAGATAAGAATGCGAAGAGAGTGCTTCTGTTTTGGAGGCACTCTTTTTTCTTTACAGAAAAAAACTTCGGACGATAAACTGCCCGAAGTTTTTGCGTGTATGAAAAAAGTAAATGGCTGTAAGCACCAGATCAGGGTTGTGGCAATATGGCATGCCACATATTAATATACAGGATTTTCTACATTGACTTTATCAACTTCCTGATAAGGAGCAAGTGTAGAAACCATTTTGATTGGTTTGTCATATGCATTTTTTACATAGTGAACTTCGCCAGGCTCGATATGGATAAAATCGCCTTCTGTTAAGGTATGGCATACGTTATCGACAACGATATCAACTTTTCCCTCTAAGATATAGAAATTCTCTTCCATCACATTATGATAATGTGCCTGAAAATCCTGGCCAGGCTGGAACTGTACAAGTGCATAATTCATACGAGGTCCTTTCATTAAATATTTTGGACCACTGTCTCCAAAACGATATTCAAAATCTTTCTCATTAACTACAAACATATTTTTTTCCTTCCTTTTCTTAAGTTTTCTTCATGACTGAATTTTATAAACCTGGTGCAATCCACATATTTTTGGTAAGCTTACGGTCACACAAAGCGAGATTGGCTTTGTAGACCTCTCTCCAGACTGGATACATTTCATCATATACTTTTTTGTTCTCTAAATTAGGTGTATAAGTTTTATCTACTTTAGCACAGATTGCGGCACCCTCAGCGATGGATGGGTAAATGCCAACGCCATATCCGGCAATGATCGCAGCGCCCAGTGCAGTTGCTTCTTTTACAACAGGAGTTACGACAGGTTTTCCGGTTACATCAACAAGAATCTGTGACCATAAATCACTGACAGATGCGCCACCTGCAAAAATAAGCTTATCCGGTTCATTTCCGGTTGCTTCTTTTACAAGTTCAATATGTCCTTTGACTAACATAGCTGTATTTTCCAAAATGGAACGATAGAAAGTATATTTATTAAACTTTTCCGGTAACAGCTCAAAGTTTGTGAAGGTAGGTGCTGCATGTTTCCAGTTAATGAAGTTCATAATATCACTGAAACAGCACATCATGCCGTAACATCCGGCAGGGATTTTCTCTGCTTCTTGATTCATAAGGTTGTATGGATCGTCGCCAATCTCTTTTGCTTTCCGTTTTTCCTCCTGACAGAAACCATCACGGAACCATCTCATGACAAGTCCTGGTTTAAATGCAAGTGCTTCATATTGCCATACGCCTGGTACTGCATGGCAGTTGACACGAACACGGCCATAAGGATCGGTTTTGCCACTTTCTGTGTTGAATTCATACTGCCAGAAGCTTCCACCGAATACGGCTGCTTCGCCAGGTTTGCATGCACCGACACCGATTGTGCCGAGCTGACAGTCACCACCGCCGACAACAACAGGAGTACCTTCTGCCAGACCGGTTTCAGAAGCTCCCTTTGCAGTTACTTTTCCTGCAATGGAACCACATTCTAAGATATCCGGGAAAATGTCAGTACGCAGATTACATTTGGCTGCAATTTCCGTATCCCAGATGCGGGTCTGAAGATCGAGCAGTCCGGTTGTCGAACCATTGCTTGGTTCGACCGCAAGTACGCCGGTCAGCTTGTAAATCAGCCAGTCATTAAACATACCTATTTTAGCAGTTTTCTCATAGATATCCGGCATATTATTTTTCACCCATAAAATACGTGGAATCGCATTAAGGGCATAACTTTGTCCGGATTTTTTATACAATTCCAGTTCAAGATCAGGATTCATTTTAATAAGTTCTGCGACTTCGTCATTACTGCGTGCATCGACATTGGCACACGCCCAGATCTCATTTCCATCTTTGTCATACAGAAGAATACCTTCACGCATGCAGGTTGTTGAGATGGCAGCAATTTCTGAAGGATCGATTTTGGTTTCGGAGAGGACATTCCGAACACATCCGCTTGCAAGCTCCCAATTGTATTTCCAGTCGAAATCCATGCTTCCCGGGAAACGAGGATCTTCATTATGTGTCCACTCGTGCTGGGAACAGCCAACCTGATTTCCTTTTAAATCGAACAGAACAGCACGTACACTTCCTGTTCCAGCATCAATTGCCATTAAATAATTTTTCATTGCAATGTACCATCCTTTCTTTCTGATTGAATATTATTTTTTGCTTGATAGAGTTCTAAAATAGCGGAAGCAGTATCTTCATCTGTAATTAAAACATCCAGATATTTTCCAGTTAATACAGCATAAATTGCTTCTATTTTATGTGCACCGCCAGCTACGCCAACGACATTGTTATATTTTTCAATGTCAGTAAGTGCCGGACTCATAAGCCGTTTCTCTAAATCGGTATCAACCAGATTTCCATTAATATCAATAAAGTGACTTAAAATATCACCAACAGCGCCCTGCTTTTTCAATAGAAGATAATCATCCGGGGTCAGAATCGCGTTTTTTATAATAGTGGCATTTGTGTCAACGCCACCAATTCCGACAACAGTAAAATCAGAAATCAAAGCCATCTTGGCGATACGTTGGATGGCGGTTTCTTTTTTTAATTCTTCCATAATAGAGGCAGAACTTAAAATCAAAGGACTCGGAATCAAATGTAAGCGCGCATTGAAAATGTTTGACTGAGTATTTGGCAGATAATAATTAACGCCGCCAGTCAGGGAAATGACATTGATCGGGCTTTCGGACCGTTGTGCCATATAGTTCAAGATACGGCTTGGGGTATCCCCATATCCCATATTAATATAGGAATTTTCTTTTATCCTCTGATTAATATACATGGAAGCTGCTTGTGCCAGTGAATCATTTAAGGAATCACTGGACGGAACAGAAGGAATGATAAGAATGTCGTTCAAATGAAAGAGTTCCTTAAAAGTATTTTCCATGTCAAAACGTTTGGCATTGTTATTGCGGATCTGGAAAGTAATTAATCCGTTTTCTTTTGCCTTGTCAAGCAGACGAAGAATTTTAATACGATTGATACCTAATATTTTGGCAATCTCCTGTTGTGTGAGATTCTCAATATAATAGTACCAGGCGATTTTTATCATCAATTCTTCTTCATAATTATAAGTGGAATCCATGAAGTTATCTCCTAATTATAATATTTATTTGAAAATTAACAAATGTTCAATGACTTAAAATTTGTTAATTCATAGTATAATGAGAATTGTGCAAAATGTCAAGATAAAATCTTTTTGAATAAATTATATAGGTAAAGTAACTAAAAAAATAGAAAAAACATGGAATTGATATGTTGACAAATGATAATACGAGTGTTAATATTAGTTCATCACTTGAACAAAAGTACTTGAAGATAACGGAGGGGGATAATATGGAGAACAACAAAAAACCAGACGCTGAAAATCTTCTGCAGGTTTGTGATATTTATAAATCCTTTGGTGACAATGCAGTCTTAAAAGGCATGACATTGAGCCTGGCATCTGGAGAAGTTCTTTCTCTTATTGGAGGTAACGGAGCTGGCAAAAGTACCTTAATGAAAATTATTATGGGTATCTATACACACGACAGTGGAAAAGTCATTGTAAATGGAAAAGAAATGACAGCAGGAAAAACAACAGAAGCGTTATCCAGCGGTGTTTATATGGTACCACAGGAACCATTGCTTTTCCCTAATATGACAGTTGAAGAAAATATTCTGATCGGTTTCACAAAACCACAGTCAGAACTTCATAAAGAACTTGTCGATACAATGAAGAAGATCGGTTGGAATCTTGAACTTAATCGTAAAGCCAATACATTGTCAATCGCAGAACAGCAGTTGGTCGAGCTGCTGAGAGGCTTGCTCAGACATGCAAAGATACTGATTCTGGATGAGCCGACAAGTGCACTTACTTTTAAAGAGGTAGAAAGTCTTTTTAAAGTAGTCAAAGACTTGAAAGCACAGGGAATTGGAATTATTTATATCACCCATCGTCTGGATGAGGTGTTTGAGATTTCCACAGACGTTGGAATCATGAGAGATGGTCGAATCACTCTCATGGGAAAGATTGAAGAATTTACAAAAGCAGCCCTTGTAAAAGGCTTGCTGCCAGATGCCACTGATCAGCAGGAAATCGTGAATAAAAATACAGTTGATTACAGCAAAGATCCGGTTCTTGAATTAAAGAACTACAGTGGATATGGATTTAAAGATATTTCCTTAAAAGTATATCCGGGAGAAATCCTTGGAGTTGCAGGTGTTGTAGGTGCTGGAAGAACAGAGATGGCGCAGACAATTTTTGGAATGGACAAAGTACTTGGAGGAAAAGTTTATCTGGATGGTAACGACATTACAGGACTGAGCACACAGAAAGTTATGAAAGCTGGTGTGAACTACGTTTCAGAAGACAGACATGCGGATGGAATTTTCAAGATTTCATCGGTTGCCTACAATATTACAAGCGGGGTATTAAGCGAATCTTTCATGGGAAAAGTTTTCTTAAACCAGAAGAAAGAAAAATCACTCACCCAGCAGTACATTGATGATTTCCGCATCAAAGTCACCGGACAGGAACAGGAAGTTGGAAGCCTCTCAGGTGGTAACCAGCAGAAAGTAGTGATCGGACATGCGCTTGCTACAAATCCGAAGCTGATTATTCTGGATGAGCCGACACGAGGAATCGATGCAGGTGCCAGAACTGATGTCTACAATATTATTAAAGGACTTTCGAAAAAGGGATTGGCTGTACTTTTGATCTCATCTGATATGGAAGAAATTATCGAACTTAGCGACAGAGCAGTGACGATCCATCAGGGCAGATTAAACTGTGAGTTTGACAGAGCAGATATCAATCAGGAGAATTTAACAAAAGCATCCTTTGGTGTTATTGGAAAGGAGAAAGAATCATGAACAGTTTACGGGCAATCTTGAAAAAGAGAGAAATGACAAGTTTCCTTTGTCTGGTCTTGTTATTCATCGTGGTTGGCTGTATCAACCCGGCATTTTTTACAGTAGGAAATATATCCGCATGTTTTAACTCATCTGTTGTGTTTGTCATTATCTCCGTTGGTATGGCATTTACGATCATGATTGGTGAAATCGATGTTTCCGTTGGTTCCTGTATGGGTATGACGGCGGTTGTAGTCGGCACCATGATATGCGATGGAAAGAACTGGATACTTGCATTTATTGTCGGAATCCTGATCGGTGTGATCGTTGGATGCATTAATGGATTTGGTGTTGCAATTATGAAAGCACCTTCCCTGATCTTTACATTAGGTGTAAACGGAATCTTACGTGGTCTGATGTTTATTTACACAGACGGTGCAGATGTCAACAATATTCCAAAAAGCTTTAAAGACATCTCAGCAAAAGCTCTTCCGGGAGTGAGACTTACATATTACTTTATTGGAGCGCTGATTCTTACAATTATCATCCATTTGATCCTTACAAAGACAAGAAAAGGAAGATATGTAAAAGCAGTTGGTGATAATGCAGATGGTGCGAAGTTAGTAGGTATTAACCCGGTTGCAACAAAATTTGTTTCCTATATTATATGTTCCGTTATGGCATCTATCGCAGGAATTTTATTCTGCAGCCGTATCGGTATTGTCACAACATCCAGTGGTAATGGTTACGAAATGACAGCAGTTGCCGCATGTGTATTAGGTGGTATCAGTCTTACCGGTGGTGTTGGTAGTGTGATCGGTTCAGCAATTGGTGCTGTAATTATGAGTTCCATCAGTTACCTTTTAGTATTTATGGGATTCTCATCTGATTATAATGATGCAATTACCGGAAGTATCCTGATTGTGATTGTGGTAGTTGACTCTGTAATGCAGATCAGATCAAGAATGAAATTAAGACATGAAAGACTGCAGGCAAGAACGCGGGATGACATGAATACGGAAGAGGGGGATGCATAATGAGCGGAATTTCTTCAAACGAGAAAAAAAGTAAGCATAAGGGAATACTGAACTGGAATTTGTTTTTGATTGTTGTAATTCTTTTCGAATTTTTGATTTTTGGAGCTGCGAATCCGAAGTTTTTGAATATCTCTTCCATGTTTCGTAGTATGAACGACTTCGTTCCGATTGGAATTATTGGTATTTTTGTCACACTGGTTATGATTACCGGAGGAATCGATATTCAGGCGGGATCAATCGTCGGACTGACCTCTATCATTATTGGTGTTGCATGGCAGGATTGGGGAATGAATATCTGGGCTGCTGTTGTACTTGCAATTGTGATCGCAATCTTATGTGGAACGTTGACCGGATTCTTCATCGCATACTGTGGCGTACAGGCGATGGTTGCAACATTAGGTGGAAGTTTCTTATATGCAGGACTTGCCCTGATGGTTTCCACTTTGAGTGATACACCATCCTACATGGGAATCACAAACTTCCCGGATGCATTCCGAAACATTACCAAATTTAAAATTGGTACAATTTCACCGGGACCGGTTTTGGTATTTGTCATTATTGCAGTGATTATGGGAATTGTGTTACATAAAACCAAGTATGGACGTAAAATTTTCCTTGTTGGTGTTAATCAGAATACAGGAGAGTTCTCCGGAATTAATACAAAAAGAGTAATTCTTTCTACTTATGTATTGAGTGCTGTTGGTGCAGCAATCGCAGGTATTGTACTTACATCTTATTATAATGTAGCAAAATCTGACCTTGGAAGTACATTTACAATGAATATCATTACGGTTGTAGTACTTGGAGGAACTTTATCAACAGGTGGTAAAGGAAATGTATTCGGAACAGTATTGGCAACCATCATTATTGGACTGATCAAATTTGGACTTCCGTTATGTTTTGGTATTAATTCACAGTATCTGGATGCACCAATCGGAATCCTGCTGGTAGTTGTATTGTTAGGACGTGCATTAATGGTTCATCCGGCATTCATAAATTACCGCGCAAAGTTAAAAAACAAGCGGCAGAAAGCAGCTTAGTACAAAATTGTTAGAAAATATCTAAACATACATATCACACATATTAAGGAGGAAATGTAATGAAGAAAAAGATTTTATCAGCATTATTAGTTGGGGCAATGGTATCTTCCCTTTTAGCTGGATGTGGTGGAAGTGACAGTGCAAGCACAAGCGCAGGAAGTTCAGATGCGCAGACAACAGAGCAGGGCTCTTCTGATGCAACAGCAGAGACATCTGGAATCGAAGGAAAAACAGTAGCATTCATTCCAAAATTAACAGGAAATGCATTCTTCGAAGTTGCAAACGACGGAGCACAGGAATATGCAGAAAAATGGGGAATCACTGTTGATTACATGGGAAGCTCTAACGCAGCAGTAGCAGATCAGGTATCTGTTATTAACCAGGCTATTTCTTCAGGGGTTGATGCAATCTGTATTTCAACTGTAGATGCAGCAGGTGTATCTGATGCATTACAGGAAGCAAGGGATGCAGGAATCATGGTTACAACATGGGATTCTGATGCAAACAGCGATGACAGAACTTTAATGGTTTCTCAGGGAACACCAGAAGTTTTAGGACAGATGTTAGTAGATATGGCAGTTGATGGATTAAAGGAGAGAGGTAAAGATCCTGAAAACGATGAGATTAAATATTGCTGGCACTACTCACAGGCAACTGTAACAGACCAGAACAGCTGGCAGGTAGAAGGCGAGAAGATCATCGCTGAGAAATATCCAAACTGGACAAACGTTTACCCAGACAACTACTACTCAGAGCAGGATGCTGAAAAAGCTATCACAGTTGGTGAAGCTGTATTAGATGCAAACCCAGATATCGATGTTATTATCTGTAACGACTCTACAGCTCTTCCAGGACAGTTACAGGCTGCTGAGAACAAAGGTTACAACAAAGACAACATTACAATTACTGGTTTCGCAACACCAAACGCTGTAAAACAGTATTGCTCAAACGGAACTCTTTACAACTGGGGTCTGTGGGATGCAAAACTTCAGGGTGCTATGGGTTGTTATGTAGCTGCTTACCTTGCAGCAGGTAACACTGTAAAAGTTGGCGACACAATTGACATTCCTGAAATCGGTTCCTGTGAAGTACTTTCCAACGATAGTATTTCAGCTGGCGCAACAACAGGTGATGAAAACAACGGTGTTGTTCTTCTTCCAGAGCGTCTGGTATTTACCGCAGATAACATGGATGATTATGATTTCTAATTATTAACAAACAAAAGAGAGAAGAATTATTAACTTGTGATATGTATGTAGTAACAAATAGTTTATAGTGAAAAAGGAGATATATCGATGGCAGATTTAGAAGGACTTAAAGTAGCAAAAGATTATCACATTGATACACCATTTGCCAACCAGGATGGCTTTTATGTAAAAGGTGCAAACAGCCTGGATTGGGGAATGAAACGTCATTTAGCAAATATTTTCAATCCAAAGAGTGGAAATACTGTAATGTTTGCTTTTGACCATGGATACTTTATGGGAAGCACAGCAGGATTAGAGAGACTGGATTTATTATTACCAAAGCTGGCACCATATGTTGACTGTTTTATGGGAACAAGAGGTGCTATCCGTACATGCTTAAAACCTGAGTACACCAATGCAATCGCATTGAGAGTTACATCTGGTTCCAGCATGGTTCAGGCTGATTTAAGTCATGAAGTTGTTGCGGTAGATATCGAAGATTCCATCCGCATGAATGCAGATTGTATGGCATCACAGGTATTTATCGGAGCAGACGGACAGTTATCAAGTATTGATAATTTAAGCAAAGTAATCAATGCAGGTATGAGATACAGTGTTCCAACCTTAGGCGTATGTGCTGTAGGTAAAGACATGGAGCGTACCGACAGATTCTTTAAATTAGCTACACGTATTATCGCTGAGATGGGATGCCAGATGGTAAAAACCTATAACTGTGAAAACTTCGAAGAAGTCGTTGCAGCCTGCCCGGTACCAATCGTAGTAGCCGGTGGTAAGAAATTGGCTGAAAAAGATGCTTTGACATTAGCTTATGATGTAATCAGCAAAGGTGCAAGAGGTGTTGATATGGGAAGAAATATCTTCCAGAGCCAGCATCCGGTTGAAATGGCACAGGCTGTTCATAAGGTAGTACATGAAGGCTTCACAGACAAAGAAGCATATGAATTTTACGAAGATCTTATTCATTAATACAATGAGAGAAGAAGGGGCAGGCTGTTTTGGCCTGCCCCTTTTTTGGAAAGAGGATGAGAAATGGTTATCAAAATACTGGAAATGGCATTGCCCGTGCTTATCATGCTGGGGCTTGGATATTTTTGCAAAGCAAAAAATGTGTTTGATGAAAAAGGGCTGCTTGGCTTAAAAGCGTTCATCAGCAATATTACGCTGCCGGTGGTGTTATTCAATGCATTTTTGTGTGCAGAGTACAATGCGAAAATTGTAGTGTTGTTTGTTTTGATTTATGTGGGCTATCTGCTTGCAATCGGTACAGGACTTCTGCTGAATAAAACAGGGAAAAGCTGTTCTGTGTTTATGCCGTTTCTGTTGGCGAGTGCGGAAGGCGGAATGCTCGGATATGCGCTTTACGGACTGATCACTGGAACGCAGACCGGATTTGCGGCAGTTGATCTGGGACAGACTGTTTTTGCATACACGGCATTTCTTGCACTGTTAAAAATGACGGATGGAAAGAAAGTCACCGCCAGAAATCTCCTGGGCAATATGTTTTCCAATAAATGTTTCTGGGGCATGCTGCTTGGTATTATCTGTGGGGCAACCGGAATTGGAAAACTTGTCTTAAACAGCAGTGTCGGCGGAATCGTTACTTCGGTCATCAGTATGATCGCAGCACCGACGAGCGCAATCGTACTTCTTGTTGTTGGATATGAATTAAATATGAAACGTGAGTTGATGAAAAAAGTACTTATTACAGTTGTAACACGTCTGGCAATCATGGCAGTACTTTTAGTGGCAGTGAGTGCAATTGTCACAGGAATTTTTGGATACGACAAAGAACTTGAAGTTGCGTTGATGGTGTTATATTCGCTTCCGGCACCGTTTATCATTCCGATGTTTGCAGACCTCGGAGACGACAGCGAATATGTTTCGACGACGCTTTCGGTCAACACCGTCGTCACGATCATTCTGTTTGTGTTTATCTCGGCATTCTATATTATGTAGGGAATATTTTTATTGAGAAACTGCGTGAAGAAAACGATTTATTAGTTGCATTTATGTGTAGATTCTCTTATATTAGTATAAGAACATCAAATCTGAGGGGATTTAGATGAGAGAAAGGATATCAAACAAGATGATGGAGAAAGAGAACTTTAATGTTGTAGATATCTTTGGCGAAAACGTATTCAACGATTCTGTCATGCAGGCTCGTTTACCAAAGAAAGTTTACAAAAAACTTCACGAAGTAATGGAGGAAGGAAAAGAATTAGACCTCGAGACCGCAGATGTCGTTGCTCATGAGATGAAGGAGTGGGCAATTGAAAAAGGTGCAACACATTATACGCACTGGTTCCAGCCGCTTACCGGTGTGACAGCAGAGAAACACGATTCTTTCATTACTGCGCCTATGGAAAACGGCAAGGTTTTGATGAGTTTTTCGGGAAAAGAATTAATTAAAGGTGAACCGGATGCATCATCTTTTCCATCCGGTGGATTAAGAGCGACTTTTGAGGCGAGAGGATATACAGCATGGGACTGTACTTCTCCGGCATTCGTCAGACAGGACGCAGCAGGCGCAACACTCTGCATTCCGACTGCATTTTGTTCCTACACAGGAGAAGCGCTTGACCAGAAGACACCATTGCTTCGTTCAATGGAAGCGATCAACGTGCAGGCACTGCGTCTGATCCGTTTATTTGGAAACACAACCTCTAAGAGAGTAACTCCTTCGGTAGGACCGGAGCAGGAATACTTTATTGTAGACAGAGAAAAATATTTACAGAGAAAAGACCTGATCTTTACCGGACGTACTTTGTTTGGTGCAATGCCTCCAAAAGGACAGGAAATGGATGACCATTACTTTGGAAGCATCCGCGAGCGTATCGCATCCTATATGAGAGATGTCAATATTGAACTTTGGAAGCTTGGCGTGTCCTCAAAGACACAGCATAATGAGGTCGCACCTGCACAGCACGAACTGGCTCCGATTTATGCAGTGGCAAATATCGCAGTTGACCACAACCAGCTTATCATGGAGACTTTGAAAAAGGTTGCGTATCGTCATGGGTTACAGTGCCTGTTGCATGAGAAACCATTTGCGGGCGTGAACGGTTCCGGTAAACATGACAACTGGTCTATCACGACAGATGACGGCATCAACCTGTTAGAGCCAGGTAAGACACCACATGAGAACATTCAGTTCCTTCTGGTACTGACCTGTATTTTAAAAGCAGTGGATACGCATGCTGACCTTTTGAGAGAATCCGCAGCAGATGTCGGAAATGATCACAGACTTGGCGCAAACGAGGCACCACCAGCCATTTTATCCGTATATCTTGGCGAACAGTTAGAGGATGTGTTATCACAGTTGATCAGCACAGGAGCCGCTACACACAGTATTTCAGGTCAGAGATTAGAGACAGGTGTAAAATCACTGCCTGACTTTATGAAGGATGCGACAGACCGTAACAGAACTTCACCATTTGCATTTACCGGAAATAAATTCGAGTTCCGTATGGTAGGCTCTCAGGATTCTGTTTCCCAGCCAAACGTCGTATTAAATACGATTGTTGCAGAGGCATTTGCAGAGGCTTGTGACGAGTTAGAAAAAGCAGATGACTTCGATATGGCAGTACATGACCTCATCAAAAAATATGCGACAGAGCACCAGAGAATCGTATTCAATGGCAACGGATATTCAGACGAATGGGTAGCGGAAGCCGAAAGACGTGGACTTCCGAATATCAAATCCATGGTAGATGCCATTCCTGCATTAAATACAGAAAAAGCAGTTGCTTTATTTGAAAAATTCGGTGTATTTACAAAGGCAGAGCTTGATTCCCGCGTCGAGATCGAATACGAGACCTATGCAAAAGAAATCAACATCGAAGCAAAGGCAATGATCGATATTGCAACAAAGCAGATCATTCCGGCTGTTATCCGATATACTACAACACTGGCAGAGTCCATCAATGCAGTAAAGGCAGCCTGCGGTGCAGATATCAGCGTGCAGACAGAGATCCTGGTGGAAGTATCAGATCTTCTTGCAGATACGAAGAATGCGCTTTCAAAATTAGAGGAAGTGGCCGCACAGGGTGCAGCTATGGCACAGGGAAGAGAACAGGCAGTATTCTATCGCGATGAGGTGATGACTGCAATGAAAGCTTTGAGAACACCGGTTGACAGGCTGGAGATGCTGGTAGATAAATCCATGTGGCCTATGCCATCTTATGGTGATCTCATGTTTGAAGTATAAATTTAGCATGAAAAACAATTTTCACAAAAATAAATTGTTTCCAAGGAAATAAATATCAAATTTATACAAAATATGAAAAAAATAAAAAATAGTCTTGAAAAATGATTTTGAAAGTATTATTTTAGTTACAACAACAAAACATTGCGAGAGAAAAAAGAACGAAGGCGTTCCAACAGGAGTTGGAATGCCTTCTTTTTTGTTATAGGAAATTGCAGTGTGAATCAAAGAAATCAAATCTCAGGGGATTTGGATGAAAAGAAAGGATGTAGAAAGATGAGCGAAAAAGAGTACTTCAATGTAGCCGACATCTTTGGAGAGAACGTATTTAATGATGCAGTCATGCAGGAACGGCTTCCAAAGAAAATTTACAAAAAACTTCATGAAGTCATGGAGGAAGGAAAAGAATTAGATCTTGAGACAGCAGATGTTGTGGCTCATGAGATGAAAGAATGGGCAATCGAAAAAGGAGCAACACATTATACACACTGGTTCCAGCCACTTACCGGTGTGACAGCAGAAAAACATGATTCCTTTATCACTGCTCCAATGCCAAATGGAAAAGTATTAATGAGCTTCTCCGGCAAGGAACTGATAAAAGGCGAACCGGATGCATCTTCTTTCCCATCCGGTGGTCTTAGGGCAACCTTTGAAGCCAGAGGATATACAGCATGGGATTGTACATCACCGGCATTCGTAAGACAGGATGCAGCAGGCGCAACACTTTGTATTCCAACAGCCTTCTGCTCCTACACAGGTGAAGCACTTGACCAGAAAACACCACTGCTTCGTTCCATGGAAGCAATCAATGAGCAGTCACTTCGTTTACTGAGATTATTTGGAAATACAACATCGAAAAAAGTAACACCTTCCGTTGGACCGGAGCAGGAATACTTTATTGTCGACAGAGAAAAATATTTACAGAGAAAAGATTTGATTTTCACTGGACGTACCTTATTTGGTGCAATGCCTCCAAAAGGACAGGAAATGGATGATCACTATTTCGGAAGCATCCGTGAGAGAATCGCAGCTTACATGAAAGATGTAAACAAAGAGCTCTGGAAGCTCGGTGTATCTGCAAAAACACAGCATAACGAGGTAGCACCGGCACAGCATGAGTTAGCTCCGATCTATGCAGAGGCAAACATCGCAGTTGACCACAACCAGTTAATTATGGAGACTTTGAAAAAAGTAGCTTACCGCCACGGTTTACAGTGCCTGCTTCATGAAAAACCATTTGCAGGCGTGAACGGTTCCGGAAAACACAACAACTGGTCTATCACAACAGATGACGGAATCAACTTATTAGATCCTGGTAAAACACCGCATGAGAACATTCAGTTCTTATTAGTTTTAACCTGTATTTTAAAAGCAGTTGATACACATGCAGATCTGTTAAGAGAATCCGCAGCAGATGTCGGAAATGACCACAGATTAGGAGCAAATGAGGCACCACCTGCAATCCTATCCGTATTCTTAGGCGAGCAGTTACAGGATGTGTTATCACAGCTGATCAGCACCGGAGAGGCAACACACAGTATTTCAGGAAAAATGTTAGAGACAGGTGTTAAAACATTACCTGATTTCATGAAAGATGCAACAGACCGTAACAGAACTTCACCATTTGCATTTACTGGCAATAAATTCGAGTTCCGTATGGTTGGTTCCCAGGATTCAATCGCACAGCCAAACGTTGTACTTAACACAATCGTTGCAGAAGCATTTGCAGAAGCCTGTGATGAGCTGGAAAAAGCAGATGACTTCGACATGGCAGTACACGATCTGATCAAAAAATACGCAACTGAGCATCAGAGAATCGTATTCAATGGAAATGGTTACTCCGAGGAATGGGTAAAAGAAGCCGAAAGACGTGGTCTTCCAAACATCAAATCCATGGTAGACGCAATCCCGGCATTAAATACAGAAAAAGCAGTTGCTTTATTTGAAAAATTTGGTGTATTTACAAAGGCAGAGCTTGATTCCCGTGTTGAGATCGAATATGAGACTTATGCAAAAGAGATCAATATTGAAGCAAAGGCAATGATCGATATTGCAACCAAGCAGATCATTCCGGCAGTGATCAAATACACAACCGTTCTTGCAGAGTCCATCACAGCAGTGAAGGCAGCATGCGGCGCTGATGTGAGTGTTCAGACAGAAATCCTGACAGAGGTATCTGATCTGCTTGCAAATGCAAAATCAGCACTTTCCAAACTGGAAGAAGTCACTGCAAAGGGCGGTACAATGGAAGAAGGAAGAGAGCAGGCAGTTTACTATCATGATGAAGTAAAAGCAGCTATGGATGCGTTAAGAGCACCGGTTGATAAACTGGAAATGTTAGTAGACAAATCCATGTGGCCAATGCCTTCTTACGGCGATCTGATCTTTGAGGTATAAAAAAATCCCTATAAAAAGGGAGGATGCCAGGTGGCTATCCACCTGGCAGATTATGAAAAAGTTTATAATAAAAAGTAATCAAAACTTTGAAACTGTCTATCGTTTTTATGCTTTTATTATATGCAGAAGAAGTGAAAATTTCATGTTCACATGATGAAAGGTTTTTAAACAAATTGTGAACAAATAAAGAATAGAAATTAAGGAGGATATTATGAAGAAGCTAGAAATTATTATTAAGCCGGAAAAACTGGAAGATTTAAAAGAAGTTTTGGATTCCTGTGAAGTAAACGGTATGAATATCGTAAACAGCATGGGTTATGGTAATCAGAAAGGTATTATCAAGAATTACCGTGGTTCTGAATATGCGGTGAACCTGCTTCCTAAGGTTAAAGTTGAGACGGTTGTAACAGATGAACTGGCACCTTCTTTGATCGACAAGATCGTAAAAGAAATTAATACCGGACATTTTGGTGATGGTAAAATTTTCGTTTATGATGTTGAGGATGCAGTTCGTATCCGTACTGGTGAACATGGTACAGATGCATTGTAATAAAGTACAATGGAAGCTTCGGCGGAAGGAAAGAGGAGTCCGGAAGTAGGAGTGAGAGATTGATTATGAAAAAATTGAATCAGGAAAAAACGATTATCAAAGGGGATAATAAAGGGCGTAGTCTAGCCTGATATTATCTCCTTTTTTATTCGTAAAACAAGGAGGCTAATTATGGATATGAGTGTATGGTACCTTATGGGTGCAGCGTTAGTATTTTTTATGCAATGTGGATTTGCAATGGTAGAAGCAGGTTTTACCAGAGCAAAAAACGTTGGTAACATTACCATGAAAAACTTAATGGATTTTTGTATTGGTACAGTTGCTTTTTATTTGTTAGGCTATAACCTTCTCTGTGGTGAAGGTGGTTTTGTAGGCTGGGGATTAAATCCATTCACCGGATTTGGTGACACAGACTGGTCAGGTTTTGTATTTAACTTGGTTTTCTGTGCAACAGCAGCAACGATTGTTTCAGGAGCAATGGCAGAGCGTACAAAATTTGTTACTTACTGTGTGTATAGTTTTATCATCAGTCTGGTAGTTTATCCGGTTGAGGCACACTGGGTATGGGGCGCAACACCTTGGCTTACAGATTTAGGATTTACAGATTTCGCAGGATCTGCCTGCATCCATATGGTAGGTGGTATTACAGCCTTCATCGGAGCTGCAATGTTGGGACCTCGTATTGGTAAATACGACAAAAACGGTAAACCAAAGCCAATCCTTGGTCATAATATTTTAATCGGTGCTCTTGGTGTATTCATTCTCTGGTTTGGCTGGTATGGATTCAATGGAGCAGCAGCATCAGACGTAATGCAGTTATCACAGATTTTCGCAACAACAACCGTAGCACCAGCAGTAGCAACTGTAAGTGCAATGCTTTATACCTGGATCAGAAATGGTAAACCGGATGTTTCCATGTCTTTAAACGGATCTCTTGCAGGTCTTGTAGCAGTAACAGCCGGATGTGCAAATGTGGATGTGATTGGTTCCATTATTATCGGTGCAGTAGCAGGTGTTCTGGTCTGCGTAGCTGTATACTTCATTGAGGATAAATTAAAAGTAGATGATCCGGTTGGTGCAGTAGCAGTTCATGGATGCAACGGTATCTGGGGTACGATTGCAGTAGGATTATTTGATTACAAAGACGGTTTATTCTACGGCGGCGGTGTACATCATTTATTGATCCAGTTACTTGGTATTGTATGCATCGCAGGCTGGACAATTGTTACAATGACAATTGTATTTACAGTACTTAAGAAAACAATCGGACTTAGAGTATCCGCACAGGAAGAAGTGGAAGGCCTTGATTCCACAGAACACGGTCTTGAATCCGGATATCCTGACTTTGTTCCAAGAGAACTTCATTAATTCGCACGAATCTAATTCGATTAGGTTCGTGGAATCTAATCCCCTTAGTAGTATATACATCAACAGTAAAAACCCCAAAGTGAGAGCTTTGGGGTTTTTGCTGCTATTTCGTGGTGGATTTTTTACAGGCGGAAGGATATAATAAAAAAAGAAACTGGAAGAAGGGAAAGCGTGGATTGGTTGATGAAAAGAAAGCTTTTATTTATCAGTGGATATCCGGAAATCATAGATGAGTTTCAGTCTGTATTAGAGGAAAAACAGATTGACATGGACATTATCAGGAATGGAAATGACGCAATGAAGATGTTGCATGAAAAAGAGTATCAGGTGGTTGTGACAGACCTGAATCTGGAAGGATGCAATGGAGACAAGATAATATCTTATGTAAACCAACAGTTTCCGGATACAATCTGCATGTTGTATACAAGCTCGATCAGTACCGTGCAGCTTGGATTTTATCTGAACAAGCGGGACGTTTTCCGTGTGTTCCTGCGTCCGATGAATTTCCGGCAGGAATTTATGCAGGCATTAGAGGAAGCATATGAACTCTATGATCTGAAAAAACATGACCGTGACAGCAGGCAGGAACGCTTAAGACAGTTGGAGAGAAACCGGAAAGCAATTGCAGAACTGGAGAGAATCTTAGAAATCCAGAATAAAGGCTGGAAAGAATTTGAGGCTTTTGCCGGGCAGCTGCTAGGTTTTACAATGGAGCGTTACGGAACGGCATGGAGCGAAAAACAACGCAGAGCGTATGTTTCAGAAGAGAAAAAAATATTAAATGAAATGTGCAAAAAGCCAGATGCCATAAGCATTGCAAGAGCACAGGATCAGGCAGAAAAAATGCTAGTCCATAGATGATGTGGACTAGCATTTTTTTGCCCTGCTGGGCAATCATATATAATTTTATATTACTGACCGTCTGGGGCTGTATCTGTTGTCGAAGAATCTGTTGTTGCAGCAGGATCGGTCACAGTAGTATCAGAACCGGCCGCATCACCGATCGGATTGACACCGGCTGCACCAGGAAATGCATTGGTTCCGGTATAGGTGGAGTTTGTCTCATTGTGTACGGTACAGGTCTGGCTTAAGAATGCTTCTGTCAGCAGATACGGTGCATCCTCGGTTGTTTCGGAACCACCGATCACATATACTCCGGCAGCAACTGTTTCCGGCGGACAATAGCTGCCGGCTAACATATTAGAAGCGGTACAGATATTTGCAACCGTATGGTGATCACAGTATTCTGTTGGCTCCGTACCCTGTGCAAAGTATTCTGTGATGACACAGTTTCCACGAGGATCGTGGTCGCATACACCCTCGATTGGAAGTTTGCCGGATTCTTTACATACTGCAACAGCGACAATTCCACTTGGCTTGGTGAAATCCTTATAAGCGAGGTTTTCGTGTATCCGCTTCATAACGGCTTTCCAGATTCGTTTTGGATAATTGGTATCCGAACCGCTCTGAACCGCGTTGTCATCATATCCACCCCAGACAGCACAGGTATAATAAGGTGTATAACCTGCGAATAACGCATCACGGCTGCTGGTGGTCGTACCGGATTTTCCTGCCTGGGCCATGGAACTGCCGAAGTAGGCAGAAGTACCGGTACCGGAAGTCATAACGTCTTCCATGGCACTTGTTAAAAGCCATGCTGTGGTATCTTTGATCACTGTATGGGATTCCGGTGTTGTATTGTCGATCAATACATTGCCGTCATGGTCTAAAATCTTTGTATAGAACTTTGGTTTAATGTAAGTTCCCTGATTTGCGATAGCAGCATAAGCAGCGGTAAGCTCCAGATTGGAAACACCCTGCGTGATACCACCGAGTGCAAGTGCTTCATTCATATCACGGGAATCAACGGTTGTAAAACCATATTCCTGTACATACTGCCAGCCGAGGGAAACCCCGGTCTGTGCAAGCGTTTTTACAGTTACAATATTGATAGAATCGGTAATCGCCTCTCGTAACGTTGTAAAACCGCGGTAACGTTTATCGTAGTTATTGACTGCTTTTCCATTAGCTCCGGCATAAGTGTAAGGAGCGTCATCCTGCACAGAGGCAAGGGTAAGACCGCCTGCATCGAGGGCAGCCGAGTAAGAAGCCAGAATCTTAAACGTGGAACCAGGCTGTCTTGTGGTGTCAGTTGCACGGTTTAAAGTTTTGCTTGCTGTCTTGTCTCCACGACCACCAACAATGGCTTTTACCTCGCCGGTTGACTGGTCGATGATCGTTAAGGATGCCTGAGGCTGGATCGTATAGATGACAGTTTCACTTCCGTCTACGATTTCATCGCCGTCTGTCATAATGTCAGCCTTGTACTGTTCGATCGCAGCGTCCGCATCTTCCTCAGAAGCAAAGTTGATCGAGTAATTGGTACTCTTGAAGTTCGGGTTATCCTTATTCTTATAATAAGAAAGCATGGTCTGTTCACTGTAATTTTTTACAGATCCGTCAGCGGAACGGATTGAGACACGGTAGGAGAAGGAAACCTTTGGATTAGAGGTATAGTTGTCCTGATTGTTTACTTCCTCATCTGCAATGTTCTGGATATCCATGTCCTGTGTTGAGTAAATGGTAAGACCACTCTGGTAAAGGGTCTTATATGCCTGGGTTTCCGTATAGCCCTTCTGTTCTACGAGATCGCGGATAACCTGATCCGTCAATTCATCAATAAAGTAAGAATTGATACCGTTGTCCTGTAATTCTACGTTGACTAACTGGATCCTGTCATAAACATTATCTGCCACAGCTTCGTCATATTCACTCTGGGTGATAAATTCCTGATCTAACATATTTTTTAATACTTTCATGCGTCGTTCCGCATTTTTCTCCGGGTTGGAGATCGGATTAAACCTGGACGGATTCTGCGTGATTGCTGCTAAAACGGCACATTCCGAGAGCGTCAGCTCGGACACATCTTTTCCGAAATATCGTTCGGAAGCGACTGCGACACCGAGCGTATTCTGCCCAAGGTTGATAGCATTTAAATAGTTTTCCATGATCCAGTTCTTACTTACTTTTTTCTCAAGCTGGACGGCAAGGTACTGTTCCTGTATCTTACGTTCCAGTTTATCAATGAAAGAAGTTTCACTGGTCCATTCGGTGAAAACGGTATTCTTTAAGAGCTGCTGTGTGATCGTACTGGCACCCTGGGAAAAGTTTCCGCCGGAAGTGATACCGGTAACACCGGCACGGATAATACCAGTGATGTCGATACCGTTGTGCTCATAGAAACGGGAATCTTCAATTGCTACAAAGGCATGTTGAAGATTGATCGGTATCTCGTCGATCGTTACATTTTTTCGGTTCGAACCGGAGGCCACTAAAGTGGCAATCTCATTGCCCTGATTGTCTAAGACTGTGGTAAGATAACCGGTAGGTGTTGCGTCAATGTCATCTATGGACGGAGCGGAATCAAGAATTCCCTTATAAACTCCAAATCCAAGGCTTCCGCCTATAATTGCGAGTGCAAAACAGCATATGAGCAATACTTTGCAAAAAACAACACGCATTTTCTTGCGGTACATAATGCCCTTGGAAGTCAGTTCGGCTTGACGTTTTTTCGAACTTTTCTTTCCATAATTCATATAATAAGTCTCCTTTTGATCAAATGTCTAAATTTACCGTCTATGTATTATACCAAATAAATGTGTCATAATAAAGAAAAATGTGAAAATATTGAGTTCCTTCCATATTGCATTTTATATTCGTTTCATGATAGTATTTTGATACAGATGAGAAAAAAATATGCGCAAGAGCAGGCAGGTCAGGAGTCAGAAGAGATGAAGACAGTATATGTTGGCGGTGAGGGAGAGATTGTTGAAAAAAAATCCCGCTTTATTGCAACGGTCCGTCCGGTGAACAGCGAGGAGGAAGCAGCCTCATTTATTAATGAAATGAAAAAGAAATATTGGGACGCCAGACATAATTGTTCTGCCTTTGTGATCGGAGACAGACAGGAGATCAGCCGCTGTTCGGATGACGGGGAACCGGCGCAGACAGCAGGACGTCCGATGTTAGATGTATTATTAAAGGAAGAAATACATAACGTGTGCGTGGTCGTTACCCGCTATTTTGGCGGAACACTGCTCGGAACCGGAGGTCTTGTCCGGGCATATCAGAAAGCAACACAGACCGGACTGCAAAACAGTGTGATTATAGATAAACAGCTTGGAAGAAAGTTAACGATCGGGACAGATTACAATGGACTTGGAAAGTTACAGTATCTGATCGCAAAAGAGGAACTTACAACAATTGATACCGTTTATACGGATAAAGTGGAATTAATTTTAATGGTTCCGAAGGAAAAAGAGCAGATTTTTGAAAAAGAAGTGATTGAAGCGACCAGCGGAAATGCCGATATTTCCTGGGGTGACGAGGTGTTATACGCCATGATTGAGAAAAATTTAAAAATCTTTGAAAAAAATGCTTGACATATTTAGTAAGGGTGTATATAATAGTTATTGTTGACGGCGCAAAAGTCGAAAACACAATACATAGGGCTATCGCCAAACGGTAAGGCAACGGACTCTGACTCCGTCATTTCAAGGTTCGAATCCTTGTAGCCCTGCTAGAAAGCACCACGAAAGTGGTGCTGTTTTTAATTTGCAGGAATATGTGAGAAGGAATTGTTCATTGATCTTTCGGATACAGGGTGAACAGAGGTATTAGACATGTATGATTTTAAAAGCCGTGTAAGATACAGTGAAGTGAATAGTGAGAGACAGCTTACGCTGCCGGCGATAGTGGATTATCTGCAGAACTGCTGTACCTTCCAGTCGGAAGATATGAATATCGGTGTGGAGTATTTAGAGAAGCGGCATGAAGCATGGGTGCTGTCATCCTGGGAGATCGTGATCAACCGCTATCCGAAGCTTGCAGAACATATAACGGTCAGCACATGGCCATACAACTTTAAGGGATTTTACGGATACCGTAATTTTACAATTAAGGATGAGGCAGGAGAAATCTGTGCGTTTGCGAATTCGGTCTGGGTTTATATGGATACGGATGCAATGCGCCCGGCACGGATTGCAAAAGAAGTGCAGGATGCCTATATTCCGGTGATGAATGATGCGATACAGTATGAGTGGTCAGACCGCAAGATCCGTATTGAGGGCACTAAGGTGGAAAAAGAACCGGTTTTGGTACAGCGTTTCCACATTGATACCAATCATCACATGAATAATGGAAAGTATATTCTTGTGGCAGAAGAATATCTGCCGGAAGATTTTAAGACGGAGAGTATCCGTGTTGAATACAAAAAGGCTGCGGTATTATGTGATCTGTTATATCCGGAAGTTTACACGCAGCAGAACGGAGTAACCATTGTTTTGGCAGATGCACAGAAAGTGCCGTATGCCATTATACAGTTTAGAGGAAAATAGAATGTTAAAATTAGGACAGTATCAGAAACTTACAATTGTAAAAAGAGTGGAGTTTGGCGTTTATCTTGCAGAGGAACAGGATGTGGAGAAGCGGGTGCTTCTTCCGGCAAAACAGGTTCCAGAGAATGCAAAGACAGGGGATGAACTGGAAGTCTTTTTATACAAGGATTCCAAAGACCGGATGATCGCAACAACAAACCAGCCAAAGATCACTTTGGGAGGACTTGCAGTTTTACGTGTGGCACAGGTTGGAAAGATCGGTGCATTTCTTGACTGGGGGCTGGAAAAAGACCTGTTTCTTCCTTATAAAGAGATGACAATGAAAGTGCAGCCGGAGGATGAAGTTCTGGTGACACTTTATATCGATAAGAGCAGCAGACTCTGTGCAAGCATGAAGAAGCTTTATGATCTGCTTTCCACGGATTCCCCATACAAAGAGGGAGACCATGTAGAGGGAAGAGTTTATGAGTTCAGTGATAATTTCGGAACCTTTGTTGCAGTGGATGATAAATATTCCGCTATGATCCCACGACATGAAGATACAAGCAAACTTCGTATCGGAGATGTGATCGAGGCAAAAGTGACAAAAGTAAAGCCGGATGGAAAACTGGATGTGTCATTGCGTGACAAGGCATACCTGCAGATGGATGAGGATGCTGAGAAGGTGATGCAGGTTATTGAGGAATTTGCCGGAGTGCTTCCATTTGGAGATAAAGCATCCCCGGAAGTCATTAAGAGAGAGACCGGACTCAGTAAAAATGCTTTCAAACGTGCGGTGGGACGTTTATATAAGGAACACCGTGTGGAAATAACGGAAAGAAGTATCAGAAAGGTGGACTAACAACATGAAAAAAGTAATCAGTACAGAAAAAGCACCAGCAGCAATCGGACCATATTCACAGGCAATCGAAGTAAATGGTATGGTTTATACATCGGGCATTATCCCAGTTGTACCGGAGACAGGAGAAATCCCAGAAGGTTCTGTGGCTCAGGCGAAACAGGCACTTACCAATCTTTCTAATTTGCTGGAAGCAGCCGGAACCAATATGGACAATGTAGTTAAGACAACGGTATTCATCAAAGAGATGGATGATTTTGGCGCGATCAATGATGTTTACAAGACATTCTTTACAACAGATTTTCCGTCCAGAAGCTGCGTGGAAGTTGCACGTCTGCCAAAGGATGTTATGCTTGAGATTGAAGCAATCGCAATTAAATAATAAAGATGATGTGAGGGGCAAAAATTAATTTGTCCCTCATTTTCATATGGGAACTGCTTTGTTGCCATGCAATTTATACAATGCTGCCCTAAAATTAGATAAAAACGGATTGCCAGATTTGGTAGAATGTGACAAAGCCAGGCTGTTGACAGGTATAACGCTCTTTGCTATAATAACCATGTAATAAATGTAACAAATTCGTAATAAATAATTCTTGGAGGCAATATACAAGATGAATTATAGAATGAAAAGAATAGCAAGCTGTTTACTTGCAGGTGCTATTGTGATTGGTGGAACAGGAGTTGGAACATACGGAGCGCAGACAGGCGGCGTATCAGCAGTGATCGCAACCGGACTTTCTTCAAATGGTTCTCCGGCAGCAGGATTTTCAAAAATGCTTTCCCAGTGCCTGATCGACAGTGATAAGGCAGTTGCAGAAGCAGCAGCCCAGGCAGAGGAACAGGTCAGCGAGAACGATGTTCCGGTTGTAGCATCTGAGTATGCAGATATTGCAATTGCACAGGTAGATAATTATGTGAATGTCAGAGCAGAAGCCAATACAGACAGTGAAGTATTAGGCAAGCTGTATAATAACTCAGCAGCAACTGTTTTGGAGACAACAGAAGACGGATGGTATAAGATCACATCCGGAAGTGTTACCGGATATGTAAAATGCGAATATGTTGTGACAGGAGATGAGGAACTTGCCAAGAAAGTAAGTACCAGATATGCAACTGTAACAACGACTACTTTATATGTAAGAACAGAGCCTTCCACAGAAGCCAGCGTTTTAACAATGCTTGGTGAGGGAGATGATTTCGTTGTTGTAGATGATTCCATGAAGGATAGCGGATGGGTAATTGTTACAACAGAGGAAGGTGACGGATACGTTTCTACAGATTATGTAAATCTCTGGACTGATTTTGTGACTGCAGAATCCAAAGCAGAGGAGGAAGCAAGACTTGCCAAGGAAGAGGCAGAGCGTCAGGCAGCAGCCGCTGCAGCAGCGAAGGCAAAACAGAAATCCTCCAGCAGCTCATCTTCAAGCAGTACAAGCAGTTCCGGTGGATCATCTTCTGCATCCTACTCAGCACCGAGCGGATCAGATGGTCAGGCAGTTGCAAATTATGCAGGCCAGTTCATTGGTAATCCATATGTATATGGTGGTTCCAGTCTGACAAACGGAACAGACTGTTCCGGATTTGTAATGTCTGTATACGCAGCATTTGGCATCAGCCTTCCACATTCTTCCAGCGGACAGAGAAGCGCCGGATATGAGGTAAGCTTATCAGAAGCACAGCCGGGAGACATTGTATGCTATAGTGGACATGTTGGAATCTATGTAGGTAATAACACCATTGTACATGCAAGTACACCGTCTAGTGGTATTAAGTATTCAACAGCTACATATCGTAATGTACTTTCTGTAAGAAGAATTTTCTAAACAGGTATCATTTGGACTGTCACATTTGTGGCAGTCCTTTTTTGATATTTCTATTAGGTGTTTGCGAAACTCAAATCCATGCTATTAAATTGTGAAGAATTAAAAAATGCTTCGTAAGCTCCATAACAGAAAAATACGATTTATAAAATATGCACAAAAAAGAATAGGCATCTCAAAAATATTAAACAAAGACATGGAAGTTATGAGAAAGTTTTCCACGTGAAAAAAGTCGAAAAATACTAAAAAATAAAGTTATACACGAAGTTATCCACGTTATCCACAATTTTTGGCGGTAAAAATGTGGTTTACATAGTAAAAAAATCGAATATACGTTTTGTACATATGTGATAAAGTTAACGATAAAAGAAAAAAACTATTGCATTTTTTGTAATGAGATAAAAGGAAAAAATAGTGTGAATTTTCAGACAACATAAAACGGACCCGCCATTCACGGCGGATTTATAACGCAACTTGAAAAATCAAAAGAGGTTTGCTATACTACATGCATAAATTTTCTTGAACTGAGAAAAATAACCAGGAGTGTTAAATGATAAAGAAAGTTGATATACTGGGAATTCAGTTGGACAATTACACAGTGCGGGAAGCAATTATGTGTGTGGAACGTTTTCTGAGCAATAATGTCCTTAATACGATCGAGAGCATTTCCTTGCAGATGCTGATCGATTCGGAGACGAACCCGGTATTAAAAGAAGTTATGAGTTCCCTGAATCTTGCAGTGATCGGAGAGAAAGAGATCATCCAGGCAGCTGGGCTTGAGTCCATGCAGCGAATCCGGGAAACAGAGGAAAATGATTTTTATTTTGAATTTTTTAAACGGATAGAGCGCAATAAAAAAAGTGTTTTTTTACTTGGAGATACGCAGGAGAAAATCGATACACTGAAAGCGGAATTAAATGAGGATTATCCGAAGCTTGTCTTTGCGGGAGAGTATGCTGTGGAGAACTGTATAGGTGACTTAGAGGCAGTAATCAATGATATGAATGCGACTACACCGGATGTGATCATATCCATTCTGCCGTCCCCGTTGCAGGAGCAGTTCTTATATGAACACCGGGATAAAATGAATGCAAATATCTGGTATGGAATCGGAGGGATACCGGTACATAAAAAAAAGCACGGCATACTTGCCTACTTGAAAAGCATCATACATCGTGGCAAGTTGATCAACAGTATGAATAAGTATGATGAAAAAGAAGAGGAATTGTAGTAGAAATGCAGAAATTAATCAATAAACGTTCCATAGTGATAGATTATCTGATGATGATCGTCGGGACAGGACTGTTAGCGGCAGCCATCCAGTGTCTGTATGATCCGATCGGTCTTGTCACAGGAGGTTTTACAGGACTTGCGATTGTGATCAAAGCAGTGACAGAGAGATTTGTGCCGGGAGGAATCCCACTCTGGCTGACCAATATTGGGCTGAATGTGCCGCTGTTTTTTCTGACTCTGAAGTTTAAAGGAAAGAGGTTTATCTGGCGGACTGTTGTGGGTACGGTACTTTTGTCTGCGTGGATTTATGTGATTCCGGCAATTGATCTGACACAGCAGGATTACTTTCTTGCCGCAATTTTCGGTGGTGTGATCGGTGGAGCCGGCATGGGACTGATCCTTTTAGCACGTTCTACCACAGGTGGAACGGAACTTCTGGCTGTATTGATCCAGCACTTTGTCAGACATTATTCCGTGGTTCAGATCATGCAGGTATTAGATGCCATGATCGTTCTGACCGGACTGTATCTGTTTGGTATCAAGGCAGGAATGTATGCGATCGTTGCCATTTTTGTCACAACGAAAGTGTCGGATGGCCTGATGGAAGGATTTAAGTATTCCAAGTCAGCGTTCATCATTACAGACCAGTATGAAAAAGTGGCAAAAAAGATACTGCTGGAGTTAGACCGTGGAGCAACCGGTCTATATGCAAAAGGAATGTATTCCGGTGATGAAAAGTGCATGCTTTACTGTGTTGTTTCCAAGAAACAGATCGTAGAACTGAAAGATATTGTTGCATCGGTGGATCCGGATGCGTTTGTCATTGTCTCAGATGTCCGCGAAGTACTCGGCGAGGGATTTCTGGAATATCATAAGAACTAAGGATGAAACAGAGAGACAGGAAATTTTTTTGTGGAGATTGTATACAGGGAATTAGAGGTAAAATTTCCAGTAGAATTGAGGAAATGCATAAAAAAATATGTATTTCCTCTTTATTTTTTTGCAGTTTTGCATTAAAATGTAATCTAGGTATTTTTATTGAGGGAGAAAAGTAAGGTTTTTTTTGTGAAAGTTGAACAGAATCGACCAGAGAAGGAGCATAGCTTATGATTTCGAATCAGATACTTCAGAACACAATTGATGGATTGAAGGGAATAACCAGAATTGATTTATGCATTATTGACGTCGAGGGAAAGATTTTGGCTGCTACATTTCCTGACGCAGAGAAGTATGTAGAACCTGCTCAGGCATTTGTGGAGTCACCTGCAGACAGCCAGGTGGTGAACGGATATCAGTTTTTCAAGGTGTTTGATGAACACCAGTTAGAGTATATCCTGCTTGCCAACGGAGACAGTGACGATGTCTACATGGTGGGTAAAATTGCCAGTTTCCAAATACAGAATCTTCTGGTAGCATATAAGGAGAGGTTCGATAAAGACAACTTTATCAAGAATCTTCTGCTGGACAATTTACTGCTGGTTGATATTTATAACAGAGCGAAGAAACTCCATATTGATACAGAAGTCCGGAGAGTGGTATTTATCGTTGAGACGAACCGCGAGAAAGATGGCAATGAACTGGAAAAGATCAGAGGGATCTTCGGTGGCAAATCCAAGGACTTTGTCACTGCGGTTGATGAGAAGAACATCATCGTGGTGAAAGAAGTTGCAGACAACGAGGGATATGATGAACTGAACAAGACAGCAGAGGTGATCGTGAACCTGTTCCGTGCGGATGCTGAGAACGATGTTCATGTCGCTTATGGAACAATTGTAAATGAGATCAAGGAAGTATCCCGTTCTTACAAGGAAGCCCGTATGGCATTAGATGTAGGAAAGATTTTCTTTGAGGAAAAAGATGTGATCGCATACTCCACACTTGGAATTGGACGTCTGATCTATCAGCTCCCGATTCCGCTGTGCAAGATGTTTATCAAAGAGATTTTTGATGGAAAATCACCGGATGATTTTGATGAGGAGACACTCACGACCATTAATAAGTTCTTTGAGAACAGCCTGAATGTTTCTGAGACATCACGCCAGTTGTATATCCACAGAAATACACTGGTATATCGTCTGGATAAGCTTCAGAAGTACACAGGACTGGATCTTCGTGTGTTTGAAGATGCCATTACCTTTAAGATCGCACTGATGGTTGTAAAATACATGAAATATATGGAGTCATTGGATTACTAGATTTAGGAGGAAGCAATGATTAAGTTGGAACATGTCAGTAAGTCATATACGGCAGGAATCCCTGCGTTAAATGACGTGAGTCTTGACATTGAAGAAGGCGAATTCGTATTCATTGTTGGTGACAGTGGTTCGGGAAAATCGACACTGATCAAGCTTTTGCTGAAAGAACTGGAACCAACAGAAGGTACGATCACAATAAACAATAAGAAACTGAACAAGATCAAAAGAAGGCAAATCCCGAAATTCCGCCGTAATATCGGTGTTGTATTTCAGGATTTCCGATTGTTAAAAGACAGAAACATTTATGATAATGTTGCATTTGCCCAGAAAGTCATCGGTGAATCAAACCGCAGCATAAAGAAGAATGTTCCAGCCATGCTGTCTATGGTAGGACTTGCTGCAAAGTACCGCTCTTATCCAAGACAGTTGTCCGGTGGTGAGCAGCAGCGTGTTGCGATCGCAAGAGCGCTTATCAATGAGCCGAAGATTTTACTGGCGGACGAGCCGACTGGTAACCTGGATAATCATAATGCATGGGAGATCATGAAACTTCTGGAAGAAATCAACAGCCGCGGGACTACGGTTGTAGTTGTAACACATAACCTTGAGATTGTGAAAACAATGAACAAGCGTGTCATCACTATGAAGAAAGGCGTTGTGGTAGAAGACAGCGAGGGTGATTATAGCGATGAGGATTAGTACATTTTTTTACACGATAAAACAGGGACTTAAGAATATCTGGAAGAATAAAATGTTCTCACTTGCATCGATCGCAACGATGACGGCGTGTATCTTTTTATTCGGTCTGTTCTATACGATTGTGACAAATTTCCAGTCAATGGTGAAGGATGCAGAGTCCGGCGTTGCCGTAACGGTCTTTTTTGATGAGGGGATCTCGCAGGATAAAATGGATGAGATCGGTGATCTGATCCGGGCAAGGGCAGAGGTATCGAATGTGGAATTTGTTTCAGCGGATGAGGCGTGGGACAGTTTCAAACAGACTTATTTTGAGGGAAACGAGGCGGCAGCGGAGAGCTTTGCCGGGGATAACCCGCTGGCAAATGACGCGAGCTATTCGATTTATATGAATGATATTTCCATGCAGCAGACACTGGTAACTTATCTGGAGTCCGTAGACGGTATCCGGGAAGTAAAACAGTCGGCAGTCGTGGCGAACACACTGACCGATTTTAATAAATTGATCGGGTATGTCTCAGCAGGAATTATCATTATCCTGCTGGGAGTTGCAGTCTTTTTGATCAGCAATACCATTACCGTTGGTATTTCTGTGCGAAGGGAAGAGATCGGTATCATGAAGCTGATCGGTGCAACAGATTATTTTGTACGTGCACCATTTGTGGTAGAAGGTATTGTGATCGGATTGATCGGTGCTGCGATTCCACTTGGCATTTTGTATGTTCTGTATGGCAGGATCATTGATTACATCGGGGAGAAGTTCAGTTTTATCAGCAATATGATGAAATTTTTACCGGCAGACGAAGTGTTCCACACTTTGGTTCCGGTAGCGTTGATACTCGGTGTCGGCATTGGCTTCATTGGCAGCCGCATCACAATCAGAAAGCATTTGAAAGTATAATTTTATGATGAAAAGAACCATTTTACGCCGCATCTTAGCGGTGGCACTTGTTCTCACGATGGCAACAGGACTGACGGTGCAGGCAAAGCAGGATGCCTCATCCACGTCACTGAAAGAAGCACAGAAAGAAAAAGAAGCTTTAGAAAAACAGTTAAAAGCAGCAAAGGACCTGATCAATGATCTGAAAGACTCCAAGGGAGATGTGGAGGACAAAGTTCAGGAACTGAATAGTGAGCTCGTTGATATTTCTTCTAAGATCACATCTTTGGAAAACCAGCTTGCAGATAAAAGCAATGAGATTGCGGATGCAGAGGCTGAGCTGACGCAGGCGGAGGAAGATAAGCAGAAGCAGTACGATGATATGAAGATCCGTATCCAGTATATGTACGAGAACAGCCAGACAACGTACATTGAGCAGCTGTTAGAATCCAACAGTGTCGCAGAATTTTTGAACACTGCAGAGTACATTGCACAGATACAGAAGTTCGACAGACAGAAATTAGACGAGTATACAGAGAATATTGAATATATCACCAATGCGAAAGCGCAGCTTGAGCAGGATTATGCGGATCTGGAGACGATGAAGGCGAATGTGGAGAGCCAGAAACAATCGGTGGCATCGCTTATGAGCAAGAAAGAGACAGAACTTGCAGGCATCACAAGTAATATTTCAGATGCGCAGGAGGATGCAAAGTATTTTGAAGCAGAGATCCAGGCGCAGAACGAATTGATAGCGGAGATCAAGCGGATCGAGGCTGAGAAAGCGGCAGCGGCAGCCAAAGCGGCTGCAGAGGGAAAAGAGGTGGCGGACAATCCTTATACAGGTGGAGCTTTCACATGGCCGTGTCCGTCAAGTACAAGGATCACCAGTGATTACGGAACGAGGGTTTCACCGACTTCAGGAGCGTCTTCAAACCATAAAGGAATTGATATCGGTGCCTCAGCAGGTGCGGCGATCGTTGCAGCGGCAAACGGTACCGTAAAGGCGGCAAATTACAGCAGTGCAGCCGGAAACTACGTGATGATCGATCATGGTGGTGGACTTTATACCGTTTACATGCATTGTTCCTCGCTTGCAGTTTCAGAGGGAACAGCAGTATCCGCAGGTCAGACGATCGCCTACGTTGGAAGTACAGGTATTTCTACTGGAAATCATTTACATTTTGGTGTATCATTAAACGGAAGTTATGTCAGTCCGTGGAGTTATCTCAAGGGCTGATAAGAGTTCCGGGAATCAGGCAGATAAAGTATATAAAAGAGGTTGCCACACAAAAGCCGGAAATCAGAAACGGCATTTTGTGTACAATCTCTTTTTTCTGTTTTGTAAAGGTTATGGAAAATAAAACCGGCACCTCGGCATTTTTCTCAATTGCTGTGAAAGTGGAGGTGTGGTTATGCATATGTTTACATGGAAAGGAAGCAGCGGAAATGTTTTGAAATTGCTGCGAAAGGAAATTTATGGATCAGCAGAATTATGAACTGGATCAAACTGGAGCGAAAGAAACTCCAACGAAGAAAAAAGGAAGCACAGTCAAAGGGATCGTGATCGGTGTGATCGGAACACTTCTGATAAGCTGGACGGGGATCAACGTGGCATGTCTGGCAACAAATTCACAGATACTGATCACGAACAAGGAGAGTGCAGATGATGGGGAAGGTGCAGTGCTCGACGCAGATACGGTCAGCAAGATCAATGAACTGACGGCATACACAAAGCTCTATTATTATGATGACACTGAAAATGAGAAACTGCAGGATGGACTTTATACAGGCCTGATCGATGGACTGGGAGATAAATATTCTGTTTACTATAATGCAGAAGACTATCAGGCGCTTCAGGTGTCTACGACAGGTCAGTACTATGGAATTGGTGCAGGGTTAAGCCAGGATAAGGATACCATGGTGGTAACGGTCAACAAGGTTTATGAGGGAACCCCTTCTGAGTCAGCAGGATTGTTAAAAGATGACGTGATCGTTTCCGTGGACGGAACAGAGGGTACTTCCATGGAACTTTCGGAACTGGTCAAACTGATCCGCGGAGAGAAGGGAACAACTGTCCATCTGGAGATTTACCGTCCGTCTACAGAGGAAAATCTTTCCTTTGATGTAGAAAGACAGGACATTACATTGCCAAGTGTGTCCCACAAGATGTTCGGGGATGGTATCGGATATGTACATATTGATTCCTTCGAGACAGAGACAGCAGCACAGTTTGAAGAGGCAGTGCAGGATCTGGAAAATCAGGGAATGAAGGCACTGATCATTGATGTCAGATATAATCTTGGCGGCATGGTGACAGCGGTTGTCCAGATCCTGGATGATATTTTGCCGGAGGGAACGGTCGTATATACCGAGGATAAGAATGGAAACCGGCAGGATTATACTTCCAGTGGTGACACTTACTTAGATTATCCGATCGCAGTGCTGATCAATGGAGAGAGTGCAAGTGCGTCTGAAATTTTAGCCGGTGCGATCAAAGATTATCAGTATGGTACACTGATCGGGACGACAACGTTTGGAAAAGGAATCGTGCAGACGATTTTCCCATTGGAAGACGGAGATGCAGTGAAGCTTACCACTGCAAAATATTTTACCCCGAACGGAAATTATATTCACGGTGTCGGAATCGAACCGGACATTGAACTGGAATATGAATATCTGGATAAAGACGGCACTTCCTATGATGAGGCATATGACAACCAGATTCAGAAGGCGATAGAGGTTCTAAAGGATAAAATCCAGTAAATGACAGGAGAACAGCATGAAAAAACAACTTTATCGGATTGTTACAGGGATACTGGCAGTGGCATGGATGTGTCTGATCTTTTCTTTTTCCAGTCAGCCTGCGACGGAATCGAGTAAAGTGAGCGGTGGATTATGTCATCGTCTGGTGGAGCAGACCAATGAGGTGCTCCACTTAGACATGACAGAGGCGCAGCAGTTATCAATCGCAGAGAAAATCGAATATCCGGTAAGAAAAGCAGCCCATATGACAGAATATGCCATATTAGGTCTGCTTTCTTTTGCATTTTATCGCGGAATTTTAAGGAAAGAAAAGAGACAGTTTTTAGCGTCACTTGTCACAGCAGCGGTTTACGCCTGTACGGATGAATTTCATCAGTATTTTGTGCCGGGGCGGTCAGCGGAAGTGCGGGATGTGTGCATTGATACGCTTGGAGCGTTCATTGGACTTGCAATTCTTTTTTTTACCTTAAAAGTAGCACGAAAACATTGCCAAAAATCAAAGCTTACTTTACAATAAAAATAACAGACAGATAAAAGAGTCTGTCAGATAAAAAATGAAAGAGGTGATACTGTGGTAGAACTTGATCAATTTAAAGTGACTCTGAATTCATACAGAGGACCGCTGCAGGAAGTGAGGGATTCACTTTGACCTGGCTGACAAAGAGCAGAAAATCCAGGAATTAGAGCGGGAAATGGAAGACGGCGATTTTTGGAATGATCCGGTCGTTTCCCAGAATAAAATGAAAACCTTAAAGAGTATGAAGGATGATGTTGCAACTTATGAGAAGCTTGCAACACAGTTTGACGACATAGAGACACTCATCGAGATGGGATATGAGGAGAATGATGCTTCCCTGATCCCGGAGATCGAGGAGATGTTGAGTGAATTTGTTACGACTTTTGACAATATCCGTATTAAGACACTGCTTTCCGGTGAATATGATGGAGATAACGCAATCCTGTCATTACATGCCGGAGCTGGTGGAACCGAGTCGTGTGACTGGGCACAGATGCTGTTCCGCATGTATTCCAAATGGGCAGACAGCAGGGGATATGAGCTGGTTGTCTTAGACTCGTTAGATGGAGATGAGGCAGGCATCAAGTCCATCACATTCCAGATCAATGGAGAGAATGCGTATGGATATCTGAAATCGGAAAAAGGCGTACACCGTCTGGTTCGTATTTCTCCGTTTAATGCGGCTGGAAAGCGCCAGACATCTTTTGTATCCTGTGATGTTATGCCGGATATCGAGGAAGATCTCGACATTGAGATCAATGAAGATGACTTAAGAATTGATACTTACCGTTCCAGCGGAGCCGGTGGACAGCATATCAACAAGACTTCCTCTGCAATCCGCATCACGCACCTTCCGACAGGAATTGTCGTGCAGTGCCAGAATGAGCGCTCCCAGCACCAGAACAAGGATAAGGCAATGCAGATGTTAAAGGCAAAGCTGTATCTGTTGAAGGAGCAGGAAAATGCAGAGAAGGCAGCCGGAATCCGCGGTGAGGTCACAGAGATCGGCTGGGGAAACCAGATCAGATCCTATGTCATGCAGCCATATACGATGGTCAAAGACCACCGTACAGGTGTGGAGACCGGAAATGTGGACAGCGTAATGGATGGAAAAATAGATCTGTTTATCAACGGGTACTTAAAGTGGTTATCTTTGGGATGCCCGAAGGGATTAGGTGGCGACGATGAATAACTGGATTCCGGTGATCGTCATACTGGCGGTGCTCGCAGGTGGCGGTTATTATGCATACCGGAAAATCAAAAGAAAAGTAGAGGATGTTTCCCAGGCTTTATTCGGGACAGATTCATTGGTGGAGGGATGGAATAAACAGGCAGATGAGCTTGCAGCCACCCCGAAATCCGTGTCCGGGATGACGCGGATCTTTGAACCGCAGATCCAGAGGGATTTCCCGGATTTTAATCTGGTGCAGTTTAAGAATAAGGCTGAGAATATGCTGGTTTCCGCTTTGCAGGCAATTGATTCCGGGAATGTTGCGCTGATCCGGGATGCTTCCGAGGAATTAAAAGCGCAGGTAGAAAATAGAATTGAAATGAACCGGTCGGAAGGAATCCGGGAAGTATACGAAAAGATCCGGATTCATCGGACGGAGATTTCCAACTATGAAAAAAAACAGGGAAAATGTATCATTACATTTCAGAGTGCTGTGGAACATCTTCATTATAAAAAGAAAGATGGAACAGTGGTTTCAGGGGATGAAAACCGATTGGAGCAGACAAAGTATAATGTTGAGGTCATGTATATCCAGGATGAGAAGATGGCAAAAATCGACAATGCTGTCGGAACAACCTGTCCGCACTGCGGTGCACCGGTCACCAATCTGGGGGCAATGTACTGCGAGTACTGCGGACTTGCGATCACACCGATTAATTTAAAAGTTTGGACGCTTCATCGTTTTTATGAAGTAGATTACAATCACGTATAGGAGGATATGTTATGGGAATTATTAGGGCAATTGGACAGGCGATCGGAGGAACACTTGCAGATCAGTGGTTAGAGGTCATCGAAGCAGATGACATGAGTGACAAAACCGTCTTTACTAGCGGTGTGCTGATCCGCAAAGGACAGAATACCAAGGGAACAGACAACACAGTTTCCAATGGTTCGATCATCCATGTTTATGACAATCAGTTCATGATGTTAGTGGATGGCGGCAAGGTAGTCGATTACACGGCAGAACCGGGATATTACAAAGTGGATAACTCTTCCCTGCCATCATTGTTTAACGGACAGTTTGGAGATTCATTAAAGGATTCTTTTAACCGTATTAAATATGGCGGTCAGACACCAACTGTGCAGAAAGTATTCTTTATCAATCTGCAGGAGATTAAAGGGATCAAGTTTGGCACGAGAAATCCGATCAATTACTTTGATAATTTTTATAATGCTGAGCTTTTCTTAAGAGCGCATGGTACATATTCTGTTAAGATCACCAATCCACTCCAGTTCTATGCAGAAGTAATTCCGAGAAACGCAGACAGAGTGGAGATCGATGAGATCAACGAGCAGTATCTGTCAGAGTTCTTAGAGGCATTGCAGTCCTCCATCAACCAGATGTCCGCAGACGGAACACGTATTTCCTATGTGACATCCAAAGCAAGAGAACTTGGAAAATATATGTCTACGACACTCGATGAAGAGTGGAACCAGACACGTGGTATGGAAATCCAGGCAGTCGGTATTGCAAGTGTTTCTTATGATGAGGAATCCCAGAAGCTCATCAATATGAGAAATGAAGGTGCAATGTTAGGTGGAGATGCAAGTGTGCTCCGTGGTATGGCTGTTAAGAATTTAACAGAAGGTGTGCGTGACGCGGGTTCCAATGCAGGCGGTGCGATGACAGGATTCATGGGCGTCGGCATGGGAATGCAGCAGTTTAACACTTCCATGGAAGGATTGAATGCCATGACAGCAGGCATGGCAGGAACACAGCCACAGGCAGCACCACAGCAGGCAGCAGCACCACAGCAGACAGCAGCCCCGGCAAATAGCTGGACCTGTGAGTGCGGAGCATCAAATACCGGAAAGTTCTGCAGTGAGTGCGGAAAACCTGCACCGGCTCCGGTAAATAGCTGGACTTGTGAATGTGGAACCGTGAATACCGGAAAGTTCTGCAGTGAGTGTGGAAAACCTGCACCGGCAGCGGAGTGGACCTGTGAGTGTGGAACCGTCAACAAAGGTAAATTCTGCAGCAATTGCGGAAAGGCAAGGAGCTAACTATGGCAGTTATCAGTTTTAAGTGTCCAAACTGTGACGGAGAACTGATTTTTGACCCGGAAACACAGAAGTATAAATGCGAGTACTGTGGTTCGAAATTTACGCAGGAAGAGTTAGATGCCCTGCAGCCGGCAGAGTCAAAGGAGATGAATGCCGGTGCAGCAGATGGTTCTGATGGAGCAGAGCAGGAAACAACCAAAAAGCAGAGTGCGGACACAAAGAAAAAAGAAGGGGAGGACGGCGGTGCAGAGGCAGTTATTTATAACTGCCCGTCTTGTGGCGCAGAGATTGTCACAGATGCAACGACAGCGGCAACATTCTGCTATTACTGCCACAATCCGGTCGTTCTTGGAAAACGTCTGGAAGGAAAATACCTTCCGAATAAAGTGATTCCTTTTAAAATCTCCAAAAAGGAAGCGGAAAAACGCTTTTTAGAGTATGTTGGAAAGAAAAAATTTGTTCCAAAGGCATTTTTTAATAAGAAACAGATCGAATGTCTGAGCGGTGTCTATTTCCCATATTGGATCTATGATGCAAAATTGCAGGGGAAACTGCAGGGCGAAGGCAAGAAAATCCGTGTGTGGAGAACCGGAGACACCGAGTACACAGAGACAAAGTTTTACCATGTGGAGCGTGAGGGTGAGGTCGATTTGAAGAATCTTGCAGAGAACGCACTGCAAAAGGCAAATGTGCAGCTTGTGAAAGGGGTACTGCCGTATCAGTTCAATGAGATGAAAGATTTTAATATGGGATATCTTTCCGGTTTCATGGCAGAGAAACGTGACATCGAGCAGAAAGCAGTGGAAGGAAATATGCAGGCTACGATGAAAAACTCAGCGGAAAAACTCATGCGGGAATCTGTTCAGGGATACAATGCGTTATCGGTCAACTCATTCGGGGTGGTTCCGAAGAAGGAGGATTGGTCTTACGCATTGCTTCCGGTCTGGACTGTTACCTATAAGGGGAAAGATGGAAAAATCTACTATTATTCCATGAACGGGCAGACAGGAAAAGTGTTCGGAGAACTTCCGGTAGACTACGGAAAAGTCACACTGACGGGTATTATTTCGGCAGTCATTGTCTTAATCATTGCATTGATCGGAGGGTATTTCTTATGAGAGATAAATTAAGAAAAAGAATCGCTCTGTCCGCCGTAACAGCACTGACACTTTTTGCGGCTGTGCCTGTCTATGCGGATACTTATGATGCAGTGTATGATGATGCAGCGTTACTTTCTGATGAGGAACAGCAGTCGCTTTCGGAAGAAATTACCAATCTGCAGGAGGTCACAGGCTGGGAGATCTTTGCCCTGACGACAGAGGATGCACAGGGAAAGACGGCGAGAGAGTATGCGGATGATTTTTATGACACGACAGCAGCAGGCGATGATGGCGTAGTGTTCCTCATTGACATGGATAACAGAGAGGTTACGATATCGACTGCGGGAGAGGCCATTTACTATCTGAATGACGACAGAATCGATGATATCCTGGATAGCTGTTATGATTATGTTGTGGATGGAGAATATGCTTCCTGCTTTTCTACCATGTTAAGTGATGCAGAGTACTATTATGAGGTGGGAATCCCATCTGACGCTTATACCTATGATGAAGAAACAGGCGAGATCCATTATTATAAGGTACTTACGATGGGCGAAATTCTGTTTGCAGTTGTACTTGCAGCAGCTGTGTTTGCCGCTGTATTTTTTGGAATTACCGGAAAATACCGTCTGAAATTTGGCGGTGGATACCAGTATGATTACCATGCGTTCGGAAAAGTTAACCTGACCGGTCAGGAAGACCGTTTTGTCAACCAGATGGTGACGCATCGGAGGATTCAGACCAATAATGGAAGCAGTGGGGGTGGCAGCAGCCATTCCGGCAGATCGACGGTACATACCAGCAGTTCTGGCAGAAGTCATGGAGGCGGAAGCCGCAAGTTCTAAACATCAGAAATTTGGTGAACAAGAAACAAAAATATAGAAATGTTCTGGAAAAGAGGTTGCCTTGGCAGCCTCTTTGTGTTATTATCTTCCTCATGAGGACAGATGTAAGTCCCAAACAAACAGAATAGATTCTATATACAAAAGAGAATCTGTTGAATCTGGCAACTAAGAGGTATTCATTTCCATGAAAGACAAAATGCAATATTATGTTTTGAAAGAGAAGGCAGTGCCGGAAGTACTGCTGAAAGTAGTGGAGGCAAAAAGGCTGATCGATTCCGGTAAGACCGCATCGGTGCAGGAGGCGACAGAGAGTGTAGGGATCAGCCGCAGTTCTTTTTACAAGTATAAAGATGATATTTTTCCTTTTCACGAGACAACAAAGGGAAAGACCATTACGATGGTCATTCAGATGGATGATGAGCCGGGACTTCTGTCCGGGGTATTGAAAACGATCGCTGATTTTCATGCCAATATCCTTACCATTCATCAGAGTATTCCGGTCAATGGAATCGCAACGCTGACGCTCAGTATTGACATCTTACCACAGACGGGTGATGTCGCAGAGATGGTCACAAAGATCGAGAGTGTGGGCGGCATTCAGTACGTGAAGATCCTGGCGAGAGAATAGAAACAGACTGGCAGAATAGTGTGGTTTACATAATACAAAAACAGAAAGGCAGAATAAAAATGATAAAAGCAGCAATTATGGGTTTTGGAACGATCGGTTCCGGTGTGGCAGAGGTTTTAGACATCAATAAGAAGAGCATTGCGGCACGCGTCGGCGATGAAGTGGAATTAAAGTATGTTCTGGATTTAAGGGATTTTGAGGGAGATCCGATTCAGAGCAAGATCGTGCATGACTATAAAGTGATCGCCGAAGATCCGGAAGTGTCGATCGTAGTTGAGACAATGGGCGGCGTGGAACCGGCGTATACTTTTGTAAAAACAATGCTGGAGGCCGGAAAACATGTAACAACTTCCAATAAGGCACTGGTGGCTGCAAAAGGTGCAGAGCTGATCGCACTTGCAAAAGAAAAAAATGTGAATTTCATGTTTGAGGCAAGTGTCGGCGGCGGTATTCCGATCATCCGTCCGTTAAATTCCTGTCTTACTGCAGATGAGATTGAAGAGATCACCGGTATCGTAAATGGTACAACGAACTATATGATGACTGAGATGACAGAAAAGGGTGCTGATTTTAATGAAGTTTTAAAAGATGCGCAGGCAAAAGGTTATGCGGAGAAAGACCCTACTGCCGATGTGGAAGGTTATGACGCATGCCGTAAGATTGCAATTTTAACATCTTTAGTATGCGGACAGCAGGTTGACTTTGAGGACATTCACACAGAGGGAATCACTAAAATCACACCGACGGATATCAAATACGCACAGGCGATGGGAAGAGCAATCAAACTGCTCGCAACCAGCAAAAAAGGACCAAAAGGCTACACAGCGATCGTTGCTCCATTTTTACTCCCGGCATCTCACCCGCTTTATGCTGTAAACGGTGTGTTCAATGCAATTTTCGTACATGGCAATGTGTTAGGTGACGCAATGTTTTACGGCAGTGGCGCAGGAAAGCTTCCAACAGCAAGTGCCGTTGTAGCAGATGTCGTTGAGATGGCAAAGAATCTGGACAAAAATATTCCAATTGAGTGGAGTTCAAAGAAGTTGGAACTCGTACATTACAAGGAGTGGGAGAACAGGTTCTTTATCCGTACAACAGCAGACAAAGCAGCCGTAGAAAGAGTATTCGGAACTGTCACTTATGTGCAGGCAGAAGGTGTGACCGGAGAGCTTGGATTTGTGACAGAGAAGATTTCTGAAGCTGACTGCGAGAAGAAGGAAGCAGAACTTGGAAATGTTTTACAGAAGATCCGTGTAGCGTAAATATATAGAAATACAAATTTATTTGCATTTGGTGAACTGCAAGTGAATAAAAAGAGAAAGATAAATGGAAATTTTGCAAAAATAAAGCGAAATTTCCATTTTTATGTTAGAATACCAATTAAACAGTTCGGCTTATGGATGAATAAAACGAGTCAGAGTACGAGAAAGTAAATGAGAACAGGAGAACAGAACGAGATGAAAAAAATCGGAATTATCGGAGCAATGGAGCTTGAAGTTGAAACTTTAAAATCAAAAATGAATGTTGCAAAAACAACAAAAAAAGCAAACATGGAATTTTTTGAGGGAACATTAAATGGTGTTGAGGTTGTCATCGTGCGCAGCGGTATCGGTAAAGTAAATGCCGGTATCTGCACACAGATCCTTGCAGATTTATTTGACGTGACACATATCATTAACACAGGTATCGCAGGTTCTCTGGACGCACAGATCGATATCGGGGATATCGTTGTTTCCACAGATGTCCTTCAGCATGACATGGATGTGCGTGTATTCGGTTATCCATTAGGCGAGATCCCACAGCTTGGAACTTTAAGCTTTCCGGCAGACGAGAGAATGGCATCCCTTGCCAAGAGTGTGTGCGAGAAAGTCAACGCAGAAGTGAAAGTGTTCTCCGGCAGGATCGTAAGCGGCGACCAGTTTATCTGTGACAAAGAGGTAAAAGATAAGCTTGTAGAGAACTTCCACCCACTCTGTACTGAGATGGAGGGGGCTGCGATCGGACAGGCAGCATACTTAAATGAAATTCCATTCGTGATCCTGCGTGCGATCTCTGACAAGGCAGACAACTCTGCGGAGATGGATTATCCTACGTTTGAGAAAAAAGCAGCAGAGCACTGTGCGAAGCTTGTGGAAGAATTTATTGCGGAATTGTAAAGATAGTACAGATTTAATAAAGCAGCCTTACGATGTAATCACGATATAAAAGCGCAAGAGAGGAAAACACAAATTTGCCAAAATACGATAATTTAGGGCAGGTATTTAAAAATCTGCGCACGGAACAGATCCGTTTTATGAGTGCCTTAATTCCACTGGAATATGAGCGGAATATCACGGGATTCCAGAAAATGCAGGCGGAAGAGGCGTGGAAGTTTTCAGAACATCCGGATATTTACCGCCATCACCTAAATGTGATCCTGCTCCAGAGCTTTGAATGGGTTGGAAGTAAAAATCTGGCAAATAATTATAAAAAAGATTTTGAGCGTTTTGTTCATTAAAAATTGCATATATGCAAAAATGAAAAGCCTCTGCCTGAAATTAGTTACAATGTATCTAAATTCAGACGGAGGTTTTATTTATGAAGAAAAATGAGACAAAGTTATTGGCGAGCAGGGCAGTAAACAAGATTGGAAATGTCATGTATGACTATGGAAACAGCACATGGATTGCAGGATTGGGAAGTATCGGACAAAAATACATGGGATACTATCAATTAGCCGAAAACGTGATTTCCTTATTTTTAAATCCAATCGGAGGGGCGGTTGCAGACCGTTTTAAGCGAAGACAAATACTGCTTGTAACGGATTTTATCGGTGGACTCATGAAAAAATACAAGATGAGAAAAATCGATTAGTTTACCAATTAGAATCGATTTTACCAGGTATGGGAAGAATAGAATTGTACTTCAAAGTAAAATGAAATTTCATTGAAGTGACTTGAAGTTGACTTTGAAGTGATATTGAAGTATATTTGAAGTACAGGAGGTCATGACAATGTATCTGGAAGAATTAATAGAAAATGTCGAACTGGAAAGTGATAAATTCGAATGCAAAAGCAGACTGAATCGTGAGGATGTCGTAGGCTGGCTGAAAAGTATTGCCGGATTTGCCAATGCTTCCGGTGGAGATTTTTATATAGGCGTTGAAGATAAAACCAATAAACTGATTGGGTTTGACCGGACAGAGGCAGATAATGAACGCAATTATTTTAACAATCAGGTAAATGAGCATCTGTCACCAAGACCGCAGATGAAATTATCTTTTATACGTTATGTGATAAAGGAGAAAGAGCGTTTTATCATACAGGTGCATATTCCGGAATCAGTGGTAAAACCTGTTATTCTGAAATATAAAAATATCCCATCTATTTTTATGAGACGGGATGGATTTACGAATGGTGCGACCTATGAAGAGATTATTGAGATGAGTGTGAAGAGTAAAAACACACAATATGATATTCTCACATCGGACGAATTGTATAGGACAGAGAATTTTACAATGCTTCAGGAATTTTATGAATCACATAATAATGGCAGAAAATTATCAGAGAAAGCATTGCAGTCGATGGGATTCTATGATAAGGACGGAATGCTTGCAAATGGTGCAGTACTTTTTGCAGATGATTATCAGGGAAAAAAGACGGAGGTGCAGTGTTCTGTTTTTTCCGGGTTTAATAAAGGCAGTGAACGGATCATTACCATTAATCGTTTCCATGGAAATATCATTGCGGTGCTCAATTATATGATGGAATTTGTAGAACAACGAATGAACCATTCCATGATAAAGCTGGATGATACAAGAAAAAATATAGATGCATATCCAAAGAGGGCATTGTTTGAGGGTGTCATTAATGCAATCGCACATCGGGATTATTTTCTGGATGGCACACAGATTCAGGTGGATATGTTCAAAGACAGGCTGGAAATTTCTTCTCCGGGAGGATTTTACCGGGGCGAAAAATTAGGAAAGACCTATGACTTATCTGGCATTATTTCCAAAAGAAGAAATGAGCTGATCGCATCTGTTCTTGTAAGTTGTAATGTCATGGAAGCTGCGGGAACCGGGTTTGATAAGATAATAGAAGAATATCAGCACGCGGATGAGACACACCGCCCATATATATATGCCTCTTCGGATCATTTTACCTTAGTATTGCCGGATCTGACTTACATGGAGGGGATAGAGGACAGCGGGATGCCGAATCTGGTGTTTACACCGGTGCCGCATGGAACAGTTTACGATGCAAAAATATTGTCTTTTTGCTATTATCAGGCACATAAAGTTTCAGAGATTGCAGAATATCTTGGTGTGAGCGATTCCTCTTATTTCAGAAAAAAGGTATTGGAGAATCTGGCAGAAAATCAGTATCTGGAGAGAAGCAAGGTTTCGAGAGCAGTTTACTATAAGACAAATCCGGAGATGGTAAGAATTCAGTAAACAATGTCATTTAGTTAGCAATCAAGATATGCTTGACCTACTCTGGGATAGAGCATTGGTCATGCTCTTGCTGCCATAAACCAAATGACATTGAAAGAGAGCCTGAAACAGTTGTCAGAGGCTGCACTAAAACAGATTCAGGAAAAACAATATGATACAGAACTGAGGGCAGCAGGGGTAGAAGTGATTTATAAATATGGTGTGGCATTCTGCGGAAAAAGAGTGGAAGTTGCAGTGGGGTAATATAACCAGTGAGAAAAATTATGGAACATACAATGACAATCTGCTACTGTGAGGATGAATCTGCACAGGCGAAAGCTTTTGCGATAAAAATTGACCAGTGGGCGAAAAATAAGAATATGGCAGTTCGCACAGACCTGTTTGAGTGTGCGGAAGAATATCTGTTCAAAGCAGAGCAGAATGCCTATGACGTGATCTTTCTTGATATTTCCATGAGAGGACAAAACGGCATGGAACTTGCCAGACAGATTCGTGAGAAAGAGAAGGATGTGATCCTTGTTTTTGTGACATGGGATGCAAGTTATGTGTTCGATGGATATGAAGTGGGTGCGTACCGTTATCTGATGAAGCCGGTGGATGAGGAAAAGCTGTGGGAGATTCTCGACTATGCCAGAATGCAGAAAGAGGTAGAGGAGGAGAACTATATCCTTGTGAAAAAGGACAGTCAGTCTGTCCGTATTAATCTGAAAGATATAATTTATATCGAAGCTCAGAAACATTATGTAAACCTTTGCATGGAGAATAAAGAAAGCATTAACATTAAAACTGCTTTTACGGAGTTATTGCAGGAGACGCAGGAAAAATCGGACACCATTCTCCTAACACACCGCAGTTACGCAGTGAATATTGAGAAAGTTGTCAGGATTGGAAGAACGGAGTGTGTTCTATCGGATAGCAGTGTCATTCCTGTCAGCCGGAGCTTCTATAAGGAAGTGAATGAAGCGTTTATAAAGTATCATCTTGGAAGAGAATGAGGAAACAGACATTGGAAATCAAAGATATTTTTCTGATTTTTCTTGCATTAGCTGCACTTTTGGCATCCGCCTCTATCCTGCTCCGCCTCCTCATAAAAACCTACTATGAGAAGAGCACGGAAGCCTACCAGAACAAGCTTGTGAAGAATCAGATCGAAGAAGTGAATAATGTATACATGACTATGCGTGGCTGGCGGCATGATTATCACAACCATATGCAGTCGTTAAAAGCGTACCTTGCGATGGACGATATCAGCGAGGCGAGGGCGTACCTTGATAAGCTGGAGACAGATTTAGACGACATCAATCTCCTGTTTGATACCGGAAATATCGGTGTGGATGCAATACTGAATTCCAAAATCTCACTGGCAATCCGTAATGGCATCCCGGTCGATTACAAGGCAACGGTTCCGAAAGAAACGACAGTGACAGACATTGATCTGTGCGTTGTGATCGGAAACCTGATCGACAATGCAGTGGAATCGTGCGAGAAAGTGCCAAAAGAGCAGCAGTTCATCCGCCTTTATATTGGACAGTTCAAAGAGCAGCTTTATATTTCCGTGAGCAATGCCACCAATGAGACCGTGCGCAAGCTGGATGAGGAGTATATTACGCACAAGCGGGGCAATCATGGACATGGCTTGAAACGGATTAATCTGATTGTCGAAAAATATGATGGCTTTATCAATCGGAAAAATGAGGCAGGGGTCTTTGTGACGGAGATTATGCTGCCGCTGTAAGCAAAATGTTGTAGAAATTATTATTACCACTCGTGCACGGATTTTTGCAATCCGTGCATTTTTTGTGCGTAAACATAAAAATCTGTGTTAATCTTATCCCAAGATGTTTGTAAAAACTGATTACAAACCTGAATTGGGAGCTTATACAATAAAACTTTCCAGTATTCTATTACACAAAATGCCGGCGCAGCATATAGCATCAACACTTGAAATGATTACATTTAGGAGACGCAACATGTACAAAACAAAAAAATACACCCTCTGGAGCAATTTCAGATTCGTTTTTACTCCAGTATGGAAAGAAAAAAGAAGCTATATAAGAGATATGATAACCGGAATCATCCTGTCAGTGATCGTGCCGGTGATCGGTTCCATGTTAAGCGCACTGGTCGTTGGATTACTTGGAGAAAGCTTATCCGCAGTAACGGTGATTGCAGCAATTCTCTCTGCATTTGTGGGTTATGCACTTGTGAATGCAGCGGATACGTATATCAGGCAAAAACATGTCTATCATCACATAGAGGTGCGTTCCCAGCTTTTTATGAGGCAGTTTACAAAAAAAATCTGTGAGATACCACAGGAGCAGTATGAAGACTCGGAACTGAAACTTTTGCGGGAGAAAGCATGTGACGCAGTCAGCTGTAATAATGCAGGAGTTGAGGGCTTGCTGCGTGCGGTCTCTGCATTTGGAACCGGAGTGCTTGGTCTGTTCGTTTATATGGTGATCGCAGGTTCCATTCATCCGGTGATCCTATTGCTATTATTCGGGCTCTCCGTTATTGGTGCACTTTGTAACAGTCTGCCGGACTGGTATGAGAATAAAATCAGGGATGAGAATGCCAGGGATGAGATGACGATGCAGTATATCGACCGGCTTTCTGATGATGCGATAAGCGGAAAGGATATCCGTGTTTTTGGGTTGAAAAAATGGATCATCGGGAAATATGGAAACGCGATCAAAAATACCAGAAGACGCAATGCGAAGAAGAATAGTATCGCATTTGCCGGAAAATCGTTGGAAACCATTCTGACAGCTGGACGGGATCTGATCTGTTATCTGTATCTGATCAGCCAGTTGAAAAATGGGATGTCCCTGACGATGTTCGTATTCTATCTGGGAATCATCGGAGGTTTTTCTGCATGGTTTGCACAGGTAAGTGACAGTTTTGCGAAGATGAAATACTGTAGTGTCCATATCACAGATTTTCGGAATTTTCTGAATCTGGGCGAGGATGCAGGTGAGAAAAAGATTCCGCAAAACCAGTTTAAGACAGTGGAAGTGGTGTTTGACCATGTGACTTTCTGCTATAAAGGTGCAGAAAAACCGGTGTTAAATGACATTTCTTTTTCTTTAAAGAGTGGGGAACACAAGGCGTTAGTCGGATTAAATGGTGCCGGAAAGTCAACGCTTGTGAAATTAATATCAGGTCTGTATCTGCCGACAGAGGGAACGGTTTATGTCAATGGGATCGATACAAGGGAATTAGACCGGGAAGCTTATTACAGGCATGAGTCAGCTGTTTTTCAGGATACCTTTACTCTGGCCTATTCCGTGGCAGAAAATGTGGCACTTAACGAGCAGTGGGACGAGGAAAAAGTATGGGAATGTCTGGAAAAAGCAGGACTTTCCCAGAAAGTGAAAGCATTGCCGCAGGGGTTTTCTACCAATCTTGGAAAAGAATTAAGTCAGGATGGCGTGCGCCTTTCCGGTGGCGAGACGCAGAAGCTGCTTTTGGCAAGGGCATTATATCGTGATCCGTCCATAATCCTGCTGGACGAACCGACGGCAGCATTAGACGCACTGGCGGAGTCCGAAATTTATGAGATCTATAACCGGACATTGGCGGATATCACAGCGCTGTTTATTTCACACAGGCTTGCTTCCACACGCTTCTGCGAAGAAATATTGCTGTTGTCCGATGGAAGGATCGCAGAATGTGGAAGCCACGAGGAGCTGATGGAGCAAAAAGGAAAATACTACGAACTGTTTTTAGTCCAGAGCAAATATTATGGAGAAGGAGGTGCGGCAGATGTCGATTAAGGAGATGTGGAACTATCTGATTTTCCAGACGAAAGGATACAGACAGCTTGGTGCTGCAATCGTGGCTGGAGCGGTCTGCGGCGCAGGTATCTCTTATATCAACAGCATTCTCTATGCGAGGATCATTGACACCCTGCTGTTGGAAGAATATACGACAGCGGTACATTATGTCTGGATCATGATATTAGCAGTTCTTGTTGTACGGCTGATTTACATAATGTGCAATCAGATATTTGAACAATACGCAAGCCCAAGCCGCAATGAGACCAAAAGACGGACAGCAGAGAAGGCATTTTCCATGGAGTTTGAGGAGATTGAAAAAGAGGAAAATCAGATTGCATTCCGGAGAACCAGAGGTGGAGTGAATGGTGCCGGTGATATTGAGGCGCAGTTGGACTCGATTTATAAATTTTTTACAGAATGTGTCAAAGTTCTGTTTGCACTCGTGTTTCTTCTTATACTGATCGTGCAGTCGGCACAGGGAGCGCATGTTGCAGTATGGAAAATAATCCTGATGACTGCTCTGTTAGCAGGGATGTTTGCATTTTCTTTCTGGGTAAATGTTCGTGTTTCGGAGCGCATTGGGAAAAAACAGGTGGAACTCAATCATGAAAATGAGCGTATCAATTTTTTATATGGTTATCTGTTTAAAATCTTTACATCGGAGACGGCGGCGAAGGATATCAGGCTTTATGGAATGCAGGATTATCTTTGTGGAAAAAATGAGATATGTATCAATGCATCATCCTATTTTTCAGAAGAAGGGATTTTCGAGGGGAAAAATCAGGCGAAGTTTTCATTTGTGGTACAGCTTCTTGCGGGGTATATCTACGTTTATGTGGCGGTTATGGCAATGTCCGGTGCGGTATCCGTCGGGGATGTGCTTATGTACTCCGGGGCGATCATCACGATGATGACCGGTGTGCAGAATATCCTGATGCAGTATAATCAGATCAATTACCGCAATGAGTATCTGAAAACTTACGAAGATTTTATCAAACGCCCGAACATGCATTATGACGGCACACTTCCAATCGAGAAGCGGGATGATAACGAGTATGAATTATCCTTCCGCAATGTGTCATTCCGCTATCCGGGCACAGCAGATGATATTCTGAAAAATGTCAGTCTGGATTTTAAAATTGGGCAGAAAATGGCACTTGTCGGTATGAACGGAGCAGGAAAGACGACACTCATCAAGCTGCTTTTACGGCTTTATGAGCCAACCGAGGGAGAAATCTGCCTCAATGGAATCAATATTGAAAAATATGATTATGAGGAATATCTACAGATTTTTTCCGTGGTGTTTCAGGAATTCAAGCTGTTCGCTTTTCCGCTGGCTGAAAATATCGCAGCAGGGGAGCAGGTTGATAAGAGGCGTTTGAAAGAGGTGCTTACGAAGATCGGGCTGAACGAATTTGTGGAGGAGCTGCCGAAGAAAGAGTGCACACTTTTGTATCAGGAAAATGGAGAGGGTGTCACACCATCCGGCGGTGAAGCACAGAAAGTGGCGATCGCAAGAGCGTTGTATAAAGACGCACCGTTTGTCATTTTAGATGAGCCGACCGCAGCTTTGGATCCGATTGCGGAAGCTGGAATCTATGAAAACTTCGACTCCCTTGTGGGAGAGAAAACAGCCGTTTACATTTCCCATCGCATGAGCAGCTGCAAATTCTGCGACCGGATCATTGTGCTTGACCATGGTGAAATCGTGGAGGAGGGAACGCATGATTCTTTGATGGAGAGAAATGGAATCTATGCGAAGCTTTATCAGAAGCAGGCGGAGTATTATGTGACGACGCATAAATAGTCAATTTCTTTATTACTGAGTATCGGAAAACAGAATCGATTTTACCAGGTATGGGAAGAATAGAACTGTACAATAAAAATATATAAAAATTCTCGGTAAAACATTGCTTTTTTATGCATATGTGCTATAATGATTCCATCAATGGAAGCAAAAGTTCAGACATAATTGAATAAATGAGTAGAAATCAGAGAGTGGAGATGATTCAAAGGAATACTGCTGTGGGGTGCAGCAGTATATTTTCGATGTGTCATCTCCCATTTTTATGTCTGATTTATGGTGCAGTCAAATGGTAAAAGTTCAAAAGAACAGGGGAGCATTTTGCAGCAGAATTGAAAGGAGAAACAGGCATGGCAAAATATGTAATGGCATTAGATGCGGGAACAACAAGTAACCGTTGTATTTTATTCAATGAAAAAGGAGAGATCTGCTCGATGGCGCAGAAAGAGTTCCGTCAGTTTTTCCCGAATCCGGGCTGGGTGGAGCATGACGCAAATGAAATATGGTCATCGATGCTTGGCGTTTCGGTGGAGGCGATGAACATGATCGGAGCTGTGGCTTCCGATATTGCAGCGATCGGTATCACAAACCAGCGTGAGACTTCCATCGTGTGGAATAAAGAGACGGGAGAACCGATCTACAATGCGATCGTATGGCAGTGCCGCAGAACATCTGATATTGCGGATGGACTGAAGAAAAAAGGACTGGAAGAAGTTTACCGGAAAAAGACAGGACTGATCATTGATGCATATTTTTCTGCGACGAAGATCAAATGGATTTTAGACAATGTAAAAGGTGCAAGAGAACTTGCAAATGAGGGCAAATTATTATTCGGTACAGTAGAGACATGGCTGATCTGGAAGTTTACGAAGGGTGCAGTGCATGTGACGGATTATTCCAATGCTTCGAGAACCATGCTTTTTAACATCAATGATCTGTGCTGGGATAAGGAGATTTTACAGGAACTGGATATTCCTGAGAGCATGCTTCCGACACCGGTGCCGTCCAGCCAGATTTATGGTTACACCGATCCATCCTTCTTAGGGGATGAGATACCGATCGCAGGAGCGGCAGGTGACCAGCAGGCGGCACTTTTTGGACAGACCTGTTTCCATGCAGGAGAGGCAAAAAACACATACGGAACCGGATGTTTCCTTTTAATGAATACAGGAGAAAAACCGGTATTTTCAAAAAATGGTCTTGTGACGACTATTGCATGGGGACTGGACGGAAAAGTAAACTATGCTCTGGAAGGTTCGATTTTCGTTGCAGGAGCGGCAATCCAGTGGCTTCGCGACAATATGAGGCTGATCGATTCCTCCGCAGACTCTGAGTACATGGCAAAAAAAGTACATGGAACCCACGGCTGTTATGTGGTTCCGGCATTTACCGGACTGGGTGCACCGCATTGGGATCAGTATGCGAGAGGTACGATCGTTGGTATTACAAGAGGAACCAACAAAAATCATATCATCCGTGCAACGCTGGAATCCATCGATCTTCAGGTATGTGATGTCATTGATGCAATGCGTGCAGATGCAGGCGTAGAGTTAAAATCGTTAAAAGTTGACGGCGGTGCCAGTGCCAATAACTTCCTGATGCAGTTCCAGGCTGACATGATCAATGCCCCGGTCAAGAGACCAAGCTGTATTGAGACAACTGCGATGGGCGCTGCGTATCTGGCAGGACTTGCCGTTGGCTACTGGAAGAGCAAAGAGGATGTGATCAAAAACCAGAGCATTGACTGCGTATTTTCCCCACAGATGAGTGAGGAAGACCGTCAGGCAAAACGCAAAGGCTGGAATAAGGCAGTCAAATACGCTTACGGCTGGGCAAAGGATGAGCCGGAAGAGGAAGAAGAATAGAATAGATAAAAAAGATATGTCTTGGAGCAGGAGGCTTCAAGGCATATCTTTTTTATATCCTGCAATAATGGAAAATATTAGACATGCTTATGGATAAAAATTTTTTCCGACTGATTCCATGAAAAAGGTTGAAAATTAGAATCACATATGATAAACTCATTACAATTTATACAAAGGAATGTTTACATTCTTTTGGCATGAACAAAGGTATGCTTCGGAGCGGATAGACATATCCGGTTTGACTGCCCCATATATAGGTTGTGATCACAGAGCGTGACAACAGAGAGTCAGCAGAGCAGACGACCGGCAGCGCTTGTGGCACAGAGCAAAAGGAAAAGACGGAAACGTTTTTTTTTTTGGGAAAAAAGATGAAAGGACAGGGAAACAAATGAAAGCTTTTTTGATACTCGAAGACGGGAATGTATTTACAGGAACAAGTATTGGTTCTACCAAAGAAGTCATTAGTGAGATTGTTTTTAACACCTCAATGACTGGTTATCTGGAGGTCTTAACAGATCCTTCCTATGCAGGACAGGCAGTTGTTATGACTTATCCACTGATTGGTAACTACGGTATTACACCGGATATGGAGTCTAAGAAACCATGGCCGGACGGATACATTGTAAGAGAATTATCCAGAATGCCGAGCAACTTCCGTTGTGAGGGCACCATTCAGGATTTCCTGACAAAAAATGATATTCCTGGTATCGCAGGAATTGACACACGTGCACTTACCAAGATCTTACGTGAAAAAGGTACGATGAATGGTATGATCACAACAAACGAGAACTATAATATAGAAGAAATTATTCCTAAATTAAAAGCTTACACAACAGGAAACGTTGTAGATAAAGTGACCTGTGAGGAAAAACGAGTATTAAGCGGCGCAGGAAAACGTGTTGCACTCATGGATTTCGGCGCAAAAAATAATATTGCCCAGTCTTTAAATAATCGTGGCTGCGAAGTGACCATTTATCCGGCACACACAACAGCAGAAGAGATCTTAAGCACAAATCCGGACGGAATCATGTTAAGCAATGGACCTGGAGATCCAAAGGAATGTACAGACATTATCAAAGAGATCAAAAAACTGTATGATTCCGATACTCCTATTTTTGCCATTTGCTTAGGTCATCAGTTAATGGCACTTGCAACAGGAGCTGACACCCATAAAATGAAATACGGACATCGTGGAGGAAACCACCCTGTCAAGGATTTAAAAACAAACCGTGTATACATTTCATCCCAGAATCATGGATATGTTGTTGATACAGACACCTTAGATCCAAAGATCGCAAAACCGGCATTTGTCAATGTCAATGACGGTACGAACGAGGGACTTGAGTATGTCGGAAAGAACATCTTTACCGTACAGTTTCACCCGGAAGCATGCCCTGGCCCACAGGATTCCGGTTATCTGTTTGACAGATTTATCGAGATGATGTCATAACTAACGAGAACTTGAGTGAATATATAGAAGGAGAAATCGTATGCCAAGAAATAAAGAGATCAAAAAAGTATTAGTAATTGGTTCCGGTCCTATCGTCATCGGACAGGCAGCAGAGTTCGACTATGCAGGTACGCAGGCATGCCGTTCTTTGAAAGAAGAAGGTGTGGAAGTTGTACTGGTAAACTCCAATCCGGCAACCATTATGACAGATAAAGAGATTGCAGATGAAGTTTACATTGAGCCATTAACCGTAGATGTATTAGAGAAAATCATTGCAAAAGAAAAACCGGACAGCGTGCTTCCAACTTTAGGAGGACAGGCTGGATTAAACCTTGGTATGGAGCTTGCCGAGCAGGGAGTTCTTGATAAATATGGTGTGAAGCTGATCGGTACAACTGCTGAGACAATCTTTAAGGCAGAGGATCGTCAGGCGTTCAAAGATACCATGGAAAAAATTGGAGAGCCATGTGCAGCATCCCAGGTTGTCAACAACGTGCAGGATGGTATCAAATTTACCAACACGATCGGTTATCCGGTGGTACTTCGTCCGGCATTTACCCTTGGAGGAAGCGGCGGTGGTATCGCACACAACGAGCAGGAATTAGTAGATATTTTAACAAACGGTCTTCGTTTAAGCCGTGTCGGCGAGGTATTAGTAGAGCGTTGTATCGCCGGCTGGAAAGAGATCGAGTACGAGGTAATGCGTGATGCAAACGGAAACTGCATTACTGTATGTAACATGGAAAATATTGATCCGGTTGGTGTTCATACCGGTGACTCTATCGTAGTTGCACCTTCCCAGACATTAGGAGACAAAGAGTATCAGATGCTTCGTACTTCTGCGTTAAATATCATCTCTGAATTAAACATCACAGGTGGATGTAACGTACAGTACGCATTAAATCCGGATTCATTTGAATACTGCGTTATCGAGGTAAACCCTCGTGTATCCCGTTCTTCTGCATTAGCTTCCAAAGCAACCGGATACCCAATTGCAAAAGTAGCAGCAAAGATCGCATTAGGATATACGTTAGACGAGATCAAGAACGCAATCACTGGAAAAACATATGCAAGTTTCGAGCCGATGCTTGATTACTGCGTTGTAAAAATTCCAAGACTGCCATTCGATAAATTTATCACAGCAAAGAGAACACTTACCACACAGATGAAAGCAACCGGAGAAGTTATGAGTATCTGTAATAACTTTGAAGGTGCGTTAATGAAAGCAATCCGTTCCTTAGAGCAGCATGTAGACAGTCTTATGTCTTATGATTTCACAGGACTTAGCGATGCCGAATTAAGAGATCAGTTAAATGTTGTGGACGACCGGAGAATCTGGGTGATCGCGGAAGCACTGCGCCGTCATTTCAACTATGATGAGATCCATGCGATCACTAAGATCGACAAATGGTTTATTGATAAACTTGCCATTATCGTTGAAATGGAAGAAGCTTTAAGAACACAGCCATTAACAATCGAATTATTAAAAGAAGCAAAACGTATCGAATTCCCGGATAATGTAATCGCCGAACTCACCGGAAAAACAACCGAAGAGATCCATGATATGCGTTACGAAAACGGAATCGTTGCTGCTTACAAAATGGTAGACACCTGTGCGGCTGAGTTTGAAGCTGCTACCCCATACTACTATTCTGTATTCGGAAGTGAGAACGAGGCAGAGGAGACTAACCCACAGAAAAAAGTATTAGTATTAGGTTCCGGTCCAATCCGTATCGGACAGGGTATCGAGTTCGATTACTGTTCTGTTCACAGCACATGGGCATTTGCAAAGGAAGGCTGGGAGACTGTTATTGTAAATAACAACCCTGAGACCGTTTCAACAGACTTTGATATTGCAGACAAACTTTACTTTGAGCCACTGACACCGGAAGATGTGGAGGCAATTGTTAAGATTGAGAAACCGGACGGAGCAGTTGTACAGTTCGGTGGTCAGACAGCAATCAAGTTAACCGAAAGCCTTATGAAAATGGGTGTTAAGATCCTTGGTACAAAGGCAGAGGACGTTGATGCAGCAGAAGACCGTGAATTATTTGATGAAATTCTGGAAAAAACACAGATTCCAAGAGCAGCAGGTGGAACTGTATTTACCGCTGAGGAAGCAAAAGAGGTTGCAAACCGCCTCGGATATCCTGTTTTAGTACGTCCTTCCTATGTATTAGGCGGACAGGGCATGAAAATTGCCTTCAATGATGAAGAGATTGAAGAATTTATCGGAATCATCAACCGTATCGCACAGGATCATCCAATCTTAGTAGATAAATATTTACAGGGAAAAGAGATCGAGGTTGACGCTGTATGCGACGGAACAGATATTTTAATTCCTGGTATTATGGAGCATATTGAACGTACCGGTATCCATTCCGGAGACAGTATTTCCGTATATCCTGCTCCGACAATCAGTGAACCGGTCAAAGAGATGATCGTGGAATACACCAAACGTCTGGCACAGGCATTACATGTAATTGGTCTGATCAACATTCAGTTCATTGTTATGGATGAGCAGGTTTACGTGATCGAGGTTAACCCAAGATCTTCGAGAACAGTACCATACATCAGTAAAGTAACAGGTATTCCGATTGTTGACCTGGCAACAAAAGTGATCATCGGTGAGACAATCCGCGGTATGGGATATGAGCCGGGACTTGCACCGACAGCAGATTACATTGCAATTAAGATGCCGGTATTCTCTTTTGAAAAACTTCGTGGTGCTGAGATCTCCTTAGGACCTGAGATGAAGTCTACCGGTGAGTGCCTTGGTATTGCAAAGACTTTCAACGAAGCTTTATACAAAGCTTTCCTGGGAGCTGGTGTAAAACTTCCAAAACATAAACAGATGATCATGACGGTAAAAGATGCAGATAAGCCGGAAGCAGTAGGTGTTGCAAAGAGATTTGAAGCATTGGGATACAAGATTTACGCAACAAGAAGCACTGCAAAATATTTGCAGGAGCATGGTGTAAATGCACTTCGTATCAATAAGATTTCACAGGAATCACCAAACGTTATGGACTTAATTCTCGGACATAAGATTGACCTTGTCATTGACACACCGACACAGGGTAACGGTGATAAGAACCGTGATGGCTTCCTGATCCGCCGTAATGCGATTGAGACAGGCGTTTACTGCATTACCGCAATGGATACCGCAAATGCACTGGCACGGAGCCTTGAGACTGCAACCAATGAGCTCAATCCAATCGATATCGCTACTGTAAAGAATCTGTAAACCGGAGTTGAACTTACCGTAGAGCAGCAGATTTTGTGGTGCTTTCTTAGGCTGTAAAGGGGCAGATATAAGCGTCCTCTCACAAGTCATTCTTATTATGTTGATTAAAAAGAAAAATCGTACAGACGAAATATTATGTTTCTGTTCGCTGGACATTCCGATAAGCCTCTAAAGAGTCTTATCTCCATAGCTCACGAAGAAAATAATATTTGTCTGTACGATTTTTCTTTTCATCTACGCTGTGAATGACTTGTGAGAGGACGTTTATCTTTGCCCCGCTTTACATTAATGGGTGCAGCCACAAAATCAGTCAATTCACCAACGCTTCATATTCTTTTCGAATTTAGATATATATGCCTGCTTCTGGGGTAATCGGTTCCCACTTATTTTTATACTTTTCTTGCAATTCTTTTTGCATGGAAAGCATATCATTTATTGAAAAATTATTCATAATAAACATACTCCATTATTGATTTGTTTAATAGTACATTATCATATCATGCAGACAATACAGCTTTTTCAAGAAGAACCCTATAAATATTCTCGATATCAAGATCGTGTGTATCCTGCCTGATTACATCATAGATTTGTTTGATCAGATTTGGCGATTCTTCCAGCATATCTGCTGTTTCTTCTACAGTGCAGCCTTTTTGATATTTTTTGACTACCTGCTCTATAATTTTTGTTGCTGATCCCTCGAGTTTGCCTTCAATTTTGCCCTCGATTTTTCCGGCATTTCTGCCCTTGAGTTCTGATTCACGCAGATCATCCGCAAATAATTCCCGTAAAGCTTCACACATTTTTCTTTCCTCCCTCAATTCTTCCCTCCCTCAATTCTTCCCAGTTGGCTCGCATAATGGTATCTGCAAGTGCCTGATATAACTTTGAATTTTTATTTTTCCCGTATTGTTCAATAAAGTTTCGAATTTCTCCACCTGATTTTAAATCATTGCGCAGATTATTCAGCCAGTAATTGTTTTCTTTTGACAATTTAGGAATGACAATAAGCTGCATTGGTTTCTTCGACAGCAGATGTTCCTGCTCAAATTCCAGATACTCTGCCTCTGCTTCCAGCTCAATCTGCAACGCTGCATCAAAGGCTGGATGTCATTGGATTTTGTCATCGTTTGTGTTCAATCATTTTCCCCCTTTATGATAGTTGAATTTTCTGTGCTTTTCAATGCATAAGAAATATTTTTATTGTAAAACGTGCCCTAGAAAAGACAGTTTAACAATAAGCTATAAAGTCTCGTGCATTAAAAATTTTCATCAAAATGGAATCTCGTGCCGAATCGGCTGTGAAAGTTGAGATTATTTCGTGATTTCATCACTCAATTATTTCGCCGTGCGTCAAATACAAATGAATTTGTATTTGACGCACTTGCGCTCATTATATCCTACACTTGAAAAACAGATTTTGGATTTGCAGACAGAAACGAAATAAGACTAATCGTAATTATGAAAAAAAATCGGTAGAAAATTTTACATCTATGTGCTAGACTTTATAATCATACAAATAAGTAATTGCAAAAATAATAGAAGAAGCACAGGGGGATTTATGAAGCAGGATACCATTGCAAACTGCAGAAATGCTCTGTATCAGATTTTATTTTATGGAGTTATGATTATTTATTTTATACTCTTATTTTTTCTTCTTTTCAGAAAAAAAGCAGCAGGATCTTTTCAATCGGTAAATTTGATACCGTTTCATTCCATTGGTGCCTATTTATTCAGTGATGACATGGTTTCGCGTGCTTTTGCGCTGAGTAATTTATTGGGCAATATTGCTATTTTTATTCCGATGGGAGTTTACCTTCCGTTGCTGATAAGAAGAAAATCCATCTTCGTCAATACCATATGTGTTGCATTGATAAGCGCGGTTGTTGAGGTCTTACAATACATTTTTGCAGTGGGATCAGCAGATATTGATGATGTGATCTTAAATACCGTTGGTGGTCTGATCGGTGTAAGTTTATTCAGAGTCATGGAATTATTATTGAAAGATCAGACAAAAAGAGCAGTTACAATACTTGCACCTGTGGGGGGAATTTTTTCATTTCTCATACTTTTCTTGGTAAACAGGTAACGGTAGTACCGTTACCAGCGACACGTAGCGGAAGAGTGTTTTCGAAAATTTTGTTAATTTTTCACAATGTGAAGTAGATTATGATGAGTTTCGCAAATATCTGTTAAACGATAGAACAACAAAGGAGAGAAAAAGCATGAAGAAATTTGATGACGATCTTGAGTTTGAATCATTAAATGAAGATTCGCGGGATTCCCGCTTTATATTACCAATTATCATTGTTGCGGTTTTGCTTGTCATTGTGATTGTGGCTCTGGTTTTATTAGGAAAAAACGGTAAAAATAAAGATGCAAGTGCCGATTTAGTGTCAACAGAGCAGAGTGAGACAACAGAGACAGAAACACAGACCACCAAAGTAATGGGGAATATTGCAACAACCGAGAGTACAGAAGAAGTGGAGGCAGACGATCCACAGAATGGTAACATGGGAACTGACACTGGAGCAAGCGTTGATGTGACGGCACTGTTATCGGCAGGAAATGTAACGGAGTCTGGTGAGACAACCTTCGGAATTGATGTGGCGAGATATCAGGGCACAATCGACTGGAGTCAGGTGGCAGCTTCCGGCGTGCAGTTTGCGATGATACGTGTCGGTTACCGCACGCAAAAGACCGGGGAGATCGTTGCTGATTCCAATGCAAAATATAACATGCAGGAAGCACAGGCAAACGGTATTAAAGTGGGAGCTTATTTCTTCTCCACAGCGATCACAGCGGAGGAAGCTGTACAGGAAGCGGACTGGGTGGCAGATTACATTTCCCAGTATCAGATTACCTATCCGGTCGCATTTAACTGTGAAGGTTTTGAAAATGCTGATAGCAGACAGTACAACATGACGCAGTCGGAGCGAACCGATATGGCGATCGCATTTTTAAATGAGATCTATAATCGTGGTTACACACCAATGTTTTATGCTGCAAAAAATGAGATGACCGGCGATGCAAAATGGGATACTTCAAGAATTGAGAAAACCTATAAAATATGGGTATCCCAATACCCAACCGTACCGTATCCGCAGACCGCACAGTCCGATTATGCCGGAACACATGCGATGTGGCAGTACACCAATCAGGGAACTGTAGCAGGCATCAGCAAACCGGTGGACGTAGATATTGCTTATTTTGGTTATGCCGGAACAGCGGATGCCCAGAGTGATGTGGCGCCGGAAACGGTCAGCGCAGATGCGGAAGCTTTGATGAATTTCTCTGAGGTTAATGAGACTGTTACTGCAAAACAGTCCACAAATCTTAGGAATATTCCAAGTCAGGGATCAGACGCAACCGTGGTTGCAACCTTGCAGAATGGTGACACGGCGACAAGAACCGGTGTGAGCAGCAGCGGCTGGTCGCGCGTAAGCTATAACGGACAGACGTTATATGCAGTATCCAGTTATCTGACGACGGATTTAAGTTATTCTGCACCGGCAGCTACTGCAACAGCACCGGCAGACACAACGGCAACGGACGGCTCGGGATCAGGAGATGGATTAAAAACAAAGTTTACTGCCTGCAGTGATGTGGTGACGGCAAAGATTGAGGTAAATTTAAGAACGCTTCCAAGTGTCACGAACCCGGATGCGGCAGTTGTCGCCGTATTGAAAAACGGAGAAACCGTTACAAGAACCGGAATTAATACCGATTACGGCTGGTCAAGAGTGGATTATAATGGTCAGACACTTTATTGTATTTCAAGTTATCTGACAAGCGCACAATAAAAAAGAAGCTGTTACATTCAGACAGAAAAAAGACTGAATGTAGCAGCTTTTTACTTTATAGAAAGTTACGATGCAATATTTCTATAAAATCAAATTAGATTAGTTTTTTTCGCTTTGCCGGACGTTTCTTTGGAGCAGGCGCTGCCTCGTTTCTGGAGGCAATGGAAGGACCGGAAACGGTTGCGGCAGGTTTGTCGATAACAGGCTGTGCGGTATGCAGACCGGAAAGAGAAGGATTCTGTCGCTGGCTTATTTTTTCTTTCTGCGCACGAAAACGGTCAGCAGTTGCCTTGATATAAGGATCGGAAACAAACTGTTTTAAAGTATCGCTGTCAATGGCAATGCGGTTATCCATTGTTTTCATAATATCTACGATCTGAAGCTGGTCAGAAACTTCCGGATCGCTCAGATCATAAATCTGATTATCCTTGAAATTTAAGATCATCGGATGCAGAAAATCAGCTGGGTTGTCAGCGAGAACCAGTCCTTTTTCACCGTTTGCAAAATCGAGGCAGGCACCGGCAGGAAGAATCTGGATACTGTTGGCGAGAGCTGTGATCACGGAATGATCGTATTGTGTTATATTTTCATGGAAATATGACATGGCAGCCAGTTCTGACATTGGCGGATGATTGATATTCATCGCGGTCAGACGGTCGAATTTGTCAGCAACCTTTAAAATATCAATTAAAAGCTGAACCTGAGGCTTTGGCGGCTTCGGATTGATCGTGGCATGATCCATGAAAACCATATTCTGGATGATTTCCAATGTCGTATCATTTAAACCAAGCTCTGCAAAATGAGGACGGATCGTTTCGTAGCCATGTTCTAATTTTAAACGGATCAGGTCGCGGTCTGATGCAGAGAAATCCTCGTTTTTATCCAGAATACTCTTTGGAACAGACAGATAACCAAAATCATATAATAAAGAAGCGGCGATGAGCGACTGGGACTGATCTGGGTCGATGTGCAGTTCATTTGTGATCATGGCAGTAAGGATTGCGACACTGAGCGAGTGCTTGTATACAAAATCGGCAGAGCTTCTGAGTGTCTGCGTGAAATTGAGCTTATGATCCAATGCGCCGTAATGAGTGTAAATATTCTGCACAAGTTCCCTGACGCTTGGAATATTCCGATTGATAAGAAGCTTATCCATGCAGTCTTTCAACTTAAACATATAGACAGTCTGAAACTGTTCAAATTCCATATCTTCTTTGGAAAGCGGAGGCACAGGCTCAGCAGGTTCCAGAATAAAAATGCCGATCAGACCAAAATTATTAATGCTGTTAATACTTTGAAGTGTCAACTTTGTGTCACGCTCGTATAAGAGAACTCCCATTTTGTTATAAATAGGTTTTGCCAGCCTCATTCCTGGCTTTAAATCTTCTGATTTTACAAACTGCATATACCCCATACCTTTCCTGCAAAAAATGTGATAAAATAGCTATAATTCCAAAATAAGCTATATATACCATATAATAGCATATTGAAAGGTTAAATACAATCTGCTATCATGGTTGCGTGGAAGAAAAATACAGGAAACCGTCAGATGAACCAGTGCTGCCCAGGCAAAACTGATTCATTCTATCAATATTTTACAGAGTGAGGTACCTATGAAAAAAATCCCTTTCAAAAGGATATTTGCCGCAGCAGTTTTAGTATGCTGTCTTACCGTGACAACCGCTTATGCGGATGTTACGCAGGAGGACATTGATAATGCAAAGAATCAGATCAACAACCTGAAAGACCAGCAGAAGGATGCACAGAATGCGGTAGACAGTATCAATGGGAAAAAAGACGATTTAGAAGATGACTTAAACACGTTAAACGGACAGATGTCGAATATCGTATCGTCCATGAATGCACTTGAGTCACAGATTAATGATAAGAAAAAAGAATTGTCTGACCTAGAGGATGAGATCGAGCAGACAAAGGAAAATCTCGAAGTCGCAAAACAGCAGTCAGAAGATCAGTACGAGGATATGAAAATACGGATTCAGTATATGTACGAAAATGGCAATACGCCGATGTTAGAGATGCTGCTTTCGTCAGCGTCATTTTCTGATTTCCTGAACCGGACGGAGTATGTCTCGGAGATTAATTCCTATGACAGGCAAAAACTGGAGGAATTTATCAATGTGCAGGAGCAGATCGCAGCCGAGGAGGCTTCGTTGGAGGAACAGCAGAAAGACTTAGAGAGTGAACAGCAGCAACTGCTTGCGATGCAGGATGATATGAAAGTCAAGCAGAATTCTGTAAACAGTCTCATCAGCTCCACACAGGCAAACATCAGCCAGACAAATGCAGAACTGAGCAATGCACAGGGCAAAGTGAACGATATCAACAGTCAGATTGCCCAAATGGAAGAGATAGAGAAACAGTTGGAGATTCAGAAGGCAAAAGAGGATGCAGCGCGAATGGCAGAGATCAAGCGGCAGGAGGCAGAGAACAATGGAGAGTTTTCCTATGTGCCAAGTGACAGCGATCTGTATCTGCTCGGTGCAATCATCCAGTGCGAAGCTGACGGAGAGCCTTACGAGGGAAAACTTGCAGTCGGAAGTGTTGTCATGAACCGTGTGCGAAGCTCTTATTTCCCGAATACCGTATCCGGTGTGATTTATCAGAGCGGACAGTTTTCTCCGGTAGCCAGTGGACGATATGCGCTCCGCCTCGAGCAGGGAGTCAATAATACCTGTATGCAGGCGGCACAGGAGGTGCTTAACGGGAACATCACAAACAGCTGTCTCTATTTCAGAACTGTGATCGACGGATTGGAAGGAACGATCATCGGACACCACATATTCTACTAATATGGCTGTCAATGCGCAAATTACATAAAAATCATTTTTGAAATCAAATTGAAAAAGAGACGTTTTTGTGAGAAATATACAAAAAACGTCTCTTTTTTGTGGAATTGAGTAGATGTGCATGATAATTTTTTAACGAAAAACCGTATGTGAAATGGTTAAAAACCAAATTTAAATACTGAAAAAAGTGTGAAAAAAAAAGAAAGCTATTGCATTTGAAAATAAAATATGATAGCATGAGAAAGTACTGAAAAGCCAATAAAAAAGCCGAATACATAAAAACGTAGAAAATCAAGAACAAGAAAATTTAAATTTAAAAGAAAAAATTTTAAATTTATTTTTTTTACTAAAAGATTGTTAAAAAAATAACAACGTTTTTCGGCAGATTTATTATGAAGGAAACAAAATGTACTGCATATTATGAGCGGTGTTTTGTACCACAAAACCGAAGGGAGAATTCAAAATGGCAAGAAAAGTAGTTTTAGCAGGCGCATGCCGTACAGCAATTGGTAAAATGGGTGGAGCATTAAGCAATACTCCAGCAGCAGACTTAGGTGCAATCGTTATCAAAGAAGCATTAAGAAGAGCAGGTGTTAAACCAGAGATGGTTGACGAAGTTAAGATGGGTTGTGTAATCCAGGCAGCTCAGGGACAGAACGTTGCACGTCAGGCTTCTATCAAAGCAGGACTCCCAATCGAAGTTCCAGCAATCACGATCAACGTTGTATGTGGTTCTGGTTTGAAATGTGTCAATGATGCAGCTACCATGATCATGGCAGGAGAAGCTGATATCGTTGTTGCAGGTGGTATGGAAAATATGTCAATGGCACCATACGCTATGACAAAAGCCCGTTTCGGATATCGTATGAACAATGCAACGATCATCGATACAATGGTTAACGATGCATTGACAGATGCATTTAATCATTATCATATGATGATCACAGCAGAGAACGTATGTGATAAATATGGAATCACAAGAGAAGAATTAGACGAGTTCTCAGCAAACAGCCAGCAGAAATGTGAAAAAGCGATCGCTGAGGGCAAATTTGCAGATGAGATCGTTCCGGTTCCGGTTAAAGTGAAAAAAGAGATCGTAGATTTCGTGACAGATGAAGGACCTCGTGCAGGTACAACAGCAGAGTCTTTAGCAAAATTAAAATGCTGCTCTGGTAAAGAGGGTGGACTTGTTACAGCAGGTAACGCTTCCGGTATTAACGATGGTGCAGCAGCAATCGTTGTAATGAGCGAAGAGAAAGCAAAAGAACTTGGTGTTACACCAATGGCTACATGGGTAGCCGGAGCACTTGGCGGTGTTGAGCCAGAGATCATGGGTGTTGGACCTGTTGCTTCTACTAAGAAAGTATTAGCTAAGACAGGACTTACGATCGATGATATGGATCTGATCGAAGCAAACGAAGCTTTCGCAGCTCAGTCTATCGCAGTTGCAAGAGATTTACATTTCGATATGTCAAAAGTTAACGTTAACGGTGGTGCAATCGCACTTGGACATCCAGTAGGAGCTTCCGGATGCCGTATCCTTGTAACATTATTACATGAGATGCAGAAGAGAGATTCCCACAGAGGTCTTGCTACATTATGTATCGGTGGCGGAATGGGATGCTCTACAATCGTTGAGAGATAATTAATCAGACAAAACTGTCCGGAAAGCGGGTAACTGCTTTTCCGGGCGTTTCCATTACATATTAAAAATTCAGAATAAATTCAGGAGGTACTAACATGAAAGTTGGTGTTATTGGTGCAGGAACCATGGGACAGGGTATTGCAAAAGCATTTGCCCAGGTAGAAGGATATGAGGTAGCTCTCTGCGATATCAAGCAGGAATGGGCTGACGGCGGAAAAGCCAAAATCCAGAAAGGTTATGCAAGACTTGTAGAAAAAGGAAAAATGACACAGGAAGCTGTTGATGCTATCCTTGCTAAAATCACTCCAGGATTAAAAGAAGACCTTTGTGCAGACTGCGATCTGATCGTAGAAGCAGCATTCGAAGATATGGGAGTAAAGAAAACAACATTCCAGGAATTAGATAAGATCGCAAAACCAGAGTGTATCTTTGCTTCAAATACATCAAGCCTTTCCATCACAGAGATCGGAAATGGTCTTACACGTCCAATGGTTGGTATGCATTTCTTTAACCCTGCAGACCGTATGAAATTAATCGAAGTTATCGCTGGTGTAAATACACCGGATGAGACTGTTGAAGCTATCAAGAAAATTTCCGTTGAGATCGGAAAAACACCTGTACAGGTAAATGAAGCAGCAGGATTCGTTGTTAACCGTATCTTAATCCCAATGATCAACGAAGCAGCATTCATCAAAATGGAAGGTGTATCTGATATCGCAGGTATCGATGCAGCTATGAAACTTGGTGCAAACCATCCAATGGGACCATTAGAGTTAGGAGATTTCATCGGTCTTGATATCTGCCTTGCTATTATGGACGTTCTTTACAAAGAGACTGGCGACAGCAAATACCGTGCATGCCCATTGATCCGTAAAATGGTTCGTGGTGGTAACCTTGGTGCTAAGAGCGGAAAAGGATTCTATGTATACAATGCTGACCGCACAAAAACACCAGTTGACGCTCAGTAATTAACAGATATTAAGGAATTAGGAGGCTAAATCCTCTGCTCCTGCAAGGGCAGTCGCATTTTGCTTCGCAAAACAAGGAGGATTTGAAATCATGGATTTCACTTTAGACAAGAAACATGAAATGGCGCGTTCCCTGTTCAGAGAATTCGCTGAAAACGAAGTAAAACCTCTTGCACAGGAAACTGATGAGACAGAACAGTTCCCGGCAGAGACAGTTAAGAAAATGGCAAAATATGGATTCATGGGAATTCCGGTACCAAAGGAGTACGGCGGACAGGGATGTGATCCATTAACATATGTTATGTGTGTAGAAGAGTTATCAAAAGTCTGCGCTACAACAGGTGTTGTTGTTTCTGCACATACTTCTCTCTGCATCGATCCAATTATGACTTACGGTACAGAAGAACAGAAACAGAAATATGTCAGAGCACTTGCTACAGGTGAGAAACTTGGTGCTTTCGCATTGACAGAACCAGGTGCTGGTACAGATGCCCAGGGCGCTCAGACAAAAGCTGTTTTAGACGGTGACGAATGGGTATTAAACGGATCAAAATGCTTCATTACCAATGGTAAAGTTGCAGATGTTTATATTGTAATCGCTATCACAAGCATCACAGAGGACAAGAGAGGAAGAAAGAAAAAGAACTTCTCCGCATTTATCGTAGAAAAAGGTGCTCCAGGATTCTCCTTCGGAACAAAAGAGAAGAAGATGGGTATCCGTGGATCTTCTACATACGAATTAATTTTTGAAGACTGCAGAATTCCAAAGGATGCATTACTTGGACCTGAAGGAAAAGGATTCCCGATCGCTATGCATACATTAGATGGCGGACGTATTGGTATCGCTTCCCAGGCACTTGGTATTGCAGAAGGTGCATTAGAGCGCGCAATCGCTTATACAAAAGAAAGAAAACAGTTTGGCCGTTCTATCGCACAGCAGCAGAATACACAGTTCAAGTTAGCTGATATGGCAACAAGAATTGAAGCCGCTCAGATGTTAGTTTATAAAGCAGCAATGGCAAAAGCAAACCAGAAAGTTTACTCTGTAGAAGCTGCAAAAGCAAAATTATTCGCAGCAGAGACAGCAATGGCTGTTACAACAGAAGTTGTTCAGTTATTCGGTGGATATGGATACATCAGAGAGTACGATGTAGAGCGTATGATGCGTGATGCTAAGATCACAGAGATCTATGAGGGAACAAGCGAAGTACAGAGAATGGTAATTTCAGGTGCTTTACTTAAGTAATTATCTAACAATATAACATAAGGAGTGGAAAATACATGAATATCGTAGTATGTATTAAACAGGTTCCTGATACAAAGGGTGGAGTAAAATTCAATCCAGATGGAACACTTGATAGAGCAGCAATGCTTGCTATCATGAACCCAGATGACAAAGCAGGTCTTGAAGCAGCATTAAGAATCAAAGATGAGACAGGAGCAAAAGTTACAGTTCTTACCATGGGACTTCCAAAGGCTGATGCAGTTCTTCGTGAAGCAATGGCAATGGGAGCAGATGATGCAATCCTTGTAACAGACAGAGTATTAGGTGGAGCAGATACATGGGCAACATCTACTACGATCGCTGGTGCTCTTCGTAACTTAGATTATGATCTTATCATCACAGGACGTCAGGCTATCGATGGAGATACCGCACAGGTAGGACCACAGATCGCTGAGCATCTTGGTTTACCAGTTATCTCTTACGCAGCAGACATTAAAGTTGATGGAGATTCTGTTATCGTTAAGAGACAGTATGAAGACAGATATCATGAATTAAAAGCAAAAATGCCATGTCTGATCACAGCACTTTCCGAGCTGAACGAGCCACGTTACATGACTCCGGGTGGAATCTTTGATGCATGTGACAAAGAAGTGACTGTTTGGGGAAGAGCAGACTTAAAGGATGTTGATGATTCTGACCTTGGATTAAAAGGATCACCAACAAAGATCGCAAAAGCATCTGATAAAGTAGCAAAAGGAGCTGGTGAGAAAGTAAATCTTGATCCGGCAGAATCCGTAGCATACTTGATCGGTAAATTCAAAGAGAAACACATTATCTAAAAAAATAAGGAAAAGTGGTGAATAAGATGTCATTAGAAGAATATAAGGGAGTATTTGTCTTTGCACAGCAGGTAGATAACGTATTAGATGGCGTTGCATTTGAATTGCTTGGCAAAGGTAAAGATTTAGCAAAAGACTTAAATACAGAAGTTACAGCAGTATTGATCGGTTCTGGCGTCAAAGGATTAGCAGATCAGTTGGCTGAATACGGTGCAGACCGTGTTATCGTTGTAGACGATCCTGAATTAAAAGAATACAGAACAGAGCCATATGCGCATGCACTTGCATCTGTGATCAATGAGTACAAACCAGAGATCATGTTAGTTGGTGCAACAGCTATCGGACGTGATCTTGGCCCTACAGTATCCGCAAGAGTTAAGACAGGTCTTACAGCAGACTGTACTTCTCTTGAAATCGGAGATTTCCCATTAGTTGCTGCTCCAGGAAAAGAATCTGAGCAGAAACACAACCAGTTGTTAATGACCCGTCCTGCATTCGGTGGTAACACAATCGCTACAATCGCTTGCCCTGACAACCGCCCACAGATGGCAACCGTTCGTCCAGGTGTTATGCAGAAGATTGCTCCAATCGTTGGTGCAAAAGCTAATGTTGTTGAGTTTAATCCAGGATTCACACCTGACAACAGATATGTTGAGATTCTCAACGTTGTAAAAGCTGTAAAATCTACAGCAAACATCATGGAAGCTAAGATCTTAGTATCTGGTGGACGTGGAGTAGGTTCTAAAGAGAACTTCAAACTGTTAGAGGATTTAGCAGAAGTACTTGGTGGTACTGTAAGCTGCTCCCGTGCAGTTGTTGAGAATGGCTGGTTACCAGTAGATCTTCAGGTAGGACAGACAGGTAAAACAGTTCGTCCACAGATTTACTTCGCAATCGGTATTTCCGGAGCAATCCAGCATGTAGCAGGTATGGAAGATTCAGATCTCATCATTGCAATCAACAAAGATGAAGATGCACCTATCTTCGATGTAGCTGATTATGGTCTTGTTGGAGATTTAAATAAGATCGTTCCTGCATTGACTACAGCATTAAAGGCTGAACTTGGTAAATAAGCCGGAGCTTAACTTGGTAATGTAGGCAGATTTTGTAACTGCCTTATAAGTTATGAAGGGCAGATATAAGAATCTATACACAAGTCAAATCATTAGTGTATATAAAAGAAAATCGTACAAACGAAATATGATGTTCCTGTTCGCAAAGCTCACAAAGGAAATCATATTTGTTTGTACGATTTTTCTTTTTATTTACACAGTGACTGACTTATGCACAGACTTTATATCTGCCCTGCTTTACGTTATGAATGCAGCCACAAAAGCTGCCTAATTTACGATATATAAATTGACAAGTCACATATATGTTATGATAAGATGTTGTCATACAAATCGAAATCGACAGAGGTAATGAAATGTTTGAAGAATTAGGAATTAGTTTTGGCACAGCACTAATCGTCTTACTTGCATTATATTTTATAATTAAGTGGGCGGTTAAAAATGGAATAAAAGAAGCCTATAGGGATATTACAGGGAAAGTCACTACCGAGGATATTGAGGCAGAACAAATATGTAACGAAGAGGAAAAATAGTTAATAAAGAGAGGTGCATATGCTATGCCAGGTATACTCGTGGTTGAAGACGATGAAAATTTAAATCGTGGAATTACATTCTCACTGAAAAAATCCGGATATGAGGTTTTTTCAGCAGAATCAGTGAAAAAAGCGAAAAGAATTGCAAGTGATAATAATGTGGATGTTACCATTTGTGATGTGAATCTTCCGGATGGGAATGGACTGGAATTTGTAAGGTGGATGAGATGCAATTATAATACATACATTATTTGTCTTACAGCACTAGATCAGGAGATGGATCAGGTCATAGGATATGAAGCAGGGGCAGATGATTATATTACAAAGCCGTTTAGTCTTTCGGTACTTCTTTTGAAAATAGAAGCACATTTCCGCCGCAGACAGGAGAAAACGGAAGCAGGAAAGATGATTTCGGGAGATATCGTATTTATCGCAGGAGAAATGAAAGTCCTGATAAAGAGTCGTGAAA